>ERZ808286.283-NODE-283-length-36151-cov-4.135278_pt1 | contig 36151 bp, 39 predicted proteins | sample MGYA00521276_ERZ808286 | MGnify/ENA primary metagenome ERZ808286 (study PRJEB31516, sample SAMN03275607) | gut metagenome | biome: mammalia-associated habitat; material: feces | host: Papio cynocephalus | place: Kenya | collected 2012-08-01 ... | reverse complement strand
ATGCAAGTGGTGGCAGGCACCGATTGGCTCAGCATGCCCGTCACCCAGCTTGACGGCAATCCCATCAACATCGACTTCGATGATCTCACCCACGAGTATCATCGCTATACCTACAAGATAGAGCATTGCGATGCCGACTGGAACGTTTCGCAAGGACTCTTCGAAAGCGATTATCTTCAGGGATTCAACGGAGATCTCGTCATAGACAACGTAGAGTCATCCGTCAACACCAATCATCTCTACACCCATTATCACCTCGCCATTCCCAATGAAAACTGTCACATCACCATGAGTGGCAACTACAAGCTCACCGTTTATGACGATAACGCAGAGGCAGGGAAGGGAAAAATGCTCACCGCCTGTTTCATGGTAGCAGAACCCTTGGTGAACGTAGGGATAGAAGCCACCACGTCAACCGACATCGACACGCAGCAGGAGCACCAACAAGTAAGGATGACACTGAACCATCACAACCTGCGGCTCACCCATCCGAATCAGATAAAAACCATGGTTCTACAGAACGGCAGGTGGGACAATTGCGTAACCAATGCTCGTCCCGACTACACGAGCGATACACAGATGGCTTGGCAACATGTGAGACAGTTCATCTTTCAGGGGGGCAATGAATATAGAAAATTTGAGTTCTTGGATGTCGACCATCCAACGATGGGCATCGACGACATCCGCTGGGACGGCAAAGACTATCACGTCTACCTGCAACCAGACATGCCTCGCCCCAACTATACACACGACGAGGTGGCGCAAGGAGCCTTCTATGTGCGCAATAGCGACAACGAAGAAAACAACACGGCGAGCGACTACGCCCTTGTACACTTCACGTTGCAAGCACCACGCCAACAAGGAGAAGTCTATGTCAATGCCAACTGGACTAACGACAGTTTTCTCCCAAAATACAAGATGAGCTACGAGGCAAGTGACCACAGCTATCATCTCACACTCCCATTGAAACAGGGATATTACAGCTATCAATATCTCGTGCTCAAGCCAGATGGCAAGACTGCGCCCGTAAGCAGCGAGGGAAATTTCTATCAGACTCACAACACCTATCAGGCGCTCGTCTACTATCGTGGAACCAGCGACCGAGCCGACCGCCTCGTGGGATTCGCCACGACAAAATAAAAATGCGCCCTGTAAGGGCAAAAGCATTACCTTTCAAGAGATAAACGCTTTTGCCCTTACAGGGCGCAAATTTGCATACCCATCACCTAAGGCGTTGCCCTTAGGCTAGGTGCTTCTGCCCTTTCAGGACGTAGAGACTATTCCAACCCAAACAGAGCTTTCAATCCACCGTCCACTCCAGAGAATCCCATGAAGGCAAGGCTCAAGAGCGAAGCTGTAACCAAGACAATGGCCATACCTTGCATGCCTTTTGGAATGCGAACCAATGCCTGTTGCTCACGAATGCCAGCGAAGACGATAAGCGCCAACGCAAAACCAAGAGCGGTAGAGAATGCATAAACCACACTCTCCAACAGATTGAAATCTTTCTGGATTACCAAGATGGCAACACCCAGCACGGCACAGTTGGTTGTGATAAGAGGCAAGAAGATACCAAGCGCCTGATAGAGCGCTGGCGACACTTTCTTCAAGATAATCTCCACCATCTGCACCAATGCAGCAATCACAAGGATGAACGCCAAGGTCTGTAAATATTGCAAGCCAAATGGGTCGAGCACATATTTCTGTACGAGCCATGTGATGATGGTAGCCAAGGTCAAGACAAAGGCAATGGCACCACCCATACCGATGGCAGTATCAATCTTCTTCGATACGCCCAGGAACGGACAGATACCGAGGAACTGCGACAATACGATGTTGTTGACGAATATCGCTGAGATAAATATCAATAAATATTCCATATCTTATTCCTCCTTATTTCTTTACCTTATTAAATATTGCAATGAGATAACCCAATGTGAGGAATGCTCCTGGAGGCAAGATGAACACCAAGATGTTGGTGGTCTCAGGCAAAAGAGCCACACCGAAGAGGCTGCCCGCTCCCAGAATCTCACGCACACAACCCAGCAAAGTCAATGCAAGGGTGAATCCCAAGCCACAGCCCAAGCCGTCGAAGAGACTTGCCACAGGAGAGTTCTTTGCGGCAAAACTCTCAGCACGTCCCAGAATGATACAGTTCACCACAATCAGAGGGATATAGATGCCCAATGCCTGGTTGATGCTGTCGGGAGCGTATGCGCTCATAAACATCTGCAGGATGGTTACGAAGGCAGCTATCACAACGATGAACACTGGGATGCGCACCATATCCGGCGTTATCTTCTTGATACAAGAAATCACAAAGTTGGTACAAATCAGCACCGCCATTGTAGCCAATCCCATGGAGAGACCATTGATGGCACTGGTGGTGGTGGCCAAGGTAGGACACATACCGAGGAGCAACACGAAGGTAGGGTTCTCCTTGATGAGTCCGTTCATCAAAATCTTAATATTACTCATATCGGCTTATCCTTTCTTTACTTTAGTGGCACCGCTCTCGCCATCCACGCCCTTGTGGGTATAGGCAGCGTATGCCTGGTTAATAGCCTTGAGGAAAGCACGGCTGGTGATGGTAGATGCGGTGATGGCATCCACGGCATTCCCACTCTTGTCGTCTTTGCTCACGTGCAGGTCGCCCTCCTTCGGATTCTTGCCTATCACGCAGCCCTTTCCATCTTTCTGAAACCATGTGGCAGCCTTCGCACCGAGACCAGGAGTCTCCGATGTCTGAAGGATGGTGTAACCCAAGATGTTACCCTCGCTGTCGAAACCTACGAGCACCTTGAGGTCGCCGCCAAATCCGCCCGTCACACTTTCCACGGCAGCACCGAGTTCCTTGCCGCTCTTGTCAGAGCATTTGTGGATGGTAAACTTCACCTGCTTGCCGTCGATGGTCTGCTCCACCTCCTCTGGCTCAGCCACCTGTAGTTCTTCTGTTCCCATCACACTCTTGATACCGGCAGCGAGCGATTTCTCGGCCTTCTCGGCGATAGGTCCAGATGTGATATGGTTGACATATGCAAGAATGGCACCTACGATGAGAGCCACGCCCACGAGCACGACAACCATGTTCTTCAATGATGATTCTAATTTCTGCATGTCTTTTCCTCCTTATTTCTTGACAGGCTTCTCACCGAAGCGCTTTGGTTTGACGTATGTATTAATAAGAGGTGTGAACGCATTCATGATGAGAATGGCGAACGACATACCTTCTGGATAGCTACCCCAGTTGCGGATGACGATGGTAAGCAAACCGATGCACACACCATAGATGAGCTGGCCCTTGTGAGTCATTGGCGATGTGACATAATCGGTTGCCATGAAGATGGCGCCGAGCATCAATCCACCACTCAGGATGACGGTGAATGGGTTGGCATAGATAGGGTTGGCCAAGTGCATCAATCCGCTCAACACGAAGACGGTGGCGATGATGCTCACTGGGATGTGCCAGGTAATCACCTTCTTCCAGAGCATGTAAGCCAAACCTAGCAAGAGGGCAATGGCGCAAACCTCGCCCGTAGTTCCTGCGCCGAATCCGTCGCCAGTAGCCCCAAAGAGCAAGCTGAGCGAATCAGGCAACTTATCCAAGAGTGAACTGTCGCCCGTCTTGATGGCAGTCTTCATGATGGCAAGCGGAGTGGCAGCCGTAGTGGCATCGGTGTAACTCATCATCTGTCCAGCAACAGGCCAAGAGGTCATCTGGGCAGGAAAACTGACGAGCAAGAAGCAACGTCCCACCAATGCGGGATTGAAAGGATTGTTGCCCAGACCACCGAAAGTCATCTTGCCCACACCGATGGCAAACAAGGCACCAATGATGATGATCCAGAGCGGAAGGTTGCTAGGCAAGTTCATGCCGAGCAAGAGACCTGTGATGATGGCGGAACCATCGGTCAGGCTTGTCTCCGTCTTGAGGAGATATTTAGTTATTGCCCACTCAAAGAACAAGCAGGCAGCCACAGAGGTGAGCAGAACGACTGCAGAACCAATGCCGAAGAAATAGAGCGATGCGAGGATGGCTGGCACGAGGGCAATGATTACCCCGTACATATTCTTCTCCACGCTCTCATTGCCATGGGCATGTGGCGATAATGAAACGATTAATTTTCCCATTTTCTTTATTCAATGTGTATTTCGTAAGATGAATTACTTCTTGGCATTACGAGCCTTGATGATGCCCATCACCGCACCCTTGCCGGCAAGGATGTTGTCGAGGATAGGACGATGAGAAGGACAGGTAAACTGGCACGAGCCACAAGAGATACATGAGGTGACGTCCTCTGCCTCCAGTCGCTCATAATCCTTCATCACGCTCAGTGTGGCGAGCAAGTAAGGCTCCAGTCCCATCGGGCAAGCCTCCACGCACTTGGCACAGCGAATACATGGCTGCACCTTCTTGCGATGAGCCTCGGCATCGGTGAGGATGGTGATGGAGTTGGTACCCTTGGTCACTGGCACGTCGAGGCTAATCACAGCCTTGCCCATCATAGGTCCACCAGCCAGCACCTTGTTGTCGCCCTCAGGCAGACCGCCACATGCCTCTATCATCTGAGAGAACGGCGTACCCATGCGAACGAGGAAGTTGCCAGGATTCTTCACTTGCTTACCAGTCACGGTAGTATAACGCTCAAAGAGAGGCTTATGCTTCATCACCGCCTGATAGACAGCGAAGGCAGTACCCACATTCTGAACGATTGCGCCCACGTTTACCGGAATGGCAGGAGGCGCAGGAACCTGACGGCGAATCACGGCATCTACCAACTGCTTCTCACCTCCCTGCGGATATTTCTTGGCAAGCGGAACAATCTCGATGCGACTGTCGCCAGCAGTTTTCTCCTCGAAAAGCTTGATGGCAGCAGGCTTGTTGTCCTCGATTCCGATGTATCCCTTCTCCACCTTGGCTGCCTTCATCAAGAGGTTCAATCCCACGAGAATCTCGTCGGCATGTTCCATCATGAGTCGGTAGTCGGCAGTGATATAAGGCTCACATTCCACGCCATTGATGATGACGCACTCTGCCTTGGCACCTGGAGGAGGACAAAGCTTGATAAAGGTAGGGAAACCAGCGCCACCCATACCGGTGACACCAGCCACCTTGATGCGCTCCACGATTTCCTCAGGGGTAAGCTCAGGATGAGCCTCCAAGGTTTCCAACTTATCGGAGCGGTCGATGCTCTCCTCCCACTCGTCGCCATCCACGTTGATGATGATGCAAGGCTTGCGATAACCTGTTGCGTCGATGGAAGTGTCAACCTTAAAAACAGTTCCTGATACGGAACTATAAATAGGAGCACTTACGAAGCCACCAGCCTCAGCTATCAAAGTACCCACCTTCACCTTGTCGCCCTTGGCAACCACAGGCTTGGCTGGCGCACCGATGTGCTGACCGAGCGGGAAGATGGCCTGCTTAGGGAGCGCAGCCACCTGGGTAGCCATCTCGGCTGTTATCTTATTCTCTTCTGGGTGTACACCACCTATTCTAAATGTTCTCAAATTCATGCTTGTTCCTCCTTCTTTTCTTCGGCAGGAGCAGCCTCTACAGCTGGCTTTGCCTTCTTTACAGGAAAGTTTACTTTTACCATGGCACCTGTTGGGCACTCCTCGACACACTTGGTACACATGCGGCACTTGTTGAAATCAACATAAGCCACATTGTTCTCGATGGTGATAGCCTCAAACTTGCAGGCTTTCTGGCACTTACCACATCCAATGCAAGCAACGCTACAAGCCTTCTTGGCAACGGCGCCCTTGTCCTTGTTCACACACTGCACATACACACGGCGACCCTTAGGACCCTTCTTTCTGAGTTCGATGATGTGTCGAGGGCAAGCTCTGGAGCAAGCGCCACATCCGCCACACATCTCTTCGTCCACCTCAGGCAATCCCGTCTCAGGATTGATGCTGATGGCTCCAAACTGGCAGGCAGCCACACAGTCGCCACAGCCCAGGCATCCAAATCCGCAGCCAGTTTCGCCAGCACCACAAGAGTTCATGGCAGCACAAGTGTGCAAGCCATCATACTCAGCGATGCGAGGACGATGCTCGCAAGAACCATTACAACGAACCACTGCCACCTTAGGCTCCGTATTGGCGACGGCGATGCCGAGCAAGTCGGCTACCTTTCCCATCACATCGGCTCCACCCACTGGGCACATCAAGCCTTCGATACTGCCATTGTCGGCACCCTTTACCAAGGCGGCAGCCATGCCCGAACATCCGGCAAAGCCACAACCGCCACAGTTGGCACCAGGCAGAATCTCACTCACCTGTCCCAGTCGAGGATCCTCTTCGACGGCAAATTTCTTGGACACTCCGAAGAGCACCAGCGCAGCAATAAGCGCGATGGCGCCGAGTACCAAGATTGCAATCAAAATGAAATTCATAATAGTTTTTATTGTTTTGTTTATATTCTTGTTCTATTCTTATTCACGCTCTCGCTCAATGGCGAAGCTCAGGCGGTTCTTGATTTTTCCTCTCAGCAGATAGAGCCCTATATAATAAGGTATAAGCACCCCAAGAGCCGACACCGCAGCCAAGCCCTCCGAAAGGGTGGTCTTCAGCACCACCACCAAAGCCACCACCATCAGCGCCAAAGGCAACAGATAGCCATAAAGGCTGGCACGGAATCCGACGGCAGCGTCAGCCACCACCACAACCCTGTCGCCCACCCGATAACCATCGGCATGCTCTGTATTCACCTCGACGATTTTCTCTTTCGTCTCCGAGGCGTTGCAGTGAGCTGCCACTTTGCAGGCACTACAAGCCGAAGCCTGCATGATGCGTACGCACACGCAGCCATTTCCAATACTTTCAATAACGCCCGAATGTTTTATCTTGTTGCTCATTTGTAATGTCGAGTTTACAATTCATAATCGAATGCAAAGGTAATATTTTATTTAGAAATGGCAAACAAAATCAGCAAGAAAATGAGTAAAAAGCTCCGTAAACGTTTTCTAATCCCCTCTCCACAGCCCGTTAATCAAAGATATTTGCACTATTCCTGCATTTTTTCTTTCAACTTCTTTGGCAGTAATAAAAATTTATGTATCTTTGCAATACGAATCAAGCCGAAGGCAAAGCTAGAGGCGAAACTAAAAACGAAAATATGGAAATGACAGAACAAACCATCCAGCAAGTAGAGCGATTCCTGAGAAAGGTAGCCCAGAAGTTCCCAGCGCCAACCACCGACGATGAGACCTCCATGTTGACCGACATCCACGTGAGAGTGACGCAAGACAGCGGAGAGCTCCTCGCCTTCGATGACGATGACAACGAGATTACCCGTTGTGTCGTGGAACAATGGATAGACAACAAGGATGAGAATTTCTATGATGAGATAGCCAAGCAGTTGCGCGACCTTCTCCGCAAGAATGCCGCCCTAGTAGACAATCTCGGCATCCTGAAACCCTACAGTTTTGTGCTGGAAGACGATGACAAGGAGAATCTCGGCGAGCTCTATCTTGCCGACGACGACACCATCATCGTAGGGGGCGACTTGATGGAAGGTCTGGACAACGACCTCGACGATTTCCTCGACAATCTGCTCAAGGAGCAATAAGCGAAGCTATCGCAAGGACATATAAACAGAAATCCCGGCTCAGAGATTTTCCAATCGGAATCTCCAAGCCGGGATTTCATCGTTTCAAAGCCCTATTGGTCTACATTATCCAATCTGCCATTTCAGACTGTTCACCTCGTCTTTCGTTTCGAAGTTCAAGCCAACCTTCACCACCCTCTTGTCCTTCATTTTGAAGGCATCGGCATAGTGGCGAGCCTCTATCTGGCCGAGAGCCTCCTGAGTAGTCTTGTTGAATTTCAGTTCCATCACATAGATGATGTTCTTTGTCTCTAGCACCATGTCTATCCTGCCTTTCGCCGTACGCTGCTCCACCAGAATACCATAGTTCGTGAGCAGGGCGAAGATAATGTAGAGCGTCTGCTGCCAATGCCCCTCATAGTTGGTGTTGTCGCAGTAAGGCACAGTCTCCAAGAAATTGGCCAAGAGTTGCATGGCATCATCCACTTCTCCGTTTTTCAACAATGCCGACATATCTGCTATCACCACTCTTCCCTCGTCTATATTCTGATCAAGATAACCAGGCAACAAGCTGTCGAACAATCCTACTTTAATTTCCTTGTTAGGAATGTCGAGCGTATAGACTTTTATGCTTTCATCATAGCCCTTTATGGTCAGGTAACCACTCTGGTATAGCAAAGGGGTTAGCGAGGTCATCCTCTCCGTCGCAGCATCAAAGGAAGCTTTTGTGGCTCTCACCCTCCCCAACTGAGATGGCAGCACATTAAATTCTCTCATCTTGAGGATAAGATAGGTAGGCGTACCTGAGCCAAACCAGAAATCATCCAGTTCCTGCTTGGCAAAACAGTTGAGCAAGCTATAAGGATTAAACACATCAGGCGAAGGCCAGCAGAAATGGTAGCCATCGTAATGGTCTTTCAGTTTCTGTATGGTATCCTCCTTGGAGAGTTTCAGCTTCTTGGCAAGTTCTTCGATATCCTCGTCCATATCCGTCAGCAGCTCCTCCTTGGTGATACCACAGATGCCAGCGTATGGTTCGTCCATACTTATATTTGTGATATTGTTGAGTTCGCTGAAGATGCTAAGTTGCGAGAATTTGGTGATGCCAGTGAGGAAGACAAAGCGGAGCATCGACTCGCAATCCTTCAGTGGGCTGTAGAAATTACGCATCGTATCGCGAAGCACATCGAGATTTTCCTTATTATGAGCCACATCTAGCAATGGCGCATCATACTCGTCGATGAGCACCACAGCTTGCTTGCCAGTCTTCTCATATACATCTTTTATCAGATTGAGCAGTCGCACATTAGGGTCAGGCAAATCACAGCATATTCCAAACCTTTCCTCATTATCCTTGAGGATAAAGAGGAGATAGCGTTCCAGCTGCTCCTTCTCCATGTGCTTTCCTCCTGCCAAGCTGAAATGTAGCACTGGATATTCGGTCCAATCCTTCTCCAGTTTCTCGATGGCAAGCCCTTCGAAAAGGTCTTTCCTACCCTCGAAATAGCTTTGGAAGGTGGACACCAACAGCGACTTTCCGAAACGACGAGGTCTACTCAAGAAGAAATAAGTACCATCCGTATGCGTCATACGATACACATATTCCGTCTTGTCGATGTAGAACTTATCCTCCTTGCGGATACGCTCGAATGTCTGAATTCCTATAGGGTATAATTTTCTTGCCATAACTCGCAGTTTTTTAGATTGACATTGCAAAGATAAGGCATTTTTCCGGATTCACCAAGCTTTTTATGATTTTAACATATTTTCCTTTGCTTTCTGATGTATAATAATATCGAGGATGGCATGGAACAAAAGCCACACCACGATATCCACCAACAAGATGTAAGTGATATTGATGCTCCCTATCAAGCAAACATTGATGAGGATAAACATCAGCGACAGCAAGCAGATGACCACCATCACCTGCCTTACCCTCAGTCCACACCTCAACAACTTATGATGGATATGGTTCTTGTCGGGCAAGAAAGGGTTCTTTCCGTTCCTCAATCTGTGTCCCACCACTCTCACTACATCCAGCAAAGGCACCAGCATGGTGGTGAACGCCAGCACCATGTTATAGTCGGCAGGGATTCGAGGGTTCACATCCACTGTGCTAAGGTGAATCATCAGGAAGCTCAAAATATATCCCAGCGACAAACTGCCCGAGTCGCCCATGAACAGTTTCCTTCCCCTCATGGCATTTCCAAAAACGTTGTAAAACCAAAAAGGAATGATGACACCAAGCGTCGTCACAGCCAACAAGGCATAGATATTCAGTCCGAGCACAAGATGCAACACGGCTAGCGACACGAACGAGATGGCACATAGACCTGAAGCCAATCCGTCGATACCATCTATCAGGTTGATGGCGTTGGTCACATACACCATGATGAGCATAGTGAAAGGCATACCAAACCATGCCGGCACATTGTAGATGCCAAACAATCCGTCGAGCGACTTAATCCAAACACCAGAAATCACCAACATCGCTGCCGCCATGATTTGCACCAAGAACTTACGCTTATACCCCACACCTATCAGGTCGTCTGCCAGTCCTACCAAGAAAAGCATCATGCTGCCCACGGTAAGTGCCAGTAGCTCATAAGACACATTCCCCTTCAACCCACCGCTAGGATAGCCCATAAGGTGGTAAACCAGCAAGAGCATTCCCATGGTGATGAGTATCACAGGGAAAAACGACAGTCCACCCAGACGAGGCACTGGTGCATGATGCACCTTGCGCTTGTCGGGCATGTCGAAGAGTCTCTTCTTATGAGAGATGAGAAGGATGTTGGGCAGCACCGTCATGGCTATTAAAATGGCCACGACAAACGATACCAACAGAAAAACATGTACTGTTAGCATATCAAAAAGAAAGAATAAAATAAGTGTGAATTTTAAATATGATAAACCTTGTCCAAAGGACAGATATTGAAACAATCCAATATCACCTTACCTTTCAGTTTATCCCAGTTTTGCTTGATATGGTCGTGTTTCACCATGATAACAACCATATCCAAATCCTTCAAGAATTCATCAAAGTCAGCATACTGATTCTCCGCAATCTTGTGGTTTTCCAAGAACGGATCATAGCATTTCAAGGGGCGTGCCAAGTGGCGTTCTTGCGCCTCAAGCAATTGCAAGGTAGGCGACTCCCTGAAATCATCCACATTTTCCTTGTAAGTCAAGCCATACAATCCCACCCTGCGATTGTCTGTGATGCCGTTTTCCTTCATGATCTCATAGATACGGTTGAGCACAAAGGTAGGTTGGGAGTCATTGGTCTTCATCGATTCATCTATCACCTTCGCCAGTTGCGGGTAATCACCCACCAAGAACCAAGGGTCTACTGAGATGCAATGACCACCTACACCAGGGCCAGGCTGTAAGATATTCACGCGAGGATGCATGTTGCATATCTTGATGATTTCATATACATCCATGTTGTCATGGCGACAAATGCGAGAAAGTTCGTTGGCAAAGGCGATGTTCACGGCACGGAAGGTATTCTCCACCACCTTGGACATCTCTGCGGAGCGGATGTCAGTCACCACGATTTCTCCTTGGCAGAACGACTGATAATATTTCTTCACCTTCTCTCCAATTTCTTTCGAATCTGCCCCGATGGTACGGTTGTTGTGCAGCAACTCATACACCATGTTTCCTGGTATGATGCGTTCTGGTGCATGTACGAGATTGATATCTTCGCCTATCTTGAATCCGTTCTCTTCTACCACTGGGCGTATGAACTTATCGATGGTTCCCGGGCTCACAGTCGATTCGATGACCACGGTAGCTCCCTTGGGGCACACTCTCATCACGTCCTTCACCGCTTCCACCACATAGCAAGCATCCACTTTCTTGGAAAACTTGTCATAGGGAGTTGGAACCGAGACGATATACATATCCGTCTTCTGATATTCCGTTGTAAACTTAATGCCAGCTTTCAGTGCATTTTGGAAAAGTTCATCCAGTCCCTTCTCCTTGAAAGTAGTATGTCCTTCGTTCAAGGTTTCCACCAGTTTAGCATTATAATCCGTGCCAACCACCTCTACTCCATGAGCAGCCATCATCAGTGCCGTAGGCAAACCGATGTATCCGAGTCCAATTACGTTTATCATACTTATCTATATTTTAGAGTTTATGCTTATTTACTTTCTATTTCAATATCTCTACGATTCTCTGGCAGGCCTTCCCATCTCCGTATGGATTCACGGCCTTCGACATTTTCTCGTATGCAGCTTCGTCGTCGAGCAAGGTGCTCACCTCGTCCATAATCTTCTGATAGTTTGTGCCCACGAGATGCACCGTTCCGCTAGCCAACGCCTCTGGTCGCTCGGTAGTGTCACGCATCACGAGCACCGGCTTACCCAGACCGGGAGCCTCTTCCTGGATACCGCCAGAATCTGTCAGCACCACGCTAGCCTTTTCCATCAGATACACAAACTCCAGATATTGCAAAGGTTCGATAAAGAACATGTTACCAAGATTGCTCAAATCCTCTCCGAATACCTCATGGATAGGTTTTCTCACGTTCGGATTCAAGTGCATAGGATATACGAAATCCACTTCGGGATATTTGTTTTTCAAGTCTTTGATTGCGGTTACCATGTGAATAAATCCCTCGCCAAAGTTTTCGCGGCGGTGTCCTGTTATCAGCACCAGTTTCTTTCCATCACCCAAGCGATTGATGTCATACCCAGCCTTTCGCAGGATTTGTTCTTGCTCGGCAGCGAGAGAAGCATCATTTTTCAATTTCTCCACCACCATGTGGAGTGCATCTATCACGGTGTTGCCAGTAACATAAATCTTTCCTTGAGCCTTCTCCTCTTTTAGATTACTCTCCGACAAAGGGGTTGGCGAGAAATTATAGGTAGCGATTCTGCCCGTTATCTGTCGGTTCATTTCCTCCGGCCACGGCGAGTAGATGTTGTGTGTTCTGAGTCCTGCCTCCACATGCCCCACTGGTATCTGTTGGTAGAAAGCCGCCAGTGCAGCAGCCGTTGAGGTCGTCGTGTCACCATGTACCAGCACCACATCTGGCTTGCACTGCTTGAAGACATCCCTCATGCCCGTAAGCACCCTGGCCGTCACATCATAGAGGTCTTGTCCCTGTTTCATGATGTTCAGGTCGAAGTCAGGCTTCACCTCAAATATGTTCAACACTTGGTCCAGCATTTCCCGATGCTGCCCCGTCACACAGACGATGGTTTCAAACACATCGTCCTGCTTCTGAAACTCCTTCACCAATGGGCACATTTTGATGGCCTCAGGTCGAGTTCCGAAGACAAGCATTACCTTCTTCTTCATTATATTATAGTTTATCAGTAAGCAACCAATAGAGGTATTTCACCAGATGGATTTGTCGCTTGATTCTCTTAGGTTCCTTTATCAAGCGATAGGCAAATTCTAGATTATGATCAACCCACCATTTCGGTGCTCTTAGCACATGCCCGGTATATACATCAAAGCTTCCACCCAGTCCCTGAAAGATGGCTTGGTGCCGCTTCTGTATTTTCTCCATCAAGAGTTCCTGCTTGGGAGAGCCCATGGCAACGAATACCACGTCTGGTTTCTTTTCAGTGATGTCGTCTATCAAGTTTTTCTCAGCATTCTCTTCCTTCAAGTATCCATTGCGATACCCCACGATATTGATACCAGAAAACTCCTGCCTCAGTTTAGCAACAGTTTCATCGATAACCTCCTGTTTGCCACCTACAAGATAGAATGTCTTAACTTGATAGAAACGTTTTACAATCTTCAGCCAAAGCTCGCACCCTGGTATTTTGCAAGCGTATTTCACACCCTTATCTTTCAAGGCAAGCATAGCTCCAGCCCCATCACAATAACCGATATTACGGTTGATAATACTCCTGGTCTCATCTGTGGCATGCAGGATTTTCTCCGCATTGATTGCTACGAGAATACCCTTATGTTCGTCGATATAAGACAACAGTTGTTCTTCCGAAGTGAAAGGATACACTTCCACCCCGTTCAATGAAATTGTTTTCATCAGTAAATGATTTGAAAATATACTATAATAGGATTAACAATTGAGGGAAAATCACAACTTTTCCTCTAATAGTAAGCACGTCATGGCATGAAACATAAAGGCATTGCTCCAACGCATATATGAGATTTTTGAGCTGATGCCTGGCTTCAGTTGATAATAGAAATAACCCTTTTTATCCTGCATTCTCTCCAAAGTCCATTCTATTACCTTATCTACTAAATCTTTATAATTGTCATATTGATGAAGCCGATGTAAAGTAACAAGCAATTGTCCTGGGCAATGAATGTCGATCGGATAAGTTTTTGTATCATAATACTTTGGAGTACCATCATTCTCAAAGAAATGACTTATATAATATGCAAAACCTTTTTCAATGTATTTATGATACTTTGTATCTCCTGTATTTTCTTCGTAAGCTATAAGTGCATCAAGGTTATACCCGGTATGGAAACTATCGATCCAACATTGAACAGGCAACATTCCGTAAATCCATGCACCGTCTTCCCGTTGCCCCTCACAACATGCCTTGATAGAAAGTTCTGCCAATTGTTTATACTCTTCTTTCTTTGTATACCGATAACAATAGCTCAAAAGTCGAGAACCCAATAAAGAGGCATTAAAGACTGTGTCATTACCCTTTAGAGGGCTATATGAGAACAAGAAGCCATCTTTATAAGACGAACGATGCAAGTCATTGATGATGAAATTAGCCGCCGACAACGCCACATCTAGATATTCTTTGATACCTGTTACTTCATAAGCTTCCATCAAAGCTGTTGCACAAAAATTCGTAGCAACTATTGTTGGAGTAAACTTTGGAAACAAGAAAAGTCTTCTCGCCTGCCAATCAAAGTTATAGCCCCAGCAAGCTCCACTATACCCTTTAGATTGTAAGGAAATTAGTAAGTCTGCCAAATATAAAATTTTCGTTCTTATTTGTGACTCAGTTCCTAATCGAGATTCCATTTTTTTATTTTTCCGAACAATCCTATAGAGATTACAATATCCACTCAAAAAAAGCCCGATACCCTTGGCATTATATTCTTTTGGTACCATTGCCAAACGTCTCAAATTGAAGGGGAATCTTTTGAATCCTTGGATCATTACTAATCGGCAAATGGCAGAATGCTTCAACAGGGGCATTGCCTGAAATATCTTCGAGTTTAAGCCATCATAAGGATCCCATCCTTTATATCTTTCCTTTTCGCAATAATCTTTCAGTTTGGCGAAAGAGCCTAACATATCCGTTTTCATTTTGAAATTCTATGCTAAGAAATTAAGTTAAGTGCTTTATTTCCTTTTTCTTATAAATCTAGCAGGGTTACCCGCCCATACTTCATTATCAGGAATGTCCTTTGTTACAATACTGCCAGCCCCGACAATAGCATTTTTTCCGATTGTTACTGGTTTTACAACTAAAGTATTCATCCCTAAATAAGCATTTTCTTTGAGAACAACTTTTCCTCTTATATACTTACCCGATAGAGAATCCATGAAATGAGTAACAATCGCACAACCAACAGTAAGGCGCACTCCTTTTTCAATCGTTATATCATAGGGATAGTTTGTATCAAAAGTTACATTTTCCCCGATAAAAGTATTCTTATAATCTACAATATTTACCCCCCCACATCTGCACAAAAATGGTCGCCATTTCCGTGAAGGCATAGGTAAATGCTGAAGATGTAAAAATAACAAATGTCTTAATCTTAATAATTTCATACATATTGTTTTAATTGTTCTTCAATGCTATGAGCGACTACCGAAGCTAAAAAATGTTTATGAGCATAAGAAGCATTAAATTGAGAGACCTTTTTGCATAAAGTAGGATTCTCAATATATGGAATAATAGCATTAACAAAGTCTTTATAGTCCAAAGAATCTGTGATAAATCCCATTTTATCTGAATCAAAGAAATCATTTAGACCACCCACTTTTCTAGTAAACACTGGCAACCCAAATGCCATTGCTTCCAATACAGACGTAGGCATTCCTTCTGCATGATATGTTGGCAAAATATACAAATCTGCCTCTTTATAAGCCTTTTCAATATTCTTACCAGACAACATTCCTGTTAGTGTTATATCCAATATAGCATTTTTCGTAATAAAACGTTTAATTGGTTCCATCATACTTCCATCCCCAACTATCGTCATCCTTAACTTCGGATATATTTCTTTTAATTTTTCATAGCATTTAACAGCGATTTCAACGCCCTTATTTTTCTCCAGTCTTGCTAGAAATAAAATGTTTTTCACATCTCCTAAACGACTTTCTTTAACATCAAAATCTTCCAATAATTTGTCATCTACCTTTGTTGAAGAAAGAACCATAGGCACATTTACGCCTAAAGTCGTCAATATGTGCTTAAATGATTTTGCCAAAACAAAAACCAAAGAGCTCTTATTGAAATTTTTACTTAACCATTTGGCGTTACACGATTTCACGAATTTAACATCAAAGCCATGTATATATATTGCAGTACTTATGTTAAACGCATTCACTATATCTAAAAATATAAAATCCCGCATCAAAGCATTCTTTCCCATTGAAGGATTAAGAACAACAATATCAGGGCGAAAAATCATAAGCTTGTATACAAACTTAACGATGTCAAAGGGTAACCAAAAGACACCACTTCCCTTGATGTTATTTCTTTTACCAACAACATTATACTCAACTCTATTAGACCAATAATTTTTCAAGCCTAGATAATGATTTGCAACACCTCCAAGCAATTTCAAAGAAGGTACATTTATCAATATTTTCATTTTACCGTAAATTATAGAGTAGAACCAACAAAATGATCATACACGTATGAAGATTTATTAAAGATAACCGCAAACTAATTTGCTCAAACACATATGCAAAGATTATCACAAATGGAGCAAAAAATGTAATATGATAACGTATATCCAATGACACTCCAGAAATAATAATCATAAAATACCCCATCAGTAAGAAAAACACCAATGGATAAAGCCTCCATTCAAGATTTTTTACAATACTAAATAAGCCAACATTTACAAACAAACTTATTATTGATTTAAACAATAAGCCAGAGCTATAATAAAACCCGTATTGCCCCATTCTTGTAAAGTTCGGAAAAGGCCCATAAAAAGCAGCAAACAACTGTGTCAACCACCCAAAGAAACCAGAACCTACAGAGCGATTCATTCTACTAGCTGTGGTTGCAGAAACGACATCCATAGAATATCCTGTGAATTTCAAGACTATTACATTAATAAATATAATGCCAATAATTGCCCCAATACTAGATAACAATATAATTGTTTTTTTGTTTTTTTCATTACAATACATGTATAAAACAAATATTATAAATAAAAACAAACAAATTATTGATCGGAAAAAGTATGTAAAACTGATAAAAATAAAAGCCGTCAAAAAATCTCGTACTCTGTTAGTTTCTTTGAAGAGATAAATATTATATAGGGCCGAAACAATAAGAAAACAAAATAAATTCTCCTTTAACCCCATAGACGATGAAACAAACCAAAAAGGAAAAATTCCATAGAGTATAGAGGCATAATTCGAAATTTCCTTATCTATAGAAAGCAAATTACATATTTTTAAAATTTTAAAAGATGAGACAGTAATTAAAGTTGCATTGATAACAAGAAATAAGATTCTAACAAAAGAAATATCAGCAAAAGTTTTATAAAACAAAACCATAACTGAAATAAAGCCTAAGTCATCAATCTTTATAGATATACCTTGTGATGTCAACAAACTTCCCATGTAGTCAAAAAAGTTTTTATCTAACCCCTTTAATGCTAATCTCTCATAAGTATAGATATCACAAGATGCTGTGCCTTCATAAGGGTCATTAGTATAGTCAAGGAAAAGACACCTCAACACCAATGAAAACAATAAATTATATAAGAAAATTCCACCATATTTTGATGCGTCATTATTTATCTTTGGCAATACATACAACGCACTTACGAAAGTATATCCTATAAAAATATGCATAAACAACTTGTAAGCCGGTATCGTTTCTTTATATCCTATTACAAATGACACAAATAGTAATACGGTAAAAACTAATAGTATAAGAGACAACAAATAATTTCTCATACAAAAAATAATATATATATTGGCCGCACTCAAGATTCCAGGGCTACCAACGAGCCCGGAAGTTGAGATTATCTATATCTTTCCAACGAACGCATAATAGCTTTGTAAACAGTCTTTGGTGACTGCCTATAGTGCATCACAGCAGCAATTATAATGACATCATCCTTAACCACATAATAAATCAAATTGGGAAATACTTGAAGATGACGAACATGAAATTGAGAATCAGACAAGTCTTCATCCAATACACCTCTTGTCTGATTCTTTAATAAATTGCTGACACTAGCATCTATTTTATCCATAACTTTCTTTGCCGTGAAAGCTCCATATTCATTTTCTACATAATCCAAAACAGCATTAAGTTGCTTTGAAGCAAACAAAGACCATTCTATTACCATCCTCTTTGCTTTTTTATACTTTCCATTAAGGAGGCATGTGGTATACAGTTACCATATTCATGATCTTTCAAAGCCATCTCTACACAAGCAGACAAGGCTTCTCTTGGCAATGCATTTACCAAAACACTAATTGAATCGTGGCGCAAAGACGCAATATCCACAGTAGAAGGTGTTCTCAAGGCAATGGGTTCCTCTACCATTTTAACTTCATCTTCCGTATCTGGCAAACGATAATGATTATTATTGCTCATAACTATAATGTATTTAAAACATTGCAAAAATACGTCATTTTTCTGGAACGCCCAAACTTTTCCTTGATTTTAACACATTTACAGGTTCCAGAAGAACTCCCTCAGCTCTTCTGTTGGATGATTTTACATTTGCCAAGCTGCCAAGACCCAAGGCTTGGTATTACTAGCAATACATGTTATTTTACGAACAGAAAGAGAGGAATGAATCATACTTCCATCCCTACCATTATATAAATAGAAATTTGACACTAACAAAATCTCACGCAAAAATTCAACGTACATTTGACTAAGCTCATACTCAGTATAGCAAGATAAAGCTTTATCTATCATGGCTGCGCCTTGGATTCCAGGGCTACCAACAACCTCTTTAATTGTAATGCTTAGTGTTATCCTTTTGTTTGAATCTGAAAATTCAACATCAATATTATATTTTCTAGTATCTAAGAATGTTGCGCTATTCTGAGGCATTCCTTTTGATAACTCTAAAATATACTTTTTAAGAGCTATAAAATGGGCATTCATACAACTTATCAAAGTAGGATCAAAACTTAATTTGACACTCCATTTATAAAACTCCAGCAACGACATGACAGGTAGATGTTTTATCAAATTAAATTGATTGACATAGACTTGCATATTTCTTCCTTTAAACGTAAGGCAATTATACCGCAACATGAGCATCTCCTCATCACAAAGTTGCCCTCGAAGGCACTTTGCATAAGAGACTCTATCTTGGTTGCTTAAAATGGTATTCCCATCTGCGTCAGTATATTCTGTCTCTCCTAATAATCTAGCAAGATGATACAGCATACGCAGATGCACAGACATCTCTCGACTATTTGCAGCATAAACCTGCTCAAATTCTTTTACCCCAGCATTAGTGCGGTTGAGATAAGTGCTGTTATTAGTAAAAGGAATTCTACAAAACTTATCCATAATTAATATAAAAGCCTCTTTACCATCTTTACCATCAATTGCATACGAAGATACTGCTTTATGGTACAAAGCAAGAAATGAAGAAAATTTATCATTGAAGAGGCTTAGATAAGTTTGACTTATCATTATACGATTTGTGCTAATCACGGCATTATTGGTGGAAACAACACTTTGATTAGTTTCTATGACGCTTCTATTTACCTCTTTTGTTTCTTCATTCTGTCTTATCTGGTCTTGCAAAGTTCTATAAAGAAGATATGCTGAATAAAGAGCTACACCTGTGCCAACAAAACCACCTATGAAATCACCATAAGTCCCAAATAAAGAATTGTCGAGTGATCGATCAAAAAAAAATAGGGATATTTCTTGACCAAAAAGAAACAAGAACAAGAATGCCAATGAGAAAGAGACTGTCAAAGTCATTACGATAGAGTAATTCTTCTCTTCGCTTGAATTTTGTGATTGGGACTGTGATAAACTATCTATGGCCATTTTATTTTCATTTAGGTGCAAAACTTTTCCTATAAGACAATATGCACACACCTCTAAACACTAAACTAATGACATTAGTCAGTATCAAGAGATAAATCATATTCGGTATATTTATGTTCTTAAAAAGAATCATCAATAAAACACCTATTAAGTAAAAAGATGAAGCTAAAACAGTTGACTGCTTAACTTCCTTTATTTTTCCGAAAACGCCCAAATAAGGGAATCCAATAAGTTCATTCGCCATACTAAATAACAATAATAATAGGAATAAATTAAAATAGTTCAAGATATGAACGGTTTCCGTCTTTATAAACAATGGCACCAGAATTGGAGATACCAGATAGATAACCACTAATATAAGTGCATTAAGCCCTATCAGACTAAATACCATTTTATTCATCCTTACAAAATTTCTTACTCTAGAAAAATATGGATAGAAAATATGATTTATCAATGGTGCAACAAGGGAAGCATAAGCATTGTGTAGTTTTTCCGCTGCAGAATAAATACCAGTTACAGTTTCACCACAGAACAATCCTAATATAAATGTATTTGAAGTCTGATAAACTCGTGTCAGAAAAACAGAGGTAAAAAACGGAAGGCTATCTTCAAAGAAAAATTTTATATCAGTGAATTTAACCGAATAATAATGCAACCCATATCTTACTTTTGCTATCCATACCGCAAACATTCCTGAAACCAGTGCCTCCAAGGCAAAAAAGAACATGACCCATTCAAAATCTGCCTTTGTCTTGACTATCAAAAATATGGGTATAATACATAAGCATTTTACAACCAATGATATTCTGGTCACAAATTTCATATCTTCCATTGAGCGAAACAACCAATAAGGTGTTATAATCACTCCTATCAACCTAACGAAAGCCAAGATATATAACAATTCATATTGTCTGAATTTTGGTATCATTATTATTATAGAGGAATATACGACCAACGAGCAACACAACAGAAATGTCTTACAAGCTAAAATGCTCATAAAGATTCGGCTCAATTCATCAGGATTATCTCTATTTTTAACTACATGCCTTACATTCGAAAGATCAAAGCCCCACTCATTTAGAACTTGAAAGTAAAAAGAAAAAGCTATAGCAAAATTAATCAAACCATATTTAGCAATCCCTATCGTTGCTAGCAAATAAGGCATTAATAGGAATGGAAGAATATGACTAAAGCCATAGAGTAAAAACTGGTTGAGAATATTGCTAAATAATCTAGATCGTAATACCTTAGATAAACTATTAGCCATTATAATACTAGAACTTTAAAGATTTATAAATTCTTTAACATCAGGTCCATATGCCTCATACTTCTTAACTGCGTTCCATACCTCATCAAAATGCTCTTTAGGAGTATTTTTGAAATATGAATCTAAACCTACAATCATTTTATCGATATCCATAGTCCTATAATTTTTATAAACCACGAAGCAATATTTCCGAAACTCGCAAGCTTTTGCTCCTTTTTAACACAACAATATCTTTGTTTACCCCTCTCCTATCGCTCCCCTATACTTGATTACATAGTCGTCGAGAACTTCTCGCAAGGGCTTGCTGAAGAGGGGCTTGCCATTGTGGAGATTCGTACGAGGGTCGCAATAGAAGATAGACTCGATATCCAGGAGCACATACAGACGCTCGATGTCGGTGTCATACTCGCTCAATATCATGTCATTAAACTTCACCGCTTCGTCTAGACGCAGGCGGGCTTCAGGTTTCAAGCCATCGTCCACACTGTGGGTATTGATGTCAAACTCTTGCTCCAGCGACTGGCGAGTCTTGCACGCACCGTGATGACGAATGTACTTAAAGAAATTCCACACCACCAGGTGATACAAACGCTCACCCGACATTACCATCGTCTGCCCAAATAGCCCAAATTCAGACTTTCGAGCATCTTAATCATGCTTTTCTTCATTTTTTATGTTAAAATATTATTATTTTCCCCGATATGGGGATTTTCAATACATTCTATTCCTTTTATTCTTACCTTTGCAATATCTGCTGAATATCAGACAATAACAACTAATTATTAATTTAAAAATCCAATCAATGGACAATCTTAACGTTTTCAAAGATTTCTTTAGCACAGCTCCGAGCCTTGCATCGCTCCCAGACATTGTGCATGACATCCAGACGAGTGCCTTGCTCAAGTCGCTCACAGAAGCCTATCGTGCCTCTCACGACAAACACATCAAGGAAAGAACCCGCACCTTTGCTGTTGCCGTCTCGTTCGAAGGCGGCAAGGGGGTAAGTTGCATCAAGGACTATACGGGGTTGTCGCTAGCCGACCTCGACCACGTGCCACGTGAGAAACTGGCAAAGATCAAAGAGCTCATCTGCCAAGACAGCCATACCCTGTTGTGTTACACCACCATCAGCGGTGAGGGCTTACGCATCATCTTTCGTTACGAGAAGCTTTCCGATGCCTCTCTCGACAAGCAAGCCAAATATTACATCCATCCATTCCTGGCGGGCAACTGTTACTACCAAAAGCTCACGGGACATCCATTCGACCCTCTCTGCAAGAACGGCACCCGACTATCGGGTATGGCATACGACCCTGAGGCATATTTCAACCCCGAAGCCATCGCCTTCAGCAGCGAGGAAATAGAGCAGATGAGCAGCTATGCCTACAAGCAGAGCAAGGAGGAGAAGGCGATGCAGCGCATCCAGAACTTCTACGAAAACACGGTGAAACCGCGACTCTACGCAGACGGCATCAAGTATGAGTGCGGAAATCACAACAACTATGTGATGCGAGTGGGCTACATGCTTGCCGACAAGGGATACCAACGCAAAGCTGCCATCAAATGGGCCTTGAGCAAGTTCAAGGAGTATGACGGCACGGAGCAGGTCTTCAACTCATGCTTCAATACCTCTACGCACGCCCATAATTCTTCGGCCGACAGCAAGACTGCCACGGTCAAGCAGATAGAAGACTTTCTCACTGCCCATGTGCAACTGCGCTACAACGTGGTGCTTTCTCGTGTGGAGATGCTCAAGCCCACTGGGTGGGCACTGGTGGAAGACAGAGAGCTGAACGATTTCTGGCGGTCCATCTGCAAGGAGATGCGTGCCAACGCCAACGATGTGACGAGAGTCATCGAGTCGAGCTACGTCAAGGCTTACAACCCTTTCCTCTCCTATTTGGAGGACGTAGAGAAGGATGCCGACGATGGCACCAATTATATCCACCTACTAGCCCGTACGGTAAGGGTGAAAGGCGACGAGAAGGAGCAACAGCTGTGGGAAGAATACCTACAGAAGTGGCTTGTAGCCATGGTGGCAGGATGGGTGAGCACCAATCAAGCCAACCATGTGGTTTTGATACTCATCGGTCCGCAAGGCACCAACAAGAGCACTTGGGAACGAAACCTGCTGCCACCCGAACTGAGTCAATATTTTTCAGTAAAGTCAAATTCTTCTCGCATGACCAAGGACGATCGCATCAGCCTCTCCATCAAGGGACTGATATGCTGCGAAGAGCTTGACGAGATGACGCCCTCCGAGCTCAACCAGTTTAAGTCGATAGTCACGATGACCTACATCGACGAACGAGGAGCCTACAAGCACTTCGAGGAGCACAAGAAACGTTACGCCTCCTTTTGCGGTAACGGAAACAGCACTGATTTCCTGACCGACAACACGGGCAACCGACGTTGGCTTCCTTTTGAGATAGAGGCCATCCAGTCGCCCCTGGAGCACCCTTTTCCTTATCGTGGAATCTATGCCCAAGCCTATCGACTCTACAAGTCGGGCTACAACTACTGGTTCACACAAAGCGAGATAGAGAAGCTCAACGAGCACAATTTCAAGTTCGAGGCACCTAATGCGGAACGAGAGCTTGTGTCAATATATTTCAGAAAGCCATTGAACAATGAGCACGGCGAATTCATCACCGCAGCCAGGGCGATGCAAATCATCGGTGGCAATGTGACACAGAAGATGAGTCTCAAGAAGATAGCACAGGCTTTCATCGACCTTGGTTTTGAACGCACCCGATTGAAGAACGTGCGGGGATTTGCAGCCATCGAACGCACAGCTCAGGAAATCAAGGACTATCAGAAGTCCGCCATGTTTGCCACATGATTTCTTATATTTCCTCGCACGCACACACAGGAGAAAGACCCTGGGTCTACCTGCGAGCCAAGTATCTGGCCAAAGTCATATCAATGGCATGGCAACGTGGCGCAACTAGCATTCCGACGCATCGCCACAACCATCAAGAGCACTCGCCAGCAGCATCATGGCGCATCGCCACAACCATCACGGCTGGTGCTCAGCCTATTGTTTCTTATTCATAACTATCATCATGATGAAGATAAAAGTATACAACAAGTTCGAGCTGGCTCAGCTCTACTTCCCAAAGCAGTCGCGCCATGTGGCGCTCAACCACCTCATGCGGATGGTGAACCATTGTCCGCCCCTGCTCGAAGCCCTCAGGCGCGAGGGATACCAACGGCTCGCCAAGACCTTCAGCATGCGCCAGGCGCTCCTGATATACGAGTATCTGGGCGAGCCATAAACTGAAAATCGCTCGCAGCGAGGCTATCGTACCATCATCGTATCGCTATCGTACGATTCGCTGCCGGGGATGTCGTATCTTTGCAAACGTAATTCAGCGCTGACTTACACCAACACGAATGTTTAACCCTTAACACATCTATTAGTCTTATGATTGAGTACGATTTGAAGAAGAACAACAACCCGAAGAACGAGAAGGCCTATGGCAAGTACTACGCCAAGCCTCACGTAAGTGAAACTGTAGACCTCGACGAGCTCGCCGACCACATGCACGGCCACAACTCTCCGTTCTCTGCCGGTACCATCAAGGGCATCCTCATCGATGCCGTGACGCACATCAAGGAGCTCCTGCTCCTGGGCAAGAACGTGAAGCTGGACAACCTAGCCATCTTCTACATCAGCATCAAGAACAAGATGGGGGCTGACAATGCCGACGATTTCACCGTGTCTAAGAACATCGACGGAGTGAGAATGAGAGCCCGTGCAACGGGCGACTTCCGCTCCGTGAACCTCAACCTCGACGCCAACTTGAAAAAGTATGGTGCTAAGAAGAAGAAGTCGTCGACGACTACCGACCCAGACGGTGGCGGCTCCAACACTGATGGAGGCGGCTCAACCCCTGGCGGTGGCGGCTCTAACCCAGGTGGTAGCAGCAGCGACGGCGACGGAACCGTAGAATAACGGAGGGGGATGCTAAATCCCCTTCAATCTATTAACATTTTGAACGATTATGATTCAAGATCGATTTCCTATGACTATTGCCGGCGAGGAGGTGCTCAATGAGCATCTTCTCCTGGCTTATGGAGAGAACGGCGCGATGATGGACTCACCTCGGAGCGTCCGTTTTCTGGTAATTCACTGCTCGGCGACTCGTGCCGACCGCAACTACTCCGACAAGCAGTTGATAAGGGACCACAAGAAGCGGGGATTCCGCACCGCGGGCTATCACTTCTACTGCCACAAGGACGGGAGCATCACACAGTTCAGGAAACTGCTGGAGGTGGGTGCCCACGCTAGGCCTTACAACCGATGCTCCATAGGCATCTGCTACGAGGGCGGGCTCGACGAGGATGGACGCCCTGCCGACACGCTAACCCGCGCACAGTATGACGCGATGTGGAACCTGCTCAGGAAACTCAAGATTATGTTTCCACAGGCGCAGATCGTGGGGCATCGCGACTTGCCGGGCACTACCCCCAAGGAATGCCCGTGCTTCGACGCTAGCAAGAAATTCGATTTCTCAAAACTTAAAGACAAACACTATGAAGAAAGAAACCATCAAGAAGATCATTAATTTCATCATCACCGTGCTCACGGCTGTCGCCAGTTCGTTTTGCGTACAGAGCTGTAAGTAATGCTTTTGCCCTTTCAGGGCGACTTTAACCCTATCCTATTACCCAGGGCGTTGCCCTGGGCTAGGTGCTTTTGCCCTTTCAGGGCGTGGACTTTCAGGGCGTAGACTTTCAGGGCGTGGACTTTCAGGGCGTGGACTTTCGGACGGTTACCAGTAGCGCCAGTAGATGCCTAGGCGATGCATGTCGCTGCCCACGAAGTCGTACATGTCTTGCTTCATGAGCCAGCGGCAACGCTTCCTCACCTTGTCGCCGTACTGGCCGTCTATGGAAAACACGTTGCGCTGGAACTTGACGCCCATCAGCCTGAGCTTCTCGTAGTCGCGCCTCTCCATGTAGAGGTAGCGCTCGGGATGGGCTAGCACAGGCGTGTAGCCCTTGTTCTTGATGCGCTCCAGAAGGCCGTGGAAGTTCATCGGGGCGGAGAAGATGCTCGTCTCCACCAGCAGATGCTTGCCATCCTCGCCCAGCGGCAATAGGTCGCCAGCCTTCAGGCGCTTCTCGAAGAGCGCATCGAGCATGTTCTCGGCTGCTAGATGCAGCTTGACCATCTGTCTGTCAGCAGGGTTTCGCTTGGCGAAGTCCTGCTGATATTGTTTTTGGAAGTCGGCAAATACTTGGCGCAAATGGGTGGTCTCGTTGGGCACGTCCTCCATGATGTGGGGGGTGAGCCAAACCTCCTTGACGCCGGCACCCTCGTAGAGAGCCAGCATCTCCAGCGATTTCCTCGCCTCCTGGAATCCGTCGTCCACGCCGGGCAGGATGTGGCAGTGCCAGTCGATGCCGCCCGGGAGCCGCTCGACAGGGGCTTTCTTGATTGCCGACGGATTGAAAATCCGACGCAACGCCTCACGGAATATATTCATGATTGCTAAATTATATTATGCTTTTTATTTCTTGACTATGCTTTCTATTTCTTGTCGCTGCCATAGTGGTAGCCGTAGCCATAGCCATAGTGGTAGCCGTAGCGATAGTAGTGGCCGTAGCGACCGCCCTGAGCCTTGGTGCCGTTCAGGATGAGCGACATGTTCTTGTATTTCTTCTCCTTGTACAGCTGCTCGATGTCGCCGAGCATGCTGCGCTCCATCAACCCAGAGCGTACCACGAAGATGGTGCGGTCGGCGTGTTTCTCGATGATCTGGGTGTCTGCCACGATCTCCACCGGCGGACAGTCGATGAACACGTAGTCGTACTCCGAGCGCATCTGGTTGATCATCTTCCCCAGGCGGTCGGTGAAGAGCAGCTCGGTAGGGTTTGGCGGCATGGTGCCGATGGGCAGCACGTCGAAGCCCTGCACCAGTCCGTGGTCCTCGCCATGGCAGATGATGCCCTCCAGGTCGTCGGTCCTGCCGTTGAGGTAGTCGCTGAGTCCCTCGCCCGGGCTGCCCACGAGCATGGAGGTGGAGCCGTGGCGAAGGTCGCCGTCGATGACGAGCACTCGCTTCTTCTTGATGGCGAGCGACATGGCGATGTTGCCTGCCAGGTGGCTCTTGCCAGAGCCAGAGTTGAAGGAGGTGAGGAGGATGACGTTCTGCTCGGGATGGGTGCCTATCATGAACTCCAGGTTGGTGCGAAGCACGCGGAAAGCCTCGTTCACGATGTCGCGCTTGCCCGCCTTCACCACGATCTGGCGGGTCTCACTTGGTTTTTTCCAGAACATCAGGCGCTGCCGCAGCGTAGGACGGTGCTTGCGGCTCAGGCTGTATGGTATCTCGCCGAGGAATGGCACGGTGACGTTCTTGAGGTCGTTCCTGCCACGCACGGTGGTGTTCATGTTCTCACGCACGAAGATTACGACCACCGGTATCAGCAACCCCAGCACCACCGCTACCAGCAGGATGTTGCGGCGCACGGGCTGAACGGGCTTGATGTCGCCCGTGGGAGGGGTGATGATGCGGGTGTTGTAGGCGGTGAAGGCCTTGGAGAGCTCGTTCTCCTCGCGCTTCTGAAGCAGGAAGAGGTAGAGTGCCTCCTTCACCTTCTGCTGGCGCCCCACGGTCTGCAGGTACTTGGCCTGGTTTGGGTTGCTGGCTATCTGGCTGGTGGTCTGCGCCTCGTTGGCCTGAAGGTTGCTGAGCTGCGTGTTCAGGGTGACCACGAAGTTGTCGATGCTCTGCACGATGCTGCGGCGCATGGCGGCGAGGCTCTGGTCGTAGTCTGATACCAGCGGGTTCTGCTCGCTGGAGTTCGCCACCAGGTTGTTGCGCTCCAGCTGGGTCTTGTTGTACTCGGCTATCTGCTGCTCTATCGCCTGGCTCTCGATGCCGGTGTTGCTGGGCAGCAGCTGGCTCTTGCCCACCCTGCCGGTGAGGAAGTTGCGGATGTACTTCGCCATCGCCAGGCGCGAGTTCAGGTCGAGTATCTGCTTGTCGGCGTCGCTGCTCTTCTGCATGTACTGCTGGGCAGCAGCCTCCACGTCGGGCAGCAGGTTGCTGCTCTTGAAGGAGGAGATGCTCTTGTCCACGTCGCCCAGCTCGCGCTCTATCACGCCCAGGCGCTCGGTGATGAAGCGCGAGGTGGAGATGGTCATCTGGTTCTTGTCGTCCATCCAGTTCTTGCGATAAACGGCGATGATGGTGTTCAGCACGTCCTCGGCACGTTGGGTGAGCTGGTCCTTGTAGGTGAGGTCTATCACCGTGGCCTTCTCCTCGCTGATGCTCGCCGTGAGCGATGCCTTGATGTGGTCGGTCATGGCGTAGAGGTTGGTGCGGCTCACGTGCAGCGGCTTGGCGTCGCCACCCCTCAGGTAGCTGGCGTAGGCGGCTGCAGCCTCCACCTTGATGTTGCATACGGGCGTATGGAGGGTCTGCCCCAGCCTGCCGTGTATCTCGTCATTGCTGTCGATGGCCTCGCCTTGTTTGTCAACGCCGCTTATGTGCGTGATGGACAGGCGGTTGCCCAGCTCCAGCTGAAGGTCTACGTCAACGCTCTGCTCGTCGGTCAGTCCATAGAACTGCACGGTGACGGGCAGGTCCTTGCCGTAGAGCGACACGGGATGGAAGGAGCCCTCTACGCTGTAATTCACGTCGAGCTTGAGTTGCTTGCCGGTCTCCAGCAACACGGCTGGCGACTGGATGGCGATGAGCTCGTTGTTGACGTTAGACTTTCCTCCGGTCAGTCCCATGTCCGAGAACATCGAGGCCACGTCGCTGCCGATGCTCTGGCTCTTGCTGTCCTCCTTGATCATCAGCGAAGCCGTGCGCTGGTAGACGTTCGGGGTGGAGAGGATATAGTAGATGGCGATGCCGAGGGTGACTGCCAGGGAGAGCAGGAACCAGCGCCAATGCGCCAAACAGAGGTAAAGGAGGTCTTGCAGACGGATGAAGTCGTCGCCCTGACCCGGGCGACGGACCTGGGTGGGCTGCGGCTGAGTGTTTGCTATCATTTGATTTTAGTAATGTTAAATGAATTGGATTTTAAGATTGAGGTAGTGCTTTTGCCCTTTCAGGGCGACATTACCCCAATGCCATTACCCAGGGCGTTGCCCTGGGCTAGGTGCTTTTGCCCTTTCAGGGCGAGTTATTTCTTGATGAGTACGGCGACGCTGGTGGCGAGGCTGGCGAGGCTTATCCAGAAGCCGGTGCTTCGTATGTTGTTGCCATTAACGGTGCTCTGGCGGGCCTTGGTCTCGTTGGGGCTCACATACACCACGTCGTTCTGCTGGAGATAGAAGACGGGGCTGTTGAGCACGTCCTTGCCCGAGCAGAGGTTGAGCGAGTATACCTTCTGGTGCTCGCCCTCCTGGCGAAGCACCATCACGTTGGTGCGGTTGCCGTAGATGGTCAGGTCGCCCGCCTTGCCCAGGGCGTCGAGGATGGATACCTGCTCGTCCTCGATGTCAAACTGGCCCGGTCTCGTCACCTCGCCTATCACCGAATAGTGGAGGTTGGAGAGGCTCACGGTGACAACGGGGTCCTTCACCAGGCTCTGCGACAGCAACGCCTGCTTGATCTTAGCAGCCACCTGCTCGCGGGTCAAGCCGCCCACGGCGATGGTGCCGAGCACGGGGAAGTCGATGTCGCCATGGCTGTCTACCGTATAATAGTAGGCGTCCTTGGAGAGCGTGTAGGTGCTGGAGTTGTTGGGACCGCTCGACAGCGAGAAGAGCTGGCTGATTTGCGGGTCCTTGCTCTTCACGCCGATATAGAGCTTGTCGGTCGGCTTGATGGTAATCACCCGTTTCTGTATGTTGAGGATGGTGTCGGGATGGCTGGCGAAATCCTGGAAATAGGCTATCTCCTTGGGAGTGCCGCACGACGACATCGCCATGAGCGTACTAGACAGCACAATGGCACATAGAATCTTATTGGTTTTCATTAAATATTTAGTTTAATCTAATTTTTCGAGAAAACATCTTGGGATATAAGTGGTGGCTACGGCACATACGCCCTCCACGGTCACCACAAGGCGGTGGTCGCCATGGATGCGCTTGATTTCGCCCTCCAGCCCCTTGAACCTGCCATCGATGACACGCACTCGCTCGCCTTTCTGCCAGTCGAAAGCTCCGTCTTCGAAATATTCGATGCCTTCCTGGTCGCCAGACGTCACCATCATGAACATCTGCATCTGCTTGAGCGGTATCGCCACTGGCGGCCGGCATCCCGTGTTACGTCGGTAGAGATGCGCCCTACCCTGCAGGTTTCGCTCCAGACACTCTGCCTGACGTGCGCTGGAACGCATGAAGAAGAGCGATGGTATCAAGGGTTTCTTCACATCTACCCTGCGGCCTTTGGCATTGGTATAGGAGTCGTAGTAGAAGGGAGCGTAATACTCCATCACATCTCCTTGCATATCATTGGGGAATTGGTCGGTCATCGGATTCAGACCCTCCAACACATTATTATATATATTGAACAGGTCGCGGCAAACCCACACCTTGTTCATGAATACGCGCATGGCAAACCATGATGCCGATTCTGAAGTTTCTTTCATAGGTTGTTTTTTATCGTTGTTTTCCTTTGTTGATGTATAGATACATTTTCTTTTCCCCCTCATAGGTGAGCCCTACAAGCAGCAAGGAGATATTGGAGCATCCCTGACCCAGGCGACACTGTACCCGCTATCCCATTTGAGCAACATCTATTAACAGACAATTCTCAAACACGATGCAAAGTTAACAAAAAAAAAAAAACAGCAACAAATTTTTATACAAGAAAAGTTAAAACTATTTTTTTTCGTGTTTTTCGTCATAAATCACCTCCTAAGCACCCTGAAAGGGCAAAAGCACCTAGCCTAGGGCAACGCCCTAGGTAACATACAAGCAAGAAAGTCGCCCTGCAAGGGCAAAAGCTTTATCCCATTAGTAATGCTTTTGCCCTTGCAGGGCGCACTTTACTCCCATCAAACTACCCAGGGCGTTGCCCTGGGCTAGGTGCTTTTGGGCTTTCAGCCCGTTACATAAACCACATATAACAGGCATGATTCTATAAAAAATTACCTATAGATTCACCATTGCTTTCTATAGATTCACCTTTGATTTCTATAGATTCACCTTTGATTTCTATAGATTCACCTTCACTTTCTTGCCCTTGCTCTCATTGCCCACTCTATCGAGGGCGGTGACAACATAGACATATTTCTTGTCTTTCACGAAAGGCACCTTGTAACGCTGGGCATAGGTAACGCACTGCAAGGCGGTGACATCGGAGAGATTGACCTGCGCGCCCTTCTCGAAGCGATAGATGGCGAAGCGGTTGGCCACATCGCCCCACTTCTTCTTGCTCGCCTTCGGAGCCTTCCAGGTGAGCACGGGGCCATCCTCGGTCCAGCTAAACTTGAGCCCCTTCACATCCTTCGGGGCCTTGTCGTCGAGGAAAGGCATCAGAGGAGGCAGGGCTGGATACTTCCAGTAATAATCGCGCAGGGTATGGCCGATGTTGCCCACATTGTCGGCAGCGGTCTTGGCATACCAGAGCACGGTGCCCTTCACATTGTTCATCTGCTGGTGCAAGCGATGCTTGGCGGGCAACTGATGGCTCTGCGGATTCACTGGGTCGGCATACTTGGCGGTGCGCTCGATGTCTTCACCTATATATAATGGGCGGTTGCCGGCGTTCTTATTCCACCACGTGATGAGCGTCTTGTAGTCGGCAGCCCTGTTGCCTATCTCCCAGTAGAGCTGTGGCACGCAATAGTCTACCCACCCATTGTTCACCCACAGGAGCACGTCGGCATAGAGATCGTCGTAGTTTTGCAGACCGAAGGTGTTGGAACCGTTGGGGTCGGTGCGCTTGTTGCGATAGATGCCAAAGGGAGACACGCCAAACTTCACCCATGGCTTAATGGCGTGGATTGTCTCGCCCAACTGTTTCACGAACCGGCTCACATTGTCACGTCGCCAGTCGCCTATGTTGCGCATGCCGTGTGGGTTCTGCTGATAGAGCGCCACGTCGGGAATATCCCTGCCTGCCTCTGGATAAGGATAAAAGTAGTCGTCGATGTGGAAGCCGTCGATGTCGTAGCGGCTCACGATGTCGGCAGCCACCTTGCAGGTATAGTCGGCAGCCTCTTGCAGTCCTGGGTTGAGGAGGGTAAGCTTGCCATAATTGAAGCAGAGGTCGGGACGCTTCTTCACGATGCTCTGTGGCGACACCTGCTCGATGGAGGTGACGCTGTGCTTGGCACGATAGGGATTGATCCAGGCGTGCAACTCCATGCCACGGCTGTGGCACTGGTCTATCATCCACTGCAGAGGGTCCCAGTAAGGCGACGGTGCCCTGCCCTGTACGCCCGTGAGAAACTTGCTCCAAGGCTCCAGGTCGCTCTGGTAGAGGGCATCGCACTCGGCACGCACCTGGAAGATGATGGCGTTCACCCCATCCTTCTGCAGTTCGTCGAGTTGCTGGGAGAGCATCGCCTGTATCTGCTGCGTGCTCTTGCCCAAGTACTGTCCGTTGACACACTGTATCCAGGCTCCACGGAACTCACGCTTGTTTTGCGCATTCACCGGCATGGCAGCGACCCATGTCATCGCCAAGACCAGCATCAAGATCTTCTTCAGTTGTTTCATCTATCTATGTTTTTACTATTTTTATTTACTCCTCGTGGCTGAGTTATTATTTACTCCTCGTCTCTGAGCTTTGGAAGGGAGATGTGGTAGCGCACAGCCAGTAGGCGGATGGCGCAAACCACCACGAACGCCACAACCACGGTGATGTAGAGGCTCACGCCCAGGTAACTCAGCAGCCAATAGGCAAGTCCGCCCGCCACACAAGCCATGGCGTATATCTCCTTGCGGAAGATGACGGGCTCCTCGTTGAGCAGCACGTCGCGTATCACGCCGCCAGCCGCTCCCGTGATGCAACCCATGATGATGGCCACCCAGAAGGGGAAGCCACAGTCGAGCGTCTTCTGGATGCCGGCGATGTTGAACAGCGCCAACCCCAGAGTGTCGAAGAGAAACCACGTGTTGTCGAGCCGCTTGAGATAATGGTGGCACAGGATGACCACCGCCTGGGCTATCAACGTACATATCATATATATAGGACTGAGCATCCAGAACGGACGCACGCCCAAGCAAACGTCGCGAATGGTACCGCCGCCGATGGCGACCGCCACGCCACACACGAAACCGCCCAGCCAGTCGTAGTGCTTGCTGGCTGCAAGACGGATGCCCGAGAGGGCAAAGGCAAAGGTTCCGATGAACTCGATGACACGCTGCAGCGTAATCACGAACTCCGGGTCATTTTGTATTGTCATCTTTCTCATTTCTAGTTTTTAAATCTATCCCCCCAGCAGGTTACCATCCAGTTGTACAGCCTTTCCTCAGAAGGCGAATGCTGGGCGTGCCAGAAACGGGCATCCTTCAGGTCATCGGGCAGATATTGCTGCTCGGTGAAATGGCCAGGATAATCGTGGGGATACTTGTAGCCGTCGTGATAGCCCAGCTCCTTCATCAGCTTGGTTGGGGCATTGCGGATGTGCAGCGGCACTGGCAGATTGCCCGTCTGCTTGACGGCCGCCAAGGCTGCGTCGATGCCCAGGTAGGCACTGTTGCTCTTCGGACTGGTGGCAAGGTACACCACCGCCTCGGCAAGGGCGATGCGCGCCTCGGGCCATCCTATCTTCATCACCGTGTCGAAGGCGGCGTTGGCGAGCAAGAGGGCGTTGGGATTGGCGAGCCCCACATCCTCGCTGGCACTGATGACCACACGGCGGGCGATGAACTGCGGGTCTTCGCCGCCCTCTATCATGCGAGCCATCCAATAGAGCGCCGCATCAGGGTCGCTGCCACGGATGCTCTTGATGAAGGCAGAGATGATGTCGTAGTGCATGTCGCCCTGCTTGTCGTAGGCGAGCGGATTCTGCTGCAGTTGCTCCTCCACCATCTTGTCGGTGATGACCACGTCATCGGATCCAGCCGACTCCACCACCAATTCCAAGATGTTGAGCAGCTTGCGTGCGTCGCCCCCGCTGAATCTCATCATCGCCCCAGTCTCCTTCAATTCAATATGTTTCTGCTTGAGCTCCACATCCTGCGTGATGGCACGATGGAGCAGTTCCTCCAGGTCGTCCTTGCCGAGCGATTTGAGCACATAGAGCTGACATCTCGACAAGAGCGGGCGGATAACCTCGAAGGAAGGGTTCTCGGTGGTGGCTCCGATGAGGGTCACGACGCCCTTCTCCACAGCCCCCAGGAGCGAGTCTTGCTGACTCTTGGAGAAGCGGTGGATCTCGTCGATAAACAATATAGGAGAAGCGGAGTTGAAGAATCGTCCGCTCTTCGCCCTCTCTATCACCTCTCGCACATCCTTCACGCCACTGGTCACCGCCGAGAGCGTGAAGAAAGGCACCTTCAGGGTTTGCGCCACAATCTGGGCAAGCGTCGTCTTGCCCACTCCGGGAGGTCCCCAGAGGATAAAAGAGGATATGCGCCCTGCGTCTATCATCTTGCGCAGCACGGCTCCCTCACCTACCAAATGCTTCTGCCCGACATAGTCGGCGAGCGTGTGAGGTCTCATTCTTTCTGCTAAAGGTTCACTCATAATGATGCAAAGATAATGAAAAAAAATGAGCCCAAAGAAAAAAGCACACAAAAATCAAAAAAAAGACCAAGAAAATTTGGATATTAGAAAAGAAGTACTTAATTTTGCATGCAAAACATTAATGACAATGAAAAAAGATAAAGTAATAACACTCAAGACTCTCACGAAGAGCAGCGTTTGGGACTTGCAGGAAAACGATGTTTTCCGCCTCTGGGAAGCTGCCGAAAAGGACAACGACCTGAAGGACAACCAGCGCAAATACATCAGCACCATCCGTAGCGCTTTCGAGATGGAACCAGTGACTGTGGATCGCCCTGAGGTACTCGAAAAGCTCAATGCCCGCGGCTTCAAGGTGGGCACCCTGCGCATCGACGACAAAAACGAAAAATACGCCCTCAAGAAGCGTCCTATCATGCGCGTGACCGACCTCACTTACGAGAACATCAGCCACATCACAGCCACCAAGCTCATCGAGGTATTGGAGCGCAACTTCGGCGGTGGATGGGAAAGTCTACCACAGAGCATCCAAGACATCATCGAGAGTGGATTCGACATCAGCACCACCACCTTGCCTAAGGACCGGCTCAAGAAGCCAGGAGGCCTCTATGAGAAGAAGCTCGCCGACGACTACGAGGTGCTCGTGGTGCCTAAGGGCACATGGGTGGAGGCTATCTTCGCCAAGGAGAAACCAAAGATGGAGAAGGTGCGCATGAAGTTTGCCGACGAGGAAGAGATCAAACGCGACGACGACTTGCTCGACCCAGACGAGGAGGATGACGACGAGGACGCACCAGAGATTGAGGATCACTACAACGACCCTGACGAGGATGACGATGCATTCGACGACGACAAGCTCACCGAGGAAAGCTATCGCACCACCTTCGAAGACCCAGAGAACCTGGGACTCGACGACGCCGAGGACGTGGCAGACGAGGATTATTAATCTTCGAGAACCATTGACACAAAATCTTTAATACAAGAAGTTTCACATTATTAATATATAAAGAGAAATGAACGCACTAGTAGGATTTATCGCACTCATCGTGGTAGCCCTCATCGGTTGGGCCATCGCAGAATTCAAGTACAAGGCTTTCACCTTCACACGCTCCGAGAAGGACATCGAGGAGGAGAAAGAACTTGAAGAGCACCAGCGCGCCAATGATTTCAAGGAAATGAACATCCGCGACATCATGCGCAACAACTCAACCAAGGGTTACAATGCAGTGGGCTAATGACACAAGACATCATTATCACCATCATATTGGCGGCATGCATCACGTATGCCGCCATTCGCATCTACAAGGCTTTGCATCAGGCATATACGTGCAAAAACTACCGATGCTCGGGATGCGCCTTTTACGAAAAATGCAAGAAAAATAAAAAAAAGTTGCCAAAAAATTTGGTGGAATAAAATAATTGTATTACCTTTGCACTCGCAAATCAGAAATGGTTGCTTTCATTTAAAGACAGGGTGTCTTAACCGAGCGGTTAGGTAACGGTCTGCAAAACCGTGTAGAGCGGTTCG
>ERZ808286.282-NODE-282-length-36305-cov-7.485490_pt1 | contig 36305 bp, 66 predicted proteins | sample MGYA00521276_ERZ808286 | MGnify/ENA primary metagenome ERZ808286 (study PRJEB31516, sample SAMN03275607) | gut metagenome | biome: mammalia-associated habitat; material: feces | host: Papio cynocephalus | place: Kenya | collected 2012-08-01 ... | reverse complement strand
AATATACTACTATGTATGATTGTTGTGGCAAATCTTATAAAGTGCCGTCTGGAAAGTTTTATTATATTCTTTCTGTAAAAGACGAAAAAGGTAAATCTTATAAAGTTTATACAAGATATGATACCTGGTTTTACACTCAACCAGGTGATACTATTTGTGCTCAATAATGGATCAGGAAACTTTTGACGGATATTGTCGTTTACTTAATACTTCGGATAAAGAAACTCTATCGTTATTATGCAAGATGTTAAATATAACTCATGCTTGTGATGGAGGTCCATTGACTAAATATGATACAGTGTTTTTATATCAAAAAACTATTGCTAAAGTTTTGTATAAAATATCTGAGAAAGAAGGATTGAACGGGGTTGAAACTATATCCATTAATGATTATTTTGGTGGAACTTTTGTAGTAATTTATTTAAAGCAAAGTGATTTAACTTTTGGTATATGGATATAAATACAATATTATTAGGAGTAATTTTTGTAATTTTAATTATAATCTTTTTTAAGAAATGAAAGACTATAAAGAATTAAAGGAAATGTTTCTTGATGCTAATAAATGGGCATTGCAGCAGAAAGATCGAGAGAAATATCTTTTCCAGCGTGTAGCAGAAGCTTATTTTGAAAAGAAAGGAAATCATTATGTTTATAATGAAGATTTAGGAAACTTCTTCCCAGCTATTGCTATTATAAATGATATAGTAGCTGACACTACTATTGAAGAAATTGATTTAGTTCAAAGATTTTCAGTAGATAAACCTATTGAATATATTCCTATTATTAAAGTGTTAGATCTCGATTCTAAGGAAACTTATAATTTGAATATAGATGATCTTAGAGATGTTAGTTATCTCGATTTAGCAGGACTTTTACTGTCAGAACTTAAATAAAATAACCCGGGTCGTAGAAATACGGCTCGGGTTATTTTTTTTAATCTTGTTCGTTATAAGTCCAGTCGCGGACAGCACCTATTTCTTTTTGGAACATTTCCAAAAGTTGAGGATCATCATTAGTAAATAATTTTACAGCATCGTCTCCTAAGTCAGTAAGAGTTGTCCAGAATCCGGGCTCCCAGGTCATTCCACCTAAAGCTTGTGGGCCTACGTCTTGCATACCTCGTAATAAAACTCGAGATAATGGTTTGATATCAGACATTTTATTAGTTCCTCCACTGAATAACCATTTAAAGATACTAAATAGAATATAGCCTATAAGAATATCATGCAAAGCTAACACTAAATTAGCACGTCGATATTTGTTATTTTTTATCTCCTAAAAATTGCCGTGAAAAATATCTTTTAAAGTTCCTAAAATAGAATAACAAAGCCCTTCTACATAATCTCCTTGCCATCTAACTGCATAATCTAATTTACCTTTTTCTTCAGGAGTTAAAGCACTTTCAGGAACTTCTTGAACTTCACCATTTTGAAGAATTCGTCTATAGTATTGTTCGCCATTAATTACAACAGGAATAAAAGCTCCTTGAGCAGTATTATCTCCTTTTGTTGTTGGACGGCCTCTGAACCATAAGTTAGTTTTAGCTGTTAAGAAGGTTTGAAATTGTTTATAGATTAATCCAAAGAAACCTAAATCGACCAAAGATTTAGTTTCGTGATCATAATAACCATAAGCCAAGTCCGCCACTTCTTTTATAGAATTTCTCTATTTAGTAGTATAAGCTCGATCAAATTCTAAATATTCTATAGATCCGTCTTTTTTATAGTTGATAAAATGCCTTCCTTCTCGCTCAAACTGTTCTGCCATTGCTATATAAAGAGCTTTTTGTCTGCGATATTCTTCTCCAGAATAATTTGAATTTAAACCATATTTGTTAAGTTCTGAGAAACGTTTATCCTTCTTAAAATCATAAACTAATTTTCCATCTTTCGTTAAGGAGTGTGCGTCCCAACATCCATCTTCTTTCATCTTAGCTATGAATAGAATCAATCGATTAAAATAATCAGGCACTTGGTTTGCCCAGAACATTAACTTAGATTTATTAGCTAAAAGTCCTATTCTCGAAGTTGCAGAAGCATCAACTGTTCTATTTATATCTTCGTTTGCAATTCCGTATAATTTATTCATGGATTCACATAAGGTATAACTAGCCATTTCTTTATTCCCACCAAAAACATCCATCCATTTCTCTATAGATTGGCCGAAAATAGTTTTATAAGCACTGTAAACGTTTTTAAGTGATACTTTATCAGAAGATCCTTGTAATCCGAATACTCTAGAATAATTAGTGAAGGTTCCAAAAGTTAATTCCTTTACCATTTGTAATGGCCGAAATGCTAATACTAATGTACTATTTAATTTACGAGCAGCTGTAATAAGTTTAGCAGGACCTTCCATTTCTTTAGAAATCTAACTTTCATTTTTAATAGCAGTTTCAGAACGCCCTTCCAATGCTTCTAATTCAGGATGCCTGTTAATACCTGTAATGGCTTGATTTATATGTAGAATGGTAGCTGTAGCAGCAGTTGTTTGTAAAACATCTTCAAAATATCTTTTTCGGATACTTTGAAAAGCGCAATCCATGGCTAATAAATCTAAATCCACTTCAAAATCTTCAGGCATTTCTTTTTCAATTAATGCTTCTCTGTCAGCAGGATTTATATCATACTGATTATACATTGTTGTAGCATTCTTACGTAGTTCTGAAGCAATTAATGATCTTTGAGTTCCGTGCATTTGCATAGGATCCCAGTCATCTCTTAAATTTTCTATTTCTTTCAAGAGAAGGGCGGGGATTCCTAATCTTCCCACTTTTTTCCAACGTTCAAAATATCTAGCCCTTTTTAAGGGTAATTCAAAATACCTTTGATTAGAAACTAATTTACTAATTTCAGAATCTCCACTAAACAAAAGTCCTTCTATTTCTTTTGAGTTCTTTTCGTAAGTCCAATCGGTATATTCAAATAAGAATTTATTATATCTGAATTTATTAATTTCCCATAAAACAGCTTTTAAGAAATCACTCTATTCTTTTGTTAAGGTTTTATCAGTATAAGGATTTCTCAGCATTAAGGATTTAGAAATCTCTCCGTTAGTATCTTTTACCAGTAAATCTGTCCACATATTTGTTCCAGTTCCAAGTAATAATTTATTAGCTCCAGACTGGAATTTATTCATATACGGAATAGTATATTTAATAATATTCTCTCTAGCTTGCTAAAATTCTTCACGAACATGACTATATGCTACTTGATAGTATTCTGCCAATGCTCGAAGTGTTGGGGACGGGGAGTTTTCCGCACTAGTTAAATCTGTTCCACTGGCAATACCTCTAATAGGAACTCCATTTTTATCAATCAACTATTGATTTTTTACAAATGGAAGTCCTAATAAATCTATAATACTACTAAATCGGAATCCATATTTATCGAAGTTACCAGAAGGATCTATCGGAATTTGCTGATAATATAAAATCAATCTGCACAATTCTACATAAAAATGATCAAGCGGATCTGTCAGATCATAGGTCTGCTAATTTAAGAAATTAGTTGTTCTATACTGAGGTTTTAATTTCTCAAGTTTTTCTCTTAATCTTAGCATTTTCCCAATTCGATTCGTCTTATTATCAGCACCTTTTTGAAAAGATTTTACTATAGTTTTTAGTTCAGGATCTTCTTCATATTCTCCTAATATAAAATCTAGTTCATATTTAAATTCTTCCCAAGGTTCAACTATACTAATATCATTATCAAAATGGTTTGTCTAATTTGTTTGCTTACATAAAATAGTATAATTAGAAAGTAAATCCTATATACTAGTTTCTTCATCAGTGTTTGTTCCAAACATTGGATTTAATACTCTAATTGTGCCTATTTGATGGTTTGCAAAAAAGTTTTCATTAGAATCTGCTATAGAATTAATGATATGAACAATCTTCATTAATTCTGCATTCTAAACTGTGGCAGGTAATATAGTTGTATGATTAAACTTTCTAATAGCGTCACTATCATTAAAAAAATTTCCTAATATATTAGTATACTATCCTTCTCCAAATCCTGCCGATAAACTTTGATTAGTAATCCCTATAAAATGAAGAGTATGAGAATTTATATTTTCAAATGCTAATATACCATTTTCTGTTAAAACTGGAATATCGACCATTTTATATTGAGGTTTACAAAATTCTCCAAATATACTAGTAAGAATAGAATTTAATCTACCTCCGGCATTTTTACTTTGTAAGAAATTAAAATCCGATCGCTTACCTTCTTCTTTATATTGTTCTATTTCTTTTTGAAGAGTCTTAACCCATTCATTACGAATGTTTTGCATTTTTACAATATATTGATCGATATATCCACCTTCTCTTGTAAAAAATTCTTTATCAGCATTTTCTACATATTTTCTTTCAAAAGTATCATAAAATTTATATAAAATTTTATCACCTTTTTTCTCATCGTGAATTCGATTTACTAGATCTTCCTTACTATAATTCTTTTCAACAGGATTATAATCAATCATTTTGTGAAATAGATCCATAGCCTTATCGTCAATCTTTACAGACTCAGGAATATTAAGTTTTAACTTAGTTCCTATTAATTTATATAAGTTCTAAGTGAATAATCCAAATTGAGGGTGTAAATGAGCATATTGCTAAGTAGTGCTGGCTTTTGTTAATAGTAAATCTCTAATAGACTCAGGTTTAGTATCTTCAGCATTATTTCTATTTAAGAAAATCGGTTGGACATATAATCCAACTTTATTTGGATCTATACCATTAGCAGCTAATATCTATCTATAAGCACCTAACTAATATTCTGTTTTATATAATTTAGTAGCGCACCATTGATTAAAAGGAGTATTCGCAACTTTGAAATCTATAATATCGATAGTTCCATCCTTTTTAACAATTATCAAATCGGCAATACCTCGAATCCCTTTATAATTAATATCTTCAACATTAACATCCTTGGTAAAAATTCCAGCTTCTGCATAAAATTTAGCTCCTTGATATTTGGGGTCATTAGTAAAATTAGCATAAATAGTTTCAGCATTCATGAGTAAGCCTGAGACTATTACATCATCTTTTAATCCAGGATTATTTTCAGTAACTATATCACGCAGAGATCTTCTTACACCATTATATTCTATATATTGATTTAAACCTGTTTTTATTTTTGATATAGCGGACTTTACTAGGTCAGATGAAGTATTTCCCTCCGAATCAAAAAGAGCCTAAATAAGAGCATGCTAGAGCGTTCCCATTTCTTTTTCCAAATTCTCATCTTGAATCTGAGCTTCTATTTCAGCCCTGGTAATAGATTCATCTCCCTCAGCGGCATTCTATTTGATATAATTTTCAATTCGATTTTCTTTATTATAGGCTGGAAATAAATATCTAGGTATTCCGTCACTATCTATATTATGTTTTGATTCTAAGAAATCGGAAACTCCTATAAATTCTTTACCCAAATTAGAATATCCTTTTTTTAAGGATTCAATAATATCAGATGTTTCAGTCTAGTTAGTTAACGGTTTACTAAACAAAACCGATTGAAGACCCGGATATTGCTCCGGGTTTTCAATCAGCTCTTGTTTTATTTTATCAACTAACTATTCAGCAGACATCTTTACATTATTTTCTTTAAACTGATAACATTTACTCATATTAGCATTCTACTTCTAATAACAATTTATTTACTAAATTATCTTTAATCCAGTTAGTAATTTTAGCTTGCTGAATTACTTTTATTCTCTACTACATATATCCAGTCGTATCTTTCTTAGGTTTAGCGAATATAGAACTATTATAGGCCGGTAATTCAGAAATCATCGAACTTAGGAAAGTTATAAATGAATTTGGCTCCGGTGTTCCAAATGTTTTTCCGATATAAGGATTAATATATTTAGAAAGTTTTGATTCCAATTCCTCCCCATAATCATCGACCAAATTAGAAATATCATACTAATCTGAGGCAATAGTTTCTATTAGTCGGCAAAGAGCTTCTTCCATTTTATCATTTTCCATATAATCAGAATATTCTGGACTAGCATCTATCTAATGGAATATTTCCATGAAATCTTCATTTTTTTGCAGTAATTTTATCAATTTTTCAAAATCCTTATAATTATCAGATTTCATTACAGCAAAAACTAAGTGCATCAACTCGTGTATCGGAGTTGTAGTTACATCTGAATTAGGATTTAAGTAAATTACTCCATTTTCAACTTTACCATTTTCAACACCATCAGTAATCATTACTGGAATTCCTAAAAGATTCATTCTCTAGACCATCTTTTTATAAGCATTCAACGTTTCAAATGATTGCAACTGAGGAGCTTCTATTTCAGAAAGTGCTTGATTCATAGCATCTCTAAAATTACTCTAAAAAATTGGATCAAACTGACTATTATTTTTTATAGCATCTAACAAATCTTCAAAACTAATATCGGAGACTTCCTCTACCGAACTTCCAGTTTTAATCTTAATTAACGGGTTAGTATCAAACATTAAAAACTATCCATATCCTTCTAAATAAGGCCTGATTTCTACTGTAAACTTCTCAGCTTGTAATAGTTTTATTAAATTTTCTGCATCTCTAACTTCCTTATTATGTAATATAGTGTTTTCGTCAAATCCTATAAGATATTGATTTCTGATAGAATATTCTTTATAAGTTTTACTTTCCCAATCGTAATCATACTACATAACTCCGTCGAAATTTCTTCTAATTTGATTTTGATAGCAGAATGCTAGAAATTCAACCGAATCTAATTTTAATGCGGGCCGAATTCCAAGGTCCAATTCTTGAATAATTTTAGCGATTTGAACAGGAATGGTATTTTTATTTTCCTAGGAATATAAGTTAAATGCTTTATCTAACGAAGTCTGTCCGTAAGAAGACATAGAAGTTATTCGATCATTTAACATAATTAGATCAGCAATTTTTAAATCCCCTCCCTCTATCATATCCTCATAAATATCATTAAGAGTTAAGTTCCCTATTTCATTAAATCCAGAATTAATATAATATAATTTATTTTCATCCGATACCGAGTGCAATTTATCTACATCAAAATTAAACATATATTTTGGTAAATAGATCTCAGCATCCTTTGATTTAGAAGCTTTTTTATAATCTGGTCTTAAAAACTATAAGAATTTATTTTGAGGATATAAATCTTTTAGATCTGGAATTAAATTGAATGCCACAAAATCAGCTAATTTCTTAAGATTTTCATTATTCTTAGGATCTATTACTTGAACTTCTCCGTTTGAATCTTTATAAGCAAATCTATAATTTTCATGATTTTCACTTAAGAAAGTCTTTAAGATTTGCATATCATAAAATCGATTAGCTTTCTTTTGAGTGGAATCACCAAAAGGTTTTAATTGAAACACTTCTTCACGATAACTATATTCACTATCTCCAAAAGTTTTTAATTTTGAATTTGTAATATGATGTTCGTTATAAGCATCCCTGCTTTGTTTCATTAGCCAATTAGCTCGATTAGACTTAATGATTATATTCTCAGCATTCACGAACGCTTCTAACATTTTGTTATAATGAGGAAGTGAATCTATCATCTCATAGAGATTATAGGTTGTTTTAAAGAAATCGTAAAACCTGATTATAAAATCTTTATAAGTAGAATCTTTATAGTATCTATTTAAATCAACTTTTAAATCTGATTTCAAATATTGATTTTCTACATTTTCCTTTATTAACGCATCCCATTTTTGTTGAGTATACTGCAAATATTCAGGGTTAAAACTATTTAAATTTGTTTTAGCGCGAATAACCGCCTACATTGGATCTGCTAATTTAAAACTATAAGGATTCATAGACTATTCAATACCTAACCCTAAATTCTCTACTTGATTAGCAATCAATGAGGCAAAATTATCATATTTTCTTTCAATTTCAAATTCATCGTTCAAAACTCCTTGATTAATTCCTAATAACCTAGCTCCAGCTGTGAATTCCTGAGCAGCGTGATATAAGAATTTAAGTTGATCATAACCTTCTATTTGATCTTTATTCCATCCATTTTCACGTTCTCTGGATGTTGGATTAAACCATGTGGATAAAACTTTTCTAGAAGGAATTAGTTTACTCTAATTCTACAGATCTTTAGCTAAGGCTGCAAAAGCAGGATTTTTAGTAACGGCATCTACAATTTCATCAGCAGTACAGCCTAAAGATACTAAATATAAGTGCATACAAGCAAGATCTAAGGCGGCATTAAGTCTATCCAAAGCAAGCTCTTTTGCGTTATCTACAGCTAATGAAATTAAACCGGAAAGTAACTAAGTGGCATCATCCATTCGATTTTCCACTTCAATTACCTTTCCACTTATAAGAGAAGCATAGGCAGAAAAAGCTCGAATGGCTTCTTTTTCAAACTAAATGTCGGAAAGTTTTCCGAAATATTTTTCTCCAGTCTTAAGATTAAGCCTAATTAAAAATCGCCTGGTAGAATCGGACATTGCATTTTGAGCATCCTGTTTTCTAAATCTATTAAAATATTGAGTTAGAGCTAAGAACATTTTTAAACCGTTTGCCATAACCCCAACATCCTATTTACCAACAGAATTAGCATACTGTAAGCGATATTTTGATAAACCATCATCCAGACTTCTAGTGTCTGAACCTGGAGTTTTTATATCTTTTATAAGACTTTTAAATTGATCCAAAGCCTCATCAATAGGAGAATATCCTGGCTTCATATTTCTTTCGTCTAATGAAACCTGAACGATTTTGCTTTGTATAATATTTTTAATAGCACCTTCAGGAACTTTATAAGTATTATGTCTATTAAGATTTCGCAAAAGTCGTCCTAAATATCTGCTTTGGGCTATGCTGTTATCAATTACAAAATCATTTCGCTTTTCTAGATAATTTAAAATATCCGAAAGTGTCTGTAATTCGTTTTCCTTATTATGCTATTCACACGCTATATAATAATTTGTAATATACGTTTTTAACTCATTGTCTATACCAAAAGTTATATCGATAACATTTCCATATTTTTTAAAATGATCCTGAGGTAAAGTATAAACTTTTCCATTGGGAACTGGTAAAGTATCGGAAATTTGTGCTAATTTTTCAGACGTATAATCTGCTAGCGGAGACCAATGAGAATACATTCCAATAGGAGACACGTCAACTCCCATCAGGTAGCTCTTATCAATATCTAAGTCCTTGATTTTCAGTTAGTTGCGTTACGACTAACTCGCTTTCGCTGCTTACACTTTCATGCAAGATAAGACCATATCTTCATCTTTCGATGTCTAGCACTTCGGCGCACTTGCGTCTACTCCTTTCGGATGGTCGTTGCTCCTTATTCCAAAATGGAATCTTGGATCCGGATTGCCTAATCTTTAATCTTGTTACTATCTTCAATTAGTTAGATTGACCATTATTGTATTACTACAACAACTTAGTAATTAAAGCTCTAAAGGTTTTCCCGGAGTTCACTAGATATTTAAGGGGTCCAACTCATTTAGATCCCTGTAACCAAAATTGCCATCTTGTTACAAAAATAGCATTTTCAGTATCATCTGTCAGTTCTGCAATCTTAGTAGCCATAATAGACTGGAAAGCTTGTGTAGGAATGCGAACTGACATCATATATAATGTTTTAACAAATGAATTATATAAAGTATTACTTAAATCTTTTTGATAACGTTGCTCTCCATTTTCATATAGATTAAGTAAATCTTGCTTTATATTTTGACTGTGATTCAAAATACTATATAATTCATTATCAAAAGTATTAATTGGAGATTTTACATCCAGAGACATTTCTAACCATTCGTCTGGATTTGTTACATTTTGTAATATAGGCTATATAGAAACTAGATTTTCAGTTGAACTCATTAAACGTTTGACATTTTTTTGAGCTCGATTATTATCTTTAAATACGATTAATTCGTTTCCATATACATCTTTATAAATCTAATAATCATTTATATCGTCAGGAAGTTTATACATCCTATCTCCTTTTGGAGTAACCCTCCATCCGTCTTTAATTTCTGGAGTTACTATTTTATAACCCTGAAGATTTAAAGAATCTTTAACAATTATAGAAACATTACCTGTATGCGTTCTAACTATAAAATCAACAGGATCAGTAAATTTAGATTTATAATAAGGATTTATTTTACTAAAATATTCAGCATCAATCTCTGATAAGTGTCTACCTCCTAGTTTAAAAGCTGATCGATATAATTTAGGAACTACTATTTCCGCGGGATCTACTTTATAATACGTTAATTTAGTAAATCTATCAGGATTTAAATTTTCTTTTGTAATAGGAATGTCCAAATCTATTCCTCCTAAATAATTATTCCAGGAAAATGGCTGAGTATCATTAAAATCATATCCTAAAACATGAAGCTCTGCTTGTCTGATTTGGACTTTATCTATTAATTTCTTTACAGATGATTTTGCACCACCTTTTAAGAAATCAGTAATTTCTGCATTTATATCTTCCTAGGAAACTCCTTGCCAACTACGTTGATATTGAATTAGTTTTATTATCTGAGAAGTTTCTTCGGGAAGAGCTCCTATATGATCTCCAAATTTTTTATTAGTGGCATTAGTTTCTACAGAGTCAAATAAAGCATCTAATTCATAAGAAGCTTCTGCAAATAATGAATCATCTGGAATTATTCCGTGAATGATTTCTCGGAAAAACTCTTTAATTTCCTCCCATAGAGATTTTTTCGCGCGAGGGGATGGGATTCTTTTTAAGTTTTCAATAGTTTCAGGATCAAACCAGATATTAGCTACAAATTCTTCTAATCCCTATTCGCCATTATAGCGCATATCAGGACGAACTTGAAGATAATCATTTAAGATAGTCTAAAATTTAGATCTTATCACTGGATCTTGAAGCCGCCTAACAGTCATTCTGTGCATTAATTCGTGCCAGATTACCGAGTCTGCATCTCCATCTTGATATTTTCCATCAACATTTATATGTAATTCTCCACCTCTGTCGGAATCGATATAGTAAGCTCGCTTATTTCTATATTCCTCGTGCATTCTAGAAGCATCGGCTCCAAATAAAGCATTAGAATTACTATCTAAGACTATTACTAATCCGTCTAATAGAGAAGGTCCGTTAGGATCTTTGTGAGCTCCTATTAGCTAAAATAGTGTTTTATATTTAGTATTTTGCCCTAAATAGTTTATAAAATCTCGTAATGGAATCTAAACCGAATAAGAATAACTGCCCTTCTTTCTCGAATTAAACAATTCTTGTAAACTGACATCATAATCTCCTGGAAATTCATCACGAATGTGTTCCGAATATTTAGTAGTATGAATTGCAGTTTTTATCTAATTAGAGTTTTTTACTTGAATGATTCCGGATTGTTCATTATTCTTGACAACAGAATCTGCATCAGGATCGAAAGTTTCTTCGGTATTGGGATTAAAACTTCTAATAAAATATCCACTTTGAGATGGATTTAATTGAATCTCTGAAAAAGTGTAAGTTCCGGTCCGATTTACTTCAGAAGTAGTATTATCAACTTCTTTGGAAAGATCAAATCTTTCATTAGTATCTAATCCAAAAACTATTTTTGGTTCTCCATTAGTATCCACTATTTTTGAACCTTGCCCATTAACCCAATCTCCAAACCAGTTTTTAAACTAAGATGAATGCGTTACAGCTTTTAGTTTAAGTGCCTAAGTTTGTGCTTCATAATCAGATAATATCGGATTAACTTCTTTTAATTTCTTATATAAATCATTATATAAGATCGAATCTTTTCCATTAGGAGCTTTAGTTAATGGAAAATCGTTATTAGATTCCAACACAGCTATTGCTGCATTGGAATCTCCTAACGCTTTTGTTAACTAAGCTAATTGTAATCTGTAATCTTGATCACTTATTCTTTTACAATAGCTCATATTTTACACATTTGTTTGATTTGCTATCCTTCTTCTGCCAAATCAGCAAGAACAGCTTTTATTATATCATCTGAATAAACGGTTTGATTTAAACTATTTTGAAGCATTGCTGCTTTTGTAGTATAAATGTTCTCCATAATATTACTTCCTTCTTTTATCCATGAAATATATTGAGGTCGTAAATCTCTAGGAGTTTTCAAACTTTTCATTAAAACAAATCTTGGATTTCCAAAATTACTTTGGATTAATTTTTGGTATTTAATCAAATTATTAGGACTATCTAAAGTTAGTTTGGTTTGTTGATTATCGCCTGGTAATTGATAAAATATAGTATCCAAGATTTTAATATCTTTTAAATCTTCAGTGGTTTTAATTATTTTACTTCCATAATCTTCTACACTATTCATATAATCAACTACATCTGAAGCTAGATCTTCTGGATCAATACTTCCACTTTGGAAAGCCAAATAATAATCCACTATATCCTAATCCTTAGCATCTTCTCGAAACCAATTCTATTCTAGATTATCTCTAAATTGTTTATTAGCAGAATCATTAAAAAATCTTAAAGCTTCTTTTAGTAGTGCAGGATACGAATAAATTTTCCCATTTAATTCATACATTTGAACTAAATTATTACCACCACTTAAAACTCCAGCAAAACCCGTATATCGTCTAATAATTCCCGATTTATTTAATTTATCGATGATTTCACTAATAAAAGGTTTATAGAACTTTCTATCACTAATTGGAAGAACGATCTTATCTAGATCGGTTGTAAAAGCTTCTACAAAAGAATCAACTGTATTAATATTATCAGAAGCCATTCTTTTTATCAGCTATTTAGAAATCTTCTCTATAGCATTTGAAATATTTCCATATTCAAAATCGGATAATTGATCTTTGAAATTATTAATGGCGTTTTGAACTAACTATCCAATCTAATCATAGACGTTTTGTGCTAAATCACTCGTATATCCTAAGGTAGCTATGGTAGAAATAGTTTGAGACATCTCTCGAATATCTTCCATATCAGCTTCATGGTTAGCGTCTAACTGAATTCCGTAATTATTAGTCACGAATTTAAAAGTGGTAAGCGGATCATTATTAAATGGATCATATACCTTTTCTGATTTATTTATATTAGCTGCGCCTCTCTTCATCGCACCTTGGTTACATAGAACATTAATAAATTTATTACGCAATGGCTGATAAATATCAGATTGGGAATTTCCTTCTCTTAGTCGATTGCCCGCATATATAATATGATTAAATGTTGCATCCAAACTATTTTCGGAGTAAATTAATTCTCCATTAGATAATTCCATCGAAGATGTTCCTCCATAAGCCATCCATATATCATAAATAGTATTTAGCTATTTCTATACATTTATAGGGTTTCCGATTTTCTTTCCATTAATGTCGACTTCTTGCAATTCTAAGTTATATAAATTATTTCCGCGTGAACTTAATTCTATAAACTTATAATATCTAAATCCGTCTTGAAAATACAAATCTTTACCCATAATAGATTGAACTTGATTTAGATTAACTTTATCAGTCCAGGATTTTGTAATATCCACTTCTCCAAATGGTATTGAGTGCATTTTTCTAAAAGTCGCCTATTGCTTGAATTTACTTCCTTTAGACATTCTCATTTTTTCATTAGTCTAGGGGTGACCTGCCCATTTTAATAAAGTGTTTCTATCTCCGTAATTACCTACGCCTAATGATTTAATAATACCCTTAATTCCATGTCCAGGTAATGAATTATATTCCATTCTTGCTTCAAATGGACTTAATTCTCCTAAACCATCATAAATTTTTAACTTTCCAGAGTCTCCACTAGGATTCCAAACTTCTTCTTTTGGATCAGTAACTACTGCGATATTAATCTCATTAGAAATTCCTATGGGGTTATTCTACTAGAATTGCTGAATAGTTGCTGGATATTCTACCATACGTTTAGCCATGGCATCTATACGACTGGATTCTTCAGCTTGTGGAGATGATAGATTCTTAGCAGGATCTAACAGATGATTTTTAGAGACTATTTCTAGATAATTAAATGTTAGAAAATTTTCAGCGGCTAATAATGTTTCTATTGTTTGTTCAAAATTAGAATTTGGATTTTGAGTGATGTCGTAATTTTTAGTTTCCTTATTGTATTTTCTTTTAAAAGGAGCCTCACTAAATACTATAGAAGTTGTAAATAATTGACTAACAGGTGAATCAGTAGAAGTTTGAATAAACTTTTTAATTACTTCTAATATATTTTTATATTCTTCTGAATTTAAAAATTCATTAAATTTTTCCTTAGCGTATTTTTTGTAATTAGCCAGCGAAGATACTCTTTCTAACTCTAATAATAAAGCCTGATTGAACTGAACTTTCCCTTTCTTAGTTAAGACATAATCCAATTCATCATTAAACTCAATTTCGTTACCATATTCAGCGATTATATCAAACAACTAGTCACCAGTCATTTCTGAGAAGTGTTTTTGAAGTTTAGTAATTTCTGCCATAAAATCATCATAATAAGAACGATTTTTAGCACTTTTACTAGTAAATTTTTCAAAATTGAATTCTACGGGATTAATATCATCAAATACTTTAGACCAATGATTTAAAATATTATTAACTTTATTGAAATATGTATTTCTTCTATAAAACCAATCAAAATTTAAGATTTTATCCAATGATTCTTTTGGATTTACTAAATCGATTATATTATTAAGAGCTATATTTGTCTTTTTACCTATACTAGTTACATCGACAACTTTTGCTTCTAGATTTGCAACTTTATTTCCGACAGAAATTTTATCAGAATAACAAGCAGGCTAAAAACTAAAAGTTCCCTAATAATCTTCACTATTTAGAAGTGGGAGGAGATTTTGTAAAAACTCTAACAACCTCTAATCAGAAGCGTTTAATTTATAAATTTCAGTAATATCATCATTTTCTCCGACACTGACTTTATATAATGTAGAATCTTTGTATTTACTATTAAATTCACTAAAATTATTAGGAGAATTATACTTAGAGAATACATGAGGATTCTAAGAAAAGAAATTCTAAAATTGCGAAGACTCAAATTTTCTATATTCAGATATAAAACTAACATCTCGAGTAATAGCAGATTCTAATCGATATACTGGTAGAGTAGTCTGTTTATAAGTATCAAATTGAGTAATTACTCGGTCTGAAACAAACTGATTATATTTATTCTTAAAATCGGTAAGATCTTTATCTTTTAATATTACAGACTTTACATGATGAGAAACGTTAGAATATAACTCTCCTATATCATTAGTTTTCTTAAATTCTTCTACTAATTTTTTAACTTCTGGAGTTTTAAGATAATTTTGTATCTTCTTCCCAATAGAGTTAATAGCTCCCTTCTATTCTGTCAAAAAACTAGAATATAATTCAGGATCAAGCATTAAGCCATTAACTATAAAATAATGATCAAATTTAGAAGATTTCTTAGTTTTCTGGAGTTCTGTAATAATAAAATCTATTAAGTTATTTGCCAAATTAGAAGATCTATCATAAGCGCCGTTATAATTCTTAATTATAGGTTGCATATTTTCATCATACTCTAAATAACTCGGAGCATAAGATTGATTGATTTCAGAGGCTAATAGACTTTCTATATCTAGAGCTTTTATGGATGTATCAGGATTAGAATACAATTTTACAATAGGAGCATTATCTCCTTCTCCATCATAAAGGAACGCTTTTAAAGAATCTACCAAAACACGTTTTCCGCCTGTAATAGAAGGCATGTCAGAATTAAGTAATGTTCTTAGTGCTACTGTGGTATTATCATTAAAAGAAATTCCAGAATTAGGATATTTTAATTGGTATTCTCGTTCTGCCTACTTAAGCATTCCAGATAAAACGTAAAGTTCATTTGCATCTAGATATTCTCCTGCTATATGTCGATAAATTCCATTTATTTTAATAACCTTAGGAATCTACTTTAATATAAATTTGGTGAGATTAGAAGTATAGTTCTTAATTCCCTTATCTTCATAAGTATCATTTGCCCAAAAAGTTGTGATATTAGTATCATCTTCTTTTGTGTAAGAAGTATTGTCTAATTTTCCGAACTTTTCTGGTTTGATATTTATTAGATTGTTTAGTTCTTGTTTTAATAAACTGTCAAAGTTTTCTAGTATATAGATATTCGCAAATGTATCAAATTCTGGAGAAGTGGTTTTAAGGTCATCCTATAATGGTTTACTTAAAACACTGTCTAAATTTTTACTAAGAAAATTACTTATATTTCCATTATTTAAAAATTTGATATACAATTCCGCATTTCCGCCTTTTTTATTAAATATCTAATCTGTTGAAATATTTAATGCACTAGCAATAGCCTAAACTAAGTTATTTTTAAAATTGACTATTCCCATATTAAAATCAAACGGAGTTGTAATAAACGCATTTTTAGAAGCTTTCCTGTCTACAAACAAATGTTTGAAAACTAGATGAGAGAACTAAGCCTGCATTTTGTTTTTAGCAGCGTCGTGAAAAAGGAATAAATTCTCATTATTAGCAGAAAGGGTTTCATGGATGTTCATATCTACAGAAGGCTCTTCTTCTTTATATTGAAAATTAAAATCCCCTAACCCTGCTTGCTAAAGTTGGGATTCAAATTTATCTTTCTATTCTGATAAATTATATAATTCTTTTACTTTATTTTCTGCCTATTCAAAAGATATTTTTTGATTAAGCAGATCAGAAAATACCACCCTTAAATTTTGAGTGGTATTTTCTACTTTACATCCGCTTCTTATTTTCATATTACTCGCACGTATTATCGTTCATTACAAGTTCTCCATCTTCTATATCAAATAATTCTTCCATTTGTTTTGTTGGATTATTTTTTATAAAATCTAAAATTTGATCCATATCTTCTTCAGTCCACGAATGAATATTATCTAATTCTTCGAATGAAAGATCTTCATAATGATTATGAATATAATTTAAAAATGATATTAATAGCTTTCCTTTAGATGTATTAGAGTCTATATGCGCCCATCGTATCATTTCATTATTTTTCCATTCGTCAGCAGTCAAATCTGAACTAAACTAACTTTTAGTTTGTTTGGACCCAGATTTCGATTTTGGAATAATCTGATATTTTATACCATTTAAATATCTAATCTCCTTTGCATCTAAATCAAAATGAGCTCCGTCTTCTCTAGTAACTTTTACTTTATCTCCAACTATATCATCTATAGTAGCGATATAACTTCCATCACTATTATCTAACTGAACTTCAATTTGATCTCCAGGATTAAGACTTATTTCTGGCTAAGAATTTATTAATTTGTTAGCCAAATCTTCCGATATAGCTTTTAAATATGTTAATTTAGGCAATAAATTTCTGAAGAATCCTTTGGATGGAATTTCTACTTTCTTTAAATTTTCTATCAATTCTGGAATTGTATTAGAAGATTCAATAGCCGATTTTATGTGATCTTCTTTAGTCTTCTTTTTAGGTTTAGCTTCTCCTGAAGACTTCTTGGACTTCGATTCTTTAAAAACTAGTTTACCTTCTACAATTTTAAACAGATCCTCAGGTGATTTATTTGGATATTTTCTTACTACTTTTAAGGCGTTTTCTTCAAAATATTTACTATAGAAATTGGATTTTTCGCTATCTGAAAATTTATCCCAATTTTGAGCAATAAATTCTGCAATTTCTTTAATCTTTTGCCCCTCCTCCATTGTAATTAACTTTTTATTTAAATTATCTTCTAAACTAAAAGCTAAATTATTAGCAAATAAAGGTTCGTCTAATCGTGTCTGATTTACTGATTTTTCTTGTTTTGAGAAAAAGTTTTCATTCACTTCATTTTGATCATTTGAAGAAATTTCATTCTTAGTTTTTTCGGATTTTTTAGTTTTTTCAGATTTTTCCTAAAAACTATTATTGTTTACATCTGTAGCAAGATATTTATTTACCCATCCCAAAGAAGTCATTTTTCCCATTAATTCTATTGTATCAGAAATAGAAGTTAACTTAGCAACAGCATCAGAATCAGTTAAGGTAACAATTGCTATACCGTCCCATTCGCCATCTTCTAAGTTAGATAATCTTTCCTAAAACCTGTCAAAATTTTCTTCTTCAGAATCAGAAATTACCATATATTGCATATCAGATCTACCATAAGTTTCTAAGGATTGTTTATAGAAATTTACTGCTTCTATAAAAGACATATCATTAGGAACAGGAATAAACATTAATGCTTGACCTGGTTTTTTATCCTTAAATAAAACTGATTTCATAGTTTCTATATTGACATTATCTCTAGAAACTATTCGATTATTTACGGTGCTATGTTTACCTTCACGATATTTAGCAGATTGATAGTAATCTAAATTAATTATTTTCTATAACCTTTCTTTATATGATAGTTTACCTTTAGATTCTACTCTCGGAATTTCACGACTTATAATATTAGTTACATATTTAGCTGAAACAGATTTATCAGTTCTTCCAGTAATTTTCTTACCATCCTTTAAATCCAATTCCAGTTTTTTATGAATTTTATCTATGCTTTTAATATGATAAGTATGAGTAGTATCTCCAAATAACTAAACTGTATCACCAGCCCGTAATTCATATCCTCCGACTTTAATTGCAAATTCCTATCTGGATTTCCAATTTTTCATATCTACCGCTTTATAGAACTTATTTCTGGAGCTATATGTTTTGCTAGGAGTTGGATAAACTCGATCTTCTTCGTTAAATGTTTTAGCTAATTCAGAAAATGAAGCTGTGGTTTTCTTTTGTTTCTTTTCCTTCGTTTCAAAAGTTTTACCATCGTCGTTTTCTCGAGATGCTTCAGTTCTTTCCAATTTCGGGTTTGAAACTTCTTTACGACTATTTAAATCTTCTGCACTAAAAGCAACTTTAGGCATTTGAATAGATTGATTCAAAACTCCTAAATGATTTAATGTTGAAAGACCGTTATTAACTACCACATTATAGAATTTTATAGGCTTATCAGGCTATCCTTCAAAAACTAGAGGTTCTGCTGGATTAGTATAAAACTCCATATATGATTGCTAATTCAAATCAAAATTCCATTCGATTTCTTCACGAGCATCTCCTGGATTTTTATTAGGAAGCCGTATTCCTACTTCTGATGGTTTACCTTCCTTTTCTGCATGATATGATAGGAAAGTATCTATTAAAAGAATTCCAAAATATCGAGTTCTTTTTAAAAGATCTGACAAAAATTCGTTATCAAAATCTTTATTATTTTCCTCGTATTCAGTGATAAGATTTCTAGCTTCATCCAATGCTTTTGCTAAATTACCTTTTCGCTCTGATGAGCCTATGGTAGAAATAGCGTATTCAGTAAATTGTTTAACTATATCAGATCTAGAAAGGTTTTCTCCTTTATTATTGTAATATTCTTCTAATCTGTTAAACATATCGTTTAATAGATACATCTAACTAGCTTGACTCATTGCCGAAGCTTTAGTATCCAGGATCGTTCCTTTCTTTTTTCCAGATGCTGCTTTAGTCCCAGAATTAGCCCGTTGGTACTATATAGCAGAATCGTAACTAAATCCTCCAGGCTCCAAAATAATTACTCTAGAATCTTCCGATTTTCCAGTATTAACAAATGAAACTTTTGTAAAATATTTACCTCCGACAGTCAATTTACCATCCTTGACAAAAGCTGCTTCTAACTATTCTATTCGTTTAGCATAATCTTTTGCGGGAGTTCCTTCTGCCATATAATGTAAGAAAGCAAAAGTTTCTATTTTATTAACAGTGCATTTTTCCTGATTAATCAAATAGATTTCATTTTCGTTAAAAAATATATTTCTATTTTTTCTCAAGTCTTCCAAACTGGTAAACACAGACTCTTCTTTTGGATTCATTTTCCATAATACTACTTTAGTAGGAGAATTTGTTTCTATGGAATTGATATTATATACTATTAAATCTTTAGGTTTATCTTTTAACTTTTTACTAACTTCATTATATAGATTTGTATAAGCAGGAAAATTAATACTGTGTTCAGTTAAGGTAGAAAGTTTTGGAAAAGTTCCCTAAACAACATATTGGTTAAACACTCCGTCTTTAGACGATAGAATTCGACCATACATTAGCATAGGATTTCCTTCTTTTAGATTATCAGTAGAATTTTCTGTATCTAAATTATAAGGAGAATCTATACTAGGATCGTAAGTTTTAGCAAAAATATAAGAATTTTCACTAATTTCTAAATTATCAATCGCCCATTGATAAACTTCAGTTCGTTTTTCAGTAATGTCTTTACTATCACTAATAGCTGGATTTGCCGTCCAAATAAAATCTAGAATATCAGGATCACTTAATCCTTCTATCCAGCCTTCAGAATCTGTTTTATGATATAATGAAATTAATCGTTTTAATTTAATATATCCGTTAATATATTTTTTATCGATCACATGATCTTTTGGGAATAATCCGTCTAGATCTAAACTGGTATTATTGTGTTTAGCTATATAATTACCCGCAGCATTTTTCCTTAAACCAGTAGTTTCATAAAATCCATATCCCCATAATCCTTTAGGTGTCCAGGAATCATCTTCTGTCTAAGGATTAGTAGTTTCTTTAGATTTTTTTCTATTTTCAACTTTAGTTTGAGGATCCCCCTAAACAACTTCTGATTTGGTTTCTTTTTCTGTTTTTGTTGTAGTGGTAGGGGATTCTTTTTCAACTTCTTGTGGTTTTTCTTCCGGCTTAAAATCTCCTATAATATTAGAAATTTCTTGAATCTTTTGATCCTTAATTTCTTTTTGCTAATCTAATCCTGGTAATGAATAATCTCCGTTTGTAGAAGAAGGAGCATTAATTAATCCTAATTGACTACTGTAAGCTCCTGGGAAATGTGCTAACGTTCCTATAAGAGATCTTGAAAGATATGTATAAATATCTTTCATTGCTTTAAAACTATCCATCGGAACTGCTCCATCACCTCTATTGTCATCAATAATTACATAGTCAGCTTCTAGGCCTTGAACTGATCTATCGTTATTAGGATCTAATGAATAAGCCTCGTAATTAGTAATGTCAGCATCTTTCAGTTTTACCAATAGATCTTGATTTTGAATCTTTCCATCTGCATCCAAATCAGTTAAAATCGCTATAGTTTTACCTTCTGCTGCCTTTTTTAATCTTTTAAGATCTTCGACTGTAATTTTATCAACTATCTTGTCACCAGAAAATTCAGATTCGGTTTGGTAATATTTCAAAGTCTTTCTATCTTGAAGTAATTTTACAGCTTCAGGATATTTTGGATCATAACCTACAATCTAAAACAATCTCTAACAATTCTCCAAAACATCTTTTAAAAGTGTTAGATTGTCTTTCTTGGTATCACGGCTTGTTCTGGCACTAATTGTCAATCTTGGATTTTTAAAAGTGAAAGCAGATTCTATATTAAATCCAACTTTTGTAGAACCTTTTTGTAAAGTATCTCCAGAAGTCATCAATTTAACATTATATTTACTAGCAAAAGCTTCGAGAGCCATGATTTCAGCTAATTCAAAGTGTGTAATCTCATCAATAAAAATTACCTTAGGAGCGTCTTTAACAGTTCTAATATATTTAGGATCAATGTTTACTGTGTAATAAGAGGCTCCAGGCTCAAACTCATTCTTAGTGAAAAGTTCGCTATTTGGATCTTCTAACGCTTTTTGAATTACTGTATATCCATCTTCTGTTAAAATGTATTTAAGTAACTCAGTTTTAGTATATTTAGGTTCCTCGGTAATATTTAAAGCCGTTGCTAAATTTTCTACTTGTTTAGGTTTAGGAGCACAAACTGCAATGTTTTTAATTCCAGAAAGTTCTCTAGCTAAAGACATTACTACACTACTTTTTCCTGCTCCAGCAATTCCCTCAACAAAGAAAAGGTGGGAAGTTCTCTATCTACCTCGACCATTGCCATGTTCGTAAAGATAATTTACAGCAGCTCCATGAATTCCTAAATCATCGTTTAAGAAACTATAAGCAGTTTCTACCGCATATTCTTGAGTAAAGAATGGGACCTTATTATATTTTTCATCGGAAATAGCTTCTCGATATTTATATAAAAACTCATAAGGATCGGAAGCCATTGCCGTAGTAAGAAATACCATCAAATCATACTCCGAAATAGATTTAGCATCAGAACTTAATCCATTAGTAGAAAGATCTCGATCAAAAATATTATTTGCATTTAAACCGATTTGATCGAAAATAGAGTTAATAATATCCTGGGCTTTTTCTCCATTAGAAATCAACTCTTTAACCCCCTAATAGAGAGTATGTTTAATAAGTGCTAATTTTTCTGAATCAGTTTTCTTAGCATTTAATTCTGATTTATCAGGGAAAAGCTTTTTGTCTTTATAAACTAAACTATCTGAATGTTTATTTGACCAATCTAGTAATAATCCTTCTATATTCTTTTGAGCTTTTATATTTTCCTAACGCTTAGATTCGGTATTAGACTCGATTAAATTCTTCAAGAATTGTAATTTATTCTTTACTAAACTAAGATCCGCGTGTAATGAAGCAACGTCTTCAGTTTTTACAGTATTATAAGCTTGAGAATTTTCTCCACCCCATTTTTCTTTATATCTGCGCATTTGATTGTTATAACTAATCAAATTCTCAGAGTCGATAGGAGAATCTTCAGTGCCAATAATGATTGCATCCAAAAGGTCTAATTTTCCAATAAAATTATCAATAGCTTCTTTGGTAACTCCTTGCCGAATATATTCTAGAGCATTTGGTAATGATGATAGTAACTAAGATTCTTGATTTAATATACCCATTAACTTAGCATCATCTCCATCAAAAACTCGCATTCCGTAGTCTCTCAGAAATTTATAGAATGGATTTTGCAACTGATTTTTTGCTAAGGCTTCTGTGTATAGCTAGATATGCGGATCTGCTTGTAATAGTGTTGTAACTTCTTGTCCAAACTAATCCAAAAGTTTTGCATTTTGAATAGCTTGCACGATCTCATTCGGCAATCCTTCATAAAAAGCTTCTTGATTTTTAGTAATCCAATTACTAACAATCTATTCTATCGGAAGATTTTGTTCTAATCCTTCAAATACTTCTTTCTTTAGAAGATCAAAAATTTCATCATTATAAGCAAATTTTTCTACATCGTCTCCAACTTCGACATCTGGAAGATTATCATAAATTTCCTAAATACGATCTTTATAAACCTTATCTAACCGTGTATAAATATCGTTTTTAAGTAATCTGATTACTTCTCCGTCTAATTCTTGATTAGATCTAATATAAGCCTATAATATAGGGAATTTAAAATCCAGATTAGAAGTGTCGGTAATTTTCGGAGCTGTGATCTGATTTACATATTCTTCGGCATCTCCTTCTTTTGTAAATTCAATATTGTCATTGGTAGTATATCCCAAACCCTATAAAGTAGAATCTATTTGTGCTTTTAATGAAGCATTATCCAGGTCAGGATTTGCATTTCTAACAGTTTCAACTAATCCTGCAGACATTTGTTTAGAAGCAACCTATAACATAGTGTTTACAATATCCGCGTTCAAAGTTTCTATAGGATATTTATTTAATTCCTAAATTAGTGTATGAGTGAAAGTATTTCTTAAATCCTCTTCAGTCAGATTTACTTGATCAGGATTAACCAATTCTGGAGGAAGTTTACTTAAAATATCCTTTTGCTATTTAATAATCGTCGGGAGAATTTTATTTAAATAATCCGCACTTAAACTACTAATCTATTCTGCAAGATTGGTTTTAATGCTATCACCATAATCCAGAAGTTCCTCTAGGGTAGCTCCTTGAAGTCCAGCTTTATGCAAAACTTCTGTTAATCTTCCTAACTATTCTCTCCAAGTACCGCTTTTAGAATCTTCTCCTAATGTAAATGTTTCCTTTCTAATAAGATCTTCCAGGACTTTTTTACGAACATCTCCGTAATGTGTATTTACGTAATCAAAAATAACTTTAGAAAAGTCCTGTTGCATTAAATCGTAAGCCTGAACTCCGATAGTTCTAAATTTATCAAAATTATCTTCTGATTTTTTCCAATCGTCGTATTCAGAATCGATGTCGGACTTAGATAACCCAGCAGCATCATCTGCTAAACTAGAATAATCTATACCATATTTTGCCTAAGTGTAAGCATATTTATCTAGTCCGAAAACAGCTTCTCTGATTACAGGGTGAAGATATTGTAAAGATAATTGCAAATACTATTCGGTATTTTCTCCATTAAGAAAAGCTTCTATTTCTTTTTTCTTTTCTTTTAAATCGGATTGTAATTGCTTAGTATTATCAGTTTTCTTTTCACCCTCTTCAGCTGTAGCAGCTTCTGCTAAATTTAATTTAGACTAAATTTCCGCTAAATCAGCAGCAGCTTTATTAAAATCTTGTATTAGGACATCGGTTACACCGCTTTCTTGAAGTAATGGCTCTAACATTCTGTCTCGAACTGCTTTTCGCAAAACCTAATCATCTGATAAATTTAGACCATTATCAACGACAATTCCCTCAACAAATTTTATATAATTTTTTAATTCTTTAGAAATTTCAGATCCACGAGTAACGGTTTCCCCACCAGGCATTTGAATTGCAGATTTATCGGATTTCCCCATAATATCAGCAATTCTAAGCAATTCATTAGTATTTCCATTTCTAATTTCTTTTATAAGCGAAGTGGTAACTTCAGGCCGTGCTTGTCCTGTAATAGCGGCGTCTATAGCAGGTTGAATAACTTTCCCTTGTAATTCAAATAAAGCACCACCCATTAGACCGCCTATAAGATTCATTAAATATCTTTCTAGTCCAGCTTCGCTGAAAGTATTTTCCATTGTGTGGAAAGAAGCCCCTTTATTTTTTCCAACACCTAACCAGGACATGAAATCAAACATAGCCTTGGTAGAATCCACCACAGCTTCTTCGGTTACTTCTTCAACACCTTCTATTATAGATCTTTTCCAAAATTCCTCACCACCGTCACGCAAAATATCTCGTAAGGTAGTTAATCCCTTTTTACTTCCAGACCAAACGGAATTTATAGCCTTGGCAAACCCTGTTAATTTAGCTTCTTTGGTAGTAGCTTGAGCGATTTTATCAACTCCTTCCTAAATCTAATTATAATAAGGACGAAGAGCCTTCTTCATTAAATTTCTGCTAACATCTTCACTATATCCTGTGGTAGCGTCAAGAAACCATTTTCCCATGGGATTATTCATCATAATTCCATATTGTCCAGCAGCAGCTATAATTCCAGCAAACCCTGCCATTCTTCTATCATAGCCTCCTTCTAAGGCATCCGCATAAACATCTGCAGAAGAAGTAAGAGCCATATATCCGAGAGAAAGGGATTGAGAAAGCTTAGATTGCTTTTTAAGAATAGCTTTCATTTCTGGTGTCTAATCGACTAGTTCTTCCCACATTTTTACAAATTCCTTCTCAGGTTCTTTGAATAATTTAGGATTCTTTTTAGCCATTAACATCCATTCAGCTCCGAATTTATCAGCAAAATTAGCAAAGCTTTCTTTTTGAGCGTTTTTAGCAGTATTACCAAATAATTTTGAAAGACTTGCAGCAGCTCGCATTTGATATAATTGTGCAAATATATCACTTACTGTATCCGCCATTTTTTCAAAATTAAAATTACCAGTCATTGCTTCATCGCTATAACTAGGATTGAATTTATTGAAGTAATTCTCCAGAGTATTCATCCCACGTGTAAACGCAGTATTAGAATCTCCTAACGCTATCCCTTCGACCATTTTGCCAAAAGTCGGAAGAACGGAAGCTAGTGCTATAGCGGCTGTTGTTCCACCCCAGATTTCTCGTAATCCTGGAACCATAAAAGGTGCAATAGCAGCTAAGTTTTTAAACATAGTTCCCTACCAGCTCTTTTCTTTATCGTCAGAATCGAAGAAGTCTATTTTATTTATCCAGGAATCTTCTTTAGAAAGAATATCGGAATAAGCTACAAATTCTTTTCCGTATAATTCTTTATTTCCAGCAGTTTCGGTATAAAACTCTCCATTTTCGTCAGTTTTCCACTCACCTTTTCTATGTTGAACATCTCTACCCAGTAATGGATCATAATGAACTCCATCTTCATCCCAGGTTGCGTAAATCAAACTCGGACGTCCTAGATATTTTAATCCTAAAAATCCCTGATCTTCAGCAGTATAATCTAACCATTTCTCGTTTTCACTATCCCAAACTTTGTGCATTTGAGCTAATTCTCGATTAGATTTAGTAGATTCTCCTTCTCCGAAAAGACTGGTAACACCTTTAGAAGTTCTAAACGGATTTCTTACTTTTTCTATATTATAAGTCGGAGTATACTTTTTAGAATTTACAGGAGCATATAAATCATTTGGATTATATTCATTAAAAGCACTTAAATCATTATAAGTCTATACCGCCGCTAATTGATTATATTGCTCCATAGCCAGATCATAGACTTTATTAAAAGTATCATCATCAAATACTCCGTCTTTTGTAGTAAAAGCGTTTTTAACAAAATCCGAATTTTTATATACGTCTTTGTCGTAAATTCCAGTATTTGTTTCATTTATTCCATTTGCTATTAAATCTCTAACTGAAGCATTAGGATTTAAAATAGTGGAAATTAAAATATCATTAGGTTTACTAATTTCATTCATTTTTCTAGAAAATTAAACTAGCAGAAGGAGTCATAACTGTCCCTTGCTGGCGTATTTGTCTCATCTAATCATAGGCAATTTGGTCCTAATATGTAGGAGTAGTAACCATCGGACCTTTATTAGCTAAGGTTCCGACTTGAGTTTGTGCAGTAGATTTTAATTTCATAAAAATAGGCACTTTCATAATATCAGTGCTGAAATCAAACCATCCCTTTTTAAACTCATATTGTGCATCTTTGTCTTTTATTTTACTATTTAAGCGACTATAAGCTCGTTCTATTTGTTGTAACTCTATATTCTTTGATTTTTTATCCAAAACTTCTACATACGGATTATCCTCCGAAAGAACTTCATCGCTTGTAACACCTGTTAATACTAAGAATTGAGCCATATTTCCAGATCCAGTAAAATTACCTTGATCGTCGATTTGACCTTGAATTCCGTATTGTCGAAGAATTGCATTTTTATCAGCAGTTGTTAAAGAAGGATCTCTATTAATAGAATCCATAATTTCGTTAAACTGTTGCAATTGATCAAAATCAATATCTCCGTTTGAGTTTACAGGAGCCCATATATTTATAACGTCATTACCATCATACAGTATAGTGTCTAAAAGTCCTTCTGGAATCTTCTAGGTTCCTGCCATAATATGATTTTTATCAATCAAAGGTCCGATAGAACTTTCTATAGCCGAAGACATAGGAGCTTTCGGGATAATGTTATTGTCAACCGTGGTAAGAACTCCCACATCACTACCACGAAGATTCATAGAAAGAGCAGGAGTTTTAGAACTTCTTAACTAATATTCTACTTGATTGAGAGTGCCTTGAACTAAAACTTCCAAATTAGTAAGATTTCTATTCTGCTGACCCGTCGCCTTTCCAGAAGATGTTCCAGCAGCAGTATTCATAGCACCTTCATAATCTATTTTAGAAGTGTATTTTGTATCATTAGCAGCTCCGAGAGCTGTCATTACTAACTATTGTGCGTAATCACCACTATCTTCGTATTTACCTCCTAATTCTGCAACATATTTACCTTGTAATTGCATACGCATATTCTTAGGAAGCATACCTATAATATATTTAAAAGCGTCTTGTATATTTTTAGAAGATTGTCCTTCAGATACTTTAAAAATAGCATCCATTCCCAATTTATCTATTTGAGAACTTAATCCCTATAATGTTTGTAATTCAGACATTGTAGGTCGTTTAGCCATTCCTCCAATTATCCCAGCCAAATCTTTATAAGCTTCCGAAGTCGTTTCATTTTGACCAACGGTTTTTATAATATTTTGAATATAATCATTGATTTTTTCAGTCCCTATAGAATTACCTATAGTAGTGATAATATCCTATCTATCAACTAATTGATCATCTTCTTTACGCATTTGAATCAACTCTCCAATAGAAAGAGCTTGATATTTTTCTGGATTATATTTAGAAACGGCAACAGTTTGTAATTTACCCTTCTCGTCTAATGCATAAATATTTCCTCTATTATTGATAGCAACTTCGTCCCAGGCTCCATTTTCAGATGCTTGTTTTTCAGCTTTATCCATATATTCAGATTGCTTAATAATTTGATTAGCATAAGCCTGAAGATCATATAGAGCTCTTTTATTTACAGGCAAACCCATACTGACTTGCTATTCAAAATTTGCCAGCATAGCAGTAAATTTTCGAACATCGTTAGGCATGGCTTTCTTGAACAGCTCATTTAAAACAGACTCCGATATAAGTTTATTATCATCGGAAGATCCTGAAGTTGTTTGTTGCTATTGTGCAGTTTGAGCGGCAGGGTCAGCTACCGCTGAAAAGAAAACCCCACCGCCCTATTGCATGACTTGTATTTCACGATATTTCATTTAAATACAGATCTTAATAAAATTAACTACTCTCGACTTAGTCTTTCTAATTGCTAGTTGAGACTGCGTTGAAGAGTTTGATTTCTCGTATCTTGAGATTTACGTACATGCTGTTGTTCTTGCATGTATTGCCTTGTAAAATTGGATAATTTATCGATGGTTCCACCCTGTTTCTACACTGAAATGTCACGCCTTCTATCGGAGAAAGGCCACCAGTCTATTTGGTTGGTAACATATTGTGGAATTTTAGAAATCGTTGCATTATAAGCTAATTGATCCGCATTTACCTCATCATAGAACTGGCGTTCACGCTGTTTAAGATAATCGCTCCATTGAGTTCTATACGCAGCACCGGCATCAGTTTGAAGCCATTCCATCACTTTAGCCAATTGATTAGAGTCTAAAGATTTCTATTCTGCCCATGTGCCTTTCCATTTGCTCATCTCGGCATCATCACCCCATCCACCAGCACTCATCATCGCACCATACAAATTACCAAATCCACTCCATTTAGTAATATCTTGATCGTCTTGATAAGCTTTTAATCTATTATTATAACTATTAGAATATTGTTCTTTCGCTTGAGCTCGTAATAGATTATTTTCATTTAAACGCTAAGTTTTAAGATATTCGCCATAACTTGCTGTTTTATTTCCAATAGCACTGTTGAGTGAAGTATTATCTCTTTCTAAACGTTTCTATGTAGCATTAAGTGAATTATTCCAGGCAGCAGCACTTTGGCTTGCATTGAAATTAGCAGCTTCTGTTTGTCCAGCTTTTCTTCGCTCTAAGACATTATGAAAATTCATTTTCTCTTGAGCAGTTCTATCAGCTTTTATTCTAGCTCCTTCTATATCTAATTTACTAGCAGCATCTTCAGCTTGACCAGCTAAAGCAAAATTATATTCTAAATTAGAAGAAAGGCCCCTGGTTGCATTTGCTCTAATCTAATTAGCTTGATTTTTAAGTAAACTCCTAGTAAAATATCCATTATCCATTAAATAGTCTGGACTAGAATAAGATTGCTTAGGAAATTTCATTTCCGATTGCAGAAGTTCTTGCTGACGATGATTATATAAATCATTACCTAACATAGAATCAATCGCCATCCAGTCTGACCAAGGGGTTTTTCTCTATTTAGCTGGTTGAGGAGTAACGGTTAACTAATTAGGTTTTACTGTTGGTTTGCTAGAATCAGGCGTTTCAGCAGCAGGGGTGCTGGCTCCAGGAGTTCCGGAATTTTGAGGCAAGGCTTGTAAAATATAACTCTTTCTTCCACCTTCGCTAATCCCATTCGGATCTTCCACAAATTGCCAGCCACGTAATTTAACTATTTCGTTAGCTTGAGCTAATTCATCAGTATTAAAAAAATTAGCACGGCGATGGTCTGTTTGAGTTCCGTAATAATTATCCCCTGTAAAAGTCTATCCATTAGCTGCTCTTGTGTCGTGTGTTGCCGTTACTGGATTGCTAGAACCTTGCATTCCATTCCAGAAACTATCATCATTACCAAACTTATAAACATTATGGAAATCCTTTTGATAAGCGTTAACATCATAATCAGAAGTTCCTTGAATAGCCTTTCCTGTAGGATTGTATTTTAAACCAGATCTTAACTAACCTAATCTTTGTAAAAACGGATTAAGCCTTTCTGGAGTCATTGTAGTGTCCATCGAAAGATCTTTCCAGCGTTTCAGGACACTTTTATTATAAGTGTCCCACCACGCTGATTCGTCCGTTGTAAGTCTAGTATTAGTAATTCCACCTCCAGTAGTTCCACCCTAATATTTAGGTATATATCGCATATTATTCGTTCTTTATAAATTCTTGTAATCTAGAAAGAGAACCTCCGTTTTTAAATCTATACTGAGCTCGGAGTTCTTCAAAAGAATCTTTATTTTTGAGCATTTCCTGAAGTTTTGGATTATTCTTTTCTGCTTTTAGCATATATCTAAAAGCTGCTTTATGAATCTTCTTATCCCCAACTGTATGAAGTGCTTCTAATGATTGGATCTGGCTATCTAACGATTGTCCTTTTGTAGATCCAGTCTCGTTATTTGCAGATTTCGATTTAGATTCGGATTTAGACTTCTACTTAGAAGTTGAGGTCTCTTCTTTTACTATTGGAGTTTGAAAATTAGGTTTCTAAAATCTAGCAATATTTTCATTAAAAATATCGATTCCTGTATTTTTTCCTTGTTCCACTCCTTTAAAAGGCATAAATATATTTTTCTTACCTCCGGCTAATCCTAATTCCTATAATAAGAAATATTCTCTATCAGAAAGGACTTTTCTAGGTTTTCCACTCTTAGTTGTTCTTTCCGCTTGTAAGAAAGCTTGAATTCCAGGAACATTATAAGAAGTCTGCTCTATATCTTTAATAGGAGCAATATATTTTTTAGCAGGAGCAGTTTCTTCGGAAGAAGCTTTTCCTAATTTCTTTTTAGCAGCATTTTTAATATTACTCAACTTCTAAAAAGCTCCTTGTTTTTCAGGAGCGAAATCAAAAGTCTCTTTGGTGTTATTAACTGCTTTTTGTAAAGAAGCATTAGCTTCTTTTACTTTTCCTTCACTTGCTAACCTTCTGGCTTCAGTGGCCGCTTCCGAAGAGATTGTATATTTCTTTCCAGAAGTTCCGGTTACTTCACTTGCTTTTACTCCTGTTTCTTGGGGTTTAACTAATTCAGCAATACTGTGTCCAGATTCATTCTTTTGACGAGTTCTGACTGTTCTACGACCAGCTTTTAAACCGCCAGCAACTGTGGAAACTGTCCAGGAAATATTCTTTAAATCATCACGAGTAAGATTACTAATATCACCTGTCATTACCTTTTCCCAGGATTTTCTATTATCCTCATCTAGAGCTACTCCCATTGCATTAAGTCCTGCAAATATTTTAGGCGCAGATTTTATTAAAAATCCGAAGATTTTTCTAGTTTTAGCAGCAGCTCCTAAGCCGGGAATTAAATTTAGTGCAGCTAATCCGAGATTTATTCCAGCATTTTTAGCAACTTGCCAACCTCCTACCGATTCATCGGCAATATCAGCAGCTAAATTTGTCGCCATCGAAGTGATACCTGAACCAGCGGAAATAGCCTAGCCTACTCCAGTAGGAACAAAATTTGTAACAATTCCGACTAAATCTTGAGCTACTGCTGCTAATCTAAGAGCGTCTTCTGCCTTAAATTCATCAGAAACTTTCTAATTACCAACAGCCCAGCGAGTGGCTTCACTATACCCGTGCTAAGCACCCTCATTTTGAGCTTGACTAATTACATCGAAAGCTGAGGTAGGGGATTCTGACGGGTTTTCTGGTGACTCCAGCTAATTCATTCTAGTTCCCTTTTTAGCATATATAACTCCACCGAGTTTCTTTATTTGTGCGTCAGTGTGTTTTATATTATGGTAAGCAATCTTAAACTATCTAATAGCGTTAGCGTGTTTTTTGAGGAGCGGTTTCATTTCAGGATTTCCTTTTAACTGTTCGATTATTTGTAAAACAGCTGCTATAGACCCTGCTTGATCTGGACTTAAGTTAAAATTATCGATGATTGCACGTTGTCTTTCATTTAATTTAGTTAAGTCTTTTGTTCTAGTAAGAATATCCCACGCACTCAACACGTTATCTAACCATTCAACTGGATTTTCTTCTATTCTGGTAGTATTCCAGCCAGCAGTATTATAACTATCCCATAAACCAGTCCACCAGTTTTTATTAGACATGTGGTCGTGAGCGGTAAAAGAAGGAGTTTCTTGTTTCCAGGATGGATCTAAATCCCAGATTTGATAATCATCTTTTACTTTTTCTCCATATCCATTATATTGATAAGAAGGTCTGTCCGAAAATTCAACCAATTCGCCATTTTCATTAAGCGTGAACAATTGAGTCTTTTCATCAATTATAGGTGTTCCATAAGGAGTTTTCTATAACGGTTTACCATCTTCAGAAACAGCTATTACAGGAGCGTCTCCTGCAAAATAATTAGAAACATCATAAAAAGTAAAATCCCCTCCCAGTGCATTCTAAAGAGCTAGAATCATCGAATCCTTAGAATAGATATCGTCATTTATATTATCCTCATAATAGAGATTTTCATTTCTATGATAGATTCCATTATCGTTATTAGGATCTATATAATTCTTATAAATCGAATAGAAAGGACTATTTACGTCAGTCAGAGTTCTAACATCGCCAGACCAAACTTCACCAGTTTCAGGATTTACAAAAGTTCCTTGATTGTAACCACCTTGATCTCCCAGAGTGTAATTATCATTGATATAATTATATTCTTTCCCTGTAACGATATTTCCTTCCGAATCGAGTATATAATTACGTCCATCCTTTGTTTGGATAGTGTAATTATTAGATTTTAGAATATCTTGAAGTTCTTTATTATAAGTATTAGTGGAAGGCGTATAACCATTAAATTTCTTAGCTTCAGCTACTGCTTCAGGATCGTAAAATTCATTAAAAATTTCTTTAAAATCAGAAGCATCTACTCCTAATTTACCGCTTTTAATGATATTAGTCAAATCTTCAAAAGCTTGATTATCCGTATAATCAGAAGAATTGAGTTTATCCAAAATCCCCTACAATTGCGGAATAGCAGAATAAGCATAATCCAAATTTGCTTTATCGAAATTATGAATAAATCCACTTTGATCAGAAGTTGATTTCAAACGATTAATTTGACTAATCAATCCTTCAGCTACTAATTTTACTCGATCTTTAATAGAGGCATCACCTTTTGCAAAATCAAAAGCTGGATTTTTCCAATTATAGGTAAAATGAATACTTCCAGGAGCATCACTTGCAGGCTGAGCAGCCACTGTTGGATTCGCAGGTTCTTCTACTAATGTTCTACGAGTAAGATCATTAGCGAGAGTATTTACTTCATCTCGGCTGAGATTTCCAAATATATTTGTTCTAGCGGTGCCAGTTTGAACAGGATTATATGATTGAGTTCCTTTAATAAGATTAAGTTTTCGATTAGACATATCTAACCGAAATCTACGCTCATCGCGATCTGATAAACCTTGAGCTTTTAAGAAAGCATCTTCATTAGCAGTGAGCATATCAACTTGAGCCTTTGTATTAGCGTCTAAGTTTGCATATAATTCATTTATTTCCGCTAAATTTCTTTCCAGAGCATCATTCTCTTCTCGACGAGTCCTTACTTTATCTCCTTCTTTTAATTTGAGTATTTGTCCCATGTAATATATTTAAAAGGTTCATAAACAATAAAAGGGGAACTTGCGCTCCCCTTTAATTATGCGATCGCGCATTAACGGATTCGTGTCAATTTTCCACCGTTGCGTTGGAACGCAGGTTGTTGCTCTGGAGCGGGCATCTCTTGACCGCCTTGCAGCATTTCCATAATAATTTGTGCCAGCATAGCAGCAGCATCAGGCCCGAGTGAGCTCAGAATTTCCTGAGCCATTTGAACCAACTACTGCATCATCTGATCCTGTGCGCCAGCTTCAGGTGCTGGAGCAGCTTCTTGTGGCATTGCGCCACCCTCTTGAAAGTACTTCATGTTAATTAATATTTTATAACGTTATTAATCATTTTATTCGTGCAAAATTAATAAAATCAGCATAAATAAAAAACCAATTATTGCTTTTTTCTATTACACCTAATTAATCTGGTAATGAGGTGTATTCCGCATCTCTTGAGTCTTGTCCGTCAAGAATTTTAAAAATTAGCTTACCTACCTTCTTATAATCAGAATCTTCATCTGAGTGGTAAGCTTTTAAAGCAGATTTAACTAATTTACGGGTTTCTATCATAGAAACTATCCTTTCACCACCTTGTAACTTCATTTGAACATTTCCATTAGAATCGAGCATAAGCATCCTACCGAGCTCTTCTTTCTCTTCCTCAGTATAATCCTCATCTTCTTCATCTACTTCTTGAAGTTCGTCGCCTTCTTTTATTCCAGAATTGATATTAACTTCCAAAACAAACTAAGCATTTTCTTCCATTACTGGTTCTGGATCGTGAGCTTTTGTCGGAAAAACAGAAATCACCTCACCCTCCTAATCGAGAAAAATTATATCTAAATCTATAGAAGTATCCTCCATAGTAAAATATAATTCTTTCTAAGGTTCATCATATTCAAATAGCATTCCACAATCTTCTGGAAGATTAGAAGTTTTACTTAATCCAATTTCCTTTTCTTCAGGAGTTTCTGCTACTAATACTTTATAGGTTTTGTGTCCTAATTTAATTTTTGTCTTTTTCATTATCCAGTTTCTCCTACATTTTAGAAATTAAATCGATATTATCGTTTGTATTAGTCATAATTTCTTTTACTAATCTCTTCCCGACTTCTAATAGAATAGAATCATCTCCAGTTTCTTTCCACTTGGTTCGATTTTCCTCGATAAAATCTGTTGTTTCTTTCGAGAAAGTAATCTCCGCCCTTTCGATTTCTGCTGATTGAACTATATCACCTTCCTACTATTTTATTTCCGTAAAAGTTTCCACAGAATCATCTGGAACTTGTATTACGGGAATTCCTTTCTTAGTAATATTATCTAAGTCCAGATCGTGTTTATTCTTATGGTAATCGCCTTCTGGAATAACATTAGGCTCGGAAGAAACTTCCACATTTTTAAGTTTAGCTCCATCTTGAGCTTTAACTACTTTCTTAGCCCAACGTTCAGCTCGGATCTTCTTATAATCTTTTAATTGCTATAACTTAGCGCCACGTTTAGCTGCTAATAGATCAGTGCTTAATCCTCCTGAAAGTGCTATCTGATTATTAATTAAAGTATTCTGAACCGAATTCATTCGGGCTTCTTGTTCAAATTTAATATCGTCGGAAAGACCCGAAGCTGCTAATGCTTGTTCTGCCTAAAGATTCCTCATGGATAATTTTTTATCCATTTTACCAGTTTGAGTCAGTCTGAATGATTGATCAGATTTGCTTTCTTTTACTCCTCCGAATCCAGAATTAGGAATATTAACCTCAAAGCCAGGAACTGTTTTACCTGTAGATTTATCGATGAAATTTAATCCTTTAATTGCCATAGCAACACCTATAGCAGCAGGATTACCAGTAGACATTAGTGCGTTAGTAGTTCCATTTACCAATTCATCAGTAGCCTGAGATTCTGTATCAAAATTCTTATCTCCCATTAATGCTTTATCTGCATAATCCACACCGGCATTAAAAACAGCTCCGATACCAGCCATGGGATTTTTAGCCTTAATAGCACTTTTTATCCCAGATAAAGCTGTATTAGCATCTGAACCTGAAGTATTATTGAGTTGACTAACGAAATTAGAAAAATTAGCTAATTTACCAACTTTACTATCCATTCCAGCTGCGGTTTTTATTTGATCATAAGTCCTTCCTGTAGAATCAGTTGTAACATTATTAGCTTTATTATAAGTGGCGGACATTTCCTAATTATCAGCTATAGATCCAGCCGTTTCTACACTGAATCCTGATTGAACGGCATCATTAAACGCAGCATTTGATTCAAAATTAACTACATCAAGTCCTGCATCACGATTTATTTGGGCTAAAGCAGCTTCCGAAGTCATACCTTCTCCCTACATTATATAATCGTACTCAGATCGCTACTAAGCTGTCATATTATCTAGAGTGATAGTTTGTTGGGGACGTTTATATTTTCCTCCAGTATCAAATTTCCTAACTCTTTTATTAAAAAAATCTAAATAATCCATATAATTAAAATTTAACTAAGAGGGATTGCTCCCTCTTAGTATTAAGCATAACTAATATCATACATTGTTGCTATAGCCTGGATTATTGCTAGATCCTTGCCAGAGTAACGAATCTTTACTTTCAAATATTTATCTCGGTGTCTGGTTTCGACTT
>ERZ808286.280-NODE-280-length-36392-cov-5.557834_pt1 | contig 36392 bp, 20 predicted proteins | sample MGYA00521276_ERZ808286 | MGnify/ENA primary metagenome ERZ808286 (study PRJEB31516, sample SAMN03275607) | gut metagenome | biome: mammalia-associated habitat; material: feces | host: Papio cynocephalus | place: Kenya | collected 2012-08-01 ... | reverse complement strand
GGGTATGTTCTCCATGATGAACTACTACCTGCCTCTCAAGGGCATCGCTTCCATGCACTGCTCCGCCAACACCGACATGAACGGCGAGAACACCGCCATCTTCTTCGGCCTGTCGGGCACCGGCAAGACCACCCTGTCCACCGACCCGAAGCGCAAGCTCATCGGCGACGACGAGCACGGATGGGACGACGAGGGCGTGTTCAACTTCGAGGGCGGCTGCTATGCCAAGGTGATCAACCTTGACAAGGAGAGCGAGCCCGACATCTACAACGCCATCCGCCGCGACGCCCTGCTCGAGAATGTCACCGTCGACAAGAACGGCAAGATCGACTTCGCCGACAAGAGCGTGACGGAGAACACCCGCGTGAGCTACCCCATCTACCACATCAAGAACATCCAGCGTCCTTACTCGCAGGGCCCTGCCGCAAAGCAGGTCATCTTCCTGTCGGCCGACGCTTTCGGCGTGCTGCCTCCCGTGTCCATCCTCGACGCTGAGCAGACCAAGTACTACTTCCTCTCGGGCTTCACAGCCAAGCTGGCAGGTACCGAGCGCGGCATCACCGAGCCTACACCCACTTTCTCCGCCTGCTTCGGCCAGGCCTTCCTCGAGCTGCATCCTACCAAGTATGCCGAGGAGCTGGTGAAGAAGATGAAGAAGAGCGGCGCCAAGGCTTACTTGGTGAACACCGGGTGGAACGGCACAGGCAAGCGTATCTCCATCCGCGACACCCGCGGCATCATCGACGCCATCCTGGACCACTCCATCGACTCGGCTCCCACCAAGACCATCCCGTTCTTCAACTTCGTGGTGCCTACACAGCTTGAGGGCGTTGACCCCCACATCCTCGACCCCCGCGACACCTATGCCAACCCGTCGGAGTGGGAGACGAAGGCCAAGGACCTCGCCGCACGCTTCATCAACAACTTCAAGAAGTACGAGAACAACGAGGCTGGCAAGGCTCTTGTGGCCGCCGGTCCCCAGCTCTAAATCGGAAACATTTGACGAAGAGACAACCGGGGGGGTGCACGCGCAGTGCATCCCCCCTTGTTTTAACCCAAATAGGTCATTAGATTTCGTCCCAGGTTGCGGCTTGTCCCGGGCTGCCTGCAGCCGAAGCACTGAAGCCATAGCCCGCCCTGTCGGCGCACTGGCTGCTGCAAGATGCCGGGAGGGCAGTGGCAGGGAGCGGAAAAAATTGAAAACAATGGAATGAAAAAGCTGTTAATCTTAGACTTTGACGGCACAATGGGCGACACGCGGAGCCTCATTGTGCGGACCATGCGGCAGACACTCGAGCATCTCGGGCTGCCCATGCAGAGCGAGGAGGCCTGCGCCGCGATGATTGGCCTGCCCCTGCGCGAAACGTTCACCCAGCTCATGCCCATGAGCGAGGAGACGGGGCGGCGCTGCGAGGAAACCTACAACCGGCTGTTCACCGCCAACAACGTGGCCGGCGCGGTGCCCCTGTTTGAGGGCGTGCGCGAGACCGTCGCCGAGGTGTTCAGCCGCGGCGTCACCGTGACCATCGCCAGCAGCCGCGGCCGCGACTCGCTGGCCGACTTCGTGCGCGACCTCGGCCTCTCGCCCTACATCGCCCACCTTGTCTCCGCGTGGGACGTGGAGCACGCCAAGCCGGCGCCCGACATGGTGCTCAGGCTGCTGAAGCTCACCGGCATGGCCGCCGCCGACGCCCTTGTCGTTGGCGACACCAAGTATGACATCATGATGGGGCGCTCGGCCGGTGTCGACACCTGCGGCGTGACCTATGGCAACGGCTCGCTCCGCGAGCTTGTCGAAGCCGGGGCCACCCACGTGGCCGACTGCTTCAGCGACATCCTGCCCCTGGTCCTGGAATAGCGCCGCCCCGCCCACTATTTCCTGAACTCCAGGCCCTCCACGTGCGGCCCGACAAACATGGGCACATAGTCGGACGTGGCGTGCCAGCCCGGCTTTCCCGGCATGCCGTCACAGATGGTGCGGCCGTTGATTTTGAGTCCCTCAAAGGTGACGCCGCTCACCTTGCGCCCGTCGTCATAGCCGCTGATGATGGAGAGGCCGGGCGTGTGGGCGCCCTTGTAGCGGATGTTGCTGAGGCGGATGCCGCTCACCGAGTGTCCGGGCGCGGCGCAGTATTTTTTGTTGAAGCCCACCCTGACCTGCACGAGCGCGCCCTGGCAGATGTCCTCGATGCGTATGTTGCTGAACGTGACGTCGCGCACGGTGTTGTTGTCGCCGCAGTTGATGGCCAGGCAGCCCTGGTAGTCCACCTGCGGCTCGGCCTGTCCCAGGATGTCAATGTTGTCGTAAACCAGGCGCTCGATGGTGTCGCCGCGCAGGGCGTTGCCATGGAGTCCGATGAAGATGGGGTGGGCCACGTCGGCCCACAGCGTGGAGTTGGTCATGCGCACGTTGCGCACCGAGCCGCTGAAACCCTTGCGCGTGGCGTAGGCCGTGGTGCAGTCGTCGCTGTTGCGGCAGAACACCCGGTCAAAGGTCACATCTTCCGAGGCGAACACGTTGAGGCCGTCGCCCCACGCGGGGTGCGAGATGCTGCGCACATCGTGCAGCCGCACGCCGCGCGAGCCGCCCACGGGGCAGGTGTTGACCGTGAGCCCGTCGACCACCACATTGCGGCTCCTGAACACGTGGCATCCCTCGTAGCCCCGGGCCGGGCGGGCGATGCCGCGGCCCATGACCGTCACGTTCTCGGCACTGTCGATGGCCAGCGTGCCGGTGAAATAGCTGCCGCCGGCCAGGTAGACAGTGGTGTTGGAGGCCACGCGGATGGTGTCGGCGGTGTAAAGTCCCGGAGCGTAGTACACAAACCGGCGGCCCTGCCGGCGCGCCTCGCGCCGCGCCTCCTTCACCGGCTGGCAGGGCCGCGAGGTGAAGAGCAGCAGGTTCGAGGTGATGTCGCCGTCGAACTCCACGCTGACATTCTCCGGCTGGAACAGCAGGAACTGCACCGTGGAGTCGTTCTGCACGTTGGCAATCACGCCGCGGTAGCCCGGGCGCACGCGCGCCTCGCTGAACTTGCGGTTGCGCGTGGTCACCCTCACGTAGACGTCGCCTGTGAAGTCGAACAGGCCGTAGGAAATCTCAGACACGCGGTGCGCGCCGTCAGGCTGCAGGGCGTTGACCTTGGCCATATACGTGGCCACGGGAGTCCACCGCTCGCTGCCGCGCGGCCGCACCTCCACCCGGTAGTCGTCCTTGAGCAGCGCGCTGGCCGGCGCCCCGTAGCACGTCACGCTGTGCAGCCTTGGCCGCTCCCTGACGCGCGGCTTCTCGCCCCTGAGCACCCGCTCGGTGTAGGGCATGGCCAGTCCCCTGACCCCATGGTAGTGGTCGTAGGGCTTGCGGTAGATGTCCCACAGCTTGCCGCGGCCCATCTCGCCCGGCTCCGTCCACGAGCAGTACAGGCCGGTGCAGTCAGTCCAGGTCTCAAAGGGCACCTCCTCCCCCAGGTTGTAGCGTGCGGTGTACTCAAAACCCTTCATCAGCCGGTTGTCCAGCGCGCCCCACAGGTCGTCCCCCTGCTGCCAGGCCATCTCGCAGATGTCGGCCATCGCCTCCAGGCCCAGCTGCACGTGCCCCTGGTCGCGCCCGGTCTCCTGGCACTGGCCGGTGGCACTGACATAGTGAGGCAGTGCGCCGTTGTCGTAGGCATGCAGGTAGTAGTCCTTGGCCTCGCGGTACATCACGCTGTCCCCAAGGAAGATGGCGCAGGCCATGCGCAGCCTGTTCACGATGGCCCCCCAGTTGCCGTTGGCATAGGGGCTGTCGGCCTCGAACTGCCGCATCATCGGCGCCATGGCGCCGAGCACCATGTCCCTCCACGCCGGCTGCTGCCACTGCCGGAGCAGGGTCATCGCCCTCACCAGGTCGAAGCACTGGATGGCGCAGAGCGGCGCGTCGTGGCCGTCGAGCCGTTTGAGCGTTGTGGCATAGGCGTTGACAATGGCGAGCGCCCGGGCGGTGTGCCCGGCCCGGGCCAGGTCGAGCGCGGCCTTCATGTCGCGCTCGCTGCCGCCCTTGGTGTGGCGGTAGGCGCCGTCGCGGGCCACCACTTCGAAAGGGCCGGCCATCTTGTAGTCCTGGCCGGCGGTCTGGGCCGGCGCGGTGGCAGCGCCCCCCGTCCACAGCAGGAGGGCAAGGGCAGCGCGCAGCCCGCACCGCCGCGGGCTGGGGCGGCGGGGAGACAAGCGGATGTTCATGACTTGCAGTTTTGTAAGGGTGTGATCAAAGTTCATTTTGTGCTTTCGGCGGCCTGCTTGTAGGCAGCCAGGGCCGCCAGGTAATAATAGTCAGCATAGACAATGGGCACGTCAATCTCGTAGCCCGCGGGCAGGTTGCCCGTGCTGTGCAGCAGGAAGGCACTGTTGTGCCGCCAGGCCTGGTAGTTGTCGCCGGCCAGCGACACGAGGATGCGGCGCGCCGTGTCCATGTAGAGCCCGGCCTTCTGCCTGTCGGTCACCAAGGCACTCAGGTCGATGAGGGCCTTGGCGGTGATGGCCGCCGCCGAGGCGTCGCGCGGCGCCACGCTGTCAGAGGGTGCCGCCGGGCAGTCGGGCGAGGTCGCTATGCGCGGGTCGGAGAAATCCCAGTAGGGCACCGCGTCTTCGGGCAGCCGCGCAATCATGGCCTCGGCAGCCTTGCACGCCTGTCGCAGGAAGGCGTCGCTGCTCGTGGCGTCGGCCATCAGGGTGAAACCGTAGATGGCCCAGGCCTGTCCGCGTGACCACACCGACGAGTCGGCCAGCCCCTGGTGGGTCACGCCACGGATGAAGTGGCCGTCGAGCGTGTCGTAGACCGCCACGTGGAACACCGTGCTGTCGGGGCGGAACTGGTGCTTCATGGTGGTGTGGGTGTGGCTGCGCGCCATCTCCAGCCACTCGCGGCGGCCGCCGCTGTTGGCGGCCTGGCAGAGCAGCTCAAGGTTGACCATGTTGTCAATGATGGTGTTGTGGCCGCCAAACAGGTCCACGTTGCGTGGCCAGGAGAGGAACGTGCCCACGCGGGGCCTGAAGAGTGTTGACAGCGAGTCGGCGGCCCGCCAGCAGAACTGGCGGAAACGCTCCTTGAGCATCTCGTCCTCCAGGCGCTGCCGGCGCGGCAGTCCGCCGCCGTCAAGCTCTTTCTGCAGCGTGCGCCAGCCGGTGCCGGCACTGCAGAGCAGCAGGAACCCGATGTCGTGGTCGAACACCGGCTTGTCGAGCAAGCGTGCGACGGCCAGCGTCGAGCTGATGGCGGCGCGGCGCACCCCGGGGGTGGGCCGCAGGGAGTAGTCGAGCCAGAGGATGCCGGGCCAGAAGCCGCTGCACCATTCCTCGGGGCACACCGGGCGGCAGGTCCACGCCGTGTCGCCGGCGGCCATGTTGACACTGCGGGGCATCATTCTGGCGGCGGTGTCGCCCATGGCCGAGAGCTGGCGGAGGGCGCGCTCCACCTGGCTGTGACAGCGGTCGATGGCGGCATCCACATCAAAGTGCGATGTGTCGCGCGTGGCGGTACACGACAGAAGTGCGCCGCCACACACAACACAAAGCAAGAAACTTCTGATTCTCATTGGGTCGTTCGTAGTTAGGTTCTCGTTTCCGGGCACAAAGGTAAGGCCGGCTGCCCAAGCTGCGGCAAGCGGGCGTACATACTTGTGGGGCGGAAACGTGCAGAGCCAAAGTTTGTACGTTTGCGCCCCCTCCCACAGTGTCCCGCTGTACAAAAACGCCCACAGTGCGGCCCGGTGGCGGTGCCTTTTTTCGGTGAAACGGACGGAAATGACAAGCGTTTTGCTTACTTTTGCAATGGAAACGCCGCGCGCCTGTGGCGGAAAAGCAAAGGACTGACCAACAGAACCACACTTGATTATGCAGAAAAGAAGAAAGGCACAGCTCATACTGGCGGCCATGGCGGCCATCGCCGCCGCAGGCGCCACGCGCCAGTGGACCGCCACCGACGGCCTGCCCACGGGCGAGGTGAGGCAGATTGTGGAACTGCCCAACGGACAGATGCTCATCAACTGCGAGGGCGTGTTCTGCCTCTCCAACGGCCTGTCGTTCACGCCGCTGCCCTGCGACCGCAGCCGGGCCTTGCCGCTCAGCCGCTTTGGCCGGCGCTACATGCACCTGTGGCAGGGCGACTCGCTGCTCTTCCTGCGTGACCTCTACCAGGTTTACCTCTTCGATGCGCGCACGCGCTCGTTCAGATACGACTTCAGGAGCCACGCCGGCAGTCCGCAGCTGCGGCGGATAGCCAACCCGGCGAACGAACCCGGGCCGCTGCCCCCGCAGCTGAAGCGCGTTGCCGACTCGCTGGGCATAGCCCGGCACCTCACCTGCGCTGTGACCGACAGGCAGGGCGGCACGTGGATGGGCACCACCCGGCAGGGCATTGTCTACCTGCCCCCGCGGCGGCCCGCGGCCACGGCAGTCGCCGACGCCGCCATGACCGGGCGGCTGCGGGGCATGCGAGACAGCCGCGGGCGCTGGTGGCAGTGGCGGGACCGGGACGGTGTGACCATCGATGACCGCGGCCGCACCACACACCTTGACGCAGCTAACGTGAAGGGGATGGGCCGTGGGCCGGTGGCCTTTGTACACGAGCTGGCCGGCGGCCGCTACCTCATCTGCCAGGACTTGAACCGCATCGGCTACCTGTGGCCGGACAGGAGGAGGGTGGAGTGGCTCAACGCGCGGCTGCCCCGCCTTGACCGGCACCGCCACTACGTGGGTGCGTGCAACGCGGGCGGGCCGTGGACAGTGGTGTACTCGCAGAACGGCGCGCTGATGCTCAACACCCAGGCGGACACGCTGGCCCCCCTCGGGGCTGAGCGCGAGATGGCCCCCCACTCCAACAAGTACAACTGCATGCTGCGCGACAGGGGCGGACAGCTGTGGGTGGGCACGCAGAACGGCCTGTTCTGCCTCACGCCGACAGCGGCCCTGCCCGGCGGCGCGCCCCGCTTCAGCTGCCGGCGCATCAGGGGGCTGGCCAACAACTGCATCAGGAGCGTGGTGGCCGACGGGCGCGGCCACATCTGGGCGGGCACCTCGTGCGGCGTCTCGCAAGTGACCCCGGCGGTGGTCAGCTACGGTCCCGACGACGGCATACCGGCTGTCCAGATGACCGAGCGGGCAGCCCTGCTCGGCGCCCGCGGCCAGCTGCTGTTCGGCTGCGGGCAGGAGACGGTGGTCGCCTTCCGCCCCGAATGGCTCGCATCGGACAGCAGGGCGATGGCGGTGGCGCTCACCGCACTGCTCGTCAACAGCGAGCCGGCACCCCTGCGGCAGATAGGCGCGGACATGACCTGCGCATACAACCGCAACAACCTGACCTTTCAGTTCTCTGCGCTCAACTACGCCGCGCCCTCGCACACCCGATACCGCTACCGGCTGGGCGGACTGGAGCGCGGCTGGCAGCCCTATGTGGGCACAGAACGGCGGCTGGCCACGGCCGACTACCGCGCGCTGCCGCCAGGCACTTACACCTTTGAGGTGCAGGCTGCCGCCGGCAACGGCCCCTGGGGGGCGGTGACGCGGCAGACCGTCACCATACGCCCGCCGCTCTGGCTCACATGGTGGGCCAAGGCCGGCTATGGGGCGCTGGCACTGGCAGTGGCCGCCCTCCTTATACATTATTATATTAGGCAGAAGCAGAAGCGGATGGAGCGCGAGAACGACAGGCGGGTGAACCGGCTCTTCGAACTGCGCGAACAGGCACGCCACCGCTTTGCGGCGAGCACCAATGTAGACCCGAAGAAGATAGGTGTGAACGGCGAGGAGGAACGCCTGGTGGAGAAGATGCTGAAAGCCATCGAGGCCAACATGGAGAACGCCGGCTACGGCGTTGACCAGCTTGCGGCCGACACGGCCATGAGCCGGACCGCCCTGTACACCAGGCTGCGCGACATGCTGGGCATCAGTCCGGCCGACTTCATCCGCAATGTGCGGCTGAAGCGTGCGGCGCAGCTGCTCGCCGACACGCAGCTACCCGTCAGCGAGGTGGCCGCGCGTGTGGGGTATGGCACCCACAAGGCCTTTTCAGCCAATTTCAGAAAGGCGTTCGGTGTGCCGCCGTCGGAATACAAGGCGGCGCGTGCGGCGCGCGGCTAAGGCTTGCGCCGGCGGTTGCGCGGGTGGTGCTCGAGGATTTCGCGGCGCAGGGCGGTGGTGTCCAGGTGCATGTAAATCTCCGTTGTGCCAATGCTCTCGTGGCCCAGCATGGCCTGGATGGCACGGAGGTCGGCGCCGCCCTCAAGCAGGGCGGTGGCAAAGGAGTGGCGCAGCGTGTGGGGGGAGATGACCTTGGTGATGCCGGCCTCGGCCGCCTGGCGCTTCACCATGATCAGAATCATGGTGCGGGTGAGGTGGGCGCCGCGGCGGTTGAGGAACACATAGTCCTCCTCGCCGGGCTTGATGGCCATCTGGTTGCGGTCGGCGAACCACAGCTCGAGCTCGCGGAGGGCGCGCGGCGAGATGGGCACCAGGCGCTCCTTGCCGCCCTTGCCCAGCACGCGGACGAACTGCTCGGCCGCATAGAGGCAGGACAGCCGGAGGCTGACCAGCTCGCTCACGCGCAGCCCGCAGGAGAACAGCACCTCGATGATGGCGCGGTTGCGCTGGCCCTCCCACTTGGACAGGTCAATGGAATTTTCCAAAAGGTCGACCTCGGCTGCCGAGAGCACCTCGGGCAGGTGCCCGCCTGTCTGGGGCGAGTCGAGCAGCTCGGTAGGGTCGTCGTCGCGGTAGCCGTCGAGCTGGAGGTAGTGGAAGAAGGAGCGGATGCCGCTCAGCACGCGGCACTGCGAGCGGGGGTGGATGCCAATGTCGCCCAGGCTGGCGACAAACAGCGACAGGTCGGACAGCTGGCACGTGAGCACATCGCCGCCCGCCGCCCCGAGAAAGGTGACCAGCTTGCCGACATCAAGCATATAGGCCTCGAGGGTGTTGGGCGACACATTGCGCTCCAGGCGCAGGTAGCGCTGGTAACGGCGCACCACATCGGGCACCCTTTTCTGCCCGGAGGATGAAGAATTAGTGTCCATTTGCCATGCTCAGTCGTTTATTTTTAGTATTTTTGCCATCGCAAAAGTAATCAAAATCCACGAGAAATGAAAATACAGATTGTTAACGGACCTAACCTGAACCTGCTCGGAACGCGCGAACCCGGCATCTACGGCAGCGACACCTTTGAGGACTACCTCAAGGAACTGCGCGCCGGCTATCCCGGCATCGAGATAGACAGCTACCAGAGCAACATCGAGGGCGAACTCATAGACAAGCTCCAGGAGGTGGGGTTCAGCTACGACGGCGTGGTGCTCAACGCCGGCGCCTACACCCACACGAGCATCGCCCTGCAGGACTGCATCCGCTCGCTGCGCACGCCAGTCGTCGAGGTTCACATCTCAAACGTTCACAAGCGCGAGGAGTTCCGCCACCACTCTTTCATCTCGTGCGCCTGCATGGGCGTGATCTGCGGCTTTGGCATGGACAGCTACCGCCTGGCCATAGAGGCCCTGAGGCGGGCGGCCACCACCGAGGACTGACCGGGCGCGACAGCCCCCGCCGGCACCGCCGGACCACGCCGGCGCCAGCCTTGCGGCGGCGCGCATCATTGCATAAACAAGCGACTGTGGACAACTGCCTGCCTTATATTCTCAAGCACATCGAGCCCGAGGGCGACTACCTCTACCGGCTCTACCGCGCCACCAACATCTACCTGCTGCACGGGCGCATGGCCAGCGGCCACCTGCAAGGGAGGCTGCTCAAGATGCTCGTGCAGATGATAAGGCCCCGGAACATCCTCGAGGTGGGAACGTTCAGCGGCTACAGCGCCATCTGCATGGCCGAGGGTCTCGCGCCGGGCGGAAAGGTGTACACCTTTGAGATCAACGACGAGCAGGAGGAGTTCACCCGCCCGTGGATAGCGCACTCGCCAGTGGCCGACCGCATCGTGTTCACCATCGGCGACGCCACCGTGGAGGCCCCTAAGCTGGGCGTCACGTTCGACATGGTGTTCATCGACGGCGACAAGCGCACCTACCTGGAAACCTTCGAGGCGCTGCTGCCCCTTGTGCGGCCCGGGGGGTTCGTCCTGGCTGACAACACCCTGTGGGACGGCCATGTGACCGACCCCGGATACGACCGCGACCCGCAGACCGCAGGCATCCGGAAATTCAACGATGCCGTGGCCGCCGACCCGCGGCTCGAGGTGGTTGTCCTCCCCCTGCGCGACGGACTGACCCTCATCCGCGTAAAGGACTGACCCGCTGCTGGCAGGATTTTTCTTTTCTGACGCAGGTTTCCAATGTATTGTCAGACACGAGTTGCAGCGGGGAACCGAACGTTGGACAAAAGTTTTCCATTTTATGCTTAATTAACTTTCGGGGGGGGGTGATTTTTAGCCTTCTTTCATATCTTTGTGGCCAAAATCAACTACTAACGTCAGTTCTATTAACCAATTTTATGCAATAATGAGAAAACTACAACAATTGATTGCCGGCGTGGCAGTCTGCTTCGGCGCGTGGTCTGAGGCCGGCGCATGGACAGGACAGTCCGTCGCTGAAGGCACCTACTATCTTTACAATGTGGGAACAGAGAAATTTCTGAACGGCGGGGATCCGAACTCCGGATGGGGCACCCATGGGTGGCTTACGGCCGACTGGGGAATAGATGTGGACCTGAAGGCCTCGGGTGAAGGCTATACCATCGACACAAAGTTCAGCAACGGTGGCGCAAAGAACTTCTTGAGCACCGGCGGATGGCTTGACGGCGCTGCCACGGCTTACATCTTTACCGCTGTGGAAGGCAAGGACAACGTTTATACCATTTCCTCGGACGAAGGCTATTTGACCGGAACGGACGCCTCGGTCAGCTTTGCCGCAGCCGTCTCCGGCGAAGCCGGCCAGCAGTGGCAGCTCGTGTCGCGCGAGGAGATGGTGGCGGCCCTTGTCACGGCCACAAGTGCCAGTCCGATGAACGCCACGTTCTTGATCAAGGCACCCGACTTCTCGCGCAATGACACACGCATCACCTCTTGCTGGACTGTAGAAGCGAACAACAAGAACTTGGGCGGGCCTGCAAACGAAAACCGCGCGAATTACGGCTGCGAGTTCTGGAACACCACCTTTGACTTTCACCAGGTGATAGCGGACGCCCCGGACGGTGTGTACGAGCTGAAGGTGCAGGGATTTGGCACCAACGGCACAACCATCCTTTACGCCAACGACGTGGAGGCTCCTTTCGCCAACACCGAGGCTGCTGGCAATTTCAAGGCAGCCCTTGACAACATCGCCCAGTATGACGGCAACACCACGGGCTTGGTGGCCTTGGAGAGCGGCAGTCTCACCGTGGGAATCAAGCGCACACTCGTCAAGAATATGGACTGGACGGTGTTTGACAACTTCTCGCTGACCTACTATGGCAAGGGTGCCCTGCTTGATGTTTTCAAACAGAATCTTGAAAAACAGGTGGCTGTTGCCAAGGCCGTTGACCAGTCGGCATTGACAAAGGCAGCCGCGGATGCCTTGCAAAAGACGATAGACGAGTATGATGGCAAGACCTGCGAAACTTCGGCCGAGTATGTGGCTGCCATTGAAGCCGTGAAGGCAGCCGTCGCTACGACTAACGCCGTGCCCGGCGCCCTGGCCGCTTTCAATGCCACCAAGGACAAGGTGGAGGCCATTGCCGCCCAGGAGGTTTACAAAGACCGTAACAGTGCCAAGGCAACCTTTGACAACGCCGTGGCCGCTGCGGTGAGCGCAGTGCAAGCGTGTGCCACCGCGGAAGCAATCGCCCGGCAGTCCGAGCCTATGATCACGGCCATGAAGACCTTTATCAGCAGCGTTGACATCAACGACGGGAAGTGCTTCGACCTCACCGCCCTGATTGCCAACCCCTCGTTTGACAGCAATGCCACCGACGGATGGACTTACAACGTAGCCCCCGGTTACAGCGAAACCGGCAAGAACGCAGAGTACTATGAGAAGACATTTGACTTCAGCCAGACCCTCACCGGCATGCCCAAGGGCAACTACAAGCTGAAGGTGCAGGCCTTCCTGCGCCCCGGAGGCAATGATGAGGCCTACACGGCATGGAAGAACGGAACGGATGTGATTGACACCTATATCTATATCAACAGTGGGAAGACGAAGATTAAGAACGTGATGTCCGAGCACTCCACCGAGGCGCTGGCCACCGAGGCCAACGAAAGTGTCGCTGCCTGGCGCGACTACAAGGATGCCGACGGTCACTACCATCCCAACGGAATGCTTGGCGCCAGCCTTTATTTCGACAAGGGTATGTATGAAAACGAGATTCTGACCAGCGTAGACGGCGACTTGAAGATGGGCTTCACCGGCACCAAGACCACACAAGGATGGACACTCTTTGACAACTTCCGCCTCTATTACTATGGCAGCAGCATCCCCGTGACCGTGAGCGAGGCCGCCGACTTCAGTGTGGCCAACGACGTGGAGAATGCCAAGGTGACGCTGAAGCGCACCATCAAGGCCGGCGCATGGAACACCCTTGTGCTGCCGTTTGACCTGACCGACGGCGAAACCAAGGCTGCCTTTGGCAGCGACGCGCAGGTGGCCCTGTTCAGCGAGAGCAGCGAAGACGCCACACAGGCTACCGTGAAGTTCGACATAGCCGCCACAGCTGCCATCGCAGCCAACACTCCCGTGCTGCTGAAAACCTCGCAGGCCGGCACAGAGTACACCTTTGAAGGCCGCACCATCAAGGCCCTGAACGGAGCCGAGGCCAAGGCTGCAGGCACCAACTTCAGCCTGGTGGGCACCTATGTTGCCAGCAGCACCGTGCCGGCCGGCGCATACTTCATCAGCGGCGGCAAGCTGTACCGCTCAGAAGGCAAGACCACGCTGAAAGGCACCCGTGCCTACATCGCGCCCAACGGCGACAACCAGGCCGCCAAGGTGGCCCGCTTCTTCATCGGTGACAACGAGGCCACAGCCATCGGCGGCGTGCTGGTGGAGCGGGCTTCCGGCAGTGAGCTGTGGACAGTGAGCGGCCAGCGTGTGAGCCGCAGCGGCGCGCCCAAGGGACTTTACATTAACAACAACAAAAAAGTTATCATCAAATAAAACAACAACTATGAAGAAGAGACAGTATATCGCGCCCGCCATCGCAGCGGTGAGCTGTGCGGACGAGCTGATGCTCAACACGGCTTCAATAAGCAGTGTGGGAGGCAACGCAGGCATCGGTCTGGCTGACAGCGACGCCCCCGTGCCCTCGGAAGCCGACGCCAAAGGCCACACAGGCGGTCTTTGGAACTCTGACGAGGACTGAATTTAGTTTGATTATTTTGTGTGACAGGGACTGTGCGCAGCATTGCGCACAGTCCCTGCTGCTTGAACACGAAACGGTAGCCCGAACCCGAAACGGTCGGCGCGCGCCTGTTGCACGGTCGTCACACTCAGGGGGAAAAGCGCAAAGATTTGTCCTTTTTACGCGCTTAATCGAATTTTTATACTATCTTTGTAGAAATTAGGCTGCACCTTAGCAATTAAAGCAAGCTTTATTGCGTTCGGTTTGCACTATTTTTGTAGAAAATAGGCTGCACCTTAGCAATTAAAGCAAGCTTTATTGCGTTCGGTTTGCACTGTTTTTGTAGAAAATAGCGGCGAATGGCAGTCTGAGCGCAAGTGAAAACGAACGACGCATGAAAATATTGATTATCAACCCCGGTTCCACCTCGACCAAGCTGGCCGTGTACAGCGACAGCGCTCCCGTGTGGATGTCGGGCGCCCACCATCCCGGCAAGGAGCTGGCCCGCTTTCATCACACCATGGAGCAGTATGACTACCGCATGGACTTTGTGCGCCGCCGCCTGGCCGAGGGCGGCGTGCCCGTTGCCTTTGACGCGGTGATTGCGCGTGGCGGACTGCTCAAGCCGCTGCCAGGCGGCGTGTACCGTGTGAACGCCAGGATGATAGACGACCTGCGCCATGCCGAGATGGACCACGCCTGCAACCTTGGCGCACTGCTGGCCGACGAGCTGGCGCGCGAGTGCGGCTGCCCGGCCTTTATCGCCGACCCGGTGGTGGTCGACGAGCTGAAAGACGAGGCCCGGTTTACCGGCATTCCCGGGATGCATCGCAAGTCGGTGTTCCATGCGCTCAACAGCAAGGCCGTGTCGCGGCAGTATGCCGCCACGGTGGGCCGCGCCTACGAGGACATGAGGCTCATTGTGGCCCACATGGGCGGCGGCATCTCGGTGAGCGCCCACTGCCTGGGCAGGGTCATCGACGTGAACAACGCCCTTGACGGCGAGGGCCCTTTCTCCACCGAGCGTGCCGGAACGCTGCCCGCCGGGCAGCTGGTCGACCTCTGCTTCAGCGGTAAGTACACCGCGAGGCAGGTGAAGCGGATGATTCACGGTCACGGCGGACTGATGGCCTATACCGGCACCAACGACATGATAACCATTGCCCGCAGGGCCGGGGAAGGCGAGGAGCCCGACCGCGCGGCACTCAGCGCGATGCTCTACACCGTGGCCAAGCAGATAGGGGCCATGCACGTGAGCCTGCAAGGACAGGAAGACGCCATCGTGCTGACCGGCGGGATAGCCCACAGCAAGTACTGCATGGACAGGCTGATTCCGCAGATAGACTTTCTTGCCCCCACGGTGCTGATGCCCGGCGAGAACGAGATTGGGTCGCTGGCCTACAATGCCCTCGGGGTGCTCACGGGAAAGTTGCAGCTGAAAGAATATGAGTGAATCATTCGTTTTTCCTTACTTTGTGTTATTAAACTGCTGTTTTTTAATGACAGACTGTTACTTTTAAGTGGAAAAATTTTGCAAATACGATAATCTTTGCGACCTTTGCACCTGCTTTCGGCTGCGGGTGCAGTCCAGCAGTGCCAGCGGATGCAGGGCAGCATCCGCAACAAACCGCTAATCATATATACATATATATATAAAATAAGATATGGGAGAAAATTTGGAAGTTAAAGAGTTAGACCAAGTGGTGGTTCGCTTTTCGGGCGATTCCGGTGACGGAATGCAGCTGGCCGGCAACATCTTTTCCACGGTGTCGGCCACTGTGGGCAACGGCATATCGACCTTTCCCGACTACCCGGCAGACATACGCGCCCCGCAAGGCTCACTCACAGGTGTGTCAGGGTTTCAGGTGCACATCGGTGCCGGGCGTGTGTTCACCCCCGGTGACAAGTGCGACGTGCTGGTGGCGATGAACGCCGCCGCCCTCAAGACCCAGTACAGGCACGCCAAGCCTCAGGCCACCATCATCATTGACACCGACAGCTTCGGCCCCAAGGACCTGGAGAAGGCGGAGTTTGCCACCGGCGACTATCTCGGCGAGATGGGCATTGACCCCGACCGCGTGGTGGCATGCCCGGTGACCAGGATGGTGAAGGACTGCCTGAAAGACAGCGGAATGGACAACAAGTCGGTGCTGAAATGCCGCAATATGTTCGCCCTCGGCCTTGTGTGCTGGCTGTTCAACCGCGACCTGTCGCTGGTGAGCAGCTTTCTCCGCGAGAAGTTCGCTAAGAAGCCGCAGGTGGCCGAGAACAACATCAAGGTGGTGAGGGCCGGGTTCGACTACGGGCACAATGTGCACGCGAGCGTGCCGGCCACCTACCGCATCGAGTCGAAGCACAAGGTGAGGGGCCGCTACATGGACATCACCGGCAACAAGGCCACGGCCTACGGACTGATAGCCGCCGCCGAGAAGGCCGGGCTGCGCCTCTTCCTCGGCTCCTATCCCATCACCCCGGCCACAGACATCCTGCACGAGCTGTCGAAACACAAGTCGTGCGGCGTGGTGACGGTGCAGTGCGAGGACGAGATCAGCGGCTGCGCCAGCGCCATCGGGGCCGCCTTTGCCGGCACCCTTGCCGTGACCTCCACCTCTGGCCCCGGCATCTGCCTGAAGTCGGAGGCCATGAACCTGGCCGTGATTGACGAGCTGCCCCTCGTGATTGTCGACGTGCAGCGCGGCGGCCCCTCGACAGGCCTGCCCACCAAGAGCGAGCAGACCGACCTGCTGCTGGCCCTCTACGGGCGCAACGGCGAGAGCCCCATGCCGGTGGTTGCGGCCACCAGCCCGGCCGACTGCTTCGACACGGTGTACCGGGCTGCCAAGATGGCGCTGGAGCACCTGACCCCCGTCATCGTGCTCACCGACGCCTTTGTGGCCAACGGCTCGGCAGCGTGGAAGCTGCCCACAATGGACGAGCTGCCCGCCATCAACCCCCACTACGCCACGCCCGACATGAAGGGCCGCTACACCCCCTATTTCCGCGACGGGCAGACCAAGGCCCGCTACTGGGCAGTGCCCGGACAGGAGGGCTACACCCATATCCTCGGCGGACTGGAGAAGGACGGCAAGACCGGAGCAATATCCACCGACCCCGAGAACCACGACGAGATGTGCCGCCTCAGGGCGGAGAAAGTGGCGCGCATCCCCGTGCCCGACCTCGAGGTGGAGGGAGACAGCGAAGGTGCCGAACTGCTGCTCGTGGGCTTCGGAAGCACCTACGGCCACCTTTACACCGCCATGGAGGAACTGCGGAAGCGCGGACACAAGGTGGCGCTCGCCCAGTTCAAGTTCATCAACCCGCTGCCGGCGAACACGGGCGACGTGCTCAAACGCTACAAGAACGTGGTGGTGGCCGAGCAGAACCTCGGCCAGCTGGCCGCCTATCTGCGCGCCAAGGTCGACGGCTTTGTGCCCCACCAGTTCAACCAGGTGAAGGGACAGCCGTTCGTGGTCAGCGAGATTGTGGAGCATGTGGAAGCGCTGCTGGAAGGCAAGGCCGTGTGAAAACTGTAATACAAGAACAAAACAAGAACATTATGTACGAGACAAAGGACTATAAAAAAGGCCAGCCGAGGTGGTGCCCGGGATGCGGTGACCATTTCTTCCTGGCCTCGCTGCATAAAGCCATGGCCGAGGTGGGCGTGGCGCCGCATGACATCGCGGTCATCTCGGGAATAGGGTGCTCGAGCCGCCTGCCCTACTATGTCAACACCTATGCCATGCAGACCGTGCACGGGCGCGCCGCCGCCATTGCCACGGGCGTGAAGGTGGCCAACCCCGGCCTGACCGTGTGGCAGGTGAGCGGCGACGGTGACGGACTGGCCATCGGCGGCAACCACTTCATCCATGCCATGCGCCGCAACATTGACCTCAACATGATTCTGCTCAACAACCGCATCTACGGACTGACCAAGGGCCAGTACTCGCCCACCAGCCCGCGCGGCTTCGTGAGCAAGTCGAGCCCATACGGCACAGTGGAAGACCCCTTCCGTCCGGCCGAGCTGTGCTTTGGCGCGCGCGGGCGCTTCTTTGCCCGCGCCGTGGCCACCGACAGCCCGGGCACCGTCGAGGTGCTCAAGGCCGCCTATCACCACAAGGGAGCCTCGGTGTGCGAGATCCTGCAGAACTGCGTGATCTTCAACAACGGATGCTACGACCCCGTCTACAAGAAGGAGGGCCGCATGAAGAACGCCATCTACGTGCGCCACGGCGAGAGGCTCGTGTTTGGCGAGCACAGCGAGTACGGACTGGTGCAGCAGGGCTTCGGGCTCAAGGTGGTGGAGATAGGCAAGGACGGCTACACGCTCGGTGACGTGCTGGTGCACGACGCGCACTGCGAGGACAACACCCTGCAGCTCAAGCTGGCCATGATGGACAACGAGCACGGGTTCCCCGTGGCCCTCGGTGTGATTCGCGATGTCGAGGCCCCCTCTTACGACGAGGCTGTGAATGCCCAGATTGAGGAGGTGAGCAAGGTGAAGAAATACCATAACTTTGCCGAACTGCTTGAGACCAACGACACCTGGGAGGTGAAGTGACCGCGGCGGAAGCGCCAAGGCAGAGGCACGCCGGCCTGTCCGGGTCTGGCGGTGAGCGGTGACAGGGCTTTTGCCCTGTGGACAGACAGTTTGCATACAGCACAGGCTCCCCGGCGGGACGAAACCGCCGGGGAGCCTGTGTCGTATGCGGCCGGACAGCGGAATGTGGCGCGGTGTCGGCGCATAGGCAGCTTATCCCAAATCGGTCATTAGAACGGATAGGCGGCAATCAGGGCTTATGCATCTTCAGGAAAAACAATTCCATATACTGTTTGGTATAAATGACTGATTTTATTAAATTTGCACAAAGCATCGTAATCTATGACACGAGCACACACACAAATAAGACTGCTAATGCCGCTGCTCAAGTTTTCAGACAATGAAGAAAGAGACTTCCAACGTTGCAAGGCACTGTTGTCCCAGTTCCGGCGAAAGGTCAATGGACTTCAAAGATACGCTAAGCTTGCAGTGACAAGTATGCTTGCCACTGTTCTGTTACTGCAGGTTTATGCCGCCCCCCAATTGCCTTGTTCTGATTTGTCTTGGAACAATGTCATGGTGAATGGCAAGAAAACAGCCGTCTATTGCATGCTGAAAGACAGGCGGGGCATGATGTGGCTGGGCACCAATAGCGGGCTGTTCTTTTTTGATGGCATCTCTTCACACTCCATCGGTAGCAAAATCCTGTCGGGAAGTCATGTCTATGCCATGGTAGAAAAGGGAGACAGACTGTTTTTAGGAAGTAGCAAGGGACTGTACGTTTATTCATACCAGTCAGGCCAAGTGACCAAATACCCCGCCGCGACACCCTGTGAAATAAGGTCGCTGCTTGTCGTTGACGACAACCTCTGGATGGGCAGTCTGAGCGGAATGTACCGCTTGGGCTTGAATGGCGGAGCCGTCAGCAACCTGTCAAGGGGCCTTGCACACAAGTCCGTGTATTCCATATTGCGCGACAGCCGTGGCGTGATGTATGCTGGCACCTATAATGGCTTGTGCCGGTGGAATCCTCGGTTAAAATTGTTCAGCGCAGTGAGAGTAAGGGCAGAAAAGCCTAACAAAGGCTCCTTCTTCATAAACTGTATGCATGAATCTGATGACGGAAAATACATTTATATAGGCGGGGAGAACGGCCTGTATAAGTTTAACCCCGTTGATGAAACCCTTGTGAAGATGGCACACGTTGAGAGCAATAACGTGAAGTGCCTGGCAGGAGGCGCTGGCGGACACCTGCTGGCAGGTACTGAAGACGGAGTGTTTGACATCTTCGGAAAAAGCTTTAGGCATTACCGTCATGACTCAAGACGAGGGTGGAGCTTGCAGGACAATGAGATATGGTGCATTTATCCCGACACAGACGACAATGTGTGGGTGGGGCACGAGCGGGGCCTTTCCGTGGTTTCCAATTCTAGCACGATTAGGACGGTCAAACTAAGTACCCTCACTCATTCAGGAGAGGGCAACGACATCTACGCTATCCATAAAGACAGAAAAGGCTGCCTGTGGCTTGCAGGAAGCAACGGGGTCATACGGCTGCGCGAGGGCTTCCGGCCGGAATGGTACCGTCACACCAACAGTCCCGGTTCAATCTCGCACAACAGGGTGCGCTCCATGCTGGAGGACCGGCAGAACAGGATTTGGCTTGCAACGGATGCGGGGATAAACCGTTTCGCCCCAGGGGCGGGCGGCTTCGTTTCGTTCCATGTTACAGACAGCTGCAGCAAGCACAACACCAACTGGGTGTACAGGATGGTTGAAGACGGAGACAGTGTCTGGGTCGGAAGCTTTCTGGGTGGCATTCACCTCATAGGGAAATCCAAGTTGAATGGCGTGGGAGGCACTGTCGTCTCGGACTTCTCGCTGAATGCTGAAAGTAAATTGCCCGGTGGAAATACTGTGCCGAACAATTTTGTCAATGACATGCTCAGAGACAAGAAAGGAAATCTTTGGGTGCTGCTGTTTCAGAGCAATTCACTGTTCAGGTTCAACCTCCCCGGCAAGTCGTTGAAGCGATTCGACATATACGCGCTCGCCAAGGAAGCCCCTACCCATATCTGCATGGACAGGCACGGGCGGGTTTGGTGCTCGTTCAGGGGTGGTGTTATTGTTTTTAATGAAAACGGCACCTATAGGATTATCCGGTTCCCGTATACCAGCAGTGACGAGGGGGTTCTGGCAATGGGTAACGTTGGCAATGATGTCTGGATTTCAACACAGAGCAATGTCTGGAGGGTCCACGGAGATTCTTTCGTGACAGAGATACTGCCTATCCCGCGAAAACCCTACACCGCCATCTATGACGATGTGTCATCTGATAAAGTTTATCTTGGAGGAAGCGATGAAATAACCGAAATTAGCAAGTCAGGCATAAATAGCCTTCAGATTGCCAACCCGGTAAAGCTGATTGTGGAAATTCCAGATACCGGCGAGCTGAACTTGTCCAACAACCTTAAGGGGAGTGCCCAAGAGCTGGACATACCTTATGGAGGAAGTGTCAGCCTGCTGGTCAGCACGCTGAACTGTTCGCCGGAAACGGCGCAACGGTATATGTACAAACTGGCAGCGTCGCCCGCGGACACCCTTGGCGGCTGGGTGTTCCTGCCCGAGGGGTCAAACAGAATTTCCCTATACGGGTCTTCGATGGGCAGCTACTCGCTGCTCATAAAACCTGTTGGCGGCTCTGCGTTGCCTGTCGTTGTCCCAGTCAAGGTAAAGGCGCCGTGGTTCATATCGTGGTGGGCAATCTGCCTGTATGCAATAACCATTGCTGTCGTAATGTCATTGATTCTGTGGTACACGCACAGGCGGCATGTCAGGATGGCACAGGAGCAGGAGCGCCAGGTCGCGCTGGCCAATGCAGAGAAGAAACTTGACTTTCTGACAACCATATCGCATGACTTGAAGACACCGCTGTCTATGATTCTCGGCCCTGCCAGCATTATGAAGGAAAAGGTCAATGAAGCCGAAAGCAAGAAATGGCTTGAAACCATCTACAACAATGCAGTCCGGCTGAACAACATGCTTCATAAGGCTCTCGAATTGCAACAGATGAAAGATGCAGATGAAAATCTCTTGATACTGTCAACGTTGGATGTGGTTGGACTGTGCAAAAATGTGTTTGAGACATTCAAGGAGAACAACCCGCTTAAGAAGTTCGTCTTCTTTGCTCAATCCCCGCAACTATTCATAGAGGCAGACGCCGTAAAGATGGAGTCTGTGGTCACCAACCTGCTGTCCAATGCGTGTAAGTATTCTCCAAGAGACGGAGCGACGGTCTCTTTGGGTATAAGCAGCAGGGAGGAAGTCGTGGAGATTGTGATTTCGGATGACGGTGCAGGCATTGCGAGCGCAGACCAGCCGTTGGTCTTCCAGAAAATGTTCCGTGCCTCGTCTACATCCAAGTTGTCCGAGGGTACAGGGCTTGGGCTGTATCTCATAAAGAGATATTTGGATTTGATGAACGGCAGTATCTGCATGTATAGCACAGAGGGGGAGGGAACGGCCTTTGTCGTGACACTGCCTATGTCAAAGAACAACCTTCACGAAACCAACCCGCAAGCGGGAACCGATGCCAGTGGCAAGGCTAAAGTTCTCATTGTGGAAGACAACATCCAAATATCATCTTTCATAACGGTGCTCCTCAAGGATGAATATACGTGCCTGGCATCAGAGAATGGAAGAACCGGGCTTTCCCTTGCCACCTCGTTCGGCCCGGAGCTTGTCATTGTGGATGAGATGATGCCGGTCATGAGCGGACTTGAAATGGTGAAGCGGATGAAGCAGCATCCGCTCCTGTCACAGATTCCGGTTATCATGCTGACCGCAAAGTCAGATGCAAAGACGGAAAATGACAGCATCAAGGTGGGCATTGATGTGTTTATGACCAAGCCATTCGAACCTGAGGTTCTGCTTGGCCGCGTAAGGCACTTGGTCAAATCGAGGTCTGAAATGAAAGAGAAAATCAAGATGCAGGCGATAGCTGAGGCTGCGAGCAAGCCGATAGAGGCAGAGACAGCCAATGAGAAGTTGCTCGCGAAAATATCCAAGATAATAGAAGAGAATATTTCAGACCCCGGCCTGAATGTCAGTATGCTTTGCGAAAAAAGCGGCATACCGAACAAACAGCTGTACAGACTCGTTAAGAAATATTTCGGAATGGCCCCGTTAGACTATATAAGGGATGTCAGGCTTCGCAAGGCTGTCACACTGATAGGCCAGAACCGCTTTACTGTTGCAGAGATAAGCTATATGGTTGGATTCAAAACCCCCTCCTATTTTACCAAGTGCTTTTTGAATCATTTTGGTGTGAAGCCGAGCCAGTACCAGCCAGAAGAATGAATGCTGCGGCCATGGTATAAGAAGTGAATGCCCTCATTCGGACAAATGCGGACATTCGTTAAAATAAATGCATCATTCGTGTGATATGTCCATTTTGTTGCATCTATTGTCCGAAAATAGCATGGGAATATGCTTTTAAAAGGATAATTTTGTCAACAGAATCTATAAAGCTATTAACTTAATAAAATTCATCCATGAATGTAAATGCATCTAAAAGGACTCTGCACGCTTTGCTGCTGCTGTTATTTCTTTATGCAGCAGGGGGCGCCACTTGCCTTGCACAGGCAAGGCAGGCGGCAAAAGGCCGGGTCGTCACTGGCACAGTCATTGATCATGTGAGCAGTGAGCCGTTAATCGGGGCCTTGGTTTCACTGAAAGGCACAACGGTGCGTTCTGTTACCGACGCTGACGGAAAGTTTTCCATCAGTGTCGGTCAGGAGCAGTCACCTGTGCTTACCGTTTCTTATATAGGTTATAAAGAGAAAACTGTCGATGTGGGTGAGGCGGGCGTTGTCGTCGTAAAGATGGAGTCGAGCGACGAGGTGCTTGACGAACTCGTGGTCGTAGGCGCCGGTACGCAGCGCAAGGTTTCCATCACCGGGGCAATAGCAACGGTGAAAGGCGTCGAACTCCGTATGCCTTCGTCGTCGCTGACAACCAGTTTCGCCGGCAAGCTGGCTGGCGTGATCTCGACAACCAATTCGGGAGCGCCGGGGAGCACGTCCGAATTCTACATAAGAGGCATTGGCACTTTCGGCGGGCGTGCCACTCCGCTCATTCTCCTCGATGACGTTGAAATATCGGCCGCCGACCTCAACAACATACCGGCGGAATGCATAAAGAGCTTTTCCGTGCTGAAAGATGCCTCTGCCACGGCTATCTATGGCGTGCGCGGCGCCAACGGTGTGATGCTTGTCACCACGAAGGATGGCATTGAGAACAGCAGGGCCCGTGTAAGCGTGACCGTGGAAAACACTTACGTCCGGCCAATGAACTTCCCCAAATTTGTTGACGGGGCCACCTGGATGACATTGTATAACGAAGCGCAGCAGGCCCGCACGCCCGGCACCGCGCCGGTTTACACAAAAGAGCAGATTGACAACACCCGCGCCGGCGTGAACCCTTGGGTCTTCCCCAATGTGAACTGGAGGAAGGTCTTGTTCCGCGAGTATAACATGAATCAGCGTGCCAACATCAATGTACAGGGGGGAGGCACCCGCGCCACTTACTATATGGGTCTTCAGGTCAACCATGACACCGGCATACTGAATGCTCCGAAAAATTATTACTTCAACAACAACATCAACAACTGGGGCTACACTTTCCAAAACAACATTTCGTACAAGCTGACCAAAAGCACGAAACTCGAACTGAGGATGAATGCCCAGATACGCAGCCAGAGCGGCCCCGGCGAGGATGTAAGCAGCTTCTTTTGGGATATGTACGGAAACAATCCCGTGGCATTCCCTGCCACATTCCCCGCGCAGGAGGGGGATACGCACATCCGGTTCGGCAATGCTGTCAAGACCGGCAACGACTTGCGTACCAACCCCTACGCGAAATTGGTGAACAGCCACAAGCAATACAACGAGAACACCCTCAACACCACGTTCAGGCTGCACCAGGATTTCGACTTCGTCACCAAAGGGCTTAAAGCCTCGCTCATGGTAAACTGGAAAAACTGGTCGGATGCGGCTTACTGGCAAACCATAAATCCGTATTATTACAAGGTGGTTGACGGCAGTTGGAATCCGCAAGTCAGCCCGTCGTTCCAGACCGAGTTGCTCGGTACGCCTGGCGATGACTACGTGACCGAGAATGACCCTGTCAAGCACAATGACCAGACCTTCTATTTTGACGCGCGCGTAACCTATAACCGGACTTTCGGTGACCACACCATAGGCGGACTGCTCATGTATATGCAGCGCGAATACCGCAGTGCAGCCCTTCCCGAGCGCAACCAGGGACTCTCAGGGCGTGTGACCTACGACTACAAGCAGCGCTATTGGGCTGAATTCAATTTCGGATACAACGGCACCGAGCGCCTGCCCAAGGGACGGCGCTTCGAGTTCTTCCCCGCCGTGTCACTGGGCTGGGTGCCAAGCAACGAGGCATGGTGGCAGCCCCTGGCGGAAACCGTCAGCTATCTCAAGCTGCGCGGCTCCTACGGACTGGTTGGCAGCGATGACACCGGCATGTCTGCCGGAGCAGAGCGCTTCCTGTTCTTTGACAAGATAAACATTGGCAAAGGCCCGTCGTATGCCACAGGCCCGAGCCAGTCGCAGCAGAACTGGGCTTCAGGCCCGTCAATAGATGGCTTTGCAGTGGAAAACCCTACTTGGGAAAGAACGCGCAAACTTGATATTGGCGTTGACCTGTCCTTGTGGAATCAGCTGAATGTCACCTTTGACTATTTCTTTGAGCACCGCTACAACATTCTTCTCAAGCGTGGCTCTTGGCCCATACTCATGGGCTACTGGGGCGCTGTGCCCTGGAGCAACATCGGAGAAGTGGACAACTGGGGTTACGAGCTGAGCGTCAACTACAAGAAAACGCTGTTCAAGGATTTCACCGTTGACTTCAGGGCAAACTTCACCTATACTCAGAACAAGTACCGCAATCTGGACGAACCGTCGTATCCGTACGTTTGGCAGACCCAGACGGGAAAGCCCCTGAGCAACACCATGGGATATATAGCCGAGGGGCTTTTCAAGGACCAGGCTGACATCGACAACAGCGCGTTTCACAATCTTGGCTCGAACGTAATGCCCGGAGACATCAAGTACCGTGACATTGACGGCAACAACATCATCAACGAGAACGACAGGGTTATGATTTCACCCTATGGGTACCAGCCTCGCATCCAGTACGGAATCGGCTTGAACGTAACATGGAAGAAGTTTGACTTCGGCGTGTTCTTCAACGGATCGGCAAAGCGCACCATCATGATAAACGGCCTCAGTCCGTTCGGCGAGGACAATTACAACATGCTTCAGATAATCGCAGATGACTACTGGTCTGTGTCCAATCCGAACCCCAATGCCTCCTACCCGCGCCTGGGACTTTCCAACAAGCAGACTGCCAACAATAACGTGGCAAGCACCTACTGGATGCGCGATGGCAGCTTCATCCGTTTCAAGACCCTTGAGGTGGGGTGGTCTTTCAAGTATGGGCGCATCTACTTCAGCGGGGACAACCTTGCCGTGTGGAGCCCGTTCAAGCTGTGGGACCCGGAACTCTCATGGAACGCCTACCCTCTGTCACGGTCACTTAACATCGGGATGCAGGTAAACATCTAAAGTGACAGGCCAATTACCACTACGACCAAATAAAATTAAGATATAATGGATAATATAAGCAAAATACTCAGAAAGGCATTGGCTCGCGTTTGCCCGATGCTGCTGTGCACCGTGTCGCTGCTCGGTTCGTGTGACTACCTTGACGTGGCTCCCGAAAAAAGGGCAACCCTTGATGATGCCATGAAGAACAAGAAAGAGGCCCTTAACTGGCTTCAGTCACTGTATATGGTTGTCGGAAACACCGCACCTACATACTTTGACCGTTTTGAATCATCGACCGACGAGTTTGTCCTGCCCGAACTGTGGGGGCACTCGGGGCAGGTACTGTCCTATGGGCAAGGCTCTTCCAAGTGGAGCATCCAGGAATGGGACAACGTGGAATTGCCATGGACGCAGTGCTACGGAATAATCGGCCATTGCCATGTGTTCCTTCAGCAACTTGAGAAGAAACGCCCGCTCTATGTCACCGATGCTGACGTGGAGAGGTTCCAGGCCGAAATAAAGTTCGTTAAGGCCTATGCCCATTTCAAGCTGCTCGAAATGTACGGCCCGGTTCCCATCATCGACCACCACATGCCGCAGAACCTGCCTGTGTCAGAATACCCGGGGCGGACGCATTTTGACGCCTGTGTGGACTATATCGTGAAGTTGCTTGACGAGTCGGCTGACTATTTCGACAAGAACCTGCCGGTGCAGTATGTCATGGATGAAACCTGGGGACGGGCAAACGCCGTGGTCTGCAAGGCCCTGAAGGCAAGGCTCCTGCTCTATGCAGCGTCGCCGCTGTGGAATGGCTCGTTCCCCTATCCGGACTGGAAGAACACGAACTACGTGAACCATGACTATCCCGAATATGGCAAGGAGCTTGTCAGCCACACTTACGACCCGCAAAAGTGGCAGCGGGCCAAGGACGCTTGCAAGGACGCCCTGGAATATGCCATCGAAAGGGGAGAGCGCAAACTGCTTGACATAGAGACCGCGCGCAACTTAATTACAAACCAGCAGGTCGACTTGCCGTATGTGCCTGGAGTGCCGGCCGGCACAGAGGCCGGCCGCGAATTCCTTGAGCGGGTGCTGCTTATGCGCTATGTCACTTCGTCCGACGAGACACAGGGAAACCATGAGTTTATTCTCGGAATGTCGGCCTACTACGACAAGGATGTGAAAGCCAGGCTGCCAAAGCACATTTACAAGCAGTCGAGCGGTGACTGGTGGAACGGGTGGAACGGACTCTCTCCGTGCCTGTATTCCATCGAGCACTTTTATACCAAGAATGGCGAGCTCCCCTCAAATGACAGCCAGTTCGCGCCAAAGGGAGAGTGGCTCACGTCGGCCGGGCTCAGTGACCGTCCGCAGGTCATCAAGCTCAACGCCAACCGCGAACCGCGCTTCTATGCAACTTTCAGCTTTGACGGAGACGACTACAGCCCGGAGATTGCCAATGGCGAGCCGCTTACAATCGACTTCCTGAAAAGTTCAGCCCAGGGCTACGAACCTTCGTATTCAACCCGCGACATGTGCCTTACAGGATACTATACGAAGAAGTACATCGCTCCCGACTTTAAAATAACGGCGAACGGTGACAACAGCGGAAACTGGTATCCAAAGGCTATCATCCGCCTTGCCGAACTCTATCTCAACATGGCAGAGTGCTGTGCAGAGACAGGTGACAACGAGGGGGTTCTCCGATACCTCAATCCGATACGCGAAAGGGCGGGAATACGTCCGCTGGCCATGGCTGACTTCAGCGGGCAAATGACAGCGCGCGAATGGGTACGCACCGAACGCTTCATCGAGCTGTGGGGCGAGGGGCAGCGTTACTATGACGTGCGGAGGTGGATGACAGCTCCCGAGCAGCTTGCCAGCGGGAAGCGCGAGGGTCTCGACTCCTATGAGAGCCGCATAGAGAATCCAACGTTCGGGGAGTTCAACCGAAGGGTGCAGATAAAGCAGCCGTTCACGTGGGACAACCGCATGTACCTTATGCCCATACAGATGGACGAGCTTTACAGCAATCCGCAACTCGTCCAGTCGCCAGGTTATTGATGATGCACGCCAATACAATTATTTTAAAGCAGAAGAACATGAAACATAAGATATTACGACTACTGCTCTGTTCGTTCATGGCAACAGCTGCCATGTCTTCATGCAGCGATTCCGAATACGATTTTGAGAACCTCTTCCCCAAGGAATACCACAGTATTGTGGCCATTGCTGATGAGGAGTCCGACTCCATCACCTTTTACGACCCGACGGATAACATCGACTTCAGTGTCAATGTTATAAAGGGAGGGAGCGACCCCGGCATTGTTGCCAAAGCGCATCTTGAGCCTATTCCTCAAGACCGGCTGACAGCGATTGACCCCGGTTACGTGGCTCTTCCCGACAGCTGCTACACCTTGCAGGGCAACTCGCTGACATTCGACGGTGAACAGGCCAAGCAGTCCATACGCGTGGCGTTTTCCATGGAAAAGCTCTACCGCTTTGTCACGGCTTACCGGCAGGCCGGTGTCACGTTCGTTGTCGGACTGGGCCTTGTCAGCGAAAACGCCACTGTCTATTCGTCAAAAAGCCGCATACTGCGTGCGGTAAGCTACATAGAACCGGGAATATTAACGAATGCCATTAACCCTTCAGTGCAATGAAAACCTTAAATAATATACTGTGCGTCTTGCTGGTGCTGCTTGCTGCCGCGGGATGCGACGATTGGAATGAGAACCTTTCCGAAGGCCGTGTCATAGAGGAATATGAGTACGGCCGCATTCTCAAGGCCAGCACGAATGATGTCAGCCTTAATGTCGCCACCCCTGATGCCAAGGCGCTCAGCTTGGAGTGGCAGAGCTATGACTATACGAAAAGCATGGCTGTAGAGATGTGTGCCACCGACAGCTTTGTCGAAATCCAGTCGGTCACGTCTTTGTACACGCACAAAGATTTTACCCACTCAATGCTCAACCAGGCAATGGTGGCGCTGGGCATGAAGCCAGACACCAAGAACCCTGTGTACATACGCGTGCGGTATCAGCGTACGAACAACCTGGGTTACAGGTTCAGTGACACGCTGTGCATAGATGTCACCCCGTACAATCCGCCACAGGAAATGGAAGTGCTCAATGCCGGTATGGCGCTGAAGGCAACGGTTCATTCGCCTTACGGCAACAGCGTATTCACGGGGTATGTTCCTGCTGGGTCTGGTATGGAGGTGTGGTTGAGAGACGGCAATGAAAAGTTTTTTGGCAAGGGGGAAACGGATTTCAGTGTCACGTCAGACAACCCAGCGGGTCCGCTCGTCTTCCCAAGGCCGGCCGGCTGCTATCGGCTGAGGGCCAACATTGGATTGGGAACAGTCGCGATGTCACGCATCAGCAGCATGAAACTTGTGGGCAGCGACGGCAGTGAGCATGAAATGACTTACAATCCTGCCGATAACGCATGGGCTGCCCAGGTCAAGGTGGCGTTCGCGGAAGACGGTGAGGCGCAGAAACAATACATCGTGTTTGCCAAGGCCAGGATGAGCCTGCAGACGTTCGATGCCGCTTCAGGGTATGATGAAGCCAAGGCCAGATGGTCTGAGGAAACCCTGGCATTGTCACCGCAGACTGTTTCTGAAAGCGGAACTTACGACTTGCGAGTGAGCATGTCAGGCGAGGCTCCCGCGCTCGTTGCCGGAGGCGGCGCGACAGGTGGCGGCGCGCGCATACTGATGGTTGACAAGGACAATGCAAACAGCATCAAGTGCAAGCTGTTCTCGCCAAACTCCGACGGCAACTACCAGGGCCTGTATTATACGACCGGATGGGAGAACTTCCTTTTTGCCACCGAAGACCTGTCGCAGAAATACGGTTGCGGGCCGTCAAACGACCAGCTTTACCAGCTTGTACCCACCACGGGTGACCATTGGGTGCCGTGGATAGAAGACGGTGCCGACGGATTCAGACTTTTCAATGTCAACCTGAACCAAATGACATGGTCTTGTACTTCAATAAATTCCGTTGTGGTTGTCGGAGAGGGGCTTACATGGGACCTCTCGACCGGGGCTGCGATGAAATATGACGCAACGTCAGAGACCTGGAAGGCAACAATGACTCTCGATGGTGACGAGCAGCTTCAGATAGTTCTGAACGGTGATTGGAACATGAAGCTGAAGAAGCGGGCGTCGGCCGAATCGCTCATGTTCGTTACCAGTGACGCTGAGGGCACAAACATCCCCGTGCCGCAGGAAGCCGGAAGCTATGAACTTACGGTCAGCACTTTCGACATGGGAGACATCACTTATTCTTTTGAAAGGAAATAAACAAATAACAATGGCAATCATGAGAAAATACATTGCAATAATCGTTGGCATGCTTGCGCTGCTTGCCGCCTGCAGTGACAAGGACACCGCAAATGGAGCCGCGGTCACAGGCACGGTGCCGATAAAGGTCTCCGCAAGCAACATTTTCATTGACCGTACCAATCCCAACTCTGAGGCGCTGGCATTGGCGTGGGAAGCCAGGCGGGAAGCCAAGGCCATACAGGTTGAATTTGCGACCTCGCCAGACTTCTCCAAGCCCGTGCGTGACATTGGAGGCGTGGATGGAAAGCGCTACACCAATGAAGAGCTGGCTTCACTGGTGACCTCGCTCGGAATACCGGCTGGCGAGCCGGCCCAAGTGTCCGTCAGGGCGAAGTTTATCGGAACCCCTGAGCAGGGGATAGCTTATACAAAGACAGCTCGGGTGGAAGTCACGCTCGGCAACGCTCCGTCATCCTTGTCCTTTGTCAACAGCGACGAAACGGGACAGCCGGGGCAGCGCGTATTCGGAAAGCTCCATTCGCTTCAGAACGATGGAGTATATACGGGCTACCTGAGTTCGCAGCAGAGCACCAAGAAAGGCTTTTTCCGGGGCAGCGGCAACGTCTTCTACGGCGCCCCGTCCGGCAGCTCTGAAAGCTTCACCCTGTCCGATTCCCGGTACGAGTGCATATCCTTCCCCTCGGCCGACGGATGCTATCTCACAACCGTCAACACGAATGAGAAGACATGGCGCGCATCGCTTGTAGAGCGCATCGCTTTCGAATACGGTGGCCAGGCAGTGACGATGGACTTCTCGCCAACGCAGAATGCGTGGATGACCTCGATAGCGGTGACAACTCCTGGGACAGCAGAGATAAAGGCTGTGATGAGGCTGAAGACGTACGACAGCAGTCATGGCCAAAACGCCCCGCTGGATGAAGAGAGGCAGCTCGCTTTCCAAATCAATGCCGGTGAAACCGGCCAGAAGTCGCTCATGCTGCTGCTGGACGGCCTGCGCCCTGAAACGCGCCTGACTGACAACACTTCCGAAAAGGGCACGTTTGCCAGCGGCGGCGACATCAGCTGGATGATTGAGAAGTACGAGCACTGGGGACGCCAGTTCTACAACAGCAAAGGTGAAGCCACCGAATGCACGGCGTTGATGAAAGAGGTGGGGATGAATGCCATACGCCTGCGCGTGTGGGTGGAAAACCCGGCCGAAAACCCTGACGGCTGGAACACGCTGCCCGATGTGCTTGAAAAGGCAAAGCGGGTCCGCGACCAGGGCATGAGGCTCATGGTAGATTTCCATTACAGTGACAACTGGGCCGACCCCGGCCAGCAGCGCGTGCCTTCCGCATGGTCTTCATACACCACGGCAGAGCAGCGCGTCGCAGCGGTGAAGAGGCACACCACTGAAGTCCTTTCCGAACTGAAGCGGCACGGCATCGACGTGGAATGGGTGCAGGTTGGCAACGAAACCAAAAACGGCATGCTGTGGGACTGGGGCGCAGGAAGCGGCTCCATGGGAACTTACGCAGCCTTCTCGAATGCCGGCTATGACGCTGTAAAGAGTGTCTATCCCGATGCAAAGGTAATCGTACACCTTGAAAACGGCTGGGACTTGTGGTCGTTCCAGGACTTCTTCCGCAGACTTAGGGACAATGGAGGGAAGTTTGACATGATTGGCATGTCATATTACCCATACTGGTACAACAATCTGAAAGACAATGCCAATTGGCCGAAAGCCAATGAAGCGGTGGCCTACAACATCCGCGAACTGTCAAAGGAGTTCGGCGTGGACTGCATGATTGTCGAAATCGGGTACGAACGCAGCCAGCCGGCCGAATCGCGCAAGTTCCTCACAGACATGTTCAAGAAGGCGCTCAAAGAGACCGACGGGCATTGTGCCGGAATATTCTATTGGGAGCCGGAGGCTTTCGACTATGTGAACGGCGCCATGACTGACGACGCACGCCCTTCGGAAGCTCTGATACCTTTCGGCGCATACAAGACATACTGATTATAACAAGCTCTTAATACGTTGACACACAGTGTGTAACGCAGCGAGTTAGTATCTTCTATTTATTTTAATAACTAAAAACAAAAGTATGATGAAAAAGCAGAATTTCCTTGTGCTTGCATTGATGGCTCTTGCAGCAACAGGGTGTGACACCGAGAGCGACGGTGTGCAGAATGAGAGTGGCAAGGTGCCCTTGCAGCTAAGGGGCAACATTACAGCAAGTGTAACGGTGGCCACCAGGGCTACCGAGACGGCGTGGGAGGCAGACGATGCCATTGGCGTGTACATGCTGTCAAAGGAAGGCGCAATAGCAGAGGGGGTCGACAACAGCAAGTACACCACTGCCGGCGACGGCGCTTTCAATGCCGTCCAGCCTTCCTATCTGCCTGAAGACGGGAGCAATGTTGATGTTGCGGCGTACTATCCTTATTCAGAGGCCGCAGCTGGCGGCAACGTTTCCATCGACATGGCAAACGCTCCGGTCGACCTGATGACAGCCAGTGCCACAGACCTGAGCAAGGCTTCGCCTGCGGCCAACCTCACCTTTTCCCACAGGTTCTCCAAGCTTCTGCTCAGGCTTGATGCCGGAGACACGGGTATTGATGTGTCGGCCATCTCGGCAACAGTCTTAAACCAGTCTGTCCGGGCCACCTATAATGTGCTGACCGGGAGCCTGTCCATCGCGGGCGACACCCCGAAGGGTGACATTGCCATGACAAGGGGGGACGGCACGCTCGAAGCAATCCTTCTGCCCAATGACGCCGTCAATGTGGCAGCCGATCGCACAGTGCAGTTTTATCTGGGTGACGGTCAGAGCTTCACTGCGACCATACCTGCCGCAACAGAGTTTGCCGGAGGGAACAAATATGTCTACAAGGTGCTGTTGCAAAATGCATCGGCAGCCAGGCCAAGCGTAGAACTGTCGAATGTCAGCATCTCTCCGTGGACAGAAACCGAGGTGGGAAATATCGAGGTTCCGGTCAGCCGGCAGGCCAAGGCTACGGTAAATATTGGCAACACTCCCCAAAACATGACCATAGATGGAACGAAGAAGGTTTACAGCTGGACCGGTGAGATTGCCGCCGGCGCCGAATTTAACTTCTCTCACGTGTCTGCCGCCGGGGAGGCTGCCCAGTACAGCCCGGCCGGCGACGCCGCCCCGGCTCTTCTCAACGACTACGAAGCGCCGCAAACGGCTGAAGTCACACCTGCCGGGACAGCGTCTGACAAGAAATGGACGGTAAAGACAACAGGCGTCTACACTGTGAGCCTGAACACAGAGACCAAAGAGGTGTCCCTGTTCCTCAATGTTGTGGCACAGGCTTACAACGACCAAACCTGGGGCGAGCAGCAGACCGTAAGGCTGGAAAGGACCGCTGCACCCGGTGTCTACCAGGCAGACCTCGAGCTGACAGGCAACAAGCAGTTCCGCCTGCTTGCAGGTACGGCAAAGACGGATGCCAACTGGGACAAGGGCTACCAGTACACTGAGAATGCGTGGCCCGGGTTCGGCACCAACAATTCGGACACGTTCACGCTGAAATATGCGGACTCAAGCCTCGGGAACTTCTGGACTGACAACTACCCCGGCAGCTACACGCTGACGCTCAATTCAACAGCGGAAGGACTGTCGCTCACAGTTGCAAAGAAAATGACAGAGTGAGGGTGAAAGGAATGTGTAAAACAACCTAGAACAATGAAATTGAAAAGAACAAAAGCTCTGCAAGTGGCGCTTGCGGTGTCAGCACTTTTCCTGCCGGGAACGGCGCTGGCACAGCGTGCGGCGCTCCTGCTTGACAAAAACTGGAAGTTCACAAGAGGTGATGTGCCCGGGGCCATGAACCCAAAATTTGATGACACCCGTTGGACAAGTGTCTCAGTTCCCCACGACTGGGCTATCACCGGTCCCTTTGACCGCAGCAATGACTTGCAGGTTGTTGCGGTGACACAGAATATGGAGAAGAAAGCGTCCGAGAAGACCGGGCGCGCCGGCGGACTGCCCTATATCGGCGTCGGTTGGTACCGTACGCAGTTTGACGTTGGCGCAGGAAAGCAGGCGGCCCTTGTGTTTGACGGGGCGATGAGCGAGGCCCGTGTCTACGTCAACGGCAAGGAGGCATGCTTCTGGCCCTATGGCTACAATTCGTTTCACTGCGATGTCACGCCCTACCTGAATGCCGACGGCAAGAACAACACGCTTGCCGTGCGCCTGGAAAACAGGGAGCAGTCGGCCCGCTGGTATCCCGGCGCCGGACTGTACAGAAATGTGCATGTTGTGACAACCGACAAGGTGCATGTCCCTGTGTGGGGGACACAGCTCACCACGCCGCACGTGTCTGCCGGATACGCTTCGGTGTGCCTCCGTACCGAGGTGGCCAGTGCCGGTGAGCTTGACATCCGTGTAGTGACGGAAATCCTGTCGCCGGAGGGGAAGGTCGTGGCCGTCAAAGACAACACCCGGAAAATCAGCCACGGGCAGCCATTCGAGCAGAACTTCATCGTAGAGTCTCCGGCATTGTGGTCTCCAGAAACGCCGCATCTGTACAAGGCCTGCTCCAAGATATACGCGGAAGGCCGTGTCGTCGACGAGTACACCACCCGCTTTGGCATACGCAGCATAGAGTATGTGGCAGACAAAGGCTTCTTCCTCAACGGGAAGCACCGCAAGTTCCAGGGGGTGTGCAACCATCATGACCTCGGCCCGCTGGGCGCGGCGGTGAACACAGCGGCCCTTCGCCGCCAGCTTGCACTGCTGAAGGACATGGGGTGTGACGCCATTCGCACCTCGCACAACATGCCGGCCCCTGAACTGGTGGAGCTTTGCGATGAAATGGGATTCATGATGATGGTGGAGTCGTTTGACGAATGGGACATAGCCAAGTGCAAGAACGGCTACCACCGCTTCTTCAACGAGTGGGCCGAGCGCGACATGGTGAACATGCTGCGCCACTACCGCAACAATCCAAGTGTGGTCATGTGGAGCATCGGAAACGAGGTGCCCACACAATGGGGCGTTGAAGGCTACAAGGTGGCCACCTTCTTGCAGGACATCTGCCACCGTGAAGACCCCACGCGCCCCGTGACCTGCGGCATGGACCAGCTGCCGCGAGTCTTGGAAAACGGCTTCGCTGCCATGCTGGACATCCCGGGGCTGAACTATCGCGTTCCGCGCTACACACAGGCCTACAAGGCTCTTCCGCAAAACCTCGTGCTCGGTTCCGAGACGGCGTCGACCATCAGCTCGCGCGGCGTTTACAAGTTCCCCGTGGAGAAGCGGGCCGGTGCAACCTACGACGACCATCAGTGCTCGGCCTATGATGTGGAATACTGCTCTTGGTCTAACCTGCCTGATGAAGACTTTGCCCTGGCCGACGACTACGACTGGACGATAGGCCAGTTTGTGTGGACCGGCTTTGACTATCTTGGAGAGCCAACCCCTTATGACACGGATGCTTGGCCTAACCACAGCTCCATGTTTGGAATCATAGACTTGGCGAGCCTGCCCAAGGACCGCTATTATCTGTATCGCAGCGTGTGGAACAGGCGGGCAAAGACCCTGCATGTGCTTCCGCATTGGACGTGGCCCGGCAGGGAGGGGAAGAACACGCCTGTCTTTGTTTACACAAGCTATCCTGAAGCCGAACTCTTCATTAACGGCAAAAGTTACGGCAAGCAGCGCAAGCTGACCGCGCAGGAGAGCAAGGCACTCGAGAAGAAAGACCCGCTGGCCTTGCAGCGCCGCTACCGGCTGATGTGGATGGATGTGCCCTATGAGGCCGGCGAGCTGAAGGTCGTGGCTTATGATTCGGCCGGCAAGCCGGCGGAAGAGCGAACTGTACGCACAGCCGGCAAGCCCCATCACCTGGAACTGGTGGCAGACCGCAGCAGGCTTGCCGCCGACGGAAAGGACCTGGCTTATGTCACGGTGCGCGTGGTCGACAAGGACGGAAATCTCTGCCCGTCAGACAGCCGCCTCGTCTCTTTCTCCGTGAAGGGCGCCGGCAGTTACCGTGCGGCGGCCAATGGCGACCCCACCTGCCTGGACCTTTTCCACCTGCCCAAGATGCCGGCCTTCAGCGGACAGCTTACCGCTTTGGTGCAGAGCGCGGGGCGCAGTGGCAAGATTGTTCTCGAGGCCCGGGCCAAAGGTGTGAAATCTGGCAAAGTCATCCTGTCGGCAGAGTGATTCGGCTGGCGATATGGCACGTTTCGGCCTGGCGGCCGGCTTGGGGCAGCCCCAAGCCAAAAGGGCGGTTTGGGGTGAAAACGCGCAAGCACGGGCGCAAACGCACTGTCTTGCACTGCGAAACAGGCCTTTCCAGACTGCGAAACAGCCTGTTTTAGCACGCGAAACAGGCTTTCTTGGGCTGCAAAACGAACCGTCTTGCAGTGCGATGCGGGCCGAATGGCAGTCTGAAAGCGGCCTTCTGGAAGCGTGTGCGCCATGGGCTTGTTGGCGTGTCCTGCCACTTTTTGCGCCCTGCGGGAAAACAGAAAATCCTGATTTCGCTTGGAAATCAGGATTTTTCTGTCTGTTGCTTTTCTTCCGGGTGGTGCCACCAGGAATCGAACCGGGGACACAAGGATTTTCAGTCCTTTGCTCTACCAACT
>ERZ808286.277-NODE-277-length-36578-cov-7.055883_pt1 | contig 36578 bp, 26 predicted proteins | sample MGYA00521276_ERZ808286 | MGnify/ENA primary metagenome ERZ808286 (study PRJEB31516, sample SAMN03275607) | gut metagenome | biome: mammalia-associated habitat; material: feces | host: Papio cynocephalus | place: Kenya | collected 2012-08-01 ... | reverse complement strand
CTTCATCCCACTCTACATCGGAAGCGCCTTCCGGAGCATCCTTGCCAAGCGTGACGGAAAGGGCAAGGGTCTGGGCGGATATGTAATCCTTATAGGCTTCAAGAGCGGCAGCGATGTCATCATAGGCGGCGCCATCCGCGAAAATCTCGACATCAATCTTGTCCGTCACCTCGAACCCACTGTCCTTCCTCAGATTCTGGATCCTGTTGATGAGCTCACGAGCCACACCTTCCTTCTTCAGCTCATCAGAGATCTGAATATCAAGGGCTATGGTCAGCTGCCCCTCAGTGGCGACAAGCCAACCCGGCATGTCCTCGGACGAAATCTCGTAGTCACCAGGCTTGAGTTCAACAACTCCGGAAGGAAGTTCCACTGAATATGCCAGCCCGGCGACCTCGGCGTTCTGTATGGCTGAGATCGTGGCTTGATCGAATCCGGCGAACGCACCCGCGATCTCCTTCATCTGCTTGCCATAGACTTTGCCGAGAGTCTTGAAGTTCGGCTTGATCTTCTTGGTGATGATGCCGGTTGTGTCCGAGATGAACTCGGCCTCCTTGACATTCACCTCATTCAGGATAATGGACTTAACCTGCTCCAGTTGTTCCCTGACCTTAGCGGAGAGCACAGGGATGATGAGTTTCTGGAGCGGCTGGCGAACCTTGATGGAGACCTTGCGGCGAAGCGCCAGCACCATCGAGGTGGCCTTTTGAGCCAGATTCATTCTCTCTTCGAGGTCCGTGTCTATGACAGTCTCGTCGCAAGACGGCATATTCACATAATGTACCGACTCCGCGCCGTCCGGAACAAGATCCAGATAGAGTCTGTCCATGTAGAACGGAGCGATCGGAGCGCCGAGCACGGCGACATCCACCAGCACTTCGTAAAGGGTCTGGTAAGCGGCGAGTTTGTCCTCATCCATCTTCCCTCCCCAGAAACGTTTCCTGTTCAGACGCACGTACCAGTTGCTCAGATCATCACAGACGAAATCCTGAATCAGACGGCCGGCGGCGGTGATGTCATAATCCTCATAGGCAGCCACAGCCTTCTTTTTCAATGTGTTGAGCAGCGAGATGATCCAACGGTCGATCTCCGGTCTCTTTGAATATTCCACCTTCGCCGCTTTCGGATCAAAGCCATCAACATTGGCATAGAGGGCAAAGAATGAATATGTGTTATAAAGCGTCCCGAAGAATTTTCTGCGAACCTCATCCACACCTGCCTCATCAAACTTGAGGTTGTCCCAAGGCTGGGCGTTGGTCAGCATGTACCACCTGAGGGCGTCGGCCCCGTACTTGTCCAGTTCCTCGAACGGATCCACCGCATTGCCAAGACGCTTGCTCATCTTGTTGCCGTTCTTGTCCAGAACCAAGCCGTTGGAAATAACTGTCTTGTAGGCAGGGGTTCCGCTGATCATCGTGTGGATGGCGTGAAGAGTGTAGAACCAGCCTCTTGTCTGGTCAACACCCTCGGCGATGAAGTCAGCCGTGCAGCCGAACTTCGGAGAGTTCAGGCCACGAAGTCCCTCCTGGGCATAAGGCATCGCGCCGGAGTCGAACCAAACATCGATCAAGTCGGTCTCACGGGTCATCTTCTTGCCGGAAGGGCTGACAAGGAATATGTTATCGACATAAGGCCTGTGGAGATCAATCTTATCGTAATTCTCTTTGCTCATATCCTTAGGGTCGAATCCCTTGTCCTTGAACGGATTGCTCGTCATGAATCCAGCCTCCACAGCCTTGTCGATCTCGGCGTAGAGCTGGGCGATCGTGCCGATGCAGATCTCCTCCTTGCCGTCCTCGGTGCGCCAGATCGGGAGCGGAGTGCCCCAGAAGCGGCTGCGGCTCAGGTTCCAGTCCTGGATGTTCTCAAGCCACTGGCCGAAACGGCCTGTACCCGTGGATTCAGGCTTCCAGGTTATGGTCTTGTTCAGTGCGACCATCTCGTCCTTCACAGCCGTGGTCTTGATGAACCAAGCGTCAAGAGGATAATAAAGGACAGGCTTGTCGGTCCTCCAGCTGTGAGGATAGCTGTGGGTCTGCTTCTGGATCCTGAACACCCTGCCATCCTCTTTCATCATCATGCAGAGATCAACATCAAGAGTAGGGGCATCGGCAGGAAGAGAGTCATCGAAAGCGTTCTTCACGTAGCGGCCGGCATATTCCTTATAAGAAGGGTCGACGTGTGTGCGGACATATTCAGGATCAAGATCCTCGACCGGGTAGAAGCGCCCGTCGTGATCCACCTGTGCCTGACGCTTGCCGTCCTTGTCAAGGACCATCATTCCCGGCACTCCGAAGTTGGCGGCGACCTTCTTGTCGTCTGCTCCGAAAGTCGGGGCGATGTGGACAATGCCGGTACCGTCCTCGGTCGTGACATAGTCCCCGGAGATCACCCTGAACGGCTCGCCCTCCTCAACCGGTTTGAACCAAGGAATCAGCTGCTTGTAACGGATTCCGACAAGGTCTGCACCCTTGAATGAGCCTTCAAGCACCTTGTAAGGCACGAGTTTGTCACCAGGCTTGTAACTCTCAAGCGGAATGTCAGCGGCCTTAGGATTGAACCAAGCACCCACCAAGTCCTTGGCCAACACGTAGATGGCCTCCTTTCCCGTGTAAGGGTTGAAGGAAAGGACACGGACATATTCATACTTAGGTCCCACGCAGAGCGCGGTGTTTGAAGGGAGTGTCCACGGGGTTGTGGTCCAGGCGAGGAAATAGACCGGGAAAGCCTCCGTCCCGAAGAGAGGCTGCGACTTTCCGTCCTTGATGACCTCGAACTGCACGGTTGCCGTCGTGTCGGTAACGTCCTTGTAGCAGCCTGGCTGGTTCAGCTCATGCGAACTGAGACCGGTGCCATCGGAAGGTGAATATGGCTGAATGGAGTACCCTTTGTAGAGTAGTCCTTTGTCGTAAATCTTCTTCAACAGGTACCAAAGGGTCTCGATGTAGCGGTTGTCGTAGGTGATGTACGGATCGTTCATGTCAACCCAGTAGCCGACACGCTCGGTCATGTTCACCCATTCCGCCGTGTACTTCATCACCTCACTGCGGCAGGTCTTGTTGTATTCCTCAACGGAAATCTTCGTTCCGATGTCGTCCTTATGTATGCCCAGTTTCTTTTCCACTCCGATCTCCACCGGAAGTCCGTGGGTGTCCCATCCGGCGCGGCGGTTCACCTTGTACCCGGACTGGGTCTTGAATCGGCAGATCGCGTCCTTGATGGAGCGTGCCATAACGTGATGGATTCCCGGCTTGCCGTTGGCGGAAGGTGGTCCCTCGAAGAATATGAACTCAGGTGCCCCCTCCCTGACCTCAAGGGATTTCTCGAACGCGTGATTCTTTTTCCACCTGTCGAGAACCTCATTCCCGACAGAAACCAGATCAAGGCCTTTGTACTCTTTGAATGTCATAATTTTCTTTCTATTTTTGCATCCGAAAAAGCACGAATCCTCTCCGGACGCATTCAAGTCTGCAAAGATAGTGATTTCCGTGTTTTTTATCAAATAGGTAGTAGATGAATGTAATAGACATCATAATCCTTCTTTGCTGTGTGCCAGCCATATTCCGTGGCGTCACCAAAGGATTCATCGCCCAGGCGGCCGCCCTTGTGGCCTTGGTGCTTGGCGCATGGATGTCCTTTCATTTTTCCGGTGTGGTCGTGGAATGGCTCAAACCGGCGATGGACTTTTCTCCCGCAGTGCTTCAGGCGATAGCCTTCACACTCATCCTGCTTGCCGTTTTCTTCGCCCTCACACTGGCCGGGAAAATGTTGGAAGGCATCGTGAAAATCGTGATGTTAGGGTGGCTGAACAAGCTTCTCGGGGTGGTCTTCGCCCTCTTGAAAGTCATTCTCACGATAGGTTTGCTCATCCTACTTTTTGATTCCGTCGCCAAGGCGCTTGAGATTGATTGTTCGAAGACAATAGGCGAATCCCTTTTCTACACTCCGATCAAGGATTTCGCCGATGTCTTCTTCCCTTACATGAAAGAATTGATATTCAACAAATAATGAATAGAGTAATCCTAATAGAGACATCCACTTCCATTTGCTCCACAGCCCTTGTGGAAGACGGGACGGTTGTATGCGAGAGGATCAGTGACGAGCCAAGGGCGCACGCCTCGAAGACAGCGCTGTTCGTCAGCGAGATGCTCTCCGAAAAAGGGCTGAAAGTCTCTGATTGCGATGCGGTGGCCGTCAGCAAGGGGCCAGGATCCTATACCGGACTTAGGGTCGGAGTATCGACCGCCAAAGGACTCTGTTTCGGGGCCGGAATCCCGATGATCTCCGTCGGAACGCTTGACACCCTCGCCTGGCAGGCATTGGACGGGAATATGCTCCCGAAGGGCTGCCGCTACATCATTCCTATGATTGACGCCCGAAGGATGGAGGTCTACACGGGGATATTCACTCCTGACGGCAGGCAGGTCTCCCCCACCGTGGCGCAGATAATTGACGCGGAATCGTTCAAGGCACAGCTTGAGGAAGGCCCCGTACTTTTCATAGGTGACGGTGCCGACAAATGCAAGGTCACCATAACCAGCCCTAACGCCCATTTCATCCAATGCTGCCCGAAAGCGGCGTCAATGGCACGTCCTGCCACAGAAGCCCTGATCGGGAAAAGGTTCGAGGACGTGGCCTATTTCGAGCCGTTCTACCTCAAGGAGTTCATCACTACATTAAGCAAGAAAAAGATTATTTAAATTATTGAATATTATGAAATTCGGTGTTGCCAGCGATCACGCTGGATTCGAGTACAAGCAAAAGATAGCCGCCTTGCTCAGAAAGAAGGGCTACGAGGTCGTTGATTATGGAACATATTCAGAGGAAAGTTGCGACTACTCTGATTTCGGCCACGCTCTCGGCTCGGCCATCGACAATGGTGACGTTGACCTGGGAGTGGCGTTCTGCGGGTCCGGGAACGGAATCTCAATGACGCTTAACAAGCATCAGAAAGTTCGCGCGGCCCTTTGCTGGGGGACCGAGCTGGCACGTCTGGCCAAGGCCCACAACAACGCCAACGTGCTCGTCATGCCGGCACGGTTCATTTCATACCAGATGGCGACCACGATCCTTAACAAGTGGCTGACCACCGAATTCGAGGGTGGCAGGCACGAGCGCCGCATCGAGAAGATTCCGCTTTGCAAATAAGCAGGCCCTTGGAAATAAAAGCATTAATAGCGGACAGGAATTTTCTTCCGGGCAATTCCCGGCTCTCGGAGAGCATCGAGGACTACCCGGAAGGGATTATCATCCCCATCGACAAGCCTTACAGATGGACCTCCGCCGATGTCATCCGCAAGGTAAAGTGGGCGGCATGCAGGCATTTCCACAAGAAAAACCTGAAGGTCGGGCACGCAGGCACTCTTGATCCGTTGGCGACCGGCGTGTTGCTCGTCTGCATCGGGAAGGCCACCAAACTGGCGGAGACCCTTCAGAAAGAGGGTAAGGAATATCTCGCCGGCGTCTCATTCGGAGCCACGACCCCATCCTACGACCTGGAAAAGGCCATTGACAAGGAATATCCCACCGACAGCGTCACTGAGGAGTCAATCCGCAGCGTGCTGCCACGGTTCCTTGGAGAACAGGAACAGATCGCTCCTTTGTTCTCAGCCAAGTCGGTCGACGGTGTCAGGGCCTACGAGCTCGCCAGAAAGCAGTACAAGGAAGCTCATAAAGAGAAAACTGATGTCATGACGGACTTCGACCACACGGTGGCCGAGACGCTCAACAAGCAGGTGATCAACATTTTCGAAATAGAACTCGTGTCGTTCCACCACGAGGGGAAAGAGACAATGCCGGAAATCTATGATAAAGACTTAAGGCCCAACCCTCGGATCAACGTCATCGACACTTCAGAGAAACATTTTCCTCTCGCCGAGATCAGGATTGCCTGCAGCAAAGGCACCTACATCAGGGCTTTGGCCAGAGACTTGGGCGAAGCACTGGGATCCGGAGCCCATCTGAATTCCTTAAGGCGGACCGCCTCCGGAGGGTTCACAGTAGATTCCGCACTGTCAGTCAAGATGATAGATACTATTCTTTGAGACTTCCACAACTCCCTTGACCTTGCTGAAATACTTCGCGCTCTCTTCAAGAGTCTTACCGTCTGGAATCCTGACTGTCAAGGCGTTTATTATACTATAGTCATAAAGGATCTCTGCGCCTGATTTCACGACAGCTTTTTTGAGCGGTCCTATGCCGACACCTTCGTCATAATAGATGATCAAAGTGTTAGGGGAATATGCCAGCCCAGCCTGACGAGGCCTTATCGGAGGCATGTTACCTACAGCAGGAATGTCCGGGGAATCATAGGAATCGACCCTGGCCAACTGCTTCTCCGTACGGCTGATCGTGCTGCAACCGCATGCCATGCCGATGGCCGCCGCCAGAACAAACGATGTGTCTATAACCTGTCTTGTCATACCGCAAAAAAAACTATCGGCTATTCCTTACAAGATTGAAGCCAGAAGACGCCCATTCCGACATCGATCCGCCATCATCGTACACAAGATACCCCTCCAACTCATCCATAGACTCGATGAAACGCTTGGCCTCGTCCAATCCGATCACCATGCAATACGTGGCGTATGCGTCGGCCATCGTGGCATCAGGGGCGACAATCGTGGCGCTGAGCAAGGTATGATCCACCGGATAGCCGGTGCGGGGATCTATGGTATGTGAATATTTCCTTCCGTCCTTGATGTAAAACTTACGGTAATTGCCAGAAGTGACCACACCGCATCCGCTTCCGTCACCCTGCCATTTTCCGACAAGGCCTTGGCCGCCAAGCTCCATATTCCCGTCCACCGGCATGTCCACCCCGATTGTCCACGGTTTGCCTGAAGGATTGAGACCTTCGCAATAGATCTCGCCGATGTTAACAAGCATGTCCTTGACACCGAGCGTGTGGAGATATTCAGCGATCTTGTCGCAAGTGTAGCCTTGCGCGATGGCATTGAAATTCAGCTTCGGGCGTACACCAGGATTCAGCGGCGACATATTCCCGTCCAACTTGTCCATCCCGCAGATTCTTTTCAGGCTGTCAACCTCGGCCGCCGAAGGCAAGGATTCGCTTGTGAAGCCAAAGCCCCAAGCGTCGTAGAGCGGACCGGAAGCCATGTCCAAAGCTCCTCCCGTCTCATAGAAAAGTCTTTTCGAAATGGTGAACATTTCCTTGAACATCTCATTCGGGACAACCGGCTCGCCTGAATTGTAACGGCTAAGCTTCGATCCTTTATTGTAGCCCGACAAGGTAGTGTCCACCATTGTCAGGATGGAATCCACCGCCTTACGGACCTCATTAACATTCAAGCGGCCGTCAGATCTGAACTTTACTGAATATGTCCCCCCTTGGGCATAGCCGGTCAATTCGTGACAGGAAGCCTTACCGCCACAGGAAACAGCGGCCGACAAGACAATGGAACACAGAAGAGTGCTCCAGAATATTCCTAAAATAGTTTTCATCAATGCAATTATAGGCATTTAGTTCCAATTATCAGGCATCATTGGACTAGTTTTTGCTTAAGACCAACCGTTTTTGCGATTTTTATGCGATATTTGCATTTTCAATAGAAAAAGATGAAGATAAAGAGCATTATTCTGATAGGGGTGTCTGCGGCCATGATCGCGCTGCCATCCTGCAAGAAAGATAAAGAGGAGACCTCAACCAAGGAGTACCTCACCGGAACCCTGACTTTCACTATGCCTACCTATGTAACAAAAGGCGAGGCCTTCACCCTGACCCCAAAGGGAGTCACGAATCCAGGGACAGGCTCCGCGGAGGATGTCGGGTTCTACTGGACTTCCTCATGGGACTCAAGCAAGGACACGACCAAGACAGAGACCGACAAGAGCGGTGACGGTTCCTACAAATTCACGACACCTTCAAAAGTCGGCAAATTCACAGTCAGTTGCGTGGCTTTCGCCACCAGTTACTACACGACATCTAACTCTGCCTCGTTCTCCGTCGTTGATCCGGCGCTTGACTCCACAATCACGGGAGCCTACACAAAACTCGACCCTGTTTTCACCGACCCGAGGGACGGCTGCCCATACTACACGACCACTTTCAACGGCAAGACTTGGCTGAAAAACAATCTTTACTACTCCGGAGCCGGTGTCTCCTACGAAAGCAGCGAGGCCATGGACGCTATTTTCGGCCGTTTCTACACTTGGAACGAGGCCGTCAACGCTTGTCCGGAAGGATGGCACCTTCCTTCTGACGCCGAGTTTGTGGAGATGGCCAACGCCCTCGCCCCGAAAGGGACAGAGTTCTCGGTAAAAGAGACTTTCAGCGGTGTGGCCGGGGGAATGATGGTTGACGCCAAGTTCCTCGGCACGAGAATGTGGGAGTACTGGCCGCAGGTGAAGATCACCAACAACGCCGGATTTTCAGCCCTTCCTATAGGTTATGCGACGGATCCAGGTAAGTCACCAAAATTTACAGGCGTGGATAATTACGCCGTATTCTGGACTTCGGACTCGGAAAGTGACGAACTGGGTTACTGCCGCTACATCTATGTGAAACAAAATGATGTACTCATCGGGGCACGGGACAAAGAGTCGTTCCGAGCCTCAGTCAGGTGCGTGAAGGATTAGTCTGCCGATACGTGGGACCGCTATCGCAGATCCGTGACGACATACGAAGAACCAAGAGTCTTTTCGTCAAAGCGGAAAGACTCTTTTGGTTTCACGGCCTCCCCAAATCTGAGATTGGTTATCACGAATTCCGACACGGATCCGTCATTCAGCCTTACCTCGGCCCCGACAAGAGTTTCGGTGCCGCTTTTGAAGAACAGCTTGAGCCCGGCGATGTCCATCGAGCCTTTTCCCTTATGGACCGGAGACAGGACCGAGGCATCCATCACCTTCCCGCCGAACTTGGAGACCCCGAAAGAGACCTCGCTGAAAGCTTTGTCAATAGAGGCTATCATGAGAGCGGGATTCGTGGCATAACTGTCGTAAGAATCGTCAACTGATTCTATCAAAGCCTCTTCAGAGACACGGTCAATCGTCCAGCGTGTCTTTCCGTCGCACCAGATTTCAAGCCCGTTTCCGTCCACGAAGAATGAGACGCCCTGCACCTCAACCTTTCCGTTCCCTGTCATCTTAGCCTTCTTCGTGGGCATTGTGAACGAATAATCAAAAGAAACCAGCGAGGCTGAGACCTTGCTGACAAAAGCGTCCAACGTCCCGCTCTTGGCAAGCGAGAGCTGCGGCAGCGCAAGAAACGCCACCGCCGCGGCAATGAATATTCTTGAGATTGTCTTCATAATTCTTTAAGTACGAGCACAAGCCGTGCCTCACGGCTTGATCACTGATTCTTGTAGGCGGCTATGATCTGGTCCAGTTCATCAAGACTTGAGACAAGCACCTGACGAGGCTTGGATCCCTCCTGAGGGCCGACGACACCGGCGGCCTGAAGTTGATCCATGACACGTCCAGCCTTGGCGTACCCCATCCCGAGCCGTCTCTGAAGATCGGACGTGGAGCCTCTCTGGCTCATTACCACCAGCTTGGCGGCCTCCTCGAAGCGCTCGTCAAGCTTTGTCATGTCAACCATGCCACCAGAGCCTTCCTCTGTGTCATCATCGACAGGCGGAAGGTAACATGGAGTGTTGAAGCACTTTCCGTAGCCATCCTGTGAACCGATATATTCAGTAAGCCTGTTGATTTCCTCGCTGTCGATGTAGGCGCATTGCACACGCTCCATCTCGACTCCGGCATAGTAAAGCATGTCCCCCTTGCCGATGAGTTTCTCTGCCCCTGGAGAGTCCAGAATCGTCGATGAGTCGGTTCTGGAAACGACCCTGAAGGCGATTCTGGTCGGGAAGTTCGTCTTGATGAGTCCTGTGATGACATCCACGGATGGTCTCTGGGTGGCCAGCACGACATGCAGACCGGCGGCGCGGCCTTTCTGGGCGAGCCTGATGATGGAGGTGGTGATGCTGCGGGCCACCGCCTTGGCATCTCCGCTGCCACCGACAGACATCGTCAGGTCGGCATATTCATCAATGATGGTGACTATGTACGGCAGGAAACGGTGTCCCTCGTCAGGACGAAGCTTTCTGTTACGGTACTTCTCGTTGTAAGTCTTTATGTTCGGCACGGAAGCACGGCTCAGGAGCTCATACCGCTGATCCATCTCGATGCACAGAGAGCGGAGTATCTTGTCAGCCTTGTCGGCTTTCTTCACAATGGCGTTGTCCTTTTCCTCCTGCTCGTCATTGCAAGGGAGAACGGCAAGATAATGCTTCAGAAGATGGGCGTATGCCGAGAACTCGACCATCTTAGGATCGATGAACACAAGTTTCAGCTCCGACGGATGCTTCGCGTAAAGCAGAGACGTCACTATGGCGTTCAGTCCCACCGACTTACCCTGTTTGGTCGCTCCCGCAACCAGAAGGTGTGGCGCGTCGGCCAGATCAAAGACCTTGACTTTCTGCTGGATGGTGTAGCCTATGGCGACAGGAAGCTCCGCCTTGCTGGAGCGGAACGCCTCGTCATTGAGAACGGCGCGCATCGGGACGATCGAAGGACGGTCATTGGCGACCTCTATGCCGACGGAATCGGTAAGGGTCACGACGCGGACTCCCCTTGCATGGAGATGCATGCCAAGGTCTTCCTGGAGCTTCTTGATCTCGGAAATCTTGACACCGGGGGCCGGGTAGACTTTATAGAGGGTCACTGTAGGACCCACGATGGCCTTGACATCGGTGATCTGGATGCGGTAGTTCTCCAGAGCGTTACGGATTCTGGCGTTGTTTCTGGCCAGCTCCTCATCGGAGACCTCGTTCCGGCTTGAGGAATATGAATCCAGCAGCTCCAGGGAAGGAAACTGATAATCCGGAAGTTCGTCACGGACGTTGATCCTTGGAAGTTCTTTCTTGATGTCGGTGGAAAGTTTATCGCCTTTGACCACTTCCATGGATTTTTCCGTGACATCGGTGGCTTCGACGGGATCAGCCACCGATTGCTGCGGTCCCTGAGCCTGTCGAAGGGACGGATCTGAGATATTCAAAGAAGATGTTTCTGTCCGGCTTGCGGTCCCGACGGTTGGTGAGTCTTGTCGAACCACGGTTGGTGAGCTTTGCCGAACCACGGTGGCTTCGACGGGCTCAGCCACCGACTGTGGTCCCTGAGCCTGCCGAAGGGACTGTTCCCCGGACTCTTCTTCCTCAGCGACACATTCCTTCCTCTTCCCCAGCGACATCAGCCAGTCCGAAAACTTCCTGGAAGCCAGAACCAGCCAGACAATCACCAGAAAAGCCAGCATGAAACCGGTAAGGATTTCTCCGAAAACAACCGAGACCCACCCGATGACAGATTCCCCGCACTCACCTCCGAGTCCTCCCCCGAAAGCGTTGCCGAGCCCGGACAAATCAGAGACAAACGCAAGTATGAAAGACGAGATTATCGCTCCCGTTACTGTCAAGAGCGCCGTCTTAACCATCGAATAATGCCACCTGTGCAGCAGCAACCGCACCGAAACGGCGAACAGGATGACCACAAAAGCCAGACTGCCAAGCCCGAACCACCTGCGCACAAGCAGGTCGGCCCATCTGTAGCCCATCTTGCCGGCGACGTTGCTCACTCTGGCCGAAGTGTCCCCCACGGCTGTATACAAAGAACTCTGGTCCGCCTTCCATGTGAAGAAATAGGACACGGTCGCCAGCAAGGTGAACACCGCCAGCAATGCGACAAGAAAGCCGGCGCCTTTCGTCAGCCTAGCCTTGTCCTCCTCATCCATATTCCTCCAGAATCTGAACATTATTTCCTGTTCTTGCGGTTCCCCTTCTTGTTGTTTCTACGATTCTGGCCCATGCCAAGATTCATCCCAGGGCGGGAGAAATTGGAGTCGAAAGAGATCTTCGAAAGTTCCAGATCAGCAGGGACCTGAATCCGATAGTCGGAAAGTTTCTCGATGTCCGCGAATATCGTCTCGTCAGCCACGCTGTCCTTGTTCCAGATCAAATACTGCTGTCTCATGTAGATCGCCAGCGAGCGCAACATCGACCTTTTGACCTCTCCCTCAGGCTCGCCCGCGATCAAGTCGATTATGCTCTCAATGTTTCTCCCGTAATGTCTGGCACGTACAGGGGCCTTGTCCATAGGAATGTTCATCGGAGGCACTTCCATCGCCTCAGGATGAGGAGCGGGGTACGGAGAGTCGATGTCCAGATCATACCCGGCGATCATGTAAAGATGATCCCAGAGTTTCTGCTCGTAGTTTTCCTGCATGTGGACCTGAGGATTCAGGGTTTCCATCACTCTGACCACAGCACGGGCCTGTTCGGTCCGTTTCGCCCTGTCGGGAATCGCCTTGACCTGCTCGACCATATTCAGGACGATGCGGCCATATTCAGGCATCTGAAGTTTTTCCCTCTCCGTGTTGTAGTAGAGCTTTATAGAGTTGTCGTTAGCTTCCATAAAATAATATTTTGAGTCAAATGGCAAATATACGAAAATTATTCCACCTCATCAGTAAGTACGTACCATATTATGGGAGTTATCTCTGAATATCCCATCCGGCGGTAGATGTCGGCATACCGGGAGACCTGACGGCGGTAACGGCGGTTCTTCTCCCCGAATTTGTAGTCGATGACCGTCACATTCCCGTCCTTGATCAAGACCCTGTCCGGGCGGCGGAGCTCTCCGTCAGTGTCGATCAGGCCAGTCTCGTTCAGGACTTCAGCACCGTCGACCGGAAACCAATCGGGATGAGCGGCGACTCTTTGGGTAAGAATATTCAGGTACTCTTCTTCCCGGCCGGCATCTATTTCCCCAGACTCGAACGCGTGACGGACGGCATCCGGCAAATCACTCAAGGTGACAACCTCGGAAAGGATGCCGTGAAGCACCGTTCCGTTGAGCCTGGCTTCGTTCCTGACCTCATCGCAGAAGAAATCAATGGAGTCGGCGCTGAACTTAAGACGCCCCCGCTCCCTGACATCAGATTCTTCATCTTCCGCCTGTGGGTTCAGCGGATAGGACGGGTAGCCTGGCGTCAGTTCGGAGATGGTGTCCGATTTTCTTTTCACAGTGCTGTAATTGAATATATCACCCTTGGAGAACACGATCTTATCATCAGCTTCTTCCCTGACATATCCTAAAGCCTCACCATAGCCGTACAGATAGGCATAGAGGATCTGTGAGAAGTCTGTGAAGTCGCACGAGGGGACCGGTACAATGGCGGCCGCGATCTTCTCCGGCGGATTGGAGGCGATGACAGTCAGTCCCTTAACCGGTCTTGTCAAAGCCACATAGAACGTGTTGATGTTGTCCACAAGCTGAAACTGCATCTCTCTCTGGCTCCCTTCACGGAACAAGGAATCCTCATTGGCCGGCTTCCTCAACGACACATTATAGACCCCGTCGGCGATTCCCTCAAGCTCTGTTCCCTCCACCGTAGGACGAGTCCAGTGCTTCTCGCTGCGGAAGAGTCCGATCTCCTCGGCGAACGGGAAGATCACATGCTGGAACTCAAGTCCTTTAGACTTATGGATTGTCATGACCCTGACCGACTCAGGATCGGAAGGCGAACTGATCTTCGGATCCGCCTCCTGCCAGGCCTTCAGGAAACCGTCGATGGCGTTCCCGTTTACAGCGACATAGTCCTGCATGAAGTCCATCAACGCCTGGACATACTGCGTCTCTGACTCAAACAGTTCCGGATCCCGGTCCTTGAGGATGCGCAGAAGCTGCTCACAGAGGTCGGACAGGGACAGGCAGGACAACTCGGCGACGTTGATGTCCAGTTCTCCGGCAAGAAAGGACCCTATGCTGTCGTCCTCATTCTCGACCGATGACAGGAGCGACACGACCTGACGGGCCACCGCCGAGGATTTCAAATGCAGCGAATCATCGGAGATCACGCTGATTCCGTTGTCCATCAAGAACATGGCCACATCCGAGCCATGCCTGTTGCTTCTGACCAGCACAGTGATCTCACCGAACCTCGCCCCGGCCTCATGAACCCTGTTCACCGCATCCAGAATCTCCTGCATCTCGTCCTCCTTGTCGCAGAAGACGACATCGACACTCCCGTCTGACGGACTCTTGGCCTTCACAAACTGACCTGCATCCGAATAGATGTCATGAACCTTGAAGCCAGACTCGTCAGCCGACATGCCGTCGAGAATCGTGGAGGCATATTCAAAGAAACCGTTGTTGAACTCGACTATATTCCTAAGGCTTCGGTAGTTGCTGTCAAGGGTTTCCACTTCGCACTGAGAGAACTCACCCTGCACCTCGCGCGCCATCATCCGCCAGTCGGAGCCCCGCCATCGGTAAATGCTCTGCTTCACGTCTCCAACAAGGAGGTTCTCCTTCCCCTGCGCCACACTGTTCTCAATCAGCGGCCGGAAATTGTCCCATTGGATCCGCGAGGTGTCCTGGAACTCGTCCAACAGAAAATGCTCGAATCGCACTCCTAACTTCTCGTAGATGAACGGAGCGTCCGTGCCGTCAATGATATTCCTCAAAATCACGTTGGAGTCGTCCAGGCTCAGCACATTCTTCTCCTTCATCAGTGCCCGAAACTCTCGGTCAAGATCTCCGGCGATTCCCAATTCATTCAGAATCAAAGAGATTTTCGAAGCTGTGACATAGACCTTATACTTTTCCGTGAATATCCCGCAGTACCTTTGAAGCAGCGGCATCAACCTCCCCTCCACCGGCGCGAACCTGTTCAAATCAGCCTTTCTGAACCATTTGCTGAAATCCTCGCTGTTCTTGAATATGGTTGCGGACGGGTATGCCGGCTCATCCTTGGAATCCGAGGCGGCGCAGACATAGATCGAATTGAAGCACTTCCGCGAGAAATCCTCGTTCGACAGGCCTTCCTCTCCGGCGGCGCTGACAAACGCCTTTGCGGCCTCCCGCACCTCCTTCACGAACGAAGTCATCACCCCGGAAAGCGCCTTCTTCATCCTCGAAAGATTCTCTTTTGAATATTCCTTCTCCTCGTCAATGCCATATTCTTCGACAGCGGCCCTGTGCTCGTCCGATTTCAGGGTCATCGCGACAGTCTTCAGGTTATTCTCCAGATTGTAGCGCTTGCCTTTCTCCAAGTCATCCATCACGCTCTGTGTCAGCCACTGAAGAAGATCCTTGTTGTCATCCGAAAGAGAGTCAAGCACCCTGTCGACGCTTTCCGAGACCAGTGACTCACGGTCCAGTTCCACCTGGTACGTGGCGAACTGCCCGATCTCACGAGAGAAAGCCTTGAGAGTCTGCTGGAAGAAACGGTCTATCGTGCTGACAGCGAACGCTCCATAATCATGCAGGATATCGCACAGCACTGTCTCCGAACGTCGGCGAAGTCCGTCCTCGGAGTCAAAGAACGGGACAAGATCCTCATAATAAGGAGAATCTTTCGGCGTAGTCGCAAGCAGATGCAGCTCCTTCAAGATTCGGCTTTTCATCTCGTCCGTGGCCTTGTTGGTGAATGTCACCGCAAGAATATGCCTGTAGGAATATCTCTCCTCGTCAGTCAGCAGGAGTCTTATGTATGTTTTGGCCAGATTGAAGGTCTTACCTGATCCGGCTGATGCTTTCATTATCCTAATCATTCCCACCCGCTTTTATATTCATCATCATTGTCATCCTCACCGTGATCATCTTCCGCAAATCATTCTAAAATCACAGTAGGAACAAGTTTTCTCCTCGGTGGTACGCCTGAACGGCACGTCAACAGAGGCGATCTCGGAGAGCAGGCCGTGGAGCTTTTCCTCGGTGAGCCTCATGAACTCCTCACTGACAGGTACTTCCTTGATCGGTTCCGTAAACAGGTTCGCCGGGGGATAGATGACATTGACCATCCTCCGTCCTTTGCAATCCTCTGATTCGCGGCAGAAGACATCGTAGAGGTAAAGCTGGAAGGCAATCTTCGGACGACCCTCATTGCTTGGCCCGAACAGAGCCTCTACAACCTCATCGGCGTTGGCGTCAGTGATGTTGACATCCTTGTCCTCGACCTTGCCGGTCTTGTAGTCCACTATCCTTATCTCCCCTGGCCGAAGGCTATCCAACCTGTCCACATAGCCGATAAAATGAAATCCATCAATGTCTTGGAGAAACGGTTTCTCAAGTCCCAAAATCTCAAACCCATCATAGCCAGACGATTTCAAAAGTTCCTGATCCCTTTTCAGGGTCTTGATGACATATTCCACAATCACATCCTCCACGACCAGATCACGTCCCGTCACCTCCAGAGAATGAAGCTGTTCAAGGATCAGACTCCGCACGATTCCCTTTATCGCCGAGCGTTTGCGCAGAAGCCTGGTGAGATATTCTTCGGTCACCTTATTTCCTCCGGCCATCTCCGGCGAGTAAAGTCTCTGCATCGTGCCGTGGAACACATCCCCCAGCATTCCGGCATCCAGATCCTCCGAGACCTCGTTCTGTCTGCGGAGTTTCTTGACAGTGGCATAGTAGAATTTAGCCGGACAGTCGAGATAGTTCTTCAAAGCCGAGGCCGAGAGCCTGGCATGTCTTATAGTTTCTACATCCTTCTCAGTTTTCGTTATCTCTTTTGGAGAGAAATCCCCGGACGCATTCGCCTTGACGAAGCTCCGCTTGATCGGCACATTAAAATGATACTCAAGCTGTTTGATGTAGCGGCTCTCCTCGCCGTTTTTCATGCCTTCCGTTCTGGAATCATAGACCAGCGTCACTTTATCCGCCCTCTGGATAAGGCGGTAGAAATAGTACGCCCAGACAGCGTCCTGGAACTCGTAGGTAGGAAGTCCGAAGCCTTTGCGCAGTTCCGGAGGGATGAACGAAGAGCTGACGCTCCGCCTCGGAAACATCCCCTCGTTGCAGGACAGGATCATAATCTGTCTGAAATCCAATGCTCTGGTTTCCAGCGGCCCCATAATCTGGAGACCTTTCAGAGGCTCTCCGTTGAACGGAATCGACACAGGGCCGAGAAGCTGGTCGAGAAGCCTCACATAAGTCATCGGGAGGACTTCGAGTACGGCAGTCTGCAATTGGCTGACGGCGTTGTAAGCAGCCTTGGCGAACTCCAATTCGATCGCCATGGAAGAGTCAGACGCCAATTTCGGGGCAAGTCCTTTGATCAAGGCCTTCTGGTAGTCGGCAAACGCCGAGATCTGTTCCTTGGACGCCGTCTTCGGATCCGTCACAGCCGGTCTGAACAGAAGGTCAAAGACCGGAATGCCAGAGAGGTCCTCCTGCGGAATGTAGTACTTCATCCCGTCCTTGATCTCCTTGATTCTGGCTCTCACCGCCTCATCTCCCTGAGTCACTTTTCTGAATATGCTTGAGGAGAACAACGACCAGACCTGATTGTGGTAGTAGTACCACTTCCCGTCCTTCTGTCTGAGGTGCATCTGCATCGCCGAGACCAAGGTCATGAAATCGAAGAACGCGCTGTTCTTCATAGGATAGCCCATCGTGACGTTGATGTCCTTGATCTCCTCCGGGATGGAGTTCAGCACAGGAATCAGCAAAGACTCATCCGGAAGCACGACCGCGCACCGTTCGTCCTTGACCACAGACGGAATCAGTTTCGTCTGGCCGACCGATGACGGAACGCTTATCACCTCGATCTCAGGAGTTTTCAGTCCTTCCGAATCCATCTCGAAGGCCTGAGGGAAATCCTTGACATTTCTGGACATGAAGAATGAGGACTTGTTGAGAGGATTCTTCACCATCTCCCCGGAATAGTCCCAGCAGAACTCCGCTATCCCTGCGTCACGCATCCGCCTCATGACCTTTTTCTCGCACTCGTTCAGAGCGTTGAGGCCGACAAAGACATATTCATTCACCGCCCCGAACGCTGCGTTCAGCACATCCACCGCCGATTCCGAGTCAAGACGCACCGCAAGGCCGCGGTAAACCATTCCCTCATAAGCAAGCCCTTTGCCGGCAAGTCTTTCCCGGAAGTTGTTGTAAAGCGACAGAAGAATATTCCAGATCTGCAGGAAGCGTTCCTTCACATTCGGATTGTCGGAGTCCAGGTTCACCGTCAGCCTTCCCTCGCTGCTGAAATGGCTGATGAAGCTCTCGATTGCCCTTCTTTGATTCTCGGTAAGGTATGAATATGAATCCTGAATCTCCTTGAACTCCGAGACATTGGCGAACAATCTCACAGGATCGACAAGGTACTTGTCCACATCATCAAAGTCCCCCAGAATCACGTCCCCCCAGAAGATGAACTCGTCCAGAGTCTCGTGTTTGGGATTCAACTCCTTGTAGCACTCGTACAGATCCAGCAGCAGGTTCACCCTGTCCGCAGGCTTGTCCCCCGAAATCCTGAAAAAGAAATCGTTGATCGTCAGCATCTTCGGTGCCACAATCGGAGTTCCGTCTTCCTTCACGGCCTCACCGAGGTACTTCGTGAAAAAGACCTGGCTACGCCTGTTCGGGAATATGAAGCACAGGCCGGAAATCCCGCCCCGCGCCATATAATGATCCGCAACTTGCTTAAGGAATGGTGTCATATCTGGTAAGTTTTAACGAATATAGCAATTATATTCTTTGCGGCAAAAATAAGCGGAGTTTGTGCCAAAACCAGGCACAGGCAAGGACTTTTTCAAATATTTCGAAATTATTTTTAATTTTTAATAATTCCATTTTGTAAATTCAAATATTGGCATTAACTTTGCGACACGAAATGACGTTTGTTCATTTCATTTTGTTTGACTTATAAATGATTCAGTTATGAAAAAGAAGTTTAGATGTCTGGTTTGCGGTTATGTTTACGAAGGCGAAAACCCTCCTGCGGAGTGTCCTCAGTGTCACGCCCCGGCGAGCAAGTTCGTTGAGATCAAGGATGAGGGCGGCAAGCCACAGTGGGCCTGCGAGCACCACATCGGTGACGGTCAGGTAGAGGACAAGGAAGTCGTCCAGGGGCTGAGGGATCATTTCAACGGAGAATGCAGTGAAGTAGGAATGTACCTCGCCATGAGCCGCCAGGCCGAACGTGAGGGCTATCCTGAGATCGCGGAGGCATTCAAGAGATACGCTTTCGAAGAGGCCGAGCACGCAGCCAAGTTCGCGGAGCTTCTCGGTGATGTTGTCTGGGACACAAAGACCAACCTTGAGAAACGTTATCAGGCCGAGGCCGGAGCCTGCGAAGGCAAGCTTGCAATCGCCACCAGAGCCAAGCAGCTCGGCTACGACGCCATCCACGACACAGTCCATGAGATGGCCAAGGACGAGGCCCGTCACGGAGCCGGTTTCTACGGCCTCCTCACCCGCTACTTCAGCAAATAACGGTGGAGATCAATCCGCTGACGTTCAGAACGATAAGCGGTTGTCTTCGGTTCACTGCAACCAAAGACAACCGCTTATTTCATTGTTTGCCAAACAATTAGATATCACGCTTAAAAAATATTCCGTGAACGTTGAAGAAATATTAAAGTAAATATTCTAATTTTGTCGGCAAATCGCCCTCGAAGCTGCGCGGCAGCTGGAGGCCCAAGAAAGCATAAACGTTAATATTCAATAAATTACCTACAATGTCAAGGATAATTACTTTTGGAGAGATTATGCTCCGTCTCGCGACACCGGGACATCTCAGATTCTCACAGGCCCACGAATTCGAGGCCACTTTCGGTGGCGGAGAGGCGAATGTCGCTGTCTCGCTGGCCAATTACGGGCAAGACGCACAGTTTGTGACCGCGCTTCCAGCCAACGACATCGCCAAAGCATGTCTGGCTGAGCTTCGCGGATTGGGTGTCGGTGTGGAGTTCTGCGTTGAAAGCGGAGACAGAGTCGGGATTTATTACATTGAGAAAGGAGCTGTATCCCGTCCAAGCAAGGTGATCTACGACCGTGCGCACTCCTCGATCTCGGAGATCAAGCCCGGAATGATCGATTGGGACAAGGTGTTCGAGAAAGCGGACTGGTTCCACTGGACCGGGATAACTCCAGCGATCAGCCAGAGCTGCGCAGATGTCTGCCTTGAGGCTATCCAGGCGGCTAACAAGCACGGAGTGAAGGTTTCCTGCGACCTCAACTACAGAAAGAATCTTTGGAGATATGGCAAGACCGCTTCTGAGATCATGCCTGCCCTCGTGGCCGGGTGCGATGTCATCATCGGCAACGAGGAGGATGCCGAGAAGGTCTTCGGAATCAAACCGGAAGGGTTCAACGCCGAGGCCGGAGTGATTGACACAGCCAAGTTCGAGTTTGTCGCAAAGTCGCTTATGGAAAGATTCCCCAAGGCATCCAAAGTAGCGATTACCCTCCGGGGATCCATCAACGCTGACCACAACACATGGGGAGCGGTTCTGTACGACGGAAAAACACTTTATGTTTCAAGACGTTACGACATCACCGACATTGTTGACAGAGTAGGCGGCGGTGATTCGTTCGGCGGAGGACTGATCTACGGTCTTCTCAACTACAATGACGATCAGAAAGCGCTTGACTTCGCTGTGGCCGCCTCATGTCTCAAGCACACTATCGAGGGCGACTACAACCGGGTGACCACCAAAGAGGTCGAGACATTGATGAACGGCAACGGTTCTGGCCGTGTCTCACGATAGTCATCCTACGAGCGACCAAACATTCTAATCACGACAATTCACGAATATGGCAAAATACAACAAGATTCAAGTACTCTCCACCGCTCTAGAAACAGGACTGGTGCCAGTGTTCTACAACAGTGACCTTGAAACATCAAAGTCCGTTCTCAAGGCTTGTTACGATGGAGGAATAAGCATGTTCGAGTTCACGAACAGGGGCGATTTCGCACATGAGATCTTCGCCGGTTTGGTGAAATACGCCAATGACAATCTTCCGGGAATGATTCTCGGCGCCGGTTCGGTGATTGACGCTCCGACTGCCGCCCTTTACCTTCAGGAGGGAGCGAACTTCATCGTCGGGCCGCTTTTCAACCCGGAAATCGCAGAGCTTTGCAACCGGCGCCTCGTGCCATATATTCCCGGATGTGGATCTGTCACCGAGGTCGGCAACGCCCAGGCGGCAGGATGTGACATCTGCAAGATATTCCCGGGAGATGTGCTCGGTCCGTCTTTCGTGAAAGGTGTCAAGGCTCCTATGCCATGGACCCAAGTCCTTGTCACAGGAGGGGTCAAGCCTGAGGAGGAAAACATCTGCGCATGGTTCAAGGCAGGCGCCTCGTGTGTCGGAATGGGCAGCAACCTCTTCCCTAAGGATGTCGTCAAGGCCCACGACTGGGCCGCCATCACAAAACTCTGCTGCGACTCGCTCGCCATCATCGCCGAGGCGAGGCGATAAAAGATGATCAAGGTAATATTACTGATAGACTGCGCCAGTGAGTTTGACAGAAAGCTTCTGCGCGGCATCATGAAATATTCCAAGGAAAACGGGCCGTGGCTCTTCTACCGCATCCCGTCCGACTTTCGTGGAGCCAAGGGGCGTGAGGAATGGGTGATGGAATGGGCCAGGAAATGGAACGCCGACGCCGTGATCGGACGTTGCGACGAGGACAAGGTCGGACTCCTCGGACAGCTGGACATCCCGATCGTGCTTCAGAACAACAAGACAAGGAGCGATATATATTCCAATCTTACAGGAGATTACATCGGCACCGGAAGGCTTGCGGCGCAATATTTCCAAAAGAAGCTTTTCACCAACTACGCTTTCTTCGGAGTGCGTGGCATCATCTGGTCGGAAGAACGTTGCAAAGGCTTCCGGGATGCAGTGACATCAAGCTGGGGCGAGTTCAGCGTATTCAACGTCGAACCCGGAGAAACTTTCGAAAGGGACAGAATACTCTCTTGGCTCAAGGACCTGCCGAAACCTGTGGCGCTTTTCTGCTGCGATGACGCACACGCCCTGTACATAACAGAGACTTGCAACATGGCCGGTATCCGCATCCCCGAAGAGATCTCCGTCCTCGGAGTCGACAACGATGAGTTGCTCTGCGGAATCTCGGATCCTCCGATCTCATCAGTGGAACTTGACGTCGAGCGCGGGGGCTATAACACGTGCGCCCTCCTTCACAGGCAGATCCTTGGCAGGACAAGGCAGCCTTTCAATGTCGTGATAAATCCCATGGAGATCATTCAGAGGCAATCCAGCAACATCTACAACATCAAGGATCCGAATGTCTCGAAGATTGTGGATTACATAGACGCCAACTACAATTCCAACCTGGACGTGAACCGCATTCTCGAGATTGTCCCCTTGTCGCGGCGAAGCATCGAGACAAAGTTCAAAAAAGAAATGGGGACAAGCATTTATCAATATATTCTTAAAAACCGCGTGGAGCATTTCGCCCACCTTCTGCTCACCTCCGACCGTCCGGTGTTCGAGATAGCCGACGAGGTCGGATTCGCCGACAACGGCAACTTCTCGCGCGTGTTCCGTAAAATCAAAGGGTGCTCCCCTTTGGAATACCGTCAGAATAATTGCGGTTTTCGACAATAGATTTACGTTTTCTCTGCGTTATAAAACAATATTACCGTTTATATTTGCAAATGATCGCTGTGATAATCACAGACTAATGACCATCATCTCTTATATATGGAAAATAAACGGCAGTATTACATTTCCCTTACGATGCTGGGAGGCCTGTTCTTCATCTTCGGGCTTGTCTCATGGGTGAACTCCATCCTGATTCCCTATTTCAAGATCGCGTGCGAGCTGAAAAGCGGGGTCCAGACTTATCTTGTGACCTTCGCTTTCTATATCGCCTATCTTGTCATGACCGTTCCCGCTTCCTTTCTGCTGCGTAAGACGGGCTACAAGAAAGGGACATTGATCGGCCTATGGATCATGTCATTAGGAGCGCTGCTTTTCTGGCCGGCCGCCTTGACAAGGACCTATGGCATGTTCCTGCTCGCATTGTTCACCATAGGGACAGCGCTTGCCATCCTCCAATCTGTCGCCAACCCTTTTGTGACGATCATCGGCCCTTACGAAAGCGCCGCCAAGAGAATCAGCGTGATGGGAATCTGCAACAAATTCGCCGGCATCATCGCCCCGCTTGTCTTCGCCGCCCTTGTGATCCGTCCCCAGGACAAGGAGGTCATGGACATGGTAGAGGCAGGATTGCTCGACGGTCCGGCCAAGGAAGCCGCGCTTGACGGCATGATCAGAGGTGTCATCGTACCTTATGCGGTGCTCGCTGTTCTCCTTTTCGCATTCGGAATCCTGTTCTTCAAATCACCGGTCCAGGACATCAACCCTGACAACGCGAACAGCTCCGGCACCTCCGGCAGCGACAGAAAGTCAATTCTGGAATATCCTTACCTTGTCCTCGGCGTGTTGGCGCTCTTCTGTCATCTGGGCAGCCAACAAATCTCCGTCAGCACAATCATCGGTTACGCCCAGAGCATCGGAATGGATCTTGAGACCGCGAAGGTGTTCCCGTCCTACACCCTTGGATGCATCCTTTTCGGCTACCTTCTCGGAGTGTTCTTCATCCCTAAATACATCAGCCAGCAGAAATCACTCGTCATCTGCACGATCACAGGACTCGTGCTTTCGGTTTTGGTCCTTGTCCTGCCGCTGAAGGCATCCATCTGGAGCCTCGTGCTTCTTGGAATCCCGAATTCATTGATTTATGCAGGAATATGGCCGCTGGCGATCAGAGGCCTTGGACGTTGGACAAGTCTGGGGTCATCGCTTCTGGTGATGGCACTCTGCGGAAATGCGGTACTTCCGCTGATCTACGGCTATGTGTCAGATCACATGGGACTTCAAGCCTCCTACTGGCTTCTGGCGCCATGCTTTGCATATATGATTTTCTATGCGGTTTACGGTTATAAGATAGAAAGATGGAAACAGCGTTAATCAACGGAAGAATAATAATTTCGGGCAAGATCACCTCAGGCGTTCTTGTCCTTGAGGGCGGTCTGGTGAAAGGGATCGCCGACAGCGTTCCCGCAGGGGCTGAAATCCTTGACTGCGAAGGGGACTACGTAAGTCCGGGATTCATCGACATGCACACCCACGGAGCCGGAGGAGCCGACTTCATGGACGGAACTGTGGAGGCATTCCTCACCGCCGCCAGGATGCACGCCATCCACGGCACCACCCTGCTCTGCCCGACAACGCTCACAAGCACCAACGAGATCCTTTTCGAGTCTTTCGAGACTTATAAAAAGGCCGTGAAAGAGAACAAGGACGGCGCCCGGTTCGGAGGCATGCATCTCGAGGGACCGTATTTCAGTCCGAAATTCGCTGGAGCACAGGATCCGAGGTATTTGAGGAACCCAAAGCCATCGGAATACATGGAAATCCTTGACAGATGCCCGGATCTGGCCAGATGGAGTTTCGCTCCGGAGCTGGACGGCGCTCCTGAATTCGCCGCCGAGCTCAAAAGAAGAGGGATTGTCGCCTCCATCGGCCACACTGACGCGACATTCGCGGACTGTGACGCAGCCTACAAGGCCGGAGCGACAATGATGACCCACTTCTACTCCTGCATGAGCACAATCTCAAGACGCAACGCCTACCGCTACGCCGGCGTCATCGAGTACGGTTACTGGCAGGATGGAATGAGAATCGAGATCATCGCCGACGGCATCCATGTACCTGCCGACCTGCTTCATCTTCTTCTCAAGATCAAGGGTGCCGGCAACATCTCACTCGTCACCGATTCAATGAGAGCGGCAGGGATGCCCGAAGGCAAGAGTATCCTGGGAAGTCTGGCCGACGGCCAGGAGGTCATCGTGGAGGACGGCGTGGCCAAACTGATGGACCGCAGCGCGTTCGCCGGGAGTGTGGCCACCGCCGACAGGCTCGTGCGCACAATGGTCAACATCGCCGGATGTACAGTGTGCGAAGCGGTCAGAATGATCACCGAGAATCCCGCCAAGGTGATGGGACTCTACGACAGAAAGGGATCGTTGGACCCGGGAAAAGACGCCGACATCGTCGTGTTCGATGACAATATCAACGTTAAGAGAACAATCATAGGTGGAAAAATAATCTATTAAATCATGATACTCAAGACATTCAAGTCAGACAATCTGGTCGTCAAGGTGTTTGACTCCAGAAAGAACATGGGCAAGGCGGCCGCAGCCGATGTGGCGGCATGCATAAAAGACATTCTCGGCAGGAAAAAGGAGATCTACATGGTCTTCGCGGCGGCTCCGTCGCAGAACGAGTTCCTCGAAGCCCTGGCCTCGACGGAAGGCATTGAATGGAACCGGATCCACGCCCTTCACATGGATGAATATGTCAACCTTCCGGCAGACGCACCTCAGGGGTTCGGCAATTTCCTTCGCCGGGCGATCTTTGACAAGGTGCCGTTCGCAAGTGTTGACTACATCGGCACCGACCGCGACTCGGAGGCGACCTGCAAAAGATATTCGGAAATACTGAGCGCAGTGACAATCGACATTGTCTGCATGGGGATCGGAGAGAACGGGCACATAGCTTTCAACGACCCGCATGTCGCGGATTTCAACGACCCTCTTCTCATAAAGAAAGTGGATCTCGATGAGAAATGCCGGATGCAGCAGGTTCACGACGGATGCTTCAAGGATCTTTCGGAGGTTCCTGAATATGCCCTGACGCTGACCGTCCCGACAATGTTCAACGCCGACCACCTGTTCTGTGTCGTGCCGGCAGCGACAAAGGCTGACGCTATCAAGGCGACAGTGTTCAATACCGTGTCAGAGAAATGCCCGGCGTCAATCCTGCGCAGGCACAAAAACGCGGTACTCTACACCGACAGAGACAGCGCCAAGTACATAATGGACTGATGCTTATGGGCGGGAAAGCAAAATATATCCTGACGCTCCTGGCGCTTCTGACGGCTTGTCACCTGTCTCTGTCCGCGAACTCGTTTGAAGTCAGGGCGGTTTACCTTGATTTCAGAACACAGGTGATGACAATGCCGGCGATGAAGGCTTTTGTGTCAGACGCCGCCAGTAAGGGCATGAACGCCGTTGTGGTCGAATGGGAGGCTACTTTCCCGTTCAACGACAACCTTATACTACGAAACCGCCATGCGTTCACGGAAGCCGAGATAACGGACTTTATCGGTTACTGCTCAGGTCTTGGAGTCGATGTAATTCCCCTTCAGAACTGTTTCGGACATTCTGAATACATCCTCCGGCACGAGCGGTACGCAGTCCTGAAAGAAGACAGGAAAGACTGCTCGCAGGTCTGTCCGATGATGGCGGACGAGGCTGAAGGAATATTCCGAAGCATCTTCACCGAAATAGCCAGGGCGCACACCTCTGAATATATCCACATCGGATGCGATGAGACAAGGCTGCTCGGGCACTGCCGTAAATGCCGTGATAAAGCGCAGCAGGAGGGTGTGTCGAAACTATACGTGGATTATGTCTCCAGAATGTGCGGGATAGTGTCCTCTCTCGGAAAAAGGCCTATGATCTGGGCTGACATAATACTGAAATACCCTGAGGCACTTCAGTCGCTTCCTGATGATGTGATCATAGTCGACTGGAATTACGGATGGAACCAAGACCACTTCGGAAAGATGGACAATCTAAGGAATTCCGGCCGTGAGATCTGGGGAGCGTGCTCGTTGCGCTCACATCCGGACAATCTCTATCTCGTGCAGTGGAGGAAACATCTTGAGAACATATTCAGTTACACTTCCTACGCCGCCGATTGCGGATTCAAGGGCATAATCAACACGTCATGGTCAACATCGGGGACTTACGGTTATATTTATGATGACAGGAACGAGGTGATAGACCTCCAACCGGTAAGAGAGGTCTACCCGCAAAGCGGGTTTGACATGCTGATGACGGCATATTCAAACGCCATCTCAGACAGCCCGCTCGCCCCGGATGAGTTCCTTGAGCATTACTGCCGCATGCGGCTTGGATTGAAATCCACTGAAGACATATCGGCCGTCAAGGATTATTTCAACATGACCCAGAATCCGGTATATTCCTTTCAGGGGAACTCGGCGCACGTCGATAAGGAACTACAGAAATGCGTGGAGATCAGAGAACGTCTGAGGAAAGTCAGGTTTCCCGGCAAGGTCACAGAGACGGCCAGACACCTTGAACTGATGCTTGACATCCGTATCAACTACCTAAAGTTCAAGCAGGCAGACTTATTCATGGAATCCGTGGATTTTTCAAGTGAGGACGTGCCAGAGACACTCGCCAAGTTAGAGAAGATTGAGAAGGAGTGCGGGAAACTGAGGAATGATTTCGTGAGGCTAAACGGAGATTACCTCAAGGACGCCGGCCAGTCGTTCAACGAATGGACTTTCCTGGGAAAGATCAGGAACAGGATAGCGGTACTCAGGAACATTTGACGATCATTTAATAATAACACTGAAATGAAAGATTTAAGATTGCTTGCATTGCTGGCCATCGCCTTTTTCGGACTGTCCTGCACGACAGACAAGACGGATTACGGGCCGACAATCGACGAGATAGATATCATTGAAGTCGACCACAGTGATGACGAGCCTAAGATCGACCACGACGAATGCCTCAAAATGGCCGGCGTGACCGACCTTATGGCCAGAAAAGCCGAGGCCTACTCCAAGGCCACCGGCTCTGGCGGCAAAGAGGGCTTGTTCAATTGCGTGTATGTCTATTCGTCAAGCCTCACAAAATACGCCGACGTACCGAAAAGACTTGCGGCGAGAATCGCCCTTATGGGATTCAAAGGAGTCTATCTCAGTCCGGGAGGAAATCGTCTGGCCACAGCTGACAATTGGCTCAGGACATTCATCTCAACCTGCTCGGATCTTGGAATCGAAGTCTACGCCACGTACTACGAGGACAACTCTGTCTTTCTTGGAGAGGTCGGAGCGGATGCATGTCTGCAAAAGGTCATCTCGTACAACAGAAGCGTGAATCCAGAGGAACGTTTCGGAGGGATCTCGGCGGATCTCGAGCCACACACGATCAAAACCGACATCGGACTTGGCTGGGTCTGGAACACCGAAAGCGGCAACGGAGCCGGTGGAGCCAACGAGAATCTTCTGAAAACGACTCTCAGCAGGCTCGGGTATGCCAGCAAGAAACTTGCGGTCTCGGGACTGAAACTTCAAGAGGCAATATGGTGGAAATATCAGGAACTGTACGACGCCGGAAGCATCGCCTACGGTGATGTGAACCAATTCTGCGAAGTCTGCGACTGGGTCTCGGTCATGGCTTACCGAAACTCTACGGAAAAGATCATGCTGGTCTGCGAGCCGGTCTTCAAGGCTTGCGGGAAAGAGTCGTCCGTCAGCGTCTGCGTAAAGACCGCGACAAACGGCGAAGTGTCCACAAGCCTTCAGCCCAATGGTTGGAACGCCCTATTGGAGACTATGTCCTCACTGAGGGACAGCGGCTACAAGTGCCTCAAAGGTCTTGATGTTTTCCAGTACGACGCGCTTGAGACCATGTGGGAATGGAAGAATGACAAGAACTAATAACTATTTGATATGAGCAGTTTGGTAAAATATTTTGCGGCAGTGATTCTGTTTTCGGTGTCACTGTTGGCTTCCGGACAAACCGTCCAGATAAGCGGTGTGGTCCTGGAAGATTCACAATCCGGCGCCCTGCCGGTCATCGGAGCGGGCGTCAAGGTAAAAGGCACATCCAACGGAGCTGTCACAGATCTTGACGGCAGATTCTCCCTGTCGGCCAAGGAGGGAGACGTGCTTGAGGTCAGTTGTCTTGGCTACCGCGGTGTCGCCGTGAATGTCGGCAAGGACAACTACTACAAGATATTCATTGAGCCGGAGTCCATGATGCTCGATCAGCTGGTCGTGGTTGGTTACGGCTCCATGAAAAAGAGTGACCTTGCGACATCAATCACGTCCGTCAACACGGAGGAAATGAAGATATTCCCGGCCGCCACCGCAGCCGAGATGCTGCGCGGGCGCGCCGCCGGTGTGACAGTGACAAGCGCGTCAGGACGTCCTGGCTCGACTCCATCAATCAAGATTCGTGGAACAAGGTCCATCTCAGCCAGCAACTCCCCTCTCTACATCATCGACGGCAGCGTGGCTTCCGACACGGAGTTCGCCATGATCAACTCGGACGACATCGAGTCCATCGAAATCCTCAAAGACGCAGCCTCACAGGCGATCTATGGAGCCAGAGCGAGCGACGGAGTCATACTTGTGACCACCAAACGTGGAAAAGCCGGCGAAAGCACAGTGACCTACAACGGCTACATCGGATTCCAGACACTCCACAAGAACTTTGACTACTACACGGCTGACGAATATCTCGCCCTCAGGCGTGAGGCCGTGGCAAATGACATGGGAGTGGTTGACGCGACGACCGTTCCGATCGCCACGGCGCTCGCTGACGACATCATGGCTCAAGTCTACAAAAGTGGTGAATACGTGGACTGGGAAGACCTCATGTTCAAAAAGGCCGCCTTATATCACAGCCATGAGCTCAGTTTCAAGGGAGGCACCGACAAACTCAAGGCCATGGCCAGTATGGGATATTTCAATCAGGACGGCATCATGAAAGTGAACTCGGGCTACGACAGGATCAGTTCCAGAGTGAACCTTGACTATCAGGTGAAGAAATGGTTGAAACTGGGAGCCAACACCTCTTTCGGATTCTCCAACCGCGAGATCGAGAACGGAGCGTTCTACCAGTTCATCACCCGCTCTCCTCTTTCGCGGATTTACGACGAGAACGGGGAATATATTCCTTACATCAACAGCAACAAGGACACCAACCCGGCCTACAGCGCCCTTCATGACACACATGACGCCAAGGCGAACAGTTACAGAATCAATGCGTTCGCGGACGTGACTCCATTCAAGGGATTCACCTACAGATTCAATGTGTCCTACTACAACAGAGTCAACGAGGAAGGGCACTCACGTGACTCCTACTACCCTAACGGTGGAGGCTCGACCGCGTCTCTTCTCAACACGACCAACACGCAGACCCTTATCGAGAACTCAATCAGGTACGATGTGCCTATCAGAAACGAGAATCACAAGCTGAACATCACGGCGGTGCAGTCTGTCGACAAGTCACTTCGCAAGACACTGGGATATTCAGTGGCGAATCTGCCTGTCGACAAGACCTACAACTACATCGCCAACGGTGAGGTGACAGGACAGCAGAGGGCATATTCAGAGAACAATCTCGTTTCATTCATGGCCAGGGCACAGTACAATCTGATGGACAGATATCTGTTCAACCTCGCGGTGCGCCGTGACGGTTCCAGCCGGTTCGGAAAAGACAACAAGTGGGGCACATTCCCGTCGCTCGCTTTCGCCTGGAGAGCGTCGGAGGAGAAATTCCTTAAGGATGTCCATTGGGTGAACAACCTGAAACTCAGGACAAGCTACGGAATCGTGGGCAACCAGAACGGAATCGACAACTACGCCACCCTGGGAGTAGCGAAGCCAATGCCTGGCGAATTCGGAGACACCTACTACATGGGCTATCTTCCAGGCAATGACCTTCCTAACCAGAACCTCAAATGGGAGCAGTCCGGCACAGCCAACGTAGGACTTGATTTCGGCATCCTTGACAACAGGATTTTCGGAACGGTCGAGTACTATAACACCCGCACGACAAACCTGCTCGTTTCCAGAGCCCTTAACGCATCACTCGGCTACAACTCCATGCTTGACAATCTGGGAGAAACCAGAACCAACGGAATCGATTTCAACGCAACATTCGACATAATCAGAAGCGAGGATCTCGACTGGAGCGTCTCCACCAACATCAGCAAGTTCAGCGGAAAGATCGTAAAGATCGACGACACGGTGGACGAGAACGGCAACTATGTCAGCCAGCCAGGCAACAACTGGATCATCGGGGCCCCTGTCAACATCTACTACGACTACAAGGCCGACGGAGTCTACCAGTACGACGACTTTGACGTGTTCAGCGACAAAGGCTCCCTGACATACAAACTCAAGCCGACATTTGACTCCGACGGCGACGGCGTCGCCGACTCTCCACTCTCCCGCAACGACAATGTGGAGCCGGGAAGCGTGAAACTGCGTGACGTGAACGGCGACGGCAAGATCAACGAGGATGACAGGGTTGTCTACAAGAGAGATCCGGACGCCACATTCTCACTCTCGACTAATCTAAGATGGAAAGGTTTCGACTTCTTCATGGACTGGTATGCGGTCCTCGGGGGATATGTGCTGAATCCGCTCATGTATGACGGTGAATACGGCGGCGATCTCAGGGGACGCTCCAACGGAATGAAGGTGGACTACTGGACACCGTACAACCCGTCCAACACCGCTCCAAGGCCTAAATACGGGTCAGAAGTGCCTTATATGAGGACACTTGCCTATCAGGATGCATCATACTTGAGATTGAGGACCATCCAGCTCGGCTACACCCTTCCGAAAAAGGTGACATCGAAGATGAAGATTCAGAATCTCCGTTTCTATGTGACAGCGACAAACCTGCTGACATTCACCAAAGTGCTGTCTTACAGCCCTGAAGTCACCGGTAATCTATACCCTGAAACCCAGCAGACTGTGTTTGGAGTTAACTTTTCTTTCTAAAGAGCAAGACGATGAAAAAGACATCCATAATAACAATTTCCGTGTTGGCCATGACCTTATTCGGATCATGTGACAACCTGCTCAACCTTGAGTCGGAGACTTCCGTCACCACGAATTATCTCAAGAATGACAAAGAAGGCCTGAAAAGATCCATCGCCGGACTATATGTCTATGAGAGGGACAACATTGTCGACAATTCCGACTCCAAAGGCATCGTGATTCTCCCTCAATTGTTCGACTTCAACACAGACATATTCCTGTTCAACGCAGGGAACTGGGCCTCTTTGGGCAGACTTACAGACCTGACCCCGGATTCAGGCGTCCTCGAGGATTACTGGAAGTTCTGGTATGCGATAGCTGGACGCGCCAACGAGATCATCGCTTCGGCCGAGAATCTTGGGTTGGACGATCCTGAGATCAATAAGATCCATGGCGAAGCCTGCCTTTTCAGGGCAAGGGCTTACTTCGAGCTCTGGAAGCGTTTCGAGAGAATCTATCTGAACACCGAGCCTACGGACGCGTCCAATCTGAACAGGACCTACAAGCCGGCGTCCAAGGACGAAGTCTTCACTCTATTGAAGAGCGACCTCGACGCGGCCATCGCCGCCCTGCCGTACGAGATACCTGTCTACAACAACGGAGTCATGTACGGAATGTACACCAAGGCCACGGCCAAACACGTACGCGCGCAGGTGGCGATGTGGGAAGAGGACTGGGACTGCGTGATCACCCAGACAGAAGACATCCTGAGGGACGCCAAAGGCATCACCGAGATGGAGAATGATCCTGCCGTGATCTTCAACTCCGAGGATCTGAGGTCAAAGGAAGTTCTGTACGCCTACCAGTTCTCGAAAAATACAGGAGGCGGTGGTGTGATCACGGGAACGACACTGAAAGGACATCCTGTTTCCGTCTATGTGACATCCAGATACTCAAGCGTGGACGGAGCTATCAGTTCCAGCGACCAAGGTGGTTTCGGCTACGGCAGAGACTACCCCAACCAGCATCTTCTTGACATGTACGGTCCCAAGGACAAGCGCCTGGACTGTTACTTTGTAAGGAAGTTCTACTACAACGACCCGGCACGTCCCGAAACCTACGGGAAGGAGATCGTGCCAAAGAAAGACGCATCCTACATCGCCAACCTGCACACGATGAGCAGAAAGCACGCCGACTTCTGGACGAACGCCGACGAGCCTGACCGGAAGACCAGCTTCAGAGATCTCATCGTCTACCGCCTTGCGGAAACCGTGCTGATGTGTTCGGAGGCATATTTCCACAAGGGAGACAACACCAACGCCGTGAAATACTTCAACATGACGTACGAACGTGCCGGAAACGACAGATTCGAAGGGACTCTCACACTTGAGAATATTCTTGATGAATATGCCCGCGAACTCAACTTCGAGGGTGTCAGATGGCCTCTTCTGAAGAGACTCGGACTGCTCGGAGAATATTGTCGGAAATGGGAGGGTGAATCAATGGCCGAGAATCCTTATCTCAACAAGGACTTCACTTTCGCCCGGCAGAACTTTGTCATCGGAAAGCACGAATGCTGGCCGATTCCAAGCAATCAGATACTTCTTATGGGTGGATCCGACGTCTATCCTCAGAACAAAGGCTGGAACTAAAAACATTTGAAAATGAAAAGATTTGGACACATCATACTATTTGCCACAGCTGTTTTATCAGCGGCATGTGACAAGGAGGAGACCAAAGAGGATTTCTTCAATATTGATGAGACCGAGGTTCTCCTCACGGACTACAGCTCCGGATCCAAGGACATCCTCCTTGCGACGAACACTGAACCGACAGCGACACTTGAGGAGGTGGCCGAATGGCTGACCGCCGAGATCACGCCGCGCTGTCTTTCGCTCACATATCAGGAGAACACCAGCGAAGAAGACAGGAGCGCCGAGGTTCACATTGCGGCCGGCAGCATCCTTGCCACCGTCACTGTCACTCAGCCTGGTCACAAAAAAGAACCAGATCCGGAACCGGAACCTGAGCCAGATCCTCTCTACAAGGTTCTCGATGTCTGGTATCAGAACGGCCTCCCTGCCGGAATCGTATTCTGGGTTGCCGAGGACGGACAATCCGCGCTTGTCGTAAGCCTTGACAGAACAGCGACAACCGTGGCTTGGTCAACTGACGGATCGCATGTGATAGGCACAGGCGAGTCTGACGGAGCCGCCAACACAGCGCTGCTCCGCTCAAGCGAGGAAGCCGCCTCCATTCCAGCCCTCGAATTCTGTGACGCTCACGGAGATGGGTGGTTCTGGCCGGCGATGGACGAGATGAAGAAATTGTTCGAGGCCTACAACGGCACCGCGTTCGATGCAGCCACCGCAGATAAGCCGTCTGCAATCACCCAAGAAGAGAAAGACGCCAGAGCCGCCTTCGAGAAGGCGCTCACCGACAATGGAGGAATCGCACTCAACACCGGCTCCGAGAACAGCAATGGAGACCAGTATTGGACAAGCACAGAGCAGACGGACGAGAAGACCGGAAAGGTCTATGCTTCGACAATGCGTTTCGGCAAGGTCTACGCGTCAACACCGGCCGACCAAATGGGCAAAACAAATGCCTCAAAGAGGTACGTCCGCTGCATGAAGCACGTGAGCGGAGAGCCGGAGAAACCTCTCCAGACCAAGTTCCCGGTCTACAAGGAAAACGGGAAGAATGTCGGGATCATCTACTGGACATCTGAGGACGGAAAGACATCGAAGGTTCTCAGCCTGACTCGGTCCGAGGATATTCCATGGTCCAACGCCGCGGCGCCGGCGTTCCTGAATGCGGTCAGCATGGACGACGGGGCCGCCAACACCGCCACGATCAAGGCCAGCGGCGAGGCCAAGGACATTCCTGCCATAGCGTTCTGCTCAAGTCTGGGCGAGGAATGGTACTGGCCGTCTTTGAACGAGCTTGTCGAGATATTCAATGTCTATAACGGAGTCGCATACGACCCTAACGTCAAGTCAAAGGTTCCAGCCGAGATTTCCGACGAGGAGAAAGAAGCCAGAGCCGCGTTCGACCTCTCGCTCACCACATACGGAGGCACTGTGATGAACTCCGCGGCGGAGAACAAGAATGGCGAAAGGTACTGGGCCAGCACCGAATTACAGGATGCCAAGGGCACAGCCTACGGGTCTTTCATGAGGTTCGGCAAGGCCTACATGTCTACCGTGGCCGACACTCCGGGCAAAGGCAAGAGCGGTGACGGGCGTTTTGTCCGCTGCATAAGGACAATCAAGAACGATTAAGAAGCTGTTCTGATTTTTGAAAAGTGATTGGTACACCAGAAGCCCCTCACGAGTACGAAACCACTTCAAAAAGGTGATTGGTACAGTAGAGGGGCTTATCTTGTACGGTATTGCCAGAAATCTTCTACGATAGGCTAAAGATCTTCATCAGTGAGGCCGAAGCGCTCTGCGATGTCATCGGGGATCTCACCGAGGTCGGTGTTGTAATCGATCTCATCCCAAGCCTCTTCCATGGCGCGGCGGTCTTTCTTGGTCGGGCGGCCGGCACCTGGGTCGCGACGGAGGAAGAATGTCTCTACGGGAGCCTTGAGTTTGTCGATTTCGGATTGAGGGGTCATGTTCTCGGCGTAGTCTGGTACCAGTTTCGCCCCGAGACGGTGATCTGTCAACCGCTTTATTCTGTATGAATATTGCACCGCTCCCTTACGGATTTCCACCACCTCGCCGACCTTAAGCATTCTGGACGGTTTGGCGTTGACTCCACCAATCTTGACCTTGCCACCCTTGCAGGCGTCCGTGGCCTCGGTGCGGGTCTTGAACACCCTGATGGCCCAAAGAACCTTGTCTATTCTTTCAATATCCGCCATATTCACAAACCTAACTGTTCCATTCACGAATATGCGGATCCGGAGCCTCGTCCTCGACGAAGGAGCCCGGCTCGACCTCCTGATTCGTGTAGGAGTCCTTCACAAAACGCTTTTCCACAAGGGCTTCAAGCAGAATTGTCCCACTGGCTGCCGGAATAAGGAAGAAATCGTTCAACTCAGACGGCACAAGGATGGAATGCCCTGACTTCAATGAATATGACTCCACATTCTTTGCGCCTTTGTCACTCTCAACCGGAATCTGGACGGTCGCCTCTCCTGAAGCGCAGTAATAGACAGCAAAACTGCCCGGCTGGTCGGAGAATATGTGAAGTCCGTCCTTCAGATTGAGTTTCGTGACCACAAACTCGGGGCACACAGCCAGTTTGTCTCCAGAGATCGGTTCAGGAACATATTTCTTAAAATCAATCAGATCGAAGGCTTCCTCAAGAAGCAGTTCCTCTGAATCAGGTAGTTCCACACCCCAGTTATGGAGATTGAACACGAGTTCGGAACTCTCGGCGATCTCGACGATCTTTAGCCCGGGACCGGCTGCGAAGACAGTTCCAGGCTTTATCAGAAAAGCTTCGCCCTTATGTGGCTCGACAATATTCAAGACTTCTTTAACCGTCCCTTCCTGACACCTCGCGTAGAACTCGGAGGGATCGATGTCACGGTTGAAGCCCAGCAGCAACTCAGAATCCGGAGCGGCCTCCTGAACGTACCAAAGGGCGGTCTTGCCGAACGAATCGTACCTTTCGGCGGCCACGTCATCAGAAGCGTTCATCTGAAGTGGCTGCCATGCCTTGACATCCATGACCTTCACCATCACAGGGAACTGAAGCCCGTAAAACTCGAAAACATCGTCTCCGACCACTCTCTCCAGATACGTCCCCATAAGTTCGCTCAGGGTGTTTCCTCCGAACCAACCATTGTCGATCATCGAATCCTTGAAGCCAAGATCAGCGATCTGATAACTGACGTGCCCCCAAGGCACATCTGCCCCCTCATCCACAAATCTAAGCGGGTAGAGTTTCCTATTATTGTCTTCCATATTCTTGAATATAATTCACTATTCCGCACCGACCTGCGCCTTGACCTTGGCCACGAAATCAGCCGGAATCTTTTCATAATTAGCGAAATCAGCGATAAGCGACGCCGTGTCAATCTTCTCCAGATACTTTCCTGCATTCTGAGGGTCCTCGTTAATGAAGCTGGCGCATTGCGCGAGGGCAAGGAACGGATCCGGAAGCATCATGTAGGCATCTACATATTTCCCGAAAATCAACTTGGCCTCAGGGGTGATGTCCATCATTCTGTGCA
>ERZ808286.276-NODE-276-length-36644-cov-4.441936_pt1 | contig 36644 bp, 28 predicted proteins | sample MGYA00521276_ERZ808286 | MGnify/ENA primary metagenome ERZ808286 (study PRJEB31516, sample SAMN03275607) | gut metagenome | biome: mammalia-associated habitat; material: feces | host: Papio cynocephalus | place: Kenya | collected 2012-08-01 ... | reverse complement strand
AGCATATAACGCAGGATGAGTTCATCCGTCAGAGGTTGTCCGCGTTCTTCCAGAGACGCCTTCGCCTCATTGCGGCGTTTTTGCTGCTCGGTCTGCCATTTTTCAATGGCTCGGCACATGTTGGCGCTGTTGACGGTGCGGGCAAGTTCAATGAAGATGTGGGTGTCGGCATCAATCTTCCTCTTCTGGCGCAGCAGATTGATGAGCCGCCTCAAGTTTGTAAGCGCACGCGTGGCCAGTGGATTTCTGATGGCGTTGAGATCTACAGGCGGTAAGATCGGATTCTCACGATCTGTGTGGGAGGTGTCTACGTAGAGCTGCTCAAACTGTTCATCGGTCACGCTCCATTTCGTCTTGAGGAAGTTGCGATAATGAAAGCCTTCCAATGAGTGAACAGCGGGTTTGCGTGGAGTCTGCGCAGCGCACGCTTGTTCCTTTTCTTTAGCCCAGGTTTGTTCACACGCTTCGAGCCCATCAAGAATCTCTTGTTTATATTTCGGAAAGTCTTTGACGATGTCCGGTAGTTTGGCGCAGAAGATGGCTTTGCGCAGCGTAAAACCTTTTTTTAGGAAGGGCAAGATTTTGCGGATGGCGTGCAGACTGTATGCCGCACGTTCCTCTGAGGGCGTGAGCCGGATAAAAGTCTTTGCTTTATTCTCATCCAGCCCAAGCCCATGCTCATTCGTTGGCTTTTGTGCCCATGCGCGAAGCTTTTCTGTGTCATCAAAGGTATAGAGTGCGTTGAGTGCGCGCTGCCAGAGTGCCTCGTGTAATCCGAGTTCTAATAATCTTGCCCGGATAGGCATAATCGGGGCATCTGCAGATGGGCGGTAATTGGAATAACAGCGTGTTTTCTTTTCGAGAAATCCTTTCAAGAGATTGTCTACTGTGCATGGTATTTTACGGGTCAATTTTTCAAATAACTGTGCCCGTTCTTCTGGCGAGAGTTTCCGCCCTTCATGGGGAGCCAGGGTGTCGGTTCCATTGACTTCGTGTTTTGCCGGCGGTATTTCGGAGATCCGCAGATTGTTCATAAATGCCAACGCCCGGAATCGTTCATACTCCGGGTGCCCCATCAGGCAGCGGCGATATTTGTGCCCGACTTTACGTTGAGTTTCGCCGGTTTTTGTCCCCGGCACAACATACGGGCGTCCTTTTTCAAGCGCACACCACCCGACAAGATGGCGTTGGATCCGCAAGGGGCGTTGGAAGAATAGAATGCGATGCAGGCTTTCGCGAAGATCGGCAGAAAGTTCTTGCGTATCTGCAATCTGGTTGAACTCTTTTTCGTAGTGTTCGATACGCCCAGTATGGCGCCCGCGGATTCTATCGGCAGAGGCGGGTTCCTTGTAATTCTTTTCAAACATCCGATAGAAGTATTGTCCAAGCGTTAATTTCTCCTTGTTAAGTTCAGCGGTTAATGCCTGGATATCCCGTTTGATTACACCTTGCTCAGGTTGTGATGTTTTTTTGTGGTTACCTTTTACTCCGGAGTCCTCTTCGGCCTCCATCTCGGCCAACTGTTCCTTACGGGAACTTTTGAATCCGCGCCGCTGGGCAATATGGTAGAGCGCCCGCCCTAGAATCAGGTTGTCCACTTTCTCGCAGGCGGCGGCATTGCGGTCTGCATAGGGGTTTTGTTCTGGCGTTGAACGTAACCAGTTCATGAAGGGTTTATCCTCGAGTGGATAAATTCCCTTTTCTTTCCACTGGTTGAGCCCCTCTTCACTCAAGGGGCACATGCCGTGCTCCATCAATACCCGGAGAAGATGAAACTTGCGGAGTTTCCTTCGATAAATCAATCGCCGTGCCGCGCGCTTGGCTCGCCTTTTTGCCGCCGGGGAAGCGAGATTGTTTGAGTCATCCCGATCCATGCCTTCTGGAAAGATGATCACGCCACACTCAATCGGCGAGGGTGCACAAGAGCCGCTTGCGGCAGATTTCATGCGTTCATCCTCAAAAATTGCCCATCCGAGCGAGTTGGTGCCGAGATCAATCCCAAGACGTTTCATTTCATACTCCTGTGCTTGACAAAATCCCAAAACGGGGGCATACTATGGTCGTCTTTTCACAACAAGGCTATATGCCGTAGTCGAAAGACTTGCCCTGTACGTACTCCGTATAGGGCTTTTTGTTGCACCCCAAGCTTTGCGGTTATTATACGGCGTTTAGGTAGATGGAGCAAGGGGAATGTGTGTTTCTTATTCTATAAACGTGGAGACAAAGAGGGGAGAAGTTTTCTCTTCCTCCAGTTGTGCAGCATTTCAGGTTGCGGTGAGGGTGTGCGGGAACGGATTCAAACTTTATTTCAACTTCGCTTCGGGGTGAGTGAAGTGGGGGCTGGGTTTGGAGGCATCGGCATGAAATAGGTAGATTCTTGAAAAGAAAACACGCCGCGCGGAGGGTCTCCGGTGCGGCGTGCGATGTTGAGGTAAGAAGGAAGGTTTTAACAGCCGGTTTGTGCGGCTAGGCCGATATAGTCGGCAGGGGTCATGGCGCGCAGGCGGTTTTTGTCCGCTTCCGGGATCTCCAGTGTGTCGATAAAGGCATGGATGGTTTCCCGGGTCATGGCATGGCCGCGGGTGAGTGCTTTGAGCTTTTCGTACGCTTCGGGGACGCCGTAGCGGCGCATGACGGTTTGAATGGGTTCGGCGAGGACTTCCCACGCGTGGTCGAGATCGGCGGCGAGGGCTTCTTCGTTGGGGCTCATGCGGCTGAGGCCGCGCAGGGTTGAGGCTACGGCGATGAGCGTATAGGCAAAGCCTGCACCGATGTTGCGGATGGCGGTGGAGTCGGTCAGATCACGCTGCATTCGGGAGACGGGGAGTTTCCGCGCCAGGTGGCCGAGAATGGCATTGGCCAGGCCGATATTCCCTTCGGAGTTCTCAAAGTCGATAGGATTGATTTTATGCGGCATGGTGGAGGAGCCGACTTCTCCGGCGACAACCTTCTGTTTGAGATAGCGCATGGAAACATAGAGCCAGATGTCGCGGTCGAGATCAAGCAGTACCTGGTTCCAGCGCTGGAGGGCATCAAAGAGTTCGGCCATGCCGTCGTGGCTCTCGATTTGCGTGGTGAGCGGGTTTTGATGAAGCCCGAAGGATTCGATGACGCGGCGGGCGAGGGCGGGCCAATCAACTTGCGGTGCCGCGGCCAGATGGGCGTTATAGTTGCCCACGGCGCCATTCATTTTGGCGGGCAGCTCTACGGCATCGATTTGTGCGCTTTGGCGGCGGAGGCGGTGGACGAAGACGGCGAGCTCTTTGCCGAGGGTGGTGGGGCTGGCGGGCTGTCCGTGGGTGTGCGCGAGCATCGGGAGCGCGAGGGTGGCTTGTGCAAAAGCGGCAAGCGTATTTTCCAGGCGCTTTTGCTCTGTGCGAAGCACGGCTAGGCCATCTTGCAACTGCAGGGCGTGCGCCATGTTGTTGATGTCTTCGGAGGTGCAGGCAAAGTGAATGAACTCGCTGAGCACGGCGCAGTCGGCGGGGAGCTTTTCGCGGATGAGGTATTCCACGGCTTTAACATCGTGGCGGGTGGTGGCTTCAATTTCCTTGACGCGCCGGGCATCGGCCAGCGAAAAACCATCTGCGATGGCCTGAATCTCTGCCCGCTGAGCAGGTGTGAGCGCGGGGGCTTCGGGGAGCGCGGGTTCATCGCATAATGCGAGCAGCCAGGCGATCTCTACGCGGACGCGGCGATGAATGAGGCCGAACTCGGAGAAGATCGGCCTCAGCGGCGCGGTTTTATCGGCATAGCGCCCATCAATGGGCGACACGGCGGTGAGGGAAGAGAGTTCCATGCGGGCGTCCTTTAAGGGGGTGTAGGGGCTCATTTGGCTGCGCGGCGGGCAGCGAAGCGGGCAGCGGCTTTGTTTTGTTTGGTGCCTTCAGGGAAGGTTTTGTCTTTTTCTGTGGCGCGCAGCTGCTCGAGCAGAGCGATCTGCTCCTTGGTGAGGCTCTGGGGCGTTTCGGCTACGAGCTCTACGAGCAAATCTCCCGTTGGGTGGCGGCCAATGGCTCGAACGCCCTGGCCGCGCAGGCGCTGAATAGAACCATTGGAGGTGCCGGGCTTGATTTTGATGGTGCCGGAGCCGTTGGGCGTCTCAATCGTCAGCTCGCCGCCGAGGGCGAGAAGGGCGGGTGAAACGTATTTGTGCAGAATGAGATTTTGTCCATCGCGCTCGAAGAGATCGCTCGTGCCTACGGAGCAGCGCAGGTAGAGGTCGCCCCGCGGCCCGTTGTTCACGCCGGCATTTCCTTTTCCTGGCACGCGGACGCTCATGCCGCTGTTGATGCCGGCGGGAATGGCCACATCGACGGTTTCATTGGAAGCAACGAAACCGTCACCACGGCATTTCTTGCAGGGTTTTTCAATGACGGTGCCGGTACCTTTACAGACGGGGCAGGTTTGCTGGACGAATCCGAAAAAGCCGCCGCTCTGGTGCTGGAGCACGCCGCTTCCGCCGCAATGCTTGCAGGTTTGACGGGTTGTTCCTTTTTCGGCTCCGGTGCCGTTGCAGTCCGGGCAGGCTACGGCGGCATGGACGCGGATCTTCACGGTGGTGCCGAAGAGGGCGTCTTCAAAGCTGAGGCGGATGAGCTGCTCAGTATCTTCTCCGCGCTGGGGGGCGGAAGGGTCTGGGCGGGAACGTTTACCGCTGAAGCCTCCGAAGCCGCCGCTGAAGCCGCCGCCGAAGAACTGGTTGAGGATATCATTGAGGTCGGCGCCATGGGTGAAGTCGCGCTCAAAGTTGAAACCGCCTTCACCGAAGGCGTTTTTCATGCCCTCATGCCCATATTGATCGTAGAGCTTACGCTTCTTTTCATCGGAAAGAATCTCGTAGGCTTCGGATGCTTCCTTGAACTTTTCTTCAGCGGTCTTATCCCCGGGGTTACGGTCGGGGTGATATTTCATGGCCAGTTTGCGGTAAGCTTTTTTAATGGTATCGGCATCGGCGCTTTTTTCAACGCCGAGCACCTCATAATAGTCGCGTTTTGCTGCCATATTAGGCCTCCTCTTCGGATGTTTCAGCTGAAGTCTCAGCGGGTGCCTGCGGGGCACCGGCCGAAACGATCACCTGCGCCGGGCGCACCACTTTGGCCCCGAGTTTCCATCCCTTGCGGAACTGGCTGACGATGTGCCCCTGAGGCACGTTGCCATGGGGCGCCATAGAGAGCGCCTCGTGTGCCATGGGGTCAAACGCTGAGCCTTCCTGGGCGTCGATCACTTCTGCGCCGGATTGCTCCAATACTTTGCGGAATTCTTCGGCGATCATTCGGACGCCCTGCACGAAGGGGCTGTCTTCTTTAGCGGCGGAGAGAGCCATTTCAAAGTGGTCGAATACGGGGATCAGCGCGTTGAGCAGCCGCTCGTTGGCGCGCGCGGTGCGCTCCTCCAGTTCGCGCGCCTGCCGTTTGCGCATATTGTCGAAGTCGGCCAAGAGGCGCAGGTGGCGCTCTTTTGCGGCGGCCAGCTCGGCTTCAAGCGGTGAAGGCGCGGCGTGTGTGTGCGCTTCAGTCTGGGCTGCTTCGCTGTGCGGCTCGGCAGGAGTCTGCTTGGACGTTTCGGGCGTTTGTTCGTCCGGTGTTTCAGGGGGGGTATTGATGGTTTCTTCGGTCATGGGAAATCCTCTTTCTTTTCTGTCGGGCGCGGAGGCTTTAGCGGCACATCCGCGTGGGGGCAAAGTAGGTGTTCAATTCCTTGTGCGGGAAAGAGCCGCGACTCCGCTCGGCAAGCGGGCGGGCGTTTGCGGTCTGCCTGTACGCAAAGGGAAACTGGGATAATAAACAAACATGGCTCTTTATTATAACACAAACATGGTTTTTATCATAACGGTGTGCGCCTGATTTTGATCACCTTTATATGGGGAACTTCTTTTTTGGGGGTGGGGCCGGCGGGACTAGGAAGGAATGAAGGTTGAGCGTGCGTCAGTTGAGAAAATGTTCCGCCCCACAACCATGGTGTTCTACCCGATATGTTCCCCAAACAGGAAGTGTTGGGATGGTTGGTACAACGCAGGTGGTGGAAGCGGAGGAAGAAAAGGGTACGTGAAAATGCGGGGGTGTGTTTTTTTGCTTGACGGTGGTGTGGGGGAAAGTGTTTAATAATGTCATAAAGGGTCAAGGATAGTGGACGCGAAGGACAAAGAGAAGCCGGCCATGCAGGGCGAAGCCGTTTTGACGGGGTCGTCTACGTATGCATTGGATCCGAAGCGGCGGCTCACGATTCCTTCGGGGTGGCGGGATGCGTTGGGGCGCCCAGCTTATGTGTTTGTGATGGCCGATCCGCATGAAAAGTGTCTGCGGCTGATCAGCTATGAGCGGATGCAGGCGCTTCAGGCGAAGTTGCAGGGGAAGCGTTTTTCGGATCCGTTAGTGGCGCAGAAACTGCGGACGATTGGGCAGAATATGGAGCAGTTGCCGCTGGATGTGCAGGGGCGCATTCGGATCAGCGATCGATTGTTGGCCTTCGCGGGGATTACGGGGCGGGCTGTGTTTGTTGGCGCCATTACGTATGGTGAGATTTGGGCCGAGGAAGCTCGGGTATCTGTGCCTGAAATTGATCAGCAGGCATTGGGTGAAGCGTTGGCGGCGTTGGAGTTTTGATTGGGGGGTGAGCCATGCATATTCCGGTGTTGCTGGATGAGACGGTGGCGGCGCTCGCTCCGGAGCCGGGATGTGTTTATCTTGATGGGACGCTTGGCCAGGCGGGGCATGCTTCGGCAGTGATGCGGCTGGCGGGAGCGCAGGGGCGGCTGCTTGGGATTGACCGCGATGGGGAAGCGCTGGCGCGTGCGGCAGCCAATCTGGAGCGCGATCAGGTGCCGGGGGAGCATGTGTTGGTTCAGGGGGTGCATGGCGATTTGGGGGAAATCGCACGAGCGCATGGGTTCATGGAGGTAGACGCGATTTTATTGGATTTGGGCGTGAGCAGCGATCAGCTGGATACGCCGGAGCGCGGGTTCAGTTTTCGCCAGGATGGACCGCTGGATATGCGGATGCGGCAGGATGTAGGGGAGACGGCGGCGGATTTGATTGCGCGGCTGAGTGTGGCGGAAATGACGGAGCTGTTCCGAACGTTTGGAGAAGAGCGGCGCGCGGTGGGGATTGCACGGGCGATTGACCGGGCGCGCCGGATAAGACCGTTCACACGAACGCTGCAGCTGGCGGAGTGTGTGGCGCAGGCGGTTGGCGGGGCGCATACACAGGGGCGCCATCCGGCTACGCGGGTCTTTCAGGCGCTGCGGATGGCGGTGAATGATGAGATGGGAAATCTGACACGGGCGCTTGAAGCGGGGTTGGCGCTGTTGAAGCCGGGCGGGCGAATGGCGGTATTGACGTTCGAGAGCCTGACGGATCGGGTGGTGAAGCAGACGTTTCGCGCACATTGCGGACGGGAAGAGGCGCTTCAGCAGGGGGGAAGTCTGTGGCGCGGGGTGTTGCCGCGCACGGAACTGATTTTCAAAAAGGCTGTCACGGGGCGGCCGGAGGAGCTGGCGCGTAACCCGCGTGCACGGAGTGCCAAGCTTCGAGCAGTAAGGCGTTGTAAGGAGAGAGCAGATGGCTAAGCGGAATCGGCGGAGGAAAACGTTTCATTTGAAGGCTGCGAGTTTTGGCATCGCGGCCATGATTGCGTTGATCATTTTGCCTTGGATTGGGTATTGCCTGCTAAACTTGAGTTCGGATCAGGTGGCGGCGCAGATTCGATTGCTGGAGATTGAACGGCGGTCGTTGGATGAATCCCTGCGCAGGCAGGTGGCGGAGTGGAATCAGCTGACGGATCCGAAGCGGTTGGATGAGGCAGTGGCGGCGCGTGGTTTGCAGATGGCGTATGCACCGCCTTCACGCAGTGCGCGGGTGGCTGCGAATGGGGCGTTGAATATGGCGCCGGAGGTGGCGCAGGCGTTACAGGCTTCGCTCGCGCGGGCGGCTGGTGAGGAGATGGCTGCACAGGCGGCAGGAGCGGGGGTGCGCCGGGGTAAACGTTATGGGCGCTTGTGATGTGGGCAGTGTGTGCAGGTAACGCTTGGGCGGGAGTAAGCCTTGAGGGCTTGTGTGGCGTGTGCGGTGTGCGGGTGTGGTTTCAGATGCGCAGGCGGGGGGCTGACGCAATGCGGTTTGTTGGTGTTTATGTGTATTAAGGAGGAAAGACGATGACAAGGGGTGAAAGAAAAGCGGCGCATCGGTGGATGTTCCTGATTGTGCTCGGATTGGTGGGGATGCTGGGGCTTGTTTTCGCCAAGCTGGTGAAACTGCATGTAATTGAGCCGAATATGCCGGGGTATGAGGCTAAGGACTATCATGCCAATATGCCTGAGACGTTGGGGCTTCGCGGGCGGATTCTGGATCGAAATGGGGTGGTGCTGGCGGAAAGTCTTCCGGGGCGTGAGGTGTATATTGATCAGCTGGATAAGCGGCTGGAAAAATTACCGCCGGAGCGGCGGGCACAGATCCCGTTAGAGGTGGCGGAGCTGCTTAACCTGCCGCAGGAACGGGTGATAGATGCGTATACGGGTTATCATGTGGGGACGACTGGGCGGCGGCGCACGCAGCAGAAGCTGTGTGATATTTCCGATGATCACGTGATTCGGGAATTGGAGCGGCGGACGTCTACGGCGGTGGCAGTGAGTAATCGTTTGGCGGGAATCAATTTTTCGCATCGGCGGTCGATGCGTTCTTATCCAAATGGTGCGCGGTTGAGCCATGTATTGGGCTTTGTCAAGCCAACAGGGGTTGTGGGTATTTATGGAATTGAGGAAGCTTTTAATGCTCAGCTTTCCGGAAAGAACGGCAAGATTGAGACGTTGAAGGCGAGTGACGGGCGGGAGATTCGTTCGCGTCGGATTTCTGAACGGCCGCCGGTTCATGGTCATGACATTGTGCTGACGATTGACAACAACATCCAGTATATTATTGAGAATGCGCTGAGTAAGGCGTTGGAAACGTTTGATGCCCAGTCGGGGATTATTCTGGTTCAACGGGTTCAGACGGGTGAGCTGCTCGGAATGGCCACATTGCCGAGTTTTAATCCGTTGGATTATTTGGCCGTCAGCCGTGATGCCTGGCAGAATATTGCTATCTCGCGTGCGTATGAACCGGGTTCGGTGATGAAAGTGATTACAGTGGCGATGGCGCTTCAGTATGGAAAGATTACGGAGCATACGCCGTTTGATGTTGGGGACAAGGGGGTGTGGTACTATGCCGGAAGGCCGTTGCGTGATCATGCGTATGGAATTGTTCATGCCAAGGAGATTTTGGCCAAGTCTTCAAATATCGGCACGGCGATGATTGGTCTTCGAATGGCTGAACCGGCGCCGCAGCTTCAGGCTCCGCACGCGAATGAATTGCTATGGCGGGCGTTTTGCGAGATGGGTTTTGGGCAAACAACCGGGATTGAATTGCGGCATGAAGAGCGCGGAATTTTATGGCACTATTCCAAGTGGAGCAAACTCTCCGCGACTCGAATGCCGATTGGGCAGGGGATTGCCGTGACGGCTGTTCAGCTGTGTAATGCGTTTGCTACAATTGGAAACGGCGGTATTCGGATGCGCCCGATGCTGGTTAAGGAAATCCGGACGCATGAAGGGGAATGCGTCAAGCAAACGCAGCCGCTTATTTTGGGGCGTCCGCTTTCGTTGGCGGTAAGCCGGAAAATGCTGGAGATGATGCAGGCGGTTACGGATCGTTCGCAGGGGGGGACGGCCGCGTTAGCCGCCTTGCCGAGCTATACGGTGGCGGGGAAAACCGGAACCGGCCAAATTCCTGTCAATGGATCATACAATCATAGCGACTATAATGCATCGTTTGTGGGGATTTATCCTGCAACGAAACCTGAATTGGCTATTTTGGTGACGATTGAGCGCCCAAAGGGGCGGTTTCGCATGGGAGGAAGCGTGGCGGCGCCAACCTTTGCGAATGTGGCTGAGGAAATCGGGCACTATCTTGGGATCCCGGCTGATAAACCTGCAAAGGAGTTTCGATGATATTGATTGCGGCTGTCTCAGGGCTGGATCTGGCTTCGTTGGAAGCGGCCATTCATGCCACGACAGATTATCCATGGCTTCAGGGGTGGTTTACGGCGGTGGCGACGTTTTTCTTTGAGAACGTGGTCTGTTGGACGATTGTTCCGCCCCTGATCGCTGAGGGTATTTTGGGGTGGATGACGGCCTTACAGAGTACGTTCTGGGGAGTCTTTATCGGCGATTTACTGATGTATCTCCCGGTACGGTTTGCAATGCGATTTGTTGCCCGATTGCGGTGGTTTCAGCGGCATCGGGGGCAAATTGAGGCGTTCGGCCATTTTTTTGACCGTCACCTGGGTAAAACCATGTTCATCATTCGGTTTACGCCTGGCATTCGGACGCCGGCGCTTCTGGCCGCCGGGATGCTTCGTGTTCATTTTGGGCAGTATACGTTGTTCTCGGCGTTGTCGTGTTTGTTCCAGAGCTTGATCGTTACATTCTTTATGCCTCGGCTGTATGCCCCCGCCATTGCTTGGCTTAAATCCCTTTGGCGGGGGTATCCGTGGTTGGTTGTTTCGATTGTTGCGGTTTTCTTCCTGGCGTTTGCCGTGGCACAGTATTACATAGCCAAGGCTGTCATGCGAAAAATCGCGGCACGTCAAGAGCAGGCTTCGCCGGCAAACTGAAGTTTTGATTATGCGATGAGGCGATGGGCGAGAGCAAAGCCCAGTGCCGCCGCGAAGAGCCCCAGCCCATTTTGTAACACAATGTTCAGCGCTGCGATCCCGTAGGCGCCTTCTGCTCCGAGACGGATTGTTTCGAGCGAGAAGGTGGAGAAGGTGGTGAATGCCCCAAGAAAGCCTATGAACAGGGCGTCTGCGGCAATGGGGGAAAGGTTTCGTGTAGGGAACCATAAAAATCCGGCCAGGAAACTGCCGGCGGCGTTCACGCCGAGTGTGGCAATCATGGGGCGGTGCCCGGCATTGAGCAGAAGGCATACGGCGCCCCAGCGGCAGAGTGCGCCGGCCGCTCCGCCCACGGCAATGGTTACACCTGTCAGGAAGCCGGAATTCATTCTGCGGCCAATGCCGTTCGAAGTGCGGTCTCTACAACCGCTTGTGTTGGGACGCCTTCATGCAGCCGCTGCTGCCCAAGGAAAAATGCCGGGACATAATAGTAGTCGAGCGAATCGGCGAATGCGGTCTCACGGGTTTCATCCACTTCACGGATGGGAACGGCCTGAAGCTCAGGGTGTTGTTTACAGATGGCTGCAATCAGTTCCCGTGCCCGCCGGCAATGCGGACAGCCTGGCATAACCATCATGGTGAGTGTTTTCATAGCTTGGGAGTTCTTCTTTGAGAAAAAGGTTTGGGGCGGTCAACGCATCAACTCGGTTAAGGACTTGGCGTCATCTTCTGCAATGGCTTTACGGAACATGGCCAGATGGTTGGAAAAGATATCGATTGCGGCCAATAAGGCCTGTTTGTTCTGTTTGAAGATGGGTTGCCACATGGAGATGGGCGAGTGGGCGATGCGCGTCATGGAGGCCAGGCCGCCGCCTGCGAAACGCGCATTCAGCGCCTGGTTCCGTTCGGCCTCTTTGATGGTTCGGGCGAGTGCATAAGCCAGGACATGCGGCATGTGTGAGAGCAGCGCTGCGGTGCGGTCGTGTTCTTCGGCGGATAGGGTGGCCAATACGGCTCCCACGCGTTCCCACATCGCGGAAACACGTGCCAATGCCTGCGGGTCACTGTCTTCCGGGTCGATAATCAAGGTGAAGCGGTTTCGGAACAGATTATCAATGGCTGCATCTGGGCCGCTCTTCTCTGTGCCGGCCATGGGATGGCAGGCCACGAACTGCCGTCGATTGGGGTGTCCAGCAACAGCGTGTGTCAACGCCTGCTTGGCAGACCCCACATCAATGACAATCTGCGTGGGGGTAAGTGCGGAGAGCACGTGGGGTAGCTGCGCTTCAAGCACGTCTACTGGCATGGCCAGAACAATCAAGTCGCTGGCGGCTACAAGTGCGTCCAGTGATGCCACCACGTCATCTACCAGCCCAAGCTCGACTGCCCGCTCAGCGTGTGAGGCCGTTCGGTTCCAGCCCACAATCCGATCGGTTAGGCCAAACGTTCTTAAGTCTTTCGCTAGCGAACCGCCGATTAGGCCAATTCCGGCGATGCCAACGGTTTGAAAAAAGCCATCGTTCATGGAGTTGCCTTTGTTGCTGCCATTCATTACATCCGGGGCATCACGCTGTTGCGTACACATCCTAGGTTGGCTAACCCGTAGATGGCGGCTGTTTCCACGCGGAGAATCAGCGGCCCTAATGTAACCGGCGTTGCTCCGCATTGCAAAATGGTCTGCATTTCTTGCGCCGTGAAGTCCCCTTCCGGACCGCACCACCACCCCCAGTTTTGCCCGGAACGAACCGGGTCGAGCGTGTCCAACACCGGTTTGAGAGGGCGTGCTTCCGGAATTAATGCCGCAACCATCAGTGTGGAGCACTGTTTCATCAGCGGAGGTGTTTCAGAAAACGGCGTTGGCAGGCAGATCGTTGGAAGCTGTGCTGCGCCGCATTGCCGCGCCGCCGCTTCCACAATGCGCTGCCAACGTGAACGTTTGGCTTCTGCCTGCTTCCCGATTAGGCGTACAACGGTGCGTTCACTCATTACCGGAATAATCTCCGATACGCCCAGTTCTGTTGCTTTTTCCAGCAGCCAATCCATCCGATCGCCCTTGGGAATACAGGCAAACAACGTGAGTTTGATTGGTTGCGCTGCACAGAAGAAAACAGGCTGTTTGGCTTCGAGCGTTAAGGTGCACTCATCCCGAGCGATTACATGGAAAAGGCGCGTCCGCCCCGCGCCATCGAAAGCGCCGATTTCCGCTCCTTCGCGGACGCGCAGCACATGGAGCAGATGGTGGGCGGCATCTCCCCGCAAAACTAGCTGGTCGTGCTCAATCTCCGAAGTCGTGATTTGTTGCCGATACATGTGAAAGATTATAACAAATTCGTTTGACAACGCGGATTCGGAATGTGAAAGGAAAAAGGATAACAGGCTGGCGGTAGGTTCAGAGGAAGGAAGGGGGGAAGAGGGGTCGAAGGCATTTCCTGGGAAGGCGCTCGGTTATCTCAAGGGAAGCTTCGGCGTGTGGTCGGGAGAGCCCTATTGGGAAGGGTTGCCGAAAAGTGTGTACGGAAGTGATAACCGGCTAGAAACGATTGATTTATGGTGGAAGAACAGATATACTAAACGCCCGAGGAAAAAATTCTGGAGCGAGGGATGTATGAATAGATTCTTGCGGATTTATCGGATGGCTGGCGCGGTATTGGCAGCAGGTTTTCTGGGTGTGGCTTCCGGGTATGCAGCGGATCGGCAGATGCCACTGGGGTTTCGGGCGCCAGAAGCGCCTGCACCGGAAACATTGCCGGAGACGATGATTCAGGGAACTGCCGCACGAGCTGCGCTTTTTTCCGGGCGTGGCCGGACGCGGCGGGCAGCGGCGGCGTTGCCGGCCGCGTTCGATTTGCGTGAGGAGGGTGCCGTTACTGCCGTGCGAGACCAGAACCCGTGGGGAACGTGCTGGATGTTTGCTTCGATTGCATCGTTTGAATCATGCCTACTGAAAATGTATGGAGAGAAGGCGGACTTTTCGGAATGGAACTGTTTGACGTCACACTTGCTGGGAGATCGGGATATTTTGAACGCTGGCGGTAATCCGAAGATGGCCGATGTGCTGCTGACGGCGATGGTTGGGCCGGCACTGGAAGTACAGGATCCGTATCGAACGGTCAAGCCTTACCCTACGATTGAACATACGCCGTATCCAGCCTCGCGGGCGGTGGCGCAAGTGGTTTACTGGAATCCGCCGTATGATTCGGCAGCGAAGAAGTATGATACGTTGGATGCTGATTATATTCGCCAAATTAAGGAGGCTGTGTACACCTATGGGGCGGTAACCACGGCTTATTGGCACAACTACTCGGGGTGTTATAACGCGGAAACCAAGGCGTATTATGACCCTACGGCCACTTACACAAACCATGCCGTTGCCATCATTGGATGGGATGACAATTTCTCCAAAAGTAACTTTACAACAGAGCCTTCGCGGGATGGCGCCTGGCTGGTCAAGAATAGTTGGGGTGATTATTATATGGACACTTTTTACATTTCTTACGATGATCCCTCAATCAATCCCCAGGGAGGTGTTTCGCAGTTTCGTCCGTTGGATCCTGCGGCGAATCATAACTTCTCCCGCCTGTATACCAACGATTCCGGAAAGCAGGGCGGCTACTTGTATCTTGGTGTAAAGCAGCTTTCGGTGGCCAATGTGTTCACTGCCCAGGCCGAAGAACAACTCAGTTATGTGGCATATCGAAACTGGAACACCACGGGCGTGGAGATGGCTTATACGCTTTCGGTTTATAAAACGCCCAAGGAGGGAAATCCTTCTTCCGGTACGCGTTTGATTCAACAGGCCGGCACCCTTTCAACATGCGGAAGCCATCTGATTCCATTAGATTCTCCTGTTCGTTTGACAACGGGGGAAACATTCTCCATCGTGCTTACGCTGGCTAATGCCTCTGAGCCGGTTTATTTTCCAACAGATTCCTCGGTCAAGACGTCCGGATGCAGTTATTATACCACGGCCACCCAGCCAGGCGACTATACTGCATGGACGGATTTGAATCGTTCGGGAACCTCTGGATCTGGAACACTTCAGCTTCGCGGTGTGGCAACGCCTGCGGTTGCACCACCTGTGCCCTATGGGCTGATGGATTGGCTGGCGGCCGCCGGGTATTTGTCTGCCAGCGGATCAGAGGTGATTGAGGATGGGGCTTCGAGTTCCCGGATTTTGGATTATGAGGCCGCTGTTGATGCAATGCAGAAGACCGCTGAAGCAAATAGCCGCGCTCCATTGGATATTTATTTGGCCGGGTGTCTGCCGGAAGATTCTCAGGGGTTCATTACCCGACTGACATTCGATGCTTCCGGTGCACCTGTTTTGACGCCGGAACCGCGTTTCCCCGGGCGCCAATATACGCTCTACAGCAAGACTGCGCTCTCCGATGCGTGGGTAAGCGGCACGGCAGATCTTAAGGGGAAACGGTTCTTCAAACATGCCGTGTCGTGGCCGAGCAGAACTGCCGGATATGCTGCCGACGAATAAAGGCGGGCACGTATTCACGTACCCGCCTGGGAGAGATGCAGATAACGCGGGGCTTGGGCGGTGTTGTGCCTTACCAAGCGAGGCTTGGCGTTATTCCGTCCGTACGCGTAGAAAGTAGCTCTGTCTGGCGTTGGCGGGCGGCGTGATGATAAATCTTGCCCGCCCGTTTTGAGGCGGATTAACCGTGGACTGCAGCGAGTCTGCGGAGAAGGGGCCGGCGGGGACAGGCGCTCCCTCCACATGCAGTAATTTGGCGAGATTGGCGCACAAAATGGCTGTATCAATGGATGGGCTTCCGCCAATAACAACATCGGCTACAGCAAGTTCAAGCAAGAAGGCCTCATCGGGAGTTGGTGCCAACATTGTAAGGCGAAGATCGCCCGGCTGCAGCGGCGCAGTCAAGAGTGTTGGGGAGCCCAAAGCAAAGGAAAGCCAGGCCTGGGGAGAAGCTTTTACGGCGGCCGTTCCGGCCGCGGCACCCGCTGCCGTTTTGACGGTTAAAGCCCAGGCGCGGTAAGCGGCATAAGTGGCCGCGTCTGAAATAGATGTCAAAAGCCGGGCGTCGGCAGAGCCTGCTAATGCCGCAGCAACCTGTTCAGGCGTGGCATCCGAATCAAGCGCAGGGATTGCATCCTGCTGTTTTTCCGCTGTGTAGGTACAATAAACGTCTGCACCATGAGTACCTACAACAGGATCGGCGGAAGAGGTGAGCAGCCAGTATCCATTCACCCGTTCAGGCGCTTGCCAGCGGACAGAGGCGCCAATGGGCATGGGAAGCTCTGAGACAACGGTGCCCGGCAAGAGCATTCCGTCTTCCGTTTGATAATGGATGCGCAGTGAGGCATAGGACTGCGTTTCGGAAAGGTCATCGGCTAATAAGAGGCCGGAGTCTTCGTCTACCACCTGAAAAGCGTAGGAAACGGTTTCCTCAAGCCCGGAGGGCATGGTAAAGAGAAGCTCGCATGCGGTTAGGCCGGAATTAAAGTTCTCCGGCCCGGCATAACTGCCGCGGCGGCTGATATCAAACTTTGAGCGGTCTGCCCATGGGGGAATGTCAAACGTTTTTTCTGCAGAGGCCACGGTCTCGCCGGTTTCAGTTTTCAGTTGGAAACGGAGCTTGATGCGGCGCGGCGTTGTTTCGGAAAGATTTTGTACGAATGTACGCAGACGGAGTGTCTCTCCTGCCATCGATTGTGGTTGAAAGCGGGATCTGCTTGAACCGCTGAGCAGCCGGTTTGCATAATCGGTAATGAACGCCCAGTAGGCTTGACGTGTTACGTTGGCAAAGTCGGAGGGCGTTTCATATGCTCCTGTTTTGAGCGTTAGCTCAGGCAGCGCGACATAAAGCGCTTCTTGTCCATCGGCAAGCATGGATGACATGCGTTTGACGCCTTGAAGCTGGCAGACCTGACAAAAGTTGGTTCGGTAACTCATCATGCAGGTGCTGGCGGAATTGAAGGAGGGTTTACCTTCTTCGTATGGCTGGGTGTAGGTATAGCGGAAACCTAGCAGTTGCCGCCACTTCACGGTCTCCGGTGTGCTTACGGAGGTGATGTTCAGCGAGGCGTTCTCGTCTGCCTGCGTTAATTTCCCGGTATTGTATTCATCGCCCAGATGAAACAGAACATGGCCAAGCTCGTGGGTCAGAATGCTGACGCTTTCGGCGTTTCGGGCGCTGCTCGTGGCGAATTGCATTCCCCCGTTGAAATAGTTGAACCCGCTGCCCATATAGAGGTCGCTGTTGGTCAGAACGATAAATGCGCTAATGTAGTCGTAAACGTAATAGTAAGGCTCGAATTCGATTCGGTTCCCAGCATCGTCGAAGATGATGTCTGGATCTTTGAAGGCTTCCTGCCGCTGTGCATCATGATAATCACGGATGAAAGCCGGGCCGATGCATCGCTCAAGGATGTGATTTTTCAGTGGGTTGCTGGCGAGGCAGAGAGAACGTTCTCCTTGTTTGTAACTGCTGAAGAACGTATCTCCGGCCACAGCTCCCGAACTCCACTGCTTTTTCGATTCTGTGCAGACGGCGTAAACGTTGAAACGGTCGGCATATCGTCTAAAGGGTTCATACCCAAGCACACCTTCCCAGAGGCGTTTGGCGTCTGAGATGAAGCGCTCCTGTTGTTCGGCAGTGTATCCATCGCCGCAAATGACAATTACCATATTTTCGCGGTCATCCCGTGTTTTTTGAATAACGTGTACGGGGATGTCATGCGTTTCACGCTCGCCGGAGTCGGTATAATACTTGCCCAATAATACCGAGATGGTGTTTCTGGGGGTGGTCATTGCCGGTTCTCCGCCTCGAGCTGCTGCCCCGAGCCACATCGTCAGAAACAGGCTTGCCAAGTACAGCGCGCAGTGCGCCCCAATGCGGTGTTGTCCAGTTCTCATGTTGTCTCCTTGCTGTTTGGGCTTAGTTGGCGGGTGAGGCCGTCTGAGTGGAGTTCATTTCAACCGTAACCTTAAAGAATCGGTGCCGTGTAACATCCGCTGGTTCCCACACATCGGTAAGTGCGGTTTTCCCGTAAAGCGTGTAAATCCGAGGGAATGCGCGTTCAGCGGAAAGATCCGGAGACCACGACAAAATCGGGCGGTTCTCCGCGTCCAGTTTCAGGAAAAGACAAAAGTTTTCCGCCGAATCTTCCAGATTCTCCAACCCAATCACGTAAGCTTCCCACAACAGGTGCCCGTTAGCTGTCCGCGTATTGGCAAATGCCGTATAAAGCGCTGTGCGGTCGGTGAGCGTTCCCTGTGTGAGCCCGGCGTGTTTCTCAAGCCACGGCAGCTGCCGCTCCAACCAAGCTAGTTCAATTTCCAGCTCCGGCAGATCCTCCCCCGCAGGATGCGGAATGGCGATCGCATCACGGGCGGCCAGCACCAGCTCCAGCGAGGAACCATCGGCAGACGTGCGGACGGTTAGCGTGCACGTAGATTCCTGCGCCGTTCCCGCTTTCAGCTGGAAACAGGCCATTCCCTCCACGTGCCGGGCATTTCCTGCAGGCACGGCGAGCAGCGTATCTCCGGCTTTTGCTGTTGCCGGCGGGGTAATCCAGATGGTTCCCGGAGCATAATCATCCACCGCAAAGGTTTGCCAGCGCAGCGGCAGATCTGTAACTGAAGAGAGATCGACATGCGCTTCCGGCGCAATCGCCAAGCCGTTCGGCGTGAAGACCGTGTCGCTATAGGTCTGGCCGCCGCTCTCGGCGGAAAACCCCACCGATACCTGGAAAAATGAGGCGTTGTCTGCCAAATCTGCATTGACAATGGAGGGGGAGAGCCGGGTCTCGTAGGTGAAAGAGCCTACGGTCTGCCAGGCGTCTGTCCAGGCTTTTTTGGCTTTGATCGTGTAGACTCGGTCTGGCCGTGCAGCGAACATCACCTTGTAGTAGAGATTCTTGACATCATTTTGCACCTTCGCATCGAAATGCTGCATGGTGTAAGCAAAAGCGTCCGCGGCATCGTTTGGCTCGGTGCCCAGGAGAAACTCTTCCCAGTTGGCAAATCCGTCCCCATCGCTGTCTGCCAAAGCCAAGGCCTCATTCCCCTGCTGCGCGGGGAAATAAGCTTTCAGCCACCCGATGGAAACATTCGCATAAGCGCCTTGCCGAACCGGTTCTCCAGGAGCCAGGCATCGGATGCTTAACGGTTGCGCTGCTTCCGTCCATCCCGTGCTTGCCCCACCTGATTTTCGGGCGAATACCCGCAGTGCCAGAGTCTCTTCCTGGGGTTTGGCCACAACGGGGACGGCTAACCGCAAATCGGTGTCATAGCCCGTGGCTAAGCTTGAGAGTTGGAGAAAATAGTCTGCCAGCTTTACATCATCCGTTTCAGTTGCCAAGCCTTTCTGCGCACAAGCTACCCGCGGCACGCGTATCCGAATTACCGATCCCGGAGCCACGGTTGCGGATGACAGCAGTTCAGGGTCGATCGGGCGTACCCGCATGGGGGCATAAACCTGAATCTCTTTCTCTGTTGAAAAGGCTCCATAGGTTGCTTTCAGGGTTATCCGATGGTCGCACAGGTAATACTGCTTTGCGTAAGGATACTTCGTCCCCACATAGCGTAAAATGCCGTCTTCCAGCCGGGGTTGGAATTCCATATAGCTGCCCGTAAAGCCTTCCGGGCTCTGTTCAGATCCTTTCACCAGACTCACCGTCAGCGACTGCGGTGTAACCTCACAGGAAGAGCCATCTTTCAGCCGGGCAACACACCGAATGGCCGGCGCCGGTGTCTGCTCCAGATCGATCGCCTCCGAAGGCAATTCAAGCCCCACGATTTCCGAGCTGTCAATCACCTGGATGGTTCGCTCCGCTGTGGCGCCGGGGAAATCTGTGAACGTTGTTGCCCGAATGGTAATCGGAGCCACCCCTGTTGGCGTTAGGCTTCCATCTGCTGTCATCGTTCCCTCGCCGGAGACCACTTCCCAGGCTACACGGTGATCCACCGTCATGGAAACGCCATCAGGGAACGAAGCCTTGAGGGTGTATCGGGTCGGTTCATTGGCCACCGCAGCCGCGGCGCCTTCCACAGTGAGGGATGGGTGCTCCCAATCACCCATGTCTACGGAGCTCCAGGCCGCCCGCGCCGCCGCGATTACCGCGTCAATCTGCTGTGTGGAATAACCCCGGTGCGTCAAAAAGGCACCATTGTCTGCATTTACCCAGGCATTAGCCCAAGTCTTCGCCTCGCCAATTCCTGCCCAGGGATTGATTTTTCGCGGATCAAATGTGCCGTATTGCGGCAACCCGCCGTGAAAATAGGGATAAACCGAGGACGATTCCCGGCTGGCGTAGTAGACAATAAAATCCTTCCCGAAGTTCGGCACGTTGCACAAATAGTCCTTCACCATAGAGCAGTAGCTACACCATGCCGCTCCGCTCAGCACAAACAAAATTTTCCCCTCTGCCATCGCTCGCGCCCGCGCCATCCAGTAATTGCGGGTGATGATATAGGGGTAGTTATGCGCCTCCAAATCCGCATCCGACACCACCGGATCCGCCGCCGGCTCTGCTACCCCCCTCGCCGGAGCGGGGGACATCACGCCCCCATACAGAAAGAAGCCGCTTACTAGCCCCATCAGCAGCCTGTTCCACAGATACCGCCAATCTCTTTTTTCAATCTTCATAGCGATTATTTCCATAAATAGGTTAAGTAAAATCCCGTCCCACCGGGCAAAACGCCACACGTACGTAGTCTGCAAAACTAAGCACGTAGTCTACCAAAAACCGGACGAACATGTCATAATTTGAATATCTTCCAGTTGTAACATGTTGTCGTTATAACGATTCAATGTGTTACCCCCCCCCTGAATAAAGTTAGCTTATTCTCTCTGAAGAGGTTAAAAAAACGGCCTCTCGGGCAGGCCATTTCGACGGGAGTTTTACTTCTGAAATAACACGGTTTCACGGTTACTTTCAATCCGCCCCAGCTTTAACACGAACTCGGGGTGGATTGGAGGTGAACGTGGGGCGGGTTCATGCGCAGCCTGCCTCGGGCTGAGTCTTTGTGTACGTCATGCTCATGTATTTCATTGAGGGATAGAAAACGGCAGTTTATCAGGATGGAAACAGGAGAAGGTGGCCCTTTTCCCATCGCGGGATAGCTGTTCAGGCACATACGCGGAGTGCTCGGCAGAGCCCTTCAGGAAATAGAACCGCCTGCTGGCGCCGTCTCATCAACAAAGACCGCTTTTGCGTCTGGAAGCTGCTTGTGCTATAATGCCGCTCATCTCTTTGAAAAGCCGGAATGGTGGAATGGCAGACACAGCGGACTTAAAATCCGCAGCCGAAAGGCGTAGGGGTTCGACTCCCCTTTCCGGCACCATGATTGAAAAATCAATGGATTACAATGAAAAAGGCGGCTCAAACGGCCGCCTTTTTTGTTCGCCAATTTTTACCATTTTTGGCCAATTTTAAGTCGTTTTTACCATTTTTGGTCAAACTTTGGTCAAACTTTAACGCGAATCACTCCGTGAGCATGAGGGCGCGGCAGGCGGCCTCGGCTAACTCCGCGAAGAGAGAAGCGGTATGAGGGGGTGTGTCTTTACCATGCGGAGTCTCTGCCTTGATGATACAGAGCGTAATGGCTGAAAACAAGGTGGGCGGTGCGCAGGGGTTTATAAGAGAGAGGTGCCCCTGCTTCGGTACAAGGGGGTGGTGTCTTCCATGACCTGACAGCGTGGGGTTAGCTTGACCTCTGGGGGCAGAACATGGGATAATGAAGAGTGATTGCGGATTGTCCATCCTCAGGAAACGAGTATCGAAACGAGTATCGAAAGGAAGCGTGTTTTATGGCCAAGCCCGAAAAGAAAGTCGTCCGCTTTGTAGACACCTCATTGCGTGACGCCCATCAGTCGCTATGGGCGACGCGGATGCGCACAAAGGATATTCTGGGGATTTTGGAAGCGGTGGACGACGCCGGGTTTTACGCGATTGAGTGCTGGGGCGGCGCTACGTTTGACGTGTGCATGCGCTTTTTGCGCGAAGATCCGTGGGAACGGCTTCGCCAGATTAAAGCCGTGTGCAAAAAAACTCCGCTGCAGATGCTGCTCCGCGGGCAGAATTGTCTGGGTTATAAGCATTATCCCGATGATGTGTTGGAACGGTGCGTGGCTAAAATGTGCGAGAACGGCATGGATATCTTCCGCTGTTTCGATGCGTTGAATGACGTCCGCAATCTGGAAGCGGCCATTAAGGCGGTTAAGAAGTATGGCGGCCACGCGCAAGGTACCATTTGCTATACCTTCTCGCCGGTGCATACGGTGGAGAATTACGTCAAGTTTGCGAAAGCACAGGTCGATCTGGGCATTGACAGCTTGGCGATTAAGGATATGGCCGGGATCCTGGATCCGGCCTCGGCGCGGGCGCTGATTGCCGGGTTGAAGAAAGCGCTGCCGGATCTGCCCATCGAGGTTCATTCGCACATGACCAGCGGGATGGCGCCGGCCATGTATATGGCGGCGGTAGAGGCGGGCGCCGGCGCGATCGATTGCGCGGTGGCTACGTTGTCGGGTTTTTCGTCCCAGCCGGCGCACGGCACCATGCGTGCAATTTTCGAAGGCCTTGGCTATGAAACCGGCCTGAAGCCGGAGCGGTTGACGGAAATTGATGATTATTTCAAAAAGCTGAAACCCGAACGGGCGCTTCAGGCCAATGCCGGAGCAGAAGCAGTGGATGTTCAGGTGCTTCTTCACCATATCCCCGGCGGCATGATTTCCAACACACGCAGTCAGCTGGCTCAGCAGGATGCGTTGGAGCGTCTGCCGGAAGTGCTTGAAGAGCTCCCGCGTGTGCGCAAAGATATGGGTTATCCCCCCTTGGTCACGCCGACATCGCAGATTATGGGCGTGCAGGCCGTATTGAATGTTTTGAACGGGGAACGTTACGCAACGGTCACCAACGAAACCAAGCAGTATGTAGCCGGTTATTACGGCCGTTCGCCCGCACCGGTGGATCCCAAGCTGGCAAAGAAAATCCTCAACGGCGAAAAGAAGATCACCTGCCGCCCGGCCGATTTGCTTAAACCCGGCCTGGCGCAAGCCGCTAAAGAGCTGGATCCCAAGCTGATCAAAAGTGAGGAAGACATCTTGTCCTACTGCATGTTTCCGGCGGTGGCGCTTGACTATTTCAAGTGGCGCGCGAAGCCGGAAGGCGAGCGTGACCCTATCCCCGCAGATGGCGAGCTGACGGTGGCCAAGGCTGCGGAGAAGGCCAAGCAGGCGGCTGAAGCGCCTAAAGCGGCGCCATTGCCCCCGGAGGATGCCAAGTTCGCTGTGATAGGTAAGCAGTTTGTTGCACTCTTTGGCTCCCTGGGCGGGAATATGAAGGTGGATGCTTCGGCGTTGGCCGCTGCCGCGCCTGCCGCCGACGAAGCCGCTCCGGCTCCGGCTGCCGAAGCTCCTGCTGCGCCCAAAAAGACGCTGAACGCCACACTGACAGGAACGTTCTATCGTGCGGATGCCCCGGGTAAGGCCAATTTGGCGGAGGAAGGCGCCGCTGTGAAGGCTGGACAGCCTGTTTGCGTGTTGGAGGCGATGAAACTCTTTAATCCGGTGAAGGCTGCGGAAGACTGCACGATTGTGCGCTTCCTGGTGAAGCCCGGCGATACGGTGCAGAAGGGCAGCCCTCTCGCAGAAATCTCGTAAGAGCCTGAAAGACCGCGGGTTCCGTTGCTTTGCCGTGCGGATCCCGCGGTGGCGCCCTACCTGGAGCGGGAGATGAGGACGCCGGTGCTTCACGTGTGCCACAGGAAAGCGAATGAGTAGAAAAAAGCAAAAACAGTTGGCTGAACGCGTTCAAAACGGACGGGAGTGGTTTGACCGGGAGTATTCCGGGCGTGAGGTGTATAGCCGGCTGTGGGGATTTGCACGGCGTTATCGGCGGCTGATTTTCTGCGGCGCACTGTTGGGCATGATCACCGGCGGGGCGTGGGTGCCGATTTTTGCAGTCATTAAACCGCTGATTGAGGAGGTGCAGCCTGCTCGGCCATCGGTTACGCTGGCCGAGCAGATTGAGGATCAGGCTGAGCAGATCGCGCAGGCGGCGGCAGATGTTAGGCACTCGGCAGAAGGGCTTGCGCACGAACCGGAGCAGCTTCCGGTGCGTGTGCGGGAGATGGTGGGGCAGACGGAACAAATTGGTGCGTGTGCGCGGGAGGTTAAGCAGACCGCAGAGGCACTTTATCCGGAGCGTAAGAAGAACAAGCCGGAACAGGAGCGTGCGGCCTCGGCCACGCGGTATGCAAAGTATGTGGATAAGGCCACCTATTGGTTGGACAAGGTGGGGATTCACGGAACAGTGGCCACCCTGATGGCGTTGGGGCTGATTGTGGCGTTGGCCGTGCTGCTGAAGATGATTACGCAATTTTTGAACCAGTATCTACTGACGAAAGCTGGGATGCTGGTGGTGATGGATGTGCGCAACGCGATGTTCATCCATTTGCAGCAGCAATCACTGGCATTTCACGGGCGGAGCGATGTTGGGCGGTTGATGAGCCGAGCCTCAACGGATCCGGAAACGATTCGTACGCTGATCAGTCAAACCATGAGCGATTTATGCCGAGCCCCCTTTGAGGTGCTTGGAGCGATTGGGTTTGTGTGTGTGTTTGCCGTGCAGAACAACATGTTGTCATTGTTGTTGATTGCGGTGATGGGTTATCCGCTGTGTATGTTTCCGGTGGTGTGGCTGGGGCGGCAGATCCGAAAATGGTCGCAGCGGCTTCTTGAGCAGAGTGCAGGCATCGGCTCTAACTTTCATGAAAATTTGACGTGTATTCGCGTGGTGAAGGCTTATCATACAGAAGCTGCGGAGATTGACAAATATTGTGCGGCAAACGCCAAGGCACTGAAAATTTGCCTGCGGGCGGTTCGGCTGGGCATTATGGTCGGCCCATTGACAGAGACGGTGGCGATTGTGCTGGCGGCGGTATTTGTGATTTACTGCTTCGCCACAGGGCATGGAATTTCGGAAATCTTCCCGTTGGTGCCGCCGTTTCTGATTTTATATAAGCCCATGAAGCAGATCGGGCGCCTGCAGGCGGCGCTGGAGGGGGGGCGCGCAGCACTGCAGCGGATCTTTTCGTTGCTGGATGTTCACGAAGAACTTGTGGAGCGGCCAGATGCCGTGGCGATTACGGAATTTAAGCGGGATATTGTGTTTGATCATGTCTCGTTTTCCTATGTTGGGAGTGCCGGAGCGGTTATTCGGGATGCTAACTTTACAATTCGCCGCGGTCAGATGTTTGCGGTAGTGGGCGCCACGGGCAGCGGGAAAAGCACGCTAGGCAATCTGCTGGCACGGTTTTATGACGTAACAGAAGGTCAGGTGCGGATTGACGGGCGTGATATTCGGGATTACCGCATCGCGGATATCCGAAACTTGATTGGTGCAGTAACTCAGGAATCGATCCTGTTCAACGCGACGATTGCAGAGAACATTGCTTACGGTTCGCCGAATGCTACGCAGGAGCAGATTGAAGAGGCCGCCAAGCTAGCCAATGCACATGCCTTTATTATGGCGCATCCGGAAGGGTACAGCCGGGTGGTTGGCGAAAAGGGGTTTGTTTTGAGCGGGGGTGAACGCCAGCGTGTGGCGATTGCCCGGGCAATTCTTAAGAATCCGCCGATTCTGATTTTGGATGAAGCAACCAGTGCATTGGATACGGTGACGGAGCAGCAGGTGCAGGCGGCGATTGACAATTTGATGACGAATCGCACGACGTTTGCTGTGGCTCACAGATTGTCTACGATTCAGAAGGCGGATTGTATTCTGGTAATGGATCATGGCGTGATTGTGGAGCGTGGCACGCATGAGGAGCTGTACGCCAAGGGCGGGATCTATCGGCGTTTGTGCGATATCCAGAATCGGCAGTCTACGGAGATGCAGGCATGAATGTTTTCGCGTTTTGGTCAATATCGTTACGGCTGACAGCTGCGGTTGTGTTGGCAGGAATGATCGTGCGGCGGGGTTGGGCTGCGGGTGCGGATAATTCGGCGCAGGCGTGGGCGTGTCGCCCGGCGCCGGTGCAGCTGCCGCAGGGGTTTGATCCGGAGCGGATTTATCTGGCGTCGCGCCCTTCTCTGCTGCCGGATGGCAAGCAGTTCCTGTTTGAGTGGTGTGATGCTATTTGGATTGCCCCGATTGAGGGAGGCGTGGCGAAGGTGTTGCAGCATTCGGCAGGTAAGGATGCGTGGCCGGTGGTTTCACGTGATGGTAAGCGCTTTGCGTTCCAATCCAGCCGTGCGGGAGGGTGGCATTTATTTGTTGCCACGTTGGAAGAGGGCGCAGAGGCGCGCCAAGTGGCGTTTAATTCTGAGGCGGAGCGCCCATATCTCTGGTCGTTGGATGATCGGGAGCTCTTGTGTTTTGTTTATCGGGATGATGTAGGCTCTGCATTTGATCAGGGGCGGTTGGCCTGGATTCCGGTGGATCGCCGGGCTGCGGAGCGGCGGCTATTTGATGCGCCGGGATCTGAACCTGCGCTTTCTCCAGATGGCCGCTATGTGCTGTTCACACAGGAGGGGGAAGACCTTTACCGAAAAGGTTTCGAAGGCGAGAATGCCTCGCGTATCTGGTGTTACGACACGCAAACGCAGGCGTTTTCCCTGGTGGTGAAGCACCCCTCGGAAAGCCGGACGCCGCTTTGGGCGCCGGACGGGAAAGGCTTCTATTATGTTTCTGGGCAGGGCGGGACACAGAATGTCTGGTGGCATGCGTTCCCCGGAACGGAGGAACGGCAGTTGACTGCTTTTAGGGGGGATAGCGTCATTCACCCGACGTTGTCGGCTGACGGGCAAACGATGGTGTTTCGGCAGGGATTTGATTTTTGGGTGTTTAACCCTACGACCCCGGATGTGCCGCCGCAGAAGATTTTACTGAAGCCGGAAGACACCGGGCTGGCGCGGACGACCACGCGGCGCAGGCACTATGAGTCGCTGTGGAATAATGATGAACCGGGAGCTCTGACGGCCACGAGTGAGGGGATGGAGTTTGGGTTTACCGCGGGCGGAGATTTGTATGTGATGGACACGGTGCTTCGTGATCCGCGGTTGGTTTATGGCGATTCGCGGACGCAGGAGCGTGATTGTGTTTTTTCAAAGGATGGCAAACGGCTTTATTTCTTTTCTGATCGAGGAGACAGCGTGGCTCTGCTGATGGCAGAAAAGGCGCGTCCGGATTTGTTTTGGTGGGAGAATGAGGCATTTAAGGTGAAGCCGGTGATAGAAGATTCTCTGCGGCGGAGTTTGCTGTCGGTTTCTCCGGACGGTTCGCGTTTGGCGTGGGTGGAAACGGAAAGCGTGCTGACGGTAGCGGATGCAGATGGACGAATCCTTCGCCGATTTCCGAAAGTGAAGGGGGTTGGTGGCTATGACTGGTCGCCGGATGGCCGCTGGCTGGTGGCCTCTCTGAGCGATGATTACAGTAATAGTGATATTTGGCTGCTCTCGATCGATGATCCGAAGTTTAAACCCTATAATCTTTCTCGGAGTTTTACGTGGGATGGAAATCCGGTCTGGTCGCCGGATGGGCAGCTGATTGCGTGGAATGGCCAACGCGTGGGGTCTGGGTCGAACCTTTTTTATGTGTGGCTGCGCCGGGGAGATGAAGAGGCATTGCGGGCGCAGGAGTACTTGAAAGCGATTGAACGCATGGGCTTAAAAGCCAAAGATCGCCGGGAGGTGGCCGATATTCTCGGCGCGACGGTGGTGGATGCTCCGGATCCAAACCGGCCGGATGCTGATGCTGCGACTGCGGAGGGAGTCGGAGGCTCGGAGCCGTTGCAGATTGATTTTGAAGATTTGGCGGAGCGTGTTCGAGCTATACCGGTGGCGAACTTGGGTGCACCCGTTTTTGCTCCGGATTCCCGACGGATTCTTTTCCCCGCGACGATCGGTGGGCGGGCCGGAACGTATGAGATGACGTTGCCGGACAAGCTGACGCCGACCTTCTTCAAACCGCGGTGGGGATATCCGGTGGGGTGGTTCGGCAAAGAGAAGGATCCGCGCAAGGCTAACCGCCTGGTGCTGATGACGTCTGACCGTAAGATTGGAACGTTCGATGAGACGTATGAATTCCGTGTGTATCAGGAGCTGAATATTCCGGACTATCAGGAGCTTGGGTTTTTGACGGTGTGGGGCGTTTTGCGTGATATGTACTACGATCCGGCGTTTCACGGGGCGGATTGGGCTTCTGTGCGGCTAAAGTATCAGGCGGCGGCGCGTTTTGCCCCGAGCCGATCCGTCTTCAGCCGGATTATTCATAGTTTGAATGGAGAGCTGAACTCTTCACATTTGGGTTTCTATAGCGATGCGGCTTCTAAAAAGGAGTGGGAGCAGACGTATTCGCTGCAGTCGTGGGAGCCTGTTACATCGCATTTGGGCTTGCTGTTTGATCAAAACTATACCGGTGATGTGGGGTGGATGATCAAGCGGGTTATTCCTGGCGGGCCTGCGGATTCTCGGCAAATCGGATTGAAGCCGGGGGATTTGGTTGTTGCGATTGATGGCAAGCCGATACGTAATGGAATGGATCCGACGCTGTTGTTGAATGGCCCGAAACCTGGGAAGTTCGTTGTTGAGGTTCGTTCCGGCGAGATTGCGCGAAAAGTTTACATTGAGGCGATCACATACGAAGCTGCGCGGGAGTTGGTGCGCAAGGCAATGTATCAAGATCGGCGTGATTATGTTCATCAACGAAGCGGCGGAACGTTCGGATATATCAATATCGCCAAAATGAATAATGATGAGTACAATCGATTTGAACGGGAAATCTTTGCCGAAGGGTTCGATAAGGCCGGGATGGTGATCGATGTGCGGGATAATACCGGCGGATTTACGGCAGATAAGGTGCTCAATATTTTGGGGGTTCAGCGGCATTCCTGGTCGGTTCCGCGCCATGGTGCGCCGGCGTATCTTGCCGGGTATTGGGGGCGCCCGGTATTTGATAAGCCTATTGTGGTGCTTTGCAATCAGAATACGGTTTCGAACGGAGAGATCTTTTCTCATGCAATCAAGCAGTTGGGGCGTGGGAAGTTGGTGGGTGTTCAGACCAACGGCGGGGTGATTGCAACTAGCGAGTGCCGGGTGTTGGATTTGGGGTCATTTCGTCGGGCGCATTATGGGTGGTATACACTTGACGGAACGGATATGGAGCTGCATGGAGCTATTCCGGATGTCGTGGTTGAGAATACGCCGGCGGATGTTGCCGCGGGGCGGGATCCGCAGTTGGATAAGGCCATTCACGTGCTTCAGGCGGAAGTTGAAACCTTCCAGCGGGAGAACAAGCCCTTTGTTCCCAATACATTCAAGTGGAAGCATCAACTCTGAACAGAACGTTTTTGGAAAGCGAGATGGTGGTATGACGTTGTCGCTCCTTCATGCGAAGTTGCATCATTTGCGTGTTACGCAGGCAGATATGGAATACCTTGGGTCTTTGACGATTGATGAAGAGCTCATGGAAGCGGTTGGGCTTGTCTCCTATGAAAAGATTCTGGTGGCCAATTTGGATAATGGGAAACGCTTGGAAACGTATGCCATTCCCGGGCCGCGAGGGTCAAGAATTGCGTGTTTGAATGGGGCTGCGGCCTACATGGGAAAGGTTGGCGACCGTTTGATTGTTATGGCGTTTGCACAAGTGGAGGCCGAGGAGGCCGCCGCTGTTCAGCCGCGTGTGGTTCGGCTGGATGCCGACAATCGAATTGTCGCTCAAGCATATTGAGAAGGTGAACCCATTGATGCCATGCGGTGTTATGGTGGTATAATGAGTTGTAACGGAACGTATTGGTGCGGCAGTGAAAGCTGAATGAATGGATAAAGGAGAGAGTCATGTTTCCGATTGTGTCTAAAGAACAGTTGTCCGCGGATGTCTATTCCATGTGGGTACATGCCCCGTTGATTGCAGAGGAACGCAAGGCCGGCCAGTTCATTATCTTGCAGATTGATGCGCAGTTTGGCGAGCGGATTCCTTTGACGATTGCTGATGCCGACCCGGTTAAGGGGGATGTGCGGATAATCTTTCAGACGGTGGGTTATTCCACTAAGAAACTCGCAATGATGAATGCCGGGGACGCTTTGCCGGTTTTCCTTGGCCCGCTTGGGCGGCCCACGCAGATTGAACGCAAGGGCACAGTGGTGTGTGTGGGCGGCGGGATTGGTGTGGCGCCGCTCCACCCGATTGCGCAGGCCATGAAAGCGGCGGGTAATAAGCTGATTGTCATTATGGGAGCGCGTACAAAAGATCTGCTGATCATGGAAGAGGATATGCGGAAGATCGCGGATGAGCTGATCATTTGCACCGATGATGGCAGCTACGGGCGGAAGGGGCTTGTTACAGAGCCCCTGAAAGAGGTTTGTGCAAGAGAACCTGTGGCGGAGTGTGTAACAATTGGCCCGCCGATCATGATGAAGTTCTGTGCGCTTACAACCAAGCCTTTCAATGTGCCTACTGTGGCCTCTCTGAATGCGATTATGATCGATGGCACGGGAATGTGCGGCGGGTGCCGAGTGCTCGTGGGTGGGAAGATTCGGTTTGTTTGCGTGGATGGGCCGGAGTTTGATGCGCATCAGGTAGACTTTGATAATTTGATGCAGCGAAACCGGGCTTTCGTCCCCCGGGAGCGTGAAGAGAATTGCCGTTTGCTGAAGATGGCTGAAACCTGTGGGAAGTAAAAAGAGGAGAACAGACGATGTCATTTATTTCTAAGGAAGCCCTCGATGCACAGGCCGCCGAGATCTGGGCAGGCATCAAGGATCGTGCTTTGACGCCGAAGGATCGGATGGGTATTAATCAGCAGCCGATGCCCGTTCAGGAGCCCGCCATTCGAAAGCGCAATATGCAGGAAGTGGCCACGGGTTATACCGAGACGCAGGCGCGTGTGGAAGCTAGCCGCTGCCTGCAGTGCAAGAATGCGCCCTGCATGAAAGACTGCCCGGTTTCAATTAATATTCCTGCGTTCATCCACGAAGTGGCGCAGGGGAATTATGCCGGAGCGCTGGGAATTATCCGCCAGACGAGTATCCTCCCGGCTATTTGCGGGCGTGTGTGCCCGCAGGAAAGCCAGTGTCAGAAACATTGCACCATGGGCGCTATCCGTAAAGACATCAATCAGAGTGTTGCTATCGGGCGTTTGGAGCGGTTTGTGGCGGATTGGCAGCGCGCCCATGAAGCGGAGGCGCCGATTGATAATGCGGTTAAGCCTGATACAGGGAAACGGGTGGCCGTGATTGGATCCGGCCCTTCAGGCATTACGGTGGCGGCTGATGTGCGCCGGGAGGGGCACGCCGTAACGCTGTATGAAGCTTTTCAGAAACCCGGCGGGGTGTTGGTTTATGGCATTCCGGAGTTCCGTCTGCCCAAGGCCATTGTAGAAAAAGAAATTGAGGGGCTTCGCAAAATGGGCGTGGATGTGGAGCCGAACTTCGTAGTCGGCCGGACGCGGAAATTGCGGGATCTGATGACCAAAGATGGGTTTGATGCCGTTTATATCGGTACGGGCGCCGGGTTGCCCCGGTTTATGGGAATTCCAGGAGAGGAGCTCGTGGGTGTTTTCTCTGCGAATGAATATCTGACGCGTGCTAACCTGATGAAGGCCTATGATAAGGCCGAAGCCGCAACGCCTTACTACCCGGCCAAACGTGTGGCCGTCCTGGGTGGTGGAAACGTGGCCATGGATGCTGCCAGAATGGCTTTCCGTTTAGGTGCCGAAGAAGTTTTCCTAATCTATCGCCGCAGCCGGGCAGAAATGCCGGCTCGTGCTGAAGAAGTGGAACATGCCGCCGAGGAAGGCGTCAACTTCCAGTTCCTCTGCAACATTGAGCGTATTGTTGGGGATGAAAATGGGGTGGTGCAGGCCATTGAATGCCTGCGCTATGAGCTGGGGGAACCCGATGCCTCCGGACGCCGCAGCCCTGTGCCGATTGCCGGCAGTGACTTTACTTTGCCGATGGATGCGGTCATTATTGCTATTGGGAACGCTTCCAATCCCCTTATTCCGCAGACTACGGATGGGCTGGAGATTGACCGTAAGGGACATATTGTGGTGGATGCTACGCAAGCCACCTCGATTCCCGGGGTTTTTGCCGGCGGCGATATCGTCCTTGGGGCGGCCACTGTGATTTTGGCAATGGGTGAAGGTCGCCGCGCCGCGAAGGCGATCAACGCCTATCTTGCGCAATCTTGAGACTGCCGTACCGCGTGCTGAGTCATAGCCATGTGTGAGGGGGGGGCATCCGAAAAGGCCTGGCGCGATGTTTATAAGCGCGCCCAGGCTTTGGAGCGCGGGTGGAATAAACCGCGTTTTCGGGCGGCCGCCATTAAAGACTTGCGCCAGTTTTTGGAAACGCGGGTGGCGGATGTCCCTCACGTGGGCTCACTTGCGCGGCTTGTTCGCCCGGAAATGACGCCGCGCGACCTGTTTGCTTTGTTAGTGCCGTGCGAACGTGAATTGAAGCGGATTAAGATTACGGATGTTGAAATCCTTTCGGAGGATCGCGTCTCGCTTCCGGAAACAGGAGCTCCCCGTCTTCCATTGACGGTCATTGCTGATCATTTCCGATCTGCCATTAATGTGGGGACGCTTTTTCGGGTGTGCGATTGCTTTGGAGTTCAAGAGGCCGTACTCTGCGGATATACGCCTTCGCCTGATGATGGCCGTGCGAGGCAGGCCGCGCTCGGGGCAGAAGCCTGGGTGCCTTGGAGCCGTGCGGAGAAAACAGGTGATGCGATCCGTGCGCTGCAACGCCGCGGTCTTCAGGTAATTGCGCTGGAAACAGTGCCGGAAGCATCTCCGTTGGAAACTTGGTCTTGGCAGTTTCCCTGTGCCGTTGCGCTTGGGAGCGAGCGCTTCGGGTTGGATCCCGATGTGGTGAAGGCGTGTGATGCAGTGATGCGAATCCCAATGTTTGGCCATAAAAACTCACTGAACGTGGTGATGGCTTTTACATTGGTGGCGCATGCTGCCCGCTGTGCATTTGATGCCCGGCGGCATCAAGTTTAACTGTGCGCCCGGTGTTAGGTTGGTTTAGCAGGAGAAGCTTATGCAAGAAACGCCCAAGTCTGCTCGTTTAACGATTGCACTTGTCGGCCGGGCAAATGTTGGAAAGTCAACACTGCTCAACCGAATTGCCGGACAAGATGTAGCAATTGTTTCCCCTATTGCCGGCACCACCACAGATGTGGTCGAGAAGGGCATGGAGCTGCTTCCATTCGGGCCGATTCTTTGGCTTGACACGGGCGGGTGGGACGATACGTCCGCCTTAGGCGCTGCTCGCAAGGAGCGGACCGCTTCCGCTGTGGCTCGGGCGGATATTTTGCTTGGAGTGGTGGCGGATGATGGCGCAGAGCCAGATCCGGAGCTTTTTACTTTGGCGAAGACGACCTCTAAGCCGCTGGTGATCGTTGTTTCAAAAGCGGATTGTTACCCGCCGTCATCGGCGTTTCTTGCATATTGGAAGCGTACCCGTGCCGCGGTTGTTGTGGCTGAAACAGATCGGGATCGTTTTTTAAATGCGTTTAAACGGGCGTTGGCTGCGGTTTGCCCAAAGGCTGGCACCCGAATGCCTGAGCCTCTACAAGGCCTGGTGCCGCCTGGCGGCACGGTGCTTCAGATTATCCCGATCGATTCCCAAGCACCCAAGGGGCGGATTATTCTGCCCCAGATGAATGTGCTGCGGAATGCACTCGACCGGGATTATCTTTCGGTTGTGGTTACGGAAAATCGGATCCGTGAGGCTGTTCAGCTGTTCCGACCCGCGCTGGCAGTCTGCGATTCACAGGTTGTTCACCAAATGATGGCAGACGTTCCGCCGGAAATCCCTGCAACGACCTATTCTATCCTGATGGCGCGTCTTAAGGGTAATCTTCGGGCACTTGCTGCAGGCGCCGCGGCTATCCGTATGCTTCGGGATGGGGACCGTATTCTGATTGCCGAGGCCTGTACGCATCATGCCGCCGAGGAAGATATCGGACGCGTGAAAATCCCCAATTGGATTTGTGAATGTACTGGCAGAAATCTGGTGTTTGAAGTCGCTTCCGGGAAGGATTTTCCTAAGACGCTTTCGCATTACGCACTGATCATTCATTGCGGGGGGTGTATGATCAACCGGGCTTTTATGCTTTGGCGGATGGAGCAGGCGCAAGAAGCAGGGGTTCCAATTACGAACTATGGCGTGGCCATTGCCGAAACGCAGGGGGTGCTGCAGCGGGCGCTAGAGCCGTTTCGGCGAATGGGTGAAGTGGACTGATGGTGCGGAGTAGAAACGCGCCCCGGGGTGTTCGGGGCGCGTTTTTTAGATAACGGTGCCTTTGTCATTCGGGTTGTTCTGGCGGATTTTTGGGGTGGGCCGTTGGGTTCGATTTGAACGGTTTGATGGGACAGCGGGTTTCGGGGTGTTTTTTCATGGATGGTGAGGCCATGTGGCCGCTAAGAAGGGTCGCGGCTTTAATGTGTCCCCGTTACACTTTTTCAAAAAAAGGCTTGCCTTTTCATCGGTGCTTTTGCTATTATTCACTTTGTTTTACCGCTCGGGTGGTGAAATGGCATACACGCATGCTTGAGGTGCATGTGGAGAGATCCGTGGGGGTTCGAGTCCCCCCCCGAGCACCATTCTGTTGCCGCTTTGTGTTTTGGGATGAGGTTGTGCCGCTTCGAAGAAAGCGGTATTTTTTTACCAAGTTATCTTGGGCAGTATTTGTATTCCGTTTCGGCTTTTGTGTACTGGTGCTGTCGCTCATCCGCATTTTCGTTTTGTTTTTGCTAAAAGGAAGCATGGCATCGGGGTGTTGGAAGTATCGTGTGGAATCAGAAAAGCGTTGATTCGCGAGTTAGAGAGCGCGACTGCCTGCATGGCGTTTACGTAAGCTGTTGGCAAGAGGTTTGATATTCCCGATAGGTGTTATTACGTTTTGGCGAAAGGTGTCTGGTGAAGTGTGAAAACGGGTGTCGGGAACAGAAAGGGATGAATGCATGGTAAAGGTCGAGATTGATTTTCGCGGTGTCAGAGTGGTGGAGAATACAAAACGCCTCGGGAAAAGATATCGGTGGCGTGGATGCCTTGCCGATACGCGGAAACGTTAGCGTTGACCACGGCGTGCACAATCCAGGTTGAGGCGGTCAATAAGGCCGCACGGGAGACAATTTCCTCAGCCGTCACGATGCCTCCTCCTGGCTGATGCCAGAAGGAGAAAGAGGAACAGAAAGGGAGCAAAAAATGAAAAAAATCGAACTGAGTGTTGATTGTTTCGACAACTACCTAGCCATCGACTGGTTTCGCATCATCGGCGAAGTCGACGCCGACGGGAACTTTTCCCCGTCCAAAAACGATGGCTGGGAAGGAGAAAACTACAACGGATCGGGGCCCGACGCCGACAGGAATGACCTTTACGACTTCTCGTGCGACGTCTGCGACAAGGTAGACGCCGTCGATCTTGACAGCATCTGTTCCGCGGCAGATTGGCGCGAAGCCGCCGCGCACCCAGACTGGACCAAGGACATTCCCGTCGACCTGGACGACGATTCGTATTGGCGCGCCAAGGTATACTTGTGCGTCTATGACGATGGAGAGAGGAGAAAACACATGCGACTAACATTAGCTTCGGCGTTTTCCGCGCCGCCGAAGAAAATCATGCGCCTCTTGGCCGACGACTTTTTGCAGGCCGTCAAAGAAGGCAAGGTTATCCGATCCCAGCGGTATTACGACTACCAGGAATGGCAACACCCATGCGGCCTATGGTGCCGCATCGGGCTTGACGAAGACCTAGGATTTTTCGCCGAGGTGCGCGACCCCTACTTCCCCGGCAAAAACCTTGCCAAAGGCGGATTTGCCTACACCAACCGATCGGACGAGGCGCTGGTGCGCGATTTCCTTCGGGGCTGCTAATCGGGGGCAAATATGTACAAAAAAATGGATCCAGAAGCCCGCCGCGCCCTGCGAATCGCCTGCGGAGCGAAGCGCTGGGAGAACAGCCGCCTGCCCGCGGACACGCCCTGCACCCGTATCGCCATCGCCGAGGCAGACGCGGCCGCCGTCCGCGAAATCGCTCGGGTGCGCCGGTGTAAGGTCATCGACGTGTTGGCCGATGCCGTCGCCTGCCTCCAGCAGGCGGAAAAATCTGGGAGCGAATTGAAGGAACCACAGATCGTCTCTATGGCTGAGGCGCGTGCGGCGATGAAGGGCAAGAGGGCCGAGATTTACATCGCGCGCCACGGAGCCGTAACGGTCATCCGCTGCGATGGAAACGACTATATGGTCCACAATATCATCGGCGGAGCCTGGGTTAAAAATCCGCTGGAGTCCTATTGGCGCAACAGCATTTCCTGGCGCGGCACCCGCGCGGACTTTTTGTTGGCGGGGGTGGTGCCTCCGCCGACACCGGACGATTGGTCAATTCCGAGAATTGGGGACGAGAGGCATTCCATGGCTGGGCTTTACGACTGATTTTTGACGCAAAAAAGCCGCCCCGGGAACAACAGGGCGGCTAACCTTTGGGGACAAAACCAGAGGATGGTGTGAATGATAACACAGGCAGTCTGGCGTCGTTAGGTATCAGCACTGTTTTTGATTCGATTGTTTTCGATTTCAGCCGCGCCCCGGATACAGCCGGGGCGCGGCTCCCAGAAGAAGATGCACGCGTTGAGAAAGGATGGTAGACTATTGTGCGAAGCGGGAAGGAGAAATGTTTCATGTGGCTTTTTTGTAAGAGCGGTTTTTTCTCTGCGGTGCAACACATCGATGCGCCGGGCACGGTGCACGTGCGGGCGCGGTTCGCCGGAGATTTAGAGCGGTTGTGCGGCGCGCATGGGGTGAAGCCCTGCGTACAGGTGACGCCTTCTGCGGATTACCGGTTCCGGATGGACTTCCCGCGCGAAACGTGGGCGCGTATTGTCTCCGAGGAGGCTGCGGCCATCGACTACACCAACTTTAAGGCAGCCGTGCATGACGGCACTGCGCGTGATGAGGCGTATTTCGGGGCGTGGGTCGCCATGCGAAATGGCCAGCAGCAATTTAACG
>ERZ808286.274-NODE-274-length-36777-cov-5.460351_pt1 | contig 36777 bp, 29 predicted proteins | sample MGYA00521276_ERZ808286 | MGnify/ENA primary metagenome ERZ808286 (study PRJEB31516, sample SAMN03275607) | gut metagenome | biome: mammalia-associated habitat; material: feces | host: Papio cynocephalus | place: Kenya | collected 2012-08-01 ... | reverse complement strand
CGGGCGAAACTCTTTCCGCGTTTTAAAAACAAAAGAATTATACACCCGATTCGACGGATTGAAAAGGCTTAATCGTCCAAAACGCGCTCGTTCGGCTGAACGGCGGCGGGATTTGCGGGCGGCGGTTCGACCGCGGGGGCGATCGGCGCGGCAACCGTTCCGGACGCCGCCGTTTCGGCGGAATTTCCGGCGGTCGCCGCCGGATCGGGCGACGCCTGTTCGGGGGAGTCGTCGACCAGTTCGCGTTTCGCGTCGGGAACGGGCTGGCGGATCAGATCGTCCGGCTTTTCGGTTTTCAGAACGGGCGGCGCCGCGCGTTCGGGATCCTGCGGCAGATCGCGTCCCTCGGCGATTTTTTTCGGTTTTTTATTGAAACGGTTGGGGTTGGGTTTGCGTTCGATGTAAATGAACGTTTCCACTTCGCCGTCGTCGTTGACGCGTTCCGTCACGGTTTCGCGCGTGATGTCCAACCGGTCGACGTCGAACAGTTCTTTCGTCCGTTTTTCCGCCTCTTCACGGGCTTTGCGTTCCGCTTCGGCTCTGGCGCGCGCCTCTTCCTCGGCTTTGGCTTTCAGTTCGGCGTCGCGTTTGGCTTTTTCCTCGGCTTCGATTTTCGCTCTCGCCTCCGCCTCGGCGCGGGCTTTCGCTTCTTCGGCTTCGCGTATTTTGCGGCGTTCCTCTTCGCGGGCGCGGACTTCGGCTTCGACCCGCGCTTTGCGTTCGGCGGCAAGGCGCGCCTTTTCCTCGGCTTCGCCTCTGGCTTTCTCCTCCGCTTCGGCGCGGGCTTGTTCTTTCGCCTCGGCTTTAAGGCGGGCTTCCTCGTCGGCTCGCGCTTTCAAGCGGGCGGCTTCCTCTTCGTCAACCGCGGGCGGCGGGGGCGGAACGACCGCGTCCGGCTCCGTCACGGGCGGCGGAGGCGGAATCGTCGCGTTCTGCTCCGTTGCGGGCGGGGGAGGCGGGGGTACGTCCTGCGCCTGTCCGGTCGCGGGGGCGGGCGTTTCCGTCACAACGACGGCGGGCGTTTCAGCCGATTCGGGCGCGGGCGGAACATCGTGCGCGGCGACGCCGTCGGCGTTCATGATTTCGTCGGGGACTTTTTCCAGCGTTGTTTCTTGTCCCGCTTTGATGTCGGCGGTTTTCCATTTTTCTTCCGCGTCCGTCGGCGGCAGTTTCATCGGGGCGGGCGCCGCGCCGAAATCGTCGACGATGATGTCGATCGCGTTTTTACCGGCGGCGGGCGTTTCAATCACGGTGTCGTCCGCCTGTTTCGGCGCGTCCGACGCCGCGTCGGCGGGCGGAGGGGGCGGCGCGGCGGCTTTCCCTTCGTCGACCGCGGGCGGCGGAGGCGGAGGAACTGCGTCCGTTCCCGGCGTCGGCACGGGGAAGAAATCGGGGACGCCGTTTTGTTTCGCGGGTTTCGCCGCCGTCTTTTCGGACGCCGCGGCGAAATCGGGCGGGGCGACGAAGCCGATCTTCGCGTTTTTGTCGACCGCTTTGTCCGCCAAGGTCAGGCGTTCGTCCAGCGACGCCATGAACGCGTCGCCGCCCTTTTCGCGCCAGTCGGCGTAATAACCGTCGAAACCGTCCGTTTTCATATAGCTTTCGGGGACGGGCGTGTTCAGCCAGCTTTCGGCTTTTTCGCGTTCTTCGGGGGTGAAGTTCGCAAAGTCGGGGGACTGGCACAAGGCGTTTTCGTCGCCCAGAACGTCGCGGGCGATCAGCGTTCCCAAATCGCAGGGCTTCGCGTCCGTCTGCGCCTTTTTGTTTTCCGGTTTGAACACGGCGAACGTCGTCGTCATGTCGCTTTTAAACCGCGCCATGGTTTTGTCGACGCGTTGCATCACGATGTCGTCGGCTTTTTCCTTTCGGATTCCGGCGCCCTTGTCGCCGTGGACGACGATCGTCGTTTTGTCCGCCAGCTTGGCGTTTTCCAGATCTTTGATCAGGTATTCCAGCTGACCGTAAGTGCAAAGCAGCTGGCGGTTGTAGTCTTCCCAGCGTTTCAGTTCGCCGTTCAGTTCCTTCTTTTCCGTATAGGGGGCGAAACTGCGCCACGTCATCGGATCTTTTTTCAAACGGCAGTTTTCGTCGTACACATAGGGATAGTGCGGCAGGTTGACGTGGGCGAAAAACACGTTTTTGCCCTTCGACGCCAGAACGTCCTTGCGCAGACGGGACAAAACGGTCGGCTGCCCCAGCGGCAAAGACCGCGACAAGGGGTTGCCGACGAACGGAACGGACGACGGGTCGAAGCTTCCTTTCAGTTTTTTATAGGCGAAATCGGCGAACTGCTGACCGACCGGCATGGAATACAGCCAATGCCCGAACATCAGCATCAGCTTCGTCGCCGTGGACAGATCCGCCTGATACAGCGCGCCCAGCGGAGCGGGGTACGTTTCGCAGAAATCGACGGTTCCCTTGCCCGCGCCCTTGCAGAAATCGAACGGATAGGTCTGGTAGACGTTCAGGCGGTAGCCCCGTTCTTTGAATTTGGCGAACAGATCGTTGCGCGTCGCGAACGCCCGCGAATCCGTCGAACCGATGTAGTACGCCGAATCGTCGCGGTTGAACAGGTCGTCGCCGATTTCGGTCAGCGTCGGGTTCAGCGCGGTGCCGATGTTGCGGTATTTGTCGCGGTAGCGCAGATAAACCGTCGGGTGGAACAGAAATTTGTTCGAACGGTAAAAGGCGGGGACGAATTTCGGGGACAAAGGCAGATTCTGCGGGTCGGACACCTTGTCGTGCAGGGTTTGCCAGCTTTCGGCGGCGGCGTTGTATCCGGCGTGGTTCGCCAAGATCAGATAGATCAGGTTTTGCGTTTTTTCGCCGTCGCCGACGCTTTTCGCGAAATCGGCGGGAGAAACGCCCGAAATTTCGGGAACCTGACGTTTTGCGGCGGTGTTCATCAGCAAAAACAGCCCGATCAGGGCGGGCAGGGACAGGAAAGCCATCGCTCCGCCCCGACAGATTTGCAGCAGGACGAAGAAAAAGACGAATCCGGCGACGGCGACCGCCTGATTGCCGTGGTCGGCGACGATCATCAACAGGTCGCGCGGCAGGAACGGCAGGTAATGCGCCGCGTAGTTCCCGACGTTGTAGGGCAGGATCTGCCCCAGAACGCACGCCAGCGCGCCCCCCGCGATCAGCGCGATGTACGCGCGCGCCAGAAAACGGCAGAACGACAGCAAAAACAGGGAAACAAAGGAAAACACCAGCAGCCCGAAACAGGCGAACAGCACTTCGGGCAGGATTTCGTTGTTCAGAATCAGCGGATATTTGTTGACGTACAGAAACAGCAGGAACGTGAACGCCGTCATGAAAAACACGAACAGCGACCCGTGCATGAAAAACGTGAAGGACGCCTCGTTTTTCTGTTTGCGTTCGGCTTCTCTGGCTTTGGCTTCGTTGTGGTTTTCCTCGATGCGATCGGTTTCTTCCATGTTCGTTTCCCGCTGGACAACAATAAAGATGGTATTTATTCATAGACTCGCATAAAGTATAAGTCAATTTTTCTGAACGCCGGGGGCGCATTTTATGTCTTTCGATCTGGTTTTTCAAAACGCGGTGCGCCTGCACGAACAAGGCAGGCTGGACGAGGCGGAAAACGCCTACCGCCGGATATTGGAGGTAGCGCCCGAACACGTCGGCGCGACGCGGCTGCTGGCGATGATCGCGATGCGGCGGCGCGCTTACGATTCGGCGATCGAGCTGCTGTACAAAGCCGTCCGGCTGGCGCCCGAAGACGTCGCGTGCGAATTTACGCTGGCGCAGGCTTTGCAGGACGCCGGCAAACCAAAGGAGGCGCTGGAACACTACAAAACCGTTCTGGCGATGGACGATTCGTATCCCGAAACCTATCACAACATGGGCATCGTCCACCGTTTTCTGGGCGACGCGGACAAGGCGCGCGAACTGTTCGAAAAGGCGGTCGCGATGCGTCCGGTTTTTTCGTCGGCTCACGTCAATCTGGCTTTGCTGGCGCGCGACGCGGGGGATTTCGACGGCGCGCTGGCGCGGCTGGACAAAGCCGTCGCCGCCGATCCGCGAAACGCCGAAGCCTACGCGCAAAGGGCGGTCACGCTGCGGCTGGCGGGAAAATACGAACAGTCGCTGGAACAGTATGACAAGGCGGCGGAACTGTCGCCCGGCAACGCGATTTACATAAACGGGCGGGGCATCGCTTTGGAACGGCTGGGACGGCTGGACGAGGCTTTTCACGCGTACTGCCGCGCGATCGAAATCGATCCGGATTTCGCCGACGCCTATAACAACAGGGCGAACGTGTACGCCAAATTCGGCAAACGCTGGCAGGCGGAGGACGACTATAAGAAAGCCGTCCGGCTCGATCCGGAATTCGCGTCGGCTTTCAACAATCTGGGGGCTTTGCTGTACGACGGCGGACGGTTTGAAGAGGCGCTGGAATGCTACCGCAAGGCGTTCATCATCAATCCGAAACAGGCGGAGACCTGTTCCAATCTGGCGCTGGCGGTCAAAGAGGCGGGCGATCCCGCCGAAGCCGCCGGACTGTTCGTGAACGCTTTGGCGCTGAATCCGAAGCTGACCGAAATCCACCACTATCTGGCGCAAACGCTGTACGACCTGTACTGCGGCGCGGATCCGGACGCGAAGGAAACCGCCGTCAAACTGGCGCGAAAATGGCGGCAGTTCTTTCCCGACAGCGCCGTCGCCCGCCACGTCTGCGCCGCGCTGGAAGGCGGCGGCGTCGATTCCGCGAACGGGGAATACGTGCGCGAACTGTTCGATTCTTTCGCCGATTCGTTTGAAAAAACGGCGAAAGAGATCGATTACCGCGTTCCCGAACTGGTCGCCGCTTTCGCCGCGGATCTGCCCGACGGTCTGCGGATACTGGACGCGGGGTGCGGCACGGGGCTGTGCGCCGCCTGTCTGAAGCCGAAATCGTTGCGCCTGACGGGCGTCGATCTGTCGGAAAAGATGCTGTCCGCCGCGAAAATGAAAAATTTGTACGACGATTTGCGCGTTTCCGACGTTTCGGCGTTCTGCGGCGGCTGTCCCGACGCGTTCGACGCGGTCGTTCTGGCGGACGTCGCGTGCTATTTCGGGGATCTGGACGAATTGGCGCGCGCCGTCTTCCGCGCTTTGGCGGCGGGGGGCAGAGTCTTTCTCACCGTTGAAAAATCGGACGCGGAACAGCCGTTTTCCCTGCGCGCGTCGGGGCGTTTCGCCCACCGTCCGGACTATGTCGCCGACGTCGCGAAACGCGCGGGATTTGAAAAAATCCGCCTGACCGACGAAATCCTGCGCCGCGAAAAAGGCGCGGACGTCGCGGGAATCGTCTGCGTCGCCGAAAAAACGCCGGCGGCTTCAAACTGAAAACTGGACAATGAAGACAAGAAAGTTTAAAATTCCGACCAGAGCGTTAGGGCTGTGCCTGATAACGATGCTTTTATTGACTTGGATATGGAGAAAACCGATGCCTCAGTACAACTGGAATGAAATTCCCGACGATCAGATCGAGGTCTTGATTAAAAAAATCAACGCGTTGTCGACGTTCGACATGTTCACCCCGGGACGTTCGCACCTGACGATCGCCGAATTGCCGTTCTATTCGGAATTCAAGCTGTTGCAGGCGACGACGTTTTCCTCCATTCCGCCCGTGACGATGGAATACCTGATCAAAGGCGAGGGCGAAAACGCCGAAGTGATCAAAATGGACGGCACGCGCGAACCCATTTTCGAAAACAATCCCAAGGGCGGCTTGATCCTGAACAAAGACACGGTCGTCGCTTATGCCGCATTTGTTCTGGACGCCGTTCAGACCGAACAGGGATCCCTGCGTCTGGTCGAAAAGGTCGACGAAGACACCTTTACCGACACGCCCACCCCGCAGCAGCGCAAGGACGTCACGCACATGATCCGCCCCGCCAAGGTGACGGAAACCGGCGACGGTTTCGCTTTGGACGCCATCATGCTGTACGGCGATTCTGTGTACCGCGCCGACATCGACGTGAAAAAGGACGGCTTCATCGAAATCAAAGACGAACAACTGCTGGCGGAAGGTCTGCCCATTCGCCCCATTTTCCTGGAGTGACGGGACGGCATGTTCAACCGCGTCGCCGAAATCGTCAAACGCCTGAATCTGGATCTGGAATTCATTTCCGGCGGAAACTGTGTGGACTGTTCCCCCGTCACGGGGGAGCAGATCGCGTCGTTTCCGATTTATAACGCCGAACGGATCGCCTGCGTGATTCAACGGTCGAAACGCGCGTTCGCCGAATGGCGTCTGGTCGCGCCGAAAGACCGCAGCGAACTGTTGCGCCTGTTTTCCGAAGAACTGCGCGCCGCCGAAGACGATCTGGCTCAGCTGATCTCGATCGAAACGGGCAAAATCCACGCCACCGCGCTGAAAGAGGTGCGGCGGTCGATCAAGATTTGCGACATGGTCGCCGACATGCAGCACCGCATGTCCGGCTTTTCCGTTCCGACGGAAAGCCACAATCTGGTAGTGTCCGAAATCTGGCAGCCGATCGGTCCCGTCGTGGTGCTGACGTCGTTCAATTTCCCGTTGCGCGTCTGGGTGCTGAACGCTTTGCTGGCGCTGGTGTGCGGCAATTCCGTCATCTGGCGTCCGTCGCGCAAGGCGTTGCTGACGGCGTTCGCGGTCAACACGCTGTTGCGCCGCGCCAAAGCGCGGTCCGGCGCCAACTGTCCCGAATATTTGTCCCAGCTGGTGATTTGCGATCCCGACGATTCCGCCCTTATGGCGGAAAGCCGCGACATTCCGCTGTTGTGCGCGACGGGCGCCCCCAATATGGCGCGCAGTCTGCAAAGCAAGGTCGGTCAGCGTTTGGGACGCAGCATTCTGTCGGTCGGCGGCAACAACGCCGCGATCGTCACGCCGACGGCGGACATCAAGCTGACGGTCGACGAACTGGTGGTTTCCGCGGTCGCCGACGCCGGACAGCGCAGTACGTCCCTGCAACGGCTGTTCGTGCATTCGTCCGTCTACGATCAGGTCGTCGAACGGCTGAAATCCGCGTTTTCGAACGTGAAAGTCGATTCGCCGTTCGAACGGCACGCAAAGGTCGGTCCCCTGATCGACAAAGCGGCGTTCGACAACATGCGTCTGGCTTTGGAACAGGCGAAAATCGACGGCGGACAGGTGTTCGGCGGACAAAGGATCGACGTCGGTCTGCGCGAAAACGCCTATTACGTCGCCCCCGCTTTGGTGGAAATGCCCGAACAGACGGACACCGTGAAAAACGAATTGCTGGCGCCCGTCCTGTACGTGATGCGCTACGACGATTTGAAACAGGCGGTGGCGGGCGTGAACGCGTTCGCGCAGACGTTGCTGGCGTGCATTTTTTCCAACAATTTAAAAGAAATCGGTTATTTCACGTCCATCGACGGCGTTCAGACCGAAGCCGCCATCGTCAACGCGGGAACGGTCGGCTACGATATGGCGGCGATGTTCACGACGGGCAAGGACAACCGCAGTTTCACGTCCGACGCGTGGCGTCCTTTCATGCAGTCGAAAACGTGCCTGACCAACTATAATTTCTGACGTTTTTCGGGGCTGATCATGCGTGTTCGGAACTGGGCGAAAAAAAGTGTTGCGGCGGCTTTGACCGCGTTGACGCTTTGCTCGTGCGCCGGAAAACAGGTGTCGGATCCGGAAACGACTCCGCCCGAAACGTTGTACAACCGCGCGCTGGATCTGCTGGTCGAACAGCGCGAATACACCAAATCGATCGCCGCTTTCGACGACGTCGACCGCTATTATCCGTATTCCCGCTGGGCGGTTCGCGCGCAGATCATGCAGGCGTTCGCCGATTATCTGAAGCGCGAATACGACGACGCCGTCGTCGTTCTGGACAGGTTTTTGCAGCTGTATCCCGGCAACGCGTTCGCTCCTTACGCCTATTATTTGAAAGCGATGTGCTTTTACGCGCAGATTTCCGACACCGGCAGAGGGCAGAAAATGACCCGCACGGCGCTGGACGCGCTGAACGAGGTCGTCAGCCGCTTTCCCGACACGCCGTATGCCGCCGACGCCGAAAAACGGATCGTTCTGGCGACGGAGTATCTGGCGGCGAAAGACGTCAAGATCGGCGTGTATTACCTGCGGCGCAACGAACATATCGCCGCGCTGAACCGCTTTGCGGACGCGTTGCGGAATTATCAGCGGACCCGTCCCGCGCAAGAGGCGCTGTACAGGCTGACCGAAACGTATTTGCAGCTGGGACTGGACAGTGAAGCGCAAAAAAGCGCGGCGGTGCTGGGGTACAACCACCCCGACAGCCCGTGGTACGCCAAAGCTTTCGCGCTGATGAAAAAATACGTCCCCGATTCCGTCGCCGAAAAATAAAGGAACAAAAGCCGTGTTGTCGCGTTTGTCCATTCGTGATGTCGTTTTGATTGAAAAGCTGGATTTGGATTTTGCGGGCGGTCTGTGCGCCTTTACGGGCGAAACGGGCGCGGGCAAGTCGATTTTGCTGGATTCGCTGGCTTTGGCGACGGGGGCGCGCGCGGATTCGTCGCTGGTGCGGTTCGGCGCGAAACAGCTGTCCGTGTCGGCTGAATTCGCCGTTTCCGACGACAATCCCGTTTTCGCGATTCTGGAAGAACTGGGCGTCGATTTCGAAAAAGGCGAGCCGCTGGTGCTGCGCCGCGTCGTTTCCGCCGACGGCAAAAGCCGCGCCTACGTCAACGATCAGCCGGTCGGGGCGGCGATGTTGCGCCAAATCGGCGAAGAGCTGGTCGAAATTCACGGGCAGTTCGCGACGCACGGGCTTTTGAACGCCGCGACGCACAGGGACGTTCTGGATTCTTACGGGGAAACGTCGAATCTGAAATCCGAAACGGCGGAGGCTTACCGCGGCTGGCGGGATAAAATCCGCGAAAAGGAAAACGCGCGCGCCGAACTGGACAAGGCGAGGGCGGAAGAGGACTTCTTGCGCCATTCGGTCGACGAACTGTCCCGCTTCAATCCCCAAGCCGGCGAGGAAAAGGAATTGTCCGACCGCCGCGCGGTGATGATGAACGCCGAAAAAATCGCCGAAGGGCTGACGCAGGCGCGCGACGCGCTGGCGGACGAAAGCCTTGACCGGTCGTTGCGGCTGGCTCAGCGCCAGCTGGAAAGCTTGTCGAAATACGGCGAGGGGCGGTTCGACGCCGTGATCGAATCGCTGGACCGCGTCATGGCGGAATTGAACGAGGACGCGGCGGCGCTGGAAACTTTTTGCGGCGAATTGGATTTCGACCCCCGCGCGCAGGAAGAGGTCGAGGAACGCCTGTTCGGATTGCGGGCGCTGGCGCGCAAACATCAGGTTGATCCTGACGCCTTGCCCGAACTTTTGTCGGATTTCGAACGCCGCCTGAACGGGCTGGACAAGGGCGGCGACGATTTGATCCGTCTTGAAAGGGAAGCCGAACATTTGCGTCTGCGCTATATGGAATCGGCGCAAAAGCTGTCCGCCGCGCGAGCCGCGGCGGCGCGGAAACTGGACGAAGCCGTCGCGCGCGAACTGCCGCCGCTGAAATTGGACAAGGCGGTTTTTAAAACGCAAATCGACCGTCTGCCCGAATCGATGTGGAACGCCGACGGCGTCGACAAAGTCGAATTCGTCGCGTCGACCAACGCGGGCGTGCCGCCGGCGCCGATCGCGAAAATCGCGTCGGGCGGCGAACTGGCGCGTTTTATGCTGGCGCTGAAAGTCAATCTGGCGGCGGCGGAAAAAATTCCGACCCTGATTTTCGACGAGGTCGACGCCGCGATCGGCGGGGCGACGGCGACGGCGGTCGGGGAACGTCTGGCGCGTCTGGCGGCGGACGGGTGCCAGGTGTTGACCATCACCCATTCGCCGCAGGTGGCGTCTTTCGGCGCGCACCATTTCCGCGTGCGCAAAGCCGAAGTCGAAACCGGCAAGGTCTTGACCTCCGTCGACGAACTGACCGACGCCGAACGGCGCGAGGAAATCGCCCGCATGCTGGCTGGGTCGCGCGTCACGGACGCCAGCCGCGCCGCCGCGGACGAACTTTTGAAAAACAGGACGACGGCAGAATGAACGATATTCCCGCGCGCGATTTGACGGATTTGGAAGCCGCCGCCGAACTGGCGGATTTGGCGAAAAAAATGGCGCTCGCGGAACGGGCGTACTATCAAAACGACGATCCCGTGATGACGGACGCGGAATACGACGCGCTGAAAAAACGCAACGGGGAAATCGAACGGTTTTTTCCGCACCTGATCCGCGCGGATTCGCCGTCGAAGCGCGTCGGCGCCAAAGCGTCGGAGGATTTCGCCAAAGTCGTCCACGGCGTGCCGATGCTGTCGCTGGCAAACATATTCACCGACGGCGACGTGTACGAATTTATCGACAAGATCCGCCGCTTTCTGGGGCTGGACGAATCGGAAACGCCGCAATTCATGGCTGAACCGAAGCTGGACGGGCTGTCTTTTTCCGCGCTGTACGTCGACGGAAAATTCACGCGCGGGGCGACGCGGGGCGACGGCGCGGTCGGCGAGGACATCACCGAAAATTTGAAAATGATTCCCGACCTGCCTTTGACGCTGAACGGCGCGGACGTGCCGGAACGCATGGAAATCAGGGGCGAGGTCTTTATGAACAAGGCGGACTTTTTCGCCCTGAACGACGAACAGATCGAAAAGGGGAAAAAGCCGTTCGCCAACCCGCGCAACGCGGCGGCGGGGTCTTTGCGCCAGCTGGATCCGCGCGTGACGAAACGGCGCAGACTGTCGCTGTTCGGCTACACGTTCGGCGAAGCGTCGGCTGAAAAATGGGCGACGCATGCCGAATATCTGGAAAAAATCCGCGGCTGGGGCTTTCCGGTCAATCCGGAAAACCGGCTTTGCTCTTCGGCGGACGAAATCGTCGCGTATTTCAAAAGTTTGGGCGAACGGCGGTCGGGGCTGGCGTACGACATCGACGGCGCGGTGTACAAAGTCAACCGCCGCGACTATCAGGAACGGCTGGGATTCGTCGCGCGTTCCCCGCGTTGGGCGATCGCGCACAAGTTTCCGGCGGAACAGGCGGTGACGCGGCTGGAAAACATTCGCGTGCAGGTCGGACGCACGGGCGTTCTGACCCCCGTCGCGGATTTGCAGCCCGTCAACGTCGGCGGCGTCATGGTCGCGCACGCCACTTTGCACAACGAGGACGAAATCAAACGCAAGGACGTCCGCGTCGGCGACTATGTCGTCGTCCAGCGCGCGGGCGACGTGATTCCGCAAATCGTGCGCGTCGTTTCGGAAAAACGTCCCGCCGATTCGGTTCCTTTCGTCTTTCCGGCGAAATGCCCCGTTTGCGGATCGCACGTCGTTCGGGACGAGGATCAGGCGGCGCAACGGTGTTCCGGCGGCTTGGTCTGTCCCGCTCAGGCGGTGGAAAAGCTGAAACACTTTGTTTCCCGCGACGCCCTGAACATCGAAGGATTCGGCGCGAAAAACACGCAATATTTCTTCGATCGCGGGTGGATTCGCACCCCCGGCGACGTGTTCGATCTGGAAAACCTGCACGGCGCGGAGATTCGCAAGCTGGAAGGCTGGGGCGACAAATCGGCGGACAATCTGTTTTCGTCGATTCGCAAAGTGCGAAGCGGCGTTTCCATGGACAAATTCCTGTTCGCTCTGGGCATTCCGCAAATCGGGCAGGCGACGGCGCGGCTGCTGGCGGCGCACTATCTGAACATGGCGGATTTTCTGGCGCAGATTGACGCGGCGCGGGATCCGGAATCCGACGCGTACAAAGAACTGACCGCGATCGAAAGCATCGGGGAAATCGTCGCGCGGGAACTGCTGGACTTTTTCGAAGAGGAACGCAACCGCGTCGAAGTCGCCCGCCTGCTGACGCAAATCAACGTGTCCGCTTTCGAACCCGCGGCGCAAAGCGACAATCCGCTGGCGGGAAAAACGGTCGTGTTCACGGGGACGCTGCCGACTCTGACCCGCAATGAAGCCAAAGCCAAAGCTTTGGCTGTCGGGGCGAAAGTCGCGGGATCGGTTTCCAAAAAAACGGATTACGTCGTTTTGGGCGCAGACGCGGGATCGAAAGCCGAAAAGGCGCGGGAACTGGGCGTTTCGACGATTTCCGAAGACGAATTCGTCGCCATGTGTAACAATCGGAAACAATAGTTTAATGGCGTTTTGAAAAAAAATGCCCTACCTTTTGTCTATCGGGACAACAACGGCGAAAGGGGAATCGGGCAATGAAAACGGCTTTTTTAACCGCTTTGTTTTTTATCGCTTCGGTTTGTTGCGCCGCCGCGCAGGAATTTGAACGCCCGTTCGTTCTGGCGATGGATTATTCCGTTTTGACCCGTCTGGCGCGCGACGACACGTTTCAAAACGTCCGCGCGCGGCTGAACGACGCAGAACCGTTCGTTCAAAAAACGCGCGAAGCCCTGAAAACCGAAACGAATATCGAGGACGACGCCAAATTCCAGCAGGTCAAAGACTTTTCGAAAAAGCCGCGATCCCTGTCGGGCGGCGCGAATTTCAACGCGGACGCCGGCGTTTCCGTGCGCGCCGCGGCGGGCTATACCTTTCCCGAAGAAGACGAACGCAACAACAACAAAACGGAACAATCCTATTCCCTGTCCATCGGCGTCGAAGTCGCGCTGTAAAATCAGTGCCAATCGCAATCGATCGTTATAATACTGGCGGGCATGCCGATCAGTTCGATATCAAATTTAATGGTCGGTTTGATTTCTTTTTCGGCATTGTGCAAACGAAAGGAAAACGACCAGCCGTTGTTTAAATAAACTTCGACGGTATTGTCGCTGTTCGGTTTAAATTCCGCCTTGACCAACCGAGTCGGCAAATCTGTTTTTTTGATGATCAGAACGGGCTTTTTGTTCAAAGCGGCTTTATTCAGTGTTCCCCGCAGATTCATAGGCTGAATTTTTGTCGTTTTTTGCCGGTCAAGACTGATGATTTTGTAAAAATCAAACTTTCCAAGCAAATATTCGACTAATCGCCGAGGGATTTTGTCCGATTTTTGACAAGCAACTTCGATTTCTTTTAAAAAGGCAACCAGTAACGGTCGATAAACCGTTAAAGCTTTTTCGGGCAAATCACACCACAGAGAGTGTTCTTTCTGTTTTTTTTTCAATAAATCAAATACGGGTTTGACGGCGTCCCAATAATCGGCGGAGCAGGAAAGATCGTACCATTTTTCACCGAAATCGATTTTTGGCGACAGGCGGCTGTGTTTAACCGCAAAATGATTATGCTTTAAACTTAAACCGATTTCCCATTTGATGCCGTCGCGCGAAATGACAATATCGCGGACATCGCCGCTTTCACCTTTTGTATCGGTTTGAATTTTCAAAACAACGGGATCTTGGGGCGCTTCGGACAAAAGCGGTTCCAAATCGAAAAGCTTTAAAACGCCGGCTTTCGCTCCGTTTTCCAACAAGCATTGCATTTCCACCGATACTTTATCCCATGCGTCTTTCGCCGCTTCCAAACTGGAGTTTTGTTCAACGCGGACGGCGTGAAACGGACGGATTTCTTTTTCCAACGTTGTTATAAAGGCATATTCAAACGCGCGCCCTTGATTGTTACAGGAATCAGGCATATTTAAAGTCCTTTCAAAGTTTGTTTGATTCGTTCGGCTATTTCGAAAGCCAGATTGACGGGAACGGCGTTCCCGATCATTTTATAGGCGTCGTTCAAATTTTCGTAAATAAATCGAAACGAATCGGGAAAGCCTTGTATTCGCGCGATTTCCCGAATGCTTAACCGGCGATACAGATGTTCTTTTCCTTTGACAAAACCGCATAAATCTTTTCCGAGTTTTACCATTTTCGGCGCTTGCGGGTGCAGTTGGCATTGACGCCCGGACGCTTGAACCGTAAAAGCCTGTTCGTTCCATGCTTTGACGCGGTTTCTGCTCATAAAAATGGGGGAAAAGGAACCTGTGAAATATTCGTTGTTATTGATTGCCGCGGAATTGTGTTTGTTTTTTGAACCGGCGGGAACAACATTGTTTTGCAGATCCCAAATAACGTCTTTTAAAGTTATTTTATCATTGTCGTTAACGGTGGATCCTTCCGGAAAAGAGAAAGAAACGTTCAAATCCGTTCTGAATCCGATGTAAAAAACGCGTTTTCTTTCTTGCGCAACGCCGTAATCGCAGGCGTTGACCATTGTCAATGAAACGCGATAACCGGATTGCGAAAAAAGGTTTAATATGTTCCTGACAGCCTCTTCGTGACGGTTAGCCATCATTCCGCTGACGTTTTCCGCCAAAAAAAACTTGGGGCGAACTTTTTGCAAGATGCGGATATATTCGAAAAACAATCGCCCGCGGGCATCGTTAATGCCGCGCAGAGAACCCGCTTCCGACCACGACTGGCAGGGCGGACCTCCGATAATGCCGTCGACGTTTAATGGAAAAACGGTTTCGTCAATTTGACGAATATCGCCTTTTATAAGTTTTGTATGCGTATGATTCAGTTCAAAAGTGGGTTGAATGGTCGGGTCGTATTCGTTCGCGACGGCAATATCGAACCCCGCTTTTTCGAATCCCAAATCCAGTCCGCCGCAACCGCTGAAAAGACTGATCAGTTTCAAAGCCGTTCTCCTTTTTTTTCCTCGTGCCGCGACAGACGGGATTTGACCGCTTTCAAATCGACTCCGCCCGAAATCAGGACGCAAATCGAAAACGCGACGCCGCCCGCCGCGATCAGCGCGGTCAGCGTGCCGAATTTGACGAGAGCGCCGCCGTGAATCCAATCGGGAAACAGCAGAACCGCCCGCCGGCTCAATTCCCGAACGACCGCCGTCATCAGGACGGAGGAAAGGACGATGGCGCGGGCGCGACGCCAGAACAGGGCGTCCGTTTGATGCAGACACCGTTTTTTGATGCGCAGAACGTACTGCGCGACGTTGACCCACGCGACGATGCCGGTCGCCAGCGCGATGCCGACATAGCCGAACGCGGGCAGAAAAGCGGCGCACAGTCCGACGTACAGTCCCAGCGCCCACGCGGCGATGCGCACGGGGGTGACGGTGTCGCCGCGCGCGTAAAACACGGGGGCGAGCGTCTTTGTCAGAATGTAGGCGGGCAGTCCCGCGGCGTAGGCGCACAGGGCGACCGCCGTCTTTTCGCTTGCCGCCGCGTCGAACGCGCCGCGTTCGAACAGGACGGAGATGATCGGCAGGCTCAGCGCCATCAGTCCCGCCATGGACGGGACGGACGCCAGCAGAGCGAATTCCAGCGCGCGGTTCAGACTGCGGCGCGCCTGCTCCGTTTCGCCCGATTTCAGCTGGCGCGTCAGAATAGGCAGCAAAGCCGTTCCGATCGCCGCGCCGATGATGCCGACGGGCAGTTGATACAGGCGGTTGGCGTAGTACAGCCACGACACCGCGCCCGTCGTCAGAAACGACACGAACAGCGTGTCCAAAAACATGTTGATCTGGTAGATGCCCGATCCGAAAACCCCCGGCAGGATTCGTTTCATCAGCAGTTTCAGTTCGGCGGATTTGCTTTTCAGGACGTTGATCGGGCTTCGCAATCCCAGCGGGACGCCCGCGCGCCGCGTGTGCCAGACCAGCCAGACCAGCTGCAAAACGCCCGCCGCCGTCACGCCCCACGACAGCGCGTAACCGTAATTCCCGCCGCACAAAGGGGTGAACGCGAACAACGCGGCGATCATCGTCAGGTTCAGCAAAACGGGGGTCAGCGCGGCGGCGGCAAACCGTCCCATCGAATTTAAAACGCCACTTTGCAGGGAATTGAGCGACACCAGCAGCAAATAAGGGAACGTGATGCGCGACATCGCGACGGCGGCGTCGAATTTTTCGGGTTCTTCGATAAAGCCGGGGGCTTGGATCATGATGAACAGGGGCATCGCGGCTTCGGCAACGGCGGTGAAAAGCAGGACGATGTAGAACAGGGCGGAAAAGGCTTCTTCGGCGAACAGGCGCGCGGGTTCCCTGCCGGCGGTTTCCAGCCGTTCGGAAAACAGCGGGACGAAAGCGACGTTGAACGCGCCTTCGGCGAACAGACTGCGGAACAGGTTGGGCAGTTTGAACGCGACGAAAAACGCGTCGGCGACCATGCCCGCGCCCAAAAAGTTCGCGATCAGCAGGTCGCGGACGAATCCCAGAACGCGGCTGACCATGGTCCAGCCGCCGACCGTCAGAATGGATTTAACGACTGAAAGGGGAGCTGCCATCGATAGCCTCCAATAAAGCGGATTTAATGCGGCGGACGTGTTCTTCGTCCGTTATTTTCGCGCTGTTTTCGCCGGTGACGTAAAACACGTCGACGACGCGCGCGCCGTAGGTGTAGACGTGCGCCGACACGATGTTCAGGCGCAGTTTCGTCATCGTGCGGGTGACGGCGTGCAGAAAACCGATGCCGTCCGCGCCGTTGATTTCGATCAGGGAACAGGCGTCGGACGCGGCGTTGTTGATGAAAACGCGCGGCGGGCACCACAGGACGGACGCCGGCGTTTTCGCGCGTTTCGCCGACAGTTTTTGTTCGATTTCCGCGGCGTCGGCGTGTTCGATCTTTGATTGCAGGCGCGCGATTTTCTTTTCGGAATCCAGCGGCTTTCTTTCGTTCAGGATCGTTGTTTCCTGAATCAGAAAAGTGTCCAGAGCCATGCCGTTTTCCAGCGTCGCGATTTGCGCTTCGACGACGGAAACGTCTTCCAGCGCCATCGCGCCCGTTATTTCGGCGAACAGTCCGTCGCGGTCGGGGGCGAGAACGATGAATTCCGTCACGAGGCGTTCGGCGTCGGTCGAAACCGAAAAAGCGTATTTCCGTTCCGCCGCCCGCGCCGCCAAAGCGGTTTGGGCGGGCGTCAGTTCGCGCGCGCGCCCGTCCGCGCCCTGCATTTTTTCCAGCGCGAACGTGTACAGGTCGTCCAGCAGTTTCGCTTTGAACGAGTTGTAGACGTTCGCGCCGACCGCCTTGATGTCGGCGACGGTCAGGGCGTACAGCAGTTTCAGACGTTCCGGGCTTTGGACGACGGCGACGAAGTCGGCGACGGTTTTCGGGTCGAAAATATCGCGGCGGAAAGCGGTTTGGCTCATCATCAAATGGTGGGCGACCAGCCAGACCAGCGTTTCGGAAACATCGGAATCCAGTTTCAAATCGGCGGATATTTTTTCGCACAGCGCCGCGCCTTTGCGGGCGTGGTCGCCGCCCAGCCCTTTGCCGATGTCGTGCAGCAAAGCCCCCAGATACAGCGCCAGCCGCGACTGCGGCGTTTTGTCCGCGGGCGTTTCCGATAAAAATCCGATGGTTTTCAGCGTGTGTTCGTCGGTCGTGTACACGTGGTACAGATCGAACTGCACCTGCGCGACGATGTTTTGAAATTCGGGGATCAGACAGCCCAAAACGCCCGTTTCCGTCATTTGCCGCAACGCCGTTTCGGGATTGTCGGACAGCAGGATTTCGAAAAACAGGTCGCGCGCCTCGGGCGAACCGCGCGCGCGGCGAATCAGCTTCGCGTTGTCGGAAATCAGTTGCAAAGCGCGCGGGTTCAGGGATTTTTTCAGCCTTTGCCGCCAGACGAAAGCCCGCAGCAGAACCAGCGGGTCTTCGTTGAAATGCAGGTGGTCTTTGAACGCCAGACGGTCGTTCGTCAGGTAAAAGTCCGTCGTTTCGGACAGCGTCCGGACGATGTTTTCGCCTTTGATCGCGTCGGTGACGGCGACGATGACCTGACCCGACAATTCGCCGACGGTTTTCGAAATCAGATAGTAGCGTTTCATGAACCGTTCGACGGCGGCTTGTCCCGTGCGGTCGAAATAGCCCATTATGCCGGCGATTTTCTGTTGCGCGTCGAACGTCAGAATGTCGCCGGCTTTGTTGTTCAGCAAATGCAGGTGACAGCGCACGGTCGCCAGAAAGCGGTGCGCTTTTAAAAACTTGTGGCACGCGACGGGGCTGAGGATTCCCGACCGCGTCCAGTCGATCATGTCGGTCACGCCGTAAAGGTATTTCGCCAGCCAGAACAGCAGATGCAGATCGCGCAGTCCGCCTCGCCCCTCTTTGACGTTGGGTTCCAGCATGTATTTCGACTGCCCCATGCGCCGATAGCGGCGCGCGCGTTCCTCCAATTTGGCTTCGACGAAGTCCGCGCCGCCGTTTTCCGCGCGCAATCCGTTGTAAAGGCGGCAGAAATCGTCGAACAGCGCGCCGTCGCCGCAAATGATCCGGCTTTCCAGCAGATTGGTGCGGACGCTGAAATCCCTGCGGGCTTCGACGACGCATTCCGCGGGGGTGCGGGCGGACGCGCCGACTTTCAATCCCGCGTCCCACAAAAGGGACGTGATCAGGGCGACGGCGTCGCGGATTTTCGGCGTTTCCGCGTCGAACAGAAACAAAATGTCGACGTCCGAAAACGGGGCTAGCTCGCGTCTGCCGTATCCTCCGACGGCGACCAAAGCCAGCCGGTCGCGGACGTTTCCGGTCGCGCAGGCGAAAGCGAACAGATCCCGCAGCATCGAATCCAGCGCGTCGGCGTGGGCGAACATCGCTTCCAGCCCGACCGTTTTCGGCGTATTCAACGTTTGCCGCATGGCGTCCAGCATTCCGGCGCGTTCCGATTTCAACGCCGCGACGGCGGATTCGCGTCCCGCGCCGTCGTTCCACATTCGCGACAGTTCGTCAAACAGCGTCATTCCGGTCGTTCCGCCAGCTGTTTCAAACGATAAAGCTCGTCCAGCGCCTGACGCGGGGACAGGTCGTCGGGTCGCAGTTTTTTCAACGCTTCGACGACGGGGGACGGGGCGGCGGCGGTTTCCTCCTTCGCCTGCTGCTCGTCGGCTTTTTTCTTGACCAGAGCGAACAGGGGCAGGTCGTTCATAAAGTTGATTTCGTACGACCCCTGTTTTTCCATTTGCGCCAGAACCTGTTTGGCGCGCGCGATGACGGCGGGGGGCAGTCCCGCCAGCTTGCCGACGTGAATGCCGTAGGAACGGTCGGCGGTGCCTTTGACGACTTCGTGCAAAAACACGACGTTGCCTTTCCATTCCTTGATGCGCATGGTGTACAGCGACAGGTGCGCCAGCACTTCGGACAACGCGGTCAGTTCGTGGTAGTGCGTCGCGAACAGCGCGCGCGATTTGTTCACGTCGTGCAGGTGTTCGACGACCGCCCAGGCGATCGACAGCCCGTCGAACGTCGCCGTGCCGCGTCCGATTTCGTCCAGAATGACCAGCGACCGTTCCGTCGACTGGTTCAAAATCGCCGCCGTTTCGATCATTTCGACCATAAAAGTCGACCGACCGCGCGCCAGATCGTCCGCCGCGCCGACGCGGGAAAACAGCTTGTCCACGACGCCGATGCGCGCCGATTGCGCGGGAACGAAGCACCCCGCCTGCGCCAGAATCGCGATCAGCGCGTTTTGCCGCAGAAAAGTGCTTTTACCCGCCATGTTGGGACCCGTGATCAGCCACAGCCGCCCGTCTTTGGTTTCCGGGTTGCCTAAACGGCAGTCGTTCGTGACGAAATCCGTTTCATGGTGCGCTTTCATGGTCTGTTCGACGACGGGGTGGCGTCCTTTGACGACGTCGAACGCCAGACTGTCTTCCGGAACGGGACGGCAGTAATCGTTGTCGGCGGCTGTTTGCGCCAGTCCGGACGCCACGTCCAGCATCGCCAGCGTGCGCGCGTTTTTCGCGATGGCGGCGGCGTTCGCGGCGACCGCGCCGACCAGATCGGAAAACAGCGACAATTCCAGCGCCAAAGCTTTTTCCGCCGCGCCTTTCAGCTTGTTTTCCAGCTGCGACAGTTCGACGGTCGTAAAGCGCACGGCGTTCGCCATGGTTTGCCGGTGCAGGAACACGGATTTGCCGTCGCGCGCGTCTTCCAGCATTTTCTGCGCGTTTTTGGCGGAAACCTCGATGTAATAGCCCAAGATGTTGTTGTGCGCGATTTTCAATCCGGAAACGCCGGACAGTCCGGCGTACTTTGTCTGCAATTCGGCGATCATGCGGCGGCTGTCGTCGCGCAGGCGTTTCAGTTCGTCCAGATCCGCCGAATACAGCGGCGCGATGAATCCGCCGTCGCGCGCCATCAGCGGCAGATCGTCCGCCAAAGCCCTGTGCAGCGTTTCGGTCAGGTCGGGCAGGGCGTCCAGCGAATCAAGACAGCTTTCGATCGCCGCCGGCATGCCCATTTCGGAACGCATCGCGGATTTCAGATCGGGAATTTGTTTCAACGCGTCGCGGATCGCCGCCAGATCGCGCGGACCGCCGCGCCCGACCGACAATCGGGCGAGCGCGCGTTCCATGTCGGGGCATTCCGCCAGCCGTTCGCGCGCGCTTTGGCGGAGCATGGGGCTTTTGACGAAAAATTCGACCCGATCCAGCCGCCTGTCGATCGCGGCGACGTCCGTCAGGGGCAGAGCCAGATACTGCGACAGCAGGCGCGCACCCGCGCCCGTCACCGTCCTGTCGACGGCGGAAAACAGCGTCGGACCCTTTTCGTCGCCCAGCGACCGGAACAATTCCAGATTGCGCCGCGTCGCCGTGTCGATTTCCATCAGCCGCCCCGTCGTGTAGCGTTTCAGCGGGTTCAGGCGGGGAATGCGCCCTTTTTGCGTCAGTTCGATATAGTCGACCAGCGCGCCCGCCGCGCCGACTTCGCTTTGGTTGAACCGTCCGAACGCGTCCAGCGTTTTGACGTCAAAGAACTTTTCCAGTCTTTTCTGTCCGTTTTCGGGGGAAAAACGCACGGCGGGCAGAGGCGTCAGAATGCGTTTGTAATCGTTGAACACTTCGAAATATTCGGGATTTTGCAGAATTTTGTCGGAAACGACGATTTCCTTCGGATCCAGTCGGGAAATGCCGGCGGAAAGCGTCCCCGCCCGCGAATCGGACAGCGTCTGCGCCGCGAAATCGCCCGTCGACACGTCCGCCCACGCCAGTCCCACGCCGTCCGCCGTTTGCGTCAGCGCCAGCAGGTGGTTGCACGAACGCGGTTCCAGAATGTTGTCCTCGGTCAGCGTTCCGGGGGTGATCAGGCGAATGACCTCGCGTTTGACCAGCGCGGAGCTGCCGCGTTCTTTTCTGGCTTGGGCGGGATCCTCCATCTGTTCGCAGATCGCGACCTTGAATCCTTTTTTGATCAGGCGGGACAGGTAGATTTCGTGGGAATGCACGGGAACGCCGCACATGGGAATGTCGACGCCCTTTTCGCGGTTGCGTTTCGTCAGCGCGATGTCCAGCGCCTGCGATCCCTGAATCGCGTCGTCAAAGAACATTTCATAGAAATCGCCCATGCGGTAGAACAGCAGATAGCCTTCGTTCTGCCGCTTGATTTCGTAGTATTGCTCCAGCATCGGCGTCAGCTTCGGTTCGGCGTCGGGGGCTGCGGTCTGATTCATGGCTTTCACTTCTTTGTTAAAATGTGTTATGGGTAATATATCTTTTTTTCACCACCTGATAAAGACTTGATGCACATGACGGAAAATAAAAATTCTTTGGCAGCCGAAGCGCTGGAACTGCACGCCCGCGGGCGCGCCGGAAAAATCGAGATCAAAGCGACGAAACCCCTGAACGACAAAAGGGATCTGGCGCTGGCGTATTCCCCCGGCGTCGCCGCGCCGTGTCTGGAAATCGAAAAGAATCCGGACGACGCCTATCTGTACACGGCAAAGGGCAATCTGGTCGCCGTCGTGTCGAACGGAACCGCTGTTCTGGGGCTGGGCGACATCGGATCGGCGGCGTCCAAACCCGTGATGGAGGGCAAAGCCGTCCTGTTCAAACGGTTCGCCGACGTCGACGCGATCGACATCGAAATCGATTCGCGCGATCCCGACAAGGTCGTCGAAACAGCCGCGATGATCGGCGGCGGATTCGGCGGAATCAATTTGGAGGACATCAAAGCCCCCGAATGCTTTTACATCGAAACGGAACTGAAAAAACGCCTGAACATACCCGTGTTTCACGACGATCAGCACGGAACGGCGGTCGTCGTCGCGGCGGGGCTGGTCAACGGGCTGGAACTGACGGGCAGGAAAATCGGCGAAATCAAGCTGGTCGTGAACGGCGCGGGCGCGGCGGCGATCGCCTGCGCGTCGCTGTTGCGGTCGATGGGCGTCGAACACATCACGATGTGCGATTCCAAAGGCGTGATTTACAAAGGGCGCGCGGCGGGCATGAACCCGTACAAGGAACAATTCGCCGCCGAAACGGACGCCCGCACGCTGGCGGACGCGGTCAGGGGCGCGGACGTGTTCCTGGGGCTGTCGGTCAAAGGCGCGCTGACGGGCGAGATGGTCAAAACGATGGCGAAGTCGCCGATGATTTTCGCGCTGGCGAACCCGAATCCCGAAATCACGCCGGACGAGGCTCTCGCCGCCGCGCCCGACGCGATCGTGGCGACGGGACGGTCGGATTATCCGAACCAGATCAACAACGTGCTGGGCTTTCCCTACATTTTCCGCGGGGCTTTGGACGTGCGCGCGCGCGAAATCAACGAGGAAATGAAACAGGCGGCGGCGCGCGCGCTGGCTGAGCGGGCGCGGGCGGACGGATTGTCGCGCGACGGAATCGTTCCGTCGCCGTTCGATCCGCTGCTGATCGAAACGGTCGCCCCCGCGGTGGCAAAAGCCGCCTGCGAAACGGGCGCGGCGCGCAAGCCGCTGACGGATTGGGACGCCTACCGCGAACGTCTGAAATCCATGAAAGGATAGGACGCGATGACGCCGCCCGTTCAAAATCAGGATAAAAACGACGTCCCGTACCTGTTCGCGGAACGCGTGCTGACGGTGTCGCTGCCGACGGCGCTGATGCTGATCATTCTGGTTCTGGCGGGCGAGGTCGAAATCATGACCGCGATCGTCGGGTTCGCGATGGTCGTTTGCCTGACGATCGTTCTGGCTTTGCCGTTTTTGACGAATCTGCGCAACCTGACGCAGTACGTCCACCAGATCGCGCAGGAGGAGGACGTCGCCGACATGCCGACGTTCGGCAAAAAGGACGAGGAGTCCGTCCGCATCGTCGCGGCGATCAACCAGATGCGCAACATTTGGACGACGCGGACGGAACAGCTGGCGGCGCAGACCCTGTCCGACGCGGCGGTGCTGGACAGTCTGCCCGATCCGCTGCTGATGCTGGACGGGGACGGAACCGCCATCGGGGCGAATTTGGCGGCGCGCGAACTGTTCGGTTTCAACGCGCGCGGGCAAAAGCTGACCGGTCTGGTCGATTCGCCGAATTTGTCCGACGCGGCGGATCGCGTCCTGTCGGGAAAAACGCACAAGGAAACGCTGGAAATCACGTTGCGGCAAAGGGTGTTCAGCGCGAAGCTGGAACGTCTGCCCGCCGTGGCGAAAGCGGGCGCAGTCGCCGTTCTGACTCTGTTCGACATGACCGCGCGCAAACAGTTCGAACAGATGCAGGCGGACTTTATCGCCAACGCCAGCCACGAACTGCGCACGCCGCTTTCCGTGCTGTCGGGCTTTATCGAAACGCTGCGGTCGACCGCCAAGGACGACGCGGCGGCGCGCGACAAATTCCTGTCCATCATGCAGACGCAGGCGGGGCGCATGTCGGGGCTGATCGAAAGCCTGCTGTGTCTGTCGCGGTTGCAGATGAACGAAAAGGAAAAGCCGGTGAGCGCGGTCGACGTTCCCGTTTTGCTGCCGTCCGTCAAGCAGATGCTGGACGCAAAGGCGGTCAAATCGGACATGTCCATCGTTTTAAAGCCGTGCGCGCAGACGGGCACGATTCGCGGCAGCGAAAGCGAACTGGGGCAGGTGTTTCAGAATTTGACGGACAACGCGCTGAAATACGGGCGGGCGGGCGGTCGCGTGACGGTTTCCTGCCGCGTTTTGAACAGGGACGAAATCCCCGAAATCGACCTGCCCGACAAAGACGCCCCCGCCGTGTACGCCGTTTCCGTCCACAACACGGGCGCGCCGATTCCCGCGGACGCCCTGCCGCACCTGTTCGAACGGTTCTACCGCGTCGCGGCGACGAAAAACAAAGCCGTCGGAACGGGATTGGGGCTGGCGATCGTTCAGCAGATCGTCAAACACCACAACGGCGCGATCGGGGTGGAGAGCTCCATCGAATCGGGAACGGTCTTTACGGTGTATCTGCCGATGTATCCCGATAACGGCGGTTCAGAAAACACAAAATCCCCAGACTCGGCAGACTTAAAAACGCCGTGAAGACGAAAAACGCCGACCAGCCCAGCGCGACGACCAGCCAGCCGCTGGTCGCCGACAGCACGTCGCGCGGCAGAGCCATCAGGGAACTGAGCAGCGCGTACTGCGTGGCGGTGTAGGCTTTGTTGCACAGCGAAGACATATACGCGACAAAAGCCGTCGTCGCCATGCCCGCCGCCAGATTGTCGGACACAATCGCCGAAATCAGCCAGACGAACGATTTGCCTTGAAGCGCCAATCCCGCGAACGGCAGATTGGAAAGCCCCTGCAAAACGCCGCAGACCAGCAGGCTTTTGAACAATCCCAGACGCGCGACCAGAACGCCGCCCAGAAAACCGCCGAAAACGGTCGCGGCGACGCCCCACAGCTTGACGACCGCGGCGATTTCGGTGTTGGAAAATCCCAATTCCTTGTACAGTTTCGGGGTGACGGTGCCGATGGACGTTTCGCACAGTTTATAGGTCAGCAAAAACAGAACGACCGGAATCCAGTCCGGCTTTTTCAAAAAATCGGCGATCGGCGCGACGACGGCGTCTTTGAAAAAGTTTCGATTTTCGGGCGGGGCGGAGGATTCCGGTTCCTTGGCGCGCAGAATCGTCGCAATGCCGACGATGCCCGACAACGCCAGAATTTCATAGGTGCGCGTCCAGCCCAGCCGCGTGTCGGACAGCATCAGCGCGCCCGCGCCGGCGACCAGCATGCCGATGCGGTATCCGAAAACGAACGTCGCCGCCGCCGCGCCTTGTTCGGAATCTTTCAAATACTCGATACGGAACGCGTCAAAAACGATGTCCTGCGATGCTGAAAAAAACGCGACCGCGACCGCGCACGCCGCCGTCGCCGCCGGATTGACGGCGGGATCCGTATGCACCAGCGCGATCAGACCGATCATCAAACACAGTTGAAAAAAGACCGCCCACGACCGCCTTTGTCCCAGCCGCTTTGTCAAAAACGGCAACGGCATGCGGTCGATGTAGGGCGACCAGAGAAATTTAAAGCTGTACGGCAGACGCACCAGCGAAAACGCGGCGACCGCCTTGACGTCGACGCCGCGGTCCGACAGCCAGAACGACAGCGTCGAAAACACCAGAACCAGCGGCAAACCGCTGAACAGCCCCAAAATCAGCATGGCGATCATTTTCGGATTTTTATAAACCAGAAAAGCCGATTTCAAAGCGTTCATCGCGGTTCGTCCGGTTTCGTCACCCGTTTTCCTGATCCATCTGCGCGCGTTTGTTCGCGTCGCGTTTGCGCAGGTTCGTGTCCAGAATCGCTTTGCGCAGACGGAACGTTTTGGGCGTGACTTCCAGCAGTTCGTCGTCCTGAATGTAGGCGAGCGCTTCTTCCAGACTCATTTTAACGGGCGGAATCAGCTGAATGTTCTCGTCTTTGGCGGCGGCGCGAATGTTGGTCAGATGTTTCGTTTTGATCGGGTTGACCTCGATGTCGTTCGATTTCGTGTGTTCGCCGACGATCATGCCTTCGTACACGTCGGCGCCCGGATCGATGAACATGGGACCGCGGTCTTCCAGTTTCCACAGCGCGTAGGCGACGGCGACGCCGTTGTCCGTCGACACCAGAACGCCCGTGCGGCGACCCGGAATCGCGCCTTTGTACGGTTCGTAGCTGTGGAACATCTTGTTCATCACGCCCGTGCCGCAGGTGTCCGTCAAAAACTGCGAATGGTATCCGATCAGCGCGCGCGACGGGGCGAGGAACGTCAGGCGGGTCTTGTTGCCGCCGGACGGGCGCATGTCCGTCATTTCGGCGCGGCGTTCGCCCAGCGTCTGGCACACCGTGCCGACGTACTGTTCGTCGACGTCGATGACGACCTCTTCGATCGGTTCGAGGGTTTTGCCGGAAACGGGGTCTTTCTGCATCAAAACGTGCGGGCGGCTGATCGACAGTTCGAACCCTTCGCGGCGCATCTGTTCGATCAAAATGCCCAGTTGCAGTTCGCCGCGTCCCGCGACTTCGAACGCGTCGGTCGATCCCGTGCGCGAAATGCGCAAGGCGACGTTGCCCTCGGCTTCTTTCTGCAAACGGTCCCAGATCACGCGGGACGTGACTTTGTCGCCCTCTTTGCCCGCCAGCGGGGACGTGTTGATCGAAAACGTCATCGCCAGCGTCGGCGGATCGATCGGCTGGGCGGGAATCGGCGTCGTCACCGACTGGTCGCACAGCGTGTCCGCGACGGTCGCCTTCGTAAAGCCCGCCAGCGACACGATGTCGCCCGCTTCGGCTTCGTCGATGCCGGTGCGTTTCAATCCGCGGAAAGCCAGAATTTTGCTGACGCGCGCGGTTTCGATGACTTTGCCCGAACGGTCGATCGCCTTGATGAACGAATTGACCTTGACGGAACCGGAATGAATCTTGCCCGTCAGAATGCGCCCGACGAACGGGTCGTTTTCAATCGTCGTCGCCAGCATGGTGAACGGCGCGTACGGATCGCATTTGGGGGGCGGCACGAATTTCATGATCGCGTCGAACAGCGGTTCGATCGACGTGCGCGGATCCTTGTCCAGATCGTTGACCGCCCAGCCTTCGCGTCCCGAAGCGTACAGAACGGGAAAGTCCAGCTGTTCGTCCGTCGCGTCCAGCGAAGCGAACAGGTCGAACACCTCTTCGTACACTTCCTGCGGGCGGGCGTCGGCGCGGTCGACCTTGTTGATCAGGACGATCGGTTTCAGCCCCAGTTTCAACGCCTTGCTGACGACGAATTTCGTCTGCGGCAAAGGACCTTCCGCCGCGTCGACCAGAACGATGGCGGAATCCACCATGTCCAGAATGCGTTCGACTTCGCCGCCGAAATCCGCGTGCCCCGGGGTGTCGACGATGTTGATGCGCGTGCCTTTCCATTCGATGGACGTGCATTTCGCCAAAATCGTAATACCGCGTTCGCGTTCCAGATCGTTGGAATCCATAACGCGTTCGGCGACGACCTGATTGTCGCGGAACGTGCCGCTTTGACGCAGCATGGTGTCGACCAGAGTCGTTTTTCCGTGGTCGACGTGGGCGATAATTGCAATATTACGCATGACAGTTCTTCTTTATAAAAAATGTTGAAAACGTGTTTTTGACACAGATACGCTTTTAAAAGCATCAAGCCCCGTTGTCAATTACGCATCGCTTGAAAACGGTTGTTTTTTTGATTAAAATACCCGTCGAACCATTGCAAGGAGGAAAAAATGCCTTATCTGTTCGCGCTGTTGCTGACGGTTTTCGCCGCGCCCTGTTTCGCGCAGACGTCGCCCTATACGACGAAAACGACGTCCTACACCACCAAAACGCCGGCGGTTTATACGGCGAAAAAAAATGCGGAAAACAATGAAAAAGCGGACGCGCGGCAAAACGCCAACCAAAAGATTTTGGACACCGTTTCCGCGGCGCTGAAAAAACGCCTGCCGCTGCAGCTGAACAAGGGCATCACCTGGACGGAGGCGTACGGCAAGGGAAACGCTTTGCATTTCGTGTACAAAATGAGCTTGGATCTGACGGATTCGCCGCGCGAACAGGTGCAGGCTTTCAAAAAGGAATACCAAAAGGAACACTGCCCCGACGTCGCTGAAAAGTTCTGCCCGCTGTTTAAGGACGAGCTGTTCAAACGCGGCATTTCGCTGTACGTGCATTACTTCGACGCCGCCAGAAACGAACTGGCGACCTGCCGCGCGTCGTACCCCGACTGCAAGTGACGAAGGGGAAATCATGCGCCTCGTTTTCGTTTTAGCCGCGCTGTTGCCGATCGCGGCGCCGTGTTTGTCCGAAACGCTGACGGAACAGTTCGTCCGCATGGACACGGACAAGGACGGTTACCTGTCCGAAATCGAATTCATCGCGGGCATGCAAAAGGATTTCCCGCGCCAACCGGCGGCGAAGCCTATGCCGGCGGAATCGGGGCGTTCAAATTCCGATAAGAAGAAAATCCTTGCCGACATCGTCGCGCAGACGAAACCGCTGTTGCCGTATCAGGTGGAAAACGGCGTGACGTGGACGGACGTCTACGCCGAAAACGACAATGTTCATTACGCGTACCGTCTGGACATGGATTTAAGCGCGCTGCCGGACGACGAGGTCGGCGAATTGAAAGACATGATGAAACGGCAGGCTTGCGCGCAGGTGGTCGAAAAAATGTGCCCCGTCGTGAAAAACATTCTGCTGGTCAAGGGAATCGATCTGGTCGCGCATTACAACGACGCCGGCGGAACGGAAATTCTGAACTGCCGCTTGTCGCTGGGCGACTGTTCGTGACGGTTTCGCCGTAAAACAAACGCCGCGGAAGAAAAACGCGGCGTTTCAATTTGTCAGGAGGCGTTTCCCAGCTTGCGCGACATCAGTTCCGTCAGCGACTGTTCGGGGCGCGCGCCGTAATGCGAAATGATTTCAGCCGCCGCGACCGCCCCCATTTGCAGGCATTCGGAAACGGGGCGGTTTTGCGCCAGACCCGTCAGATAGCCCGCCGCGAACAGATCGCCCGCGCCCGTCGTGTCGATTACGCGGTTAATCGGTTCCGCCGGAATTTCATAGCGTTTATCGCCGCAAATCGCGACCGCGCCTTTCGCTCCGCGCGTGACGACGACCGTTTCGCACAGGGTTTTGCATTTTTCAAACGCCGTTTCCGCGTCGTCGGTGTCGAACAGGGATTTGATTTCGTCCTCGTTGCAAAACAAAATGTCGATGCCGTTTTTGATCAGCTGCATAAAGCTGTCGCGGTGGCGGTTCACGCAGAACGGATCCGACAGGGACAGCGACACTTTGCGGTTGTGCTTGTGCGCCAGTTCGACCGCGTAAGCCAGCGCGTCCTTCGCCTCCGGTCTGTCCCACAGATAGCCTTCCATATAGACGATCTTCGTCCGGCGGATCAGTTCTTCGTCGATGTCTTTGCGCGACAGTTTCGAACACGCCCCCAGATAGGTGTTCATCGTGCGCTGGGCGTCGGGGCTGACGATGACCATGCAGCGCGCCGTCGGTCTTTCGTTTTCCAGACACGGGGTCGTGAAGTGAACGCCCGATTTCGTGATGTCTTCGCGGAACACCTCGCCCAGCCGGTCGTCGGCGACTTTGCCGATAAAGGCGGGCTTGCCCCCCATCGCCGCGATGCCGACCGCCGTGTTCGCGGCGGAACCGCCGGAACATTCGACGCCGTTGTCCGCGATGTGTCCGTAGATCTGTTCCGCCAGATCGGCGTCGATCAGCGTCATCATGCCCTTGGGCATGTTGTGTCGCGCCAGAAAGTCGTCGTCCATGTTGGCCAGCACGTCAACCATGGCGTTTCCGATCGCCACGACGTCAAAACGTGTCAGAGCGTTCATATAAAACCTCCGTATGGGGTTAAAAGATATTTCGCAGTATAAAGGAACTTACAATTCAAACAAGAGTCTGCTACAAAAAAGAGGTACTTTTTTTGGGGGACGCGCCGTGCTGACGGAACTGAAAGAATCGATAAAAGACATATTTTCAAATAAATTCAGATGGTTGGTCGTTGTCAGCATGGTGTCGACCGTCTTGATTTTCATTGTTTTGCTCGCCGGATTTTCCTTCTCGCTGTCCTTTGCGGATTCGCCGGACGCCGGAATCGCGGTGAAAACGGTGAAAATACTGGGGTATCTGGCGTTTTTCGTCATGTCGCTGATGCTGTTTCCGGCGGTCGCGACGCTGGTTTCGGGCTTTTTCGTCGATTCGGTCGTCGAAAAGGCGGCGAAAAACGGCGGAGAAGCGACTCTGCGCGCCGTTCCGCTGTCCGAAAGCCTGACGCTGGCGGGAATCGGGGCGGTCAAGGGCGCGGGCGTGTCGCTGGCGCTGATTCCCGTGTCGCTGCTGGCGGGACCGGTCCCCGTCGTCAATCTGGCGCCGGCGGCGCTGTACTACGCGCTGAACGGGCGGCTGCTGGCGCGCGAGTATTTCTACGCCGTCGCTTTGCGCTATATGGACGGAAAACGGGCGGACGCGCTTTTCGACCGTTTCGCCCCGTACTGGACGCGCGCGGGGGTGCTGATCGCGGTGCTGATGACCGTTCCCGTCGTCAACACGGTGTCCCCTCTGGTCGCCGTCGATTTCATGCGGCGTTTGTTTTTAAAGAAAATGCGGGAGACGGCGGAATGATCAAAGCCTTGATTTTAACCCTGTTCCTGGGGGCTTGCGCCCACGCGCCGCAGCCGCTTGAACAAACGGAGGGCGCGCCGTCCGAAAGCGCGGACGCGGCGGTCGAACGGGCGGCGGAACCCGTTGAACGGACGGAGGAGCGTCCCCCCGCGCCCGAACCGTCGAAAACGACGCTGCGGGCGGGGCGCAGGGATCCGATGCTGCGCGCGAACTACGTTCGGACCGTTTTGGGCGCGCCGACGCTGAAACGCCGCGAAGCGCCGTCCGAAGTCTGGGTGTACGCGCAGGACGAATGCGTGCTGTTCATCTATATGGACGAACGCCTGTCGACCGAGGACGGCGGCGCGCTGGTGCGCCATATGGAAATCGGGACGCCCACGTTTCAGGCGAAGCAAAAAGATCCCGTCCCCTGTTTGAAATCCGCCGCGATGCTGAGGTGACGCCATGACTTTTGACGCTTTTTCGTCCGTTGACGCGGCGGTTTTTAACGCGCTGTCGCCTTTGCGGACGCCGTTTTTCGATTCGGCGATGACGGGCGCCAGCGTTCTGGGCGACGCGGGGGCGGTGTGGCTGACGCTGGGAATCGCGCTGTGCTGTTTTCAAAAGACGCGGACGACCGGCGCGCTGGTGCTGACCGCCGTCGCGGCGACGTTCGTCGTGTCCACGCTGGGGTTCAAACATTTGTTCGCCCGTCCGCGACCGTGCGTCCTTTTCCCGAACGCCGTGCCGTTCTATCCCTGTCCGTCTGGATTTTCGTTTCCGTCGGGGCATACGGTTTCGTCGTTCGCCGCCGCCGGCGTTTTGTTTTTCCGCCATGTCAGGGGGCGGTTCTGCGCCGTCGTTTTGGCGTTTCTGATCGCGCTTTCCAGAATATACCTGAACGCCCACTATTTCACGGACGTGCTGGCGGGCGGACTGCTGGGGCTGGTTGCGGCGCGGCTGACGGTTTTCGCGTACGCAAAGAAAAAGGCGGAGTGACGCCCTCCGCCTTTTCTGTTTCGAAAGGGAAATCAGCCCAGCTGTTCGTTCAGCCAAGCCGTCAGTTTCGATTTCGTCATCGCGCCCGTGTGCGTCGCGACCGCTTCGCCGTTTTTGAACATGATCAGCGTCGGAATGCCGCGCACGCCGAAATTCGTCGGCGTTTCGGGGGAATCGTCAATGTTCATTTTGACGACTTTCAGCTTGCCGCCCAATTCGTTGGACACTTCTTCCAAAACGGGGGTCAGCTGACGGCAGGGGGAACACCATTCGGCGAAGAAATCGACCAGAACGGGAACGTCCGAATTTTGGATTTCCGCGGCGAATTCGCCGTCGTTGATAACTTTCATCGTTTTACCTTTCCGTAAGAATTTTTATAAAATCCTATATAATGTGGTTTTGCCCGCCGGTCAATACGCTATTTTGTCGGGGGAGGGGATAAAAAAACACCCCCGCGCGGGGGTGTTTTCCGTTCGGACGCTTACCAGCCGAAGCCGCCGCGTTTCGAATATTTGGACGCCTTTGTGCGCATGCGGGCGACTTCCTCGCCCGATTCGATGTCCGTAAAGCGCAGGTTGACCGTGTATTCCTTGATCGTTTTGCCTTTCAGTGTTTTCGGGTTCATGCGGACCGCGCCGAAAATCAGCAGTTCGGCGCCCGTCTGTTTGCCGATTTTGCGAATGTCGGACGGTTTGACCATGCCTTCGTTCTGGTATTGGATTTCTTTCAGAATGCGGTCGCGCGCGGCGGCGTCGATCAGGCGGAAATCGCCCGTTTCGGACATTTGCGTCAACAGTTCGTCGTTCATGTCGTCAATGGGGAAGTACGCTTCCGACGTTTCGTTCTGGACTTCGGCGATGAACAGTTTGGGGCGGTGTCCCAGTTGGTTCATGTACTGGCGGAAACCGCGGTTCGTGTCCAGCTGTTTCATGATTTCGTTGACGGCGTTTTCCGTGTCGGTCAACAGCCATTCGTCCGTGATTTCCATCGCTTTTTCGTCGCCTTCCGCCGTGGACAGGCGTTCCGCCTTGAAACCGGCGCACCCCTGCAGCGTCAGGGCGGCGATCGTCATCAGCGCGATAAAAGTTCTTTTCATGGGTCTTTTCCTTTAAAAGTACAGATTCAAGATGTTTTCTTTCAGATAATCTTTCAGCGACCGGATCGCTTTGGAATACGCCTGTTTTTCGTTCAGTCCCGATTCCGTGAACGTCGCCGCCAGCCGTTCGACGTCGACGCCGTTTTTATCGGGCGCGGACAAAACGAAGTGGTAGTCGTACTTCACGAAACCGTCGACCTTTAAAAACTGCTGTTCCGCCGTCATGGAAATCCGGACGACGGGCGTTTTTTCGGTCGGAACCGTCGCAAACGTGTAGCCGTTTTCCGTCATCGCGCCGCGCACCGCCTGAACGAAAGACTGTTTCGATCCCGCTTTGGGCGACAGGTAGACGTGGCGTTTGCCGACGCGCGCCTTTTTGTTGCCGTACACCTGATCGTAGCCGACGGATTCCGGAATCGATTCGCCCGTCAGCGTGATGTGGCGCTGGTTCAAACCGCGGCGCTGTTCGTACAGTTTTTCCAAACGCACGGCTGCGGCGGGGGATTCGTCCGTCAGCAGGGCGGTCATCTTTTCGTCCAGATCGTCGATTTCGTCGCGCGTGACGCGGGCGGCTTTGGATTTGTCCAGCGTCGCCAGAGCGTAGAATTTTCCGCCGTCTTTGAACGTTTCGCGGATTTCCGTGGCGTTCAGCATCACGTCGGACGTTTCGGAAACAAAGTCGCGCGCGCCGGACGACACGTCGTCGTTTTTAACGCGCACGTCGCTTTCGAACGACGATTTTATGCGGGCTTGAAACACCTTCGCCAGTCCGGCGCGGGCGTCCGCCTTCGCCAAAGCGAAGTTGGACGCCGATCCGACGGCGCACAGTTCGTCGGCGGAACACGCCGCGTAAGGGCTGTTCACCCACGCGGGCGGGGTCGTCTTGACCGTTTTGTCCGCGGCGCAAGCCGTCAGGGCGAACAGGGAAAGAACGCCCCCGATCGTTAAACGCAACCGTTTCATCATCAGCTGTTCCTTTGTCAGTCTTCGGATTTCAGGGCGGCGACATAGTTGTCGACGGCGGCGTTGACGTCCTTTTTATCCTTTTCGCTCAACCCCTTGATCGTCTTGGCTTTGTACATTTCCAACGCTTCCGCCAAAGCGGCTTTTTTGATTTTGACGGCGACGTCGCATTTATAGCCGACGTAGTCTTTCGCCGCGCCCAGCTGTTTCTGATACGCGCGTTTTTCCCAATACGTTTCCGCGACGACGACGCCGTGCAGGTTCGTGTCGACGATCTGCTGCAGTTTGTCTTTCATTTTGACGTCGGCGGTTTCGCCCGTGGCTTTTCTGGATTCTTCGAACTGCGCGGCGATTTCCTGCGCGACTTCGGCGGCGATTTTACGCGTGGCGTTCGATTCGGCGGAACGCAGGCAGACGCGTTCTTCGGGCGCGACGGCGCTGGCGACGTAATAGCGGTTTTCCTTGCGTTCGGACGACGAGTCGATCTTCGCCGTCTTGGACTGCGTCGTCCAGAACGGTTTGGACGATTCGGACGCGTCCGTCACCGTGTAGTCGGGTTTGAATCCGGAGCAAGCCGCCAGCAGACAGGCGGCGGAAACGGTCAAAATTTGTTTTTTCATGGATAACACTCCTTCGGTTTGAATGAAATTTTCCTATTGTCACGCGTCCGGTATGTTCAGGTCAACTAAAACCGCGCGCGAATCGTCCACGGTGAAAGAAAAAGTTTTCACTGTTTTGCCGCCGGAAACGATTTCCCCCGTGTAGTCGCCCTTTTTCAAACGGAGGGACAGCTGTAAAACGGCGTTTGGCAACAGCCCCCAGTAACGCGTGTCGGCGTATTCGCTTGATTCGATCAGCCGCAGGGATCCGGCGAACGCCCCGTAAGCCATCAGCATGGACAGCGCGTTGTCTTTGTTGTAAAGGGAACAGGCGGCGACGGCGGCGGAAACGTATTTTCCGGTCAGCCGCGCGCCGCGCGCCGAAATCAGTCCCGCGCGCCTGCGCTTGAATTCTTTGTACGCGGTTTCGGACACGGGCGCGGTCAGCACCAGCGGCGCGTCCGCGACGCGTTTTCCCGCGGCGTTCGCGACGGTCAGGCGGTAATCCGCGACTTTCGCGGGTTCGGGAACGGACGCGATTTCGAACGAAATGCGCTGCCCCGGCAAAATCATGCCCAGACAGGACACGAAATCGTTGCCGCTTCCCGACGCCAGAAAAGCGGACAGGGGAATGGTGAAATCGATCTTTTCAGCCTTTTTCGGGGCGATCAGCCCGACCTTGACGACAAAGCGGACGTTTTCTTTTTTCGCGTCGCCGGCGTACAGGTCGGCGCCTTTGGCTTTGGCGTAGGCTTTCAGCTTTTCGCCGTTTTCCGATTGCAGGGACGGCGCGCCGGCGTAGTCGGATTCAAGCAGTTTCGGCACGTCGCGGTACAGCTGGCGGGCAATTTGGCGATCGCCGTTCGACCCGTAAATGTCGTGCATTTCCGCGCCCCACGTTTTCGCCAGCATGTCCTGATGAAACTCGTCCTTGTCGTCGGATTCCCGCGTGAACGTCGTCAGCAGGCTGTTCCAGTCCAGTATCGACGCGCGCGCCGCGTTGAAATGCAGGCGTTTCTCGGCGGCGTCGAAATCGCGCTTTTCGATCAGCTTTTTTTCGCCGTCTTCTTCGGTTTCGTAGGCTTCGCAGTATCCCCGTTTCGACAGCAGGTAATGCGTCAGGGACTGGTAAAAGCGCAACATCGACTGTTCGTATTTTTCGCCCGCGTAGGGAATCAGCCCGTCGCCCGCGAACTGCGCCGCGAAAGATCGGGACAGGCTTTTGGTGTACAGCTCTTCCGCGCGTTCCCGCGCCTGATCGAAATAGCGCAAAGCCTGACAGTATTCGCCGTTCAAATAGTGGTACGACCCCAGTTCGAACCAGCGCGCGTTCAACGACGCCGAATCGGTGTAAAAGTCGTCGTCCCGCGTCAGCCGGTACGCCGTTTCCATGTCGCCGCCGCGCACGGCGTCGACAAAGCGCGCGTGTTCCGTTCCCGTGTGCCCGCAGGCGGAAACGCACAAAAGCATCAGCAAAACAACCAGACGTTTCGGCATTTTGAATCCTTTGCTTCAACCGCGCGGAAATTCTAAGAAATCTTTAACCGAAAGGCAAGGAAACAATCAAAATCCGGACAAAGTCGACAGTTCTGCGCGCAATTCCGGCAGTCCCGCTTTCGTTTCGGAACTGGTCGGGAACAGCATCGGATAGGCGGCGGTGTGCTTCGACAGCGCGTCCAGCGTTTTCTGCGCGACGGATTTCAGCGCGGACGCCGATATCTTGTCCGTTTTTGTCAGAACGACCTGATAGACGACGGCGGACTTGTCCAAAATTTTCATGATCTCCTCGTCCGCCGATTTCAGACCGTGGCGGCTGTCGACCAGCAGGCAGACGCGGCGCAGGTTCGGACGTCCTTTCAGATACGCCGTGACCAGTTCCCGCCACGCGCGCACGGTTTCGACGGGGGCTTTGGCAAAGCCGTATCCCGGCATGTCGACCAGCCGCGCGTATCCGCCCAGATCGAAAAAGTTCAGCTGTTGCGTGCGCCCCGGCGTGTTCGACGTGCGCGCCAGCATCTTGCGTCCCGTCAGCGCGTTGATCAGGCTGGATTTGCCTACGTTCGACGTCCCCGTGAACGCGATTTCCGGCTCTTTGCCCTCCGGCAGCTGCGTCAGCGACGCGACGCTGAGCATGAAAGTGCATTCTTTGGCAAACAGCAGACGTCCTTTTTCGAACAAAGCCGCGCGCTGTTCGGCGTTCAATTCGTCAATCACGCTTTTTTCCTCTTTTTGCCTTTAAGCTTCAACGCGTACTGCTGCGCGATGGACAGCAGGTTGCTCCACGTCCAATAGATAACCAGCCCCGACGCCAGATGTCCCAGCAGGAACGTCATCATCACGGGCATCATGCCGATGATCGTCGCCTGCGTTTTGTCGGCGGGTTTCGGATTCATCAGCTGTTGCAGCCACATCGTCACGCCCATCAGGACGGGCCAGACGCCGATGTCGATCACGGACGGCACCGACCAGTCCAGCAAGCCGAACAGCGTGAAAACGCTGCTGGGATCGGGGGCGGACAAATCCCGAATCCAGCCGTAGAACGGGGCTTGGCGCAATTCCAGAGAAATGTACAGCACCTTGTACAGCGAGAAAAAGACGGGAATTTGAATCAGCATCGGCAGACAGCCCGCCGCGGGATTGATGCGTTCGCGCTGGTACAGCATCATCATTTCCTGATTGAACCGCATCTTGTCGTCGCCGCATTTGTCGCGCAACTGTTCGATTTTCGGCTGCAAGTCTTTCATTTTAGCCATATTTTCGAACGAACGGTTCGCGATCGGGTACATCGCCAGACGCAACAGGAACGCGAACAGCAAAATCGCCAGCCCCATGTTGCCCAGAATCGAATAGAACCAGCTGAGGATAAAGAAGAACGGTTTGGTCAGGAAATAGTACCAC
>ERZ808286.271-NODE-271-length-36892-cov-13.270652_pt1 | contig 36892 bp, 51 predicted proteins | sample MGYA00521276_ERZ808286 | MGnify/ENA primary metagenome ERZ808286 (study PRJEB31516, sample SAMN03275607) | gut metagenome | biome: mammalia-associated habitat; material: feces | host: Papio cynocephalus | place: Kenya | collected 2012-08-01 ... | reverse complement strand
GCCCGTGGCAGAAGCTGCGCCTTTCCAGCCCGTGGCAGAAGCTGCGCCTTTCCAGCCCGTGGCAGAAGCTGCGCCTTGGTCGCCCGTGGCAGAAGCTGCGCCTTGGTCGCCCGTGGCAGAAGCTGCGCCACATGTGCCCGTGGCAGAAGCTGCGCCTTGGTCGCCCGTGGCAGTTTTTCTTTTACTCCATTTTGCGCGGGCAAATGTAAACTTTATTGCCGCCGTAATCAGAGCGTTAAGCGAAAGTTCGGCCTTTATTTTTAACTTTTCACAAGCAATTTTATTTTCTGACTTGACAACTTTCCCGCTCGTTTCAACTTCGGCAAATCGGCTATCTGCAGGTGCGTAATAATTGAACACCGATAGCGGATATTCACAAGCGTGGAATCCACTTTTGCACGGTTCAATTTCTCCTTGGTGTTTATAAGATTTCCCGACCTCATATTGAAAATCACGGCATTTGAGGTTTTTGTCAAATCCTTTATAAGCAGTTATCCTTTTATCCATAATTACCTCGCCAAATACACCGCAAAATGGCCCAGCCAATATAAAAGGCCAAATGCGAAAATAAAAAGTTCTCCGTTTCTCATACGCTATCCCCAAAAAGAATGTTTTTTGACTTTTTCAGAAAGCCGTCTTTCTAACGAGCAGATTTTTATTTCTATTTCTTTCAAACGAATTTCTAGCCGAGCTTCGTCTTTTGTAGAGAAGAAGTCCTCTTTATATATTTCCTTGGTCTCGTTGTCGCCAACTTGGACCCAGTATGTGCCCCGATGTTCACACAATACTTTGCATTTGACGGGGCGCAAAAATGGCTCGCCGCCAAAAAGCCCCGTCCAAAGAGGGTTAGGCCTCACAATAAATCCTTCCCGCGTCTCCATGTAATAATTCCTCCTTTTTGCTACAATAAAAAAGCAAGCACTATTTTGCGCTCTGGCGAGGAGCAGTGCTTGCTTGTCTGACTAGACGCGCAGGCTTCCCTGCGCTAAATCTGTTTGTTCTAGTCAGGCGGCCTTTTTTCGGCCTCCGTTCTTGGGAGCCACCCGAGCCGGATATTGTTCTTTGACAATTTCGCCCGGCGGGAATATTCCGCCGAGGGCAAAATGAATTTTTGTGTCTAAATTGTGCCCGTTGGACTTGACATTCAGTCCAATGATTTGAGACAATAACTGTGAGTATAGTCCGCTTGCTTGGTCGGCGGTCGGACTATACTCTATTCCTTGTGCGTGGGGATTTTTATGTCCTCGCGCGGAAATTTTTTACCGACCAATTAACTTCACAATTTTATTGTAAGAAGTTTTTGTGAAGTTGTCAAGTCCTTTTTTTGAGAGGTTAAAATATGGCCGACGTGGAAATTGCAAAAAAAATTTTAGAAAAATGGAATAACGGTACTTTGACTGGGGCTCAACGTAAATTGTCCAAAACGTTAAACATATCAGAAAGCAAAATATCTGACTGCTTGGCTGGGCGGGCAAACCCAAGTGCCAATATGGTCGCTAAAATGGCGGAATTGTTTAATAAAAAAGAGGATGAAATAAGAAAAATCTTTGGGAACAAAAAAGAGGATATGCCATATACTCAAAATAATATTCGGAGCAAGGGTAGTTTTCATCAAGTTATTAATGAATATAAATCCGAGGCGTTGTCCGCGCAAATGCGCACCCTAGAGGCCAAAATAGATTTGCTTATTCAATTAGTAAAGGAGGGAAAATAATATGGTAAACGAACATGAGCTGAAAAAAAACGAAAATAAAGATATAACTAATAAATTGGCTCTTATTGATTATCAGGTTAGCAAAGAAAAACAATTTGCCATGGGCATTTCTTTCTCTCAGTTCTTAATTACAATATCTTCCGCATTATTGGCCCTATTGCCTTATTTTTCCCAAGAAAGGGATATGCTTATCAAAACCGTAATATTAACCTGTTATTTGTTTGTCGTTATTTTGGGCATAATTCACATGAAGCTTGATTACAAACAATTGATTGAATTTCAAAAGAAAATTTTAGGCAGGGAAAGTCAAAATTACACCAACGCGACCAAGCATATATTAGATCTGTCTATAATGTTTTTTATTATAGCCAGCATATTTCTATTTGCTTTGGGAGTGAAGGATAACAGCCGGGAGGTAAAAATGAAAAATAAAAATATTATATGCTTAATCCAAGAAAAAGAAAATGTCCCAACGGGAGATTCTTTGGAAGATACCATTATTCACGAAATTGACCCTAATAAAGGAAAGTAAAATATGAAAAAACATATTCATTATTACATTGCAATAATGTTATTTTTGTTGGTAGGTTGCGCAACGCCGGATTTTCTGCGCAACCCACGAATAGTGGCCCAAGAAAGACAGGCGGCTGCTGAGAAGGCGGCATATCAAGCTGCGGCACAGGAATTTAATAAAACCTGTAATCTGTACCTAACAGCAGACGAACAAGGAGACGAGCAATATTATGTCGCGCAGCTTTATAAAGGGGATATCTCTTGGGAAGGGCTGATAAATGCCTTTTCCGTATACATCAGAAAACTGACGCAAGGAAAAGCTAAACTAAAAGACCCTACCAAAAACAATAAAGATTTGTCCTTTTTACTTTATAACGATATCGGCGTCCGTCTTGAGGGGATGGAAGAATTTTTATTAAAAGAGCAGATGTTCCGCTCGGAGAAATGTTATGGCGAGCTTGGAAAGATGAAAACAAAACTAGAAGAAATCAGAGGCGAAATTTATGGTAAGTTTTACGCCTTAGAAAAGGCCGATTTTATGAAACGGTCTGGGGTAAAAGTGTCGCCGGACCCCATTTATCCTTTGGCGTTAATAGCCGGGATTACAAGCATGGAGCCGGACCCAAACACTATTTACAAGTTCGGAGGTGTTAAGGTCTTACAGGTCCTTAATGAAGGGATACTGATAAGCTCTTATGATGGTGGGATAGCTTATATTAAGAACTTAAAAGGGAAAAATTACGTTGACGGAAAGCTCTTATACGATTTGTATGTCTTGCCGGACGGGACTAAAAGATATTCTAATGTGCTAGGGGCTCAAAAAACCGTATACGCCTTCAAAGAAATAGACTTAGCCGCACTTTATAAAAAATACTCAAAAAAATATTTATTTTTCCCAAGCGTTAAAAGCCAAGAGGATCTGCCATTTACAAGCGATGAACTGATATTGAATTTAATAATAAAAAAATAAAGATTTCCACACCCAAAACCCGACACAATATAGTGTCGGGTTATTTTTTTGTCTAAAAAGGAGGTAGTTATGTATTTGAGAAATGGTTGGTATTATGCGGATTTTTACGGAAGAGATGGACGCAGGCTCCGCCGTGCTCTGAAAACGCAAGACGCGGAAATCGCCCGCCGGAGAGAAAGAGAACTTGCTAAAAAAATTATGACTTTGAACCCTGATGGGAAGGAAATGATTTTTTATTCCGATTTTAAAGAGTGGTTTTGCGGGTATTTGGACAAAAATAAATCGGGCGGCACGAAGCAAATACATTTATTGTCTCTTAAGTATTTAGAAGAGTTCAAAAAGCCGATTTACTTGCGAGATATAACACCCGAATTGCTATTAGATTTTAAGTTGTTTTTATTTCAAAAATCTTTATCAAACAAGGGCCGTCCGGGGCCTAGCGGACGCAATCGTAATTTAAGAGCCATAAAGACGATGATGAGAGTCGCTGAAAAACTGGGAAAAATTGGGATAAAACAAAATTGGGAGGTCGTGGAGCCTGATAAAAACGAAATGGAATACCGCACGGAATGGCATACCGTTAAAGAATTGGAAGAAATAGCCAAAGCCCTAAAAGACACCGGCGACCTTTTCACTGCTTTTCTTTTAGGTTGGGAAGAGGGATTGCGTAAAGGGGAAATGGCCTTTTTGTATAAAACTGACTACAACCCCATCAATCACACGATAAGCATAAGTAAAAAGCCGGAATGGTGTCCGAAAACAAAAAAATCAGAAAGGACGATACCTTTGCGGCCCGATAGCGAACAGGCTATAGTACAAAGCATTCGCCGTTCCCCGGCAAACAGTCGGTATATTATAAACATCCCCGGAGATAGGCACAAGAATGTTTACTTAAGCTGTTTATATATACGCACCGTAAAACTTCGTTTGCCTCATCTGCATTCTTTCTTACATAAGCTGCGCCATACTTTTGGTTCTTTACTGGTCCAGTCAGGGGTGCATTTAAAAGTGGTCGCCGACTTAATGGGGCATAGTAGCGTATCTATGACTGAGAAGTACGTTCATTTGGGTCAAAGTGAGTTTGTGGAGGCCGTTCAAAAAATGCCCAAACTTAATCTTTACTAGTGTGTCGGACACAAAAATCAAATTGTATATGGGAGCATATTCCCGCCGGGGGCATGTTTTGTACTATACAAATCTGATTTTTGTGCCCAAAAACGGCTTTTTTTGGGCACAAATTATTAGATAAAACTAACTTTCAAGGCCCTCTTTTTTTGTGTTTTTAATGCGCTGAAAATGAGGGCTGTTTATATCCATATTTTTGCGTAAGGCAAATTCTTCTTTTTTGCCTTTGTTCCACCCTTGCACCGGGCGCAAATAGCCCACCACCCGGCTGTAAACCTCACATGGGGTCCCGTGGCAATCCGCTTCTTCCTTTTTTAGTTTTTCAATTTCTTTTTGAATTTCCTGTTTTGTCATCAAAAACCTCGCAATTGCGATTTTCCAAAATGGAAACACCCACTTCGCAGTTTGCGCAAGCCGTCCGGCAAGGCTTTCTTGTCTTGCAGCAAAGGCACTCTGATAGATAGCGGTCAAAGCGGACGTAGGGACAGGCACGGCTCATTGGCACACTTCCTTAAAAGCCACCAGCGCGCGCAGGTTTTGGTCGTTGAGGGCTTCTATGCCGATATCTTGGTAGTCAAACTGTATCCGGCAGACCGCCGCGTTACTTCTCACGCTCACGCAGCCGCTTAAGCAAATCCACCCGGCTAAGGCGACCAGCAGTGCGCAGCGCTTTATCCACTTGTGCATTTTCCCGCTCCTTGGCCCGCAAGGCCTTGTTTTCTGCGGATTTACGCCCGGAGCGGTACATGACCGCCCCGAACGCAAACAAACCGCAAATAGCCCCTAAAATGGCCCATGCGGTCATCGTTATTTCTCTTTGGACTTCTCAAAGCCGAACTTGGTCAGCCAAGAGATAATCTTAACGCCGGCGGCGCGTACCTTACCCAGCACCGCGTCGTCCTTTTTGCTGTCCGTCCATTTGACGATAATCTCGGCCGCGCCGATGAGGCACGCCCACAGGGTCAGCACGCTGTCCCAATTGGTTTTGAGCCACACAATGGCTTCTTTGATGTGTTCCATGTTACCACTCTCCTGTTTGCATAATTTTTGACAATTCTACGGCCCGGCGCTTGACCTGCCCGGCCCATTTGCTGTCCAACATCTCTTTGGCGGCGGTCTGATAGTCGCCCTTTTCCACTGCGGCCAGCATTTTTTTAAAGCCCTTTAAGCCGGCAATTCCCATGTTAAAAGCCATGTCCACCAGCACAAATTGCCGGGCGTCATCCAATTTCCACCACCAAGGAAAAGTGTCCTTGACGGCCCGCTCCGCATGCGCCAAGTCCTCTTGCAGGATAAACTCGGCGGCTGCCGCACTGATACCGTGCTCCAAATTGTGCCCGTAGCCAATAGTCAGGTGTCCGGTGGGGCACTTGTAAGGGAGTTTTGAAAAACCCTCATAGCGACGAATATAGGCCGCGGCTTTTACGCTGTCCATTAATCATCCCTCCTGCGGTAGTGCATTTCACTAATGCGCTTATGCGCGTTGGCGCAACTGTCTTCCAACTTGGCAACACGTTCTTGCAGGTGGTTGTATTTATCCTGTTTGGTTTCCAAGCGGGAAAGGTCTTTGCGGATAGCGCGCAGTTCGTTCCATAACCCACCGGCGGCAAACACCACGGCGGCCACCTTCCAAAGCACGTTAAAGTCTATGTCCATTATTGGACCTCCTCTTTTTGAGTTTCAGCCATGCTGCGCAACGGGTTGGCCAAGGCCTCAATTTCCTGCGCTTTGGCCCGCACATAGTCGCTCGCGCCGGAGCCGTCTGCCAGCACCAGTTCCCGCACAGCGCGGGTTAGCCCGGTTTCGGCTTCCAAAACTTGCACCTTTTCTTCCGTCGTGGGCTCCGGGGCCGGAGCATTTTCCACAATAGTAAAATTATCCCCGACCAGCTCAATATGCGCATTATTGAGGTTGCACCAAACCGCCGCTGCGGGCGGGTACACTCCGTCAAATGTTTGTCCGATATAATATTCGTTCATAATTATTCTGCTCCTTGGCCTTTGGCTTCCCACATAAAGGGCTGAAAGCTTTGTCCTTCCGCCCCAAAACCGGTCGTCGCGCCAAATGTTGCAGTGGCTCTGTTATTGAATGCCACCTTGTTAGGGTTTCCCCCCGAACCTGTAGCAGAGCAACAGCTACCAATCACACTATAGTTGGAGTCTTGATAGGGAACTAAGAGTGTTACTGTCGTTTGGTTTGATGAGCCACTAGTAATCCACCCCCCTTGCTCCACCCAACCGCTTTTGTACTTTCTGTACCAAGTGGGGTCCTCTGCGGTCGGCAGCTTGCTTTCCACCACGTAATCAATGCCGTCGCCGGGGGCCCAATTAATGACCTTGTTCCCCGTCGGAGTGGCTGTGCTGTACGGCTCGGTCGGCGGCACAAAATTAGCAGTCCAACGCTCTATGTTGGACACCCGGACTTCGTCTACCGAAGCAGTTGAGCCGCCCGCGTTCTTTTGTCCAGTCTCAAAATCCAAGGAGGTAATGCCGCTCAAATTTCCGGTGATATCTGTCTGATAGGCCTTTGTGCCGTTGATGTAGACCGTGGCCTTGCTTGCATTGAGAACAAAAGCAAAGTGGTTAAACTCGTTTTCAACAAACGTGGGCGCGTCTATTAACTCTTGCCAAGCCACATTGGTGCCACCGGCATTGATGAAAATTTGCACCGTTCCATCGTTGGCTTTATAACGGGTGGCTCCGACAATAAACTTATTTGCCGTTCCGGCCTTGCCGTAGCATAAGAAAGCGTTACTTGTTTTTGATGGCAGCTTTTGCCAAAAGTCCACCGTCAATTTTCCATCGGCAAAAGCCTCTGTAAACTTATTATCTGTGTAAGAGAAATAATTATAATTAGAGGATATCGCCTGTCCAAATTTTCCGGGTCCATAGCTTACCGCAGTATGACTGCTGTCCTCGGTCGCTTGTGCGGCAGTCCCGCCGTAAGCAGCGCTGTCATCTAAAGACCCATCTAAGTGCAGACACAAGAGCGTGTTATCGTCCACCCCGCCCTCTACAGGCTCGTTGGCAATTTCTATGTCCTTGCCGCCCAGCAGGTTGGACTGCGTGTAAATATTGTCCGGCACTTCCGACGCCTTTCCCCAATAGGTGCCGATGTATTCAGGGTTTGTGTTGAAGTTGTAGGTGTTATTTTCCACCAACGACGTCAAGGGGATATAGACCTTTTTGTCCTCATCAAAATACCATAACAAAGCCCCCTTGGCATACCCGCCAATGGCGTCGCTTACTTCTTGGCGAAACGTAGGCGCCAATCCGTTTTGAAAGGCAAAGCCGAATTGGGTGCACAAGTTCCCAAGCCCGTTGAAGTCCCCCCGCTCCGGCGGGACGCCGCCTTTATTAATCGGCTGCTGGGTGATGGCGGGAAACCCCTCTTGCAAAGAGGCCTTATTGGTGCCCGTGGCGGCGTTTGGGATTGTGTTCTTGTCTCCTTGCGCCGCGAAGGGTTGGGCTAATACCTGCGGTATTTGTTGTGTTTGCATGTGTTATTCTCCTAAGAATGTAATCGTAAAATAGGCTCCTTTATCATTGCCTGCCCCGTCTTGTACACCGGCTACTTGGGCGATTTGGAAACGGGAGTCAGCGATAGCGTATCCCTGTCCACCGTATGCCAAGCGGGTAACTAGAGGGGCAAATACTCCGCCCGAATTACGGTCAAACCATTGGTTATACGACCCGTCGGCCATGTTCCCTTTGCTTTGGCTGGTGCCTTCTTTTATACCCGCGCCCGAAGGCCCGGCATTGCAATATCCGCCGACATATCCGTCCCCGCCATAGCAAGTGTTGTTGTCATCTACATATCCTCCACCGCCGCTTACAGCTATTAGCGTATTATTAACGGTAAAGGACATCCCCACGCAGCCCAGCCCGGTGCCTTTGGCTATAGCCGTAAAGACCAGCTCATCCCCCCGGTTAAGTTGCGCTTGTATGGTAGAGATGCCTCCTCGGCTTGTTTTGTAGAATTCGGAATCGTGTCCTCTACCCCCACCCGCCAAGACTATGGCATAACGGCCGGACGACGGTGCCAAGTAACGACCCACCTCTATCATCCCTGTTCCAATAGACTGTCGAATATCATAACGGGCTTGCTGCCAAAACAGCGGTGCCAGCTCTACATCTAACGTTGCATTGCCGTACGCCGTGCCGGAGCCTGTCTTGGTCCCGTAGCCGTTGCGGCTCACGGTGTAGAAATAATACAAACGTTCCTCAAAAAATGCATTTTTGAATTCTTGCCCGTTTAATACCACCGTACTATCCGTAGGGTGCGTGGTTATTTGTAAAGAATATACGGACCGAAGCGTGTTACCCGTCGCGTTGCCGGTCGCCGCCCACGGGATAAACCCGGATTGGCTTACGGTGAAGGCATAATCCAAGGTTTGTAAAAAGTATACCCCGGCAAACTCTTCTCCGTTGATGACGACGGACGCACCGTTCGGAGCGGACACCGCAAATTCATAAACATTAATAACAGTATCATCCGCCAGCACGCCCGCGCCTGTGAGGGGTTTATATCCAGCGCGGCTGACTTCAAAAGAATAGGGCTCGTTGTGCTCTAAAGTGGCGTAAGTAGTCTCTACACCGTTAATGGTTACGGAAGCCCCAGCGGGCGCTTGTATGGTTAATTGTCTTTTACCTTGGTAGATTTCATTATCATATGGCTCGTAAAATACCCCGTTATTAAATGTTTGCAACCCGGAGCCGTTAAAGCCTAAAATATCTTGCCCGATAAGGCGCACCTGATAGCCTACCCCTGCCGGGCGTGGAAGAAAGTCCACATTTGCCAAGAGCCACAATATTTCGTCTGACGGTGTTTGTTCAAATACAAACGGGACCGCGGTCATGTCCAAATTGTCCAAGCAATAGACTTTGCCTTTGGAGCCAAAGACCACTTGTAGCCATTGGTTAATTTCCGGCGCGGTCGCACCCATGTTGAACTTGAGCATTTGCCCTTTCAGCACCGCGCGGTATTGTTCATTGGTTAGCACATGCAGCTGCCCGTCTACGCTGCGGACCTGCCGGGGAAAATCTAAAATTTCACCCCATACTTGCAGACCAAAGTCATCGGCGGTTTCCAAGTTAAAGACCTTGTTGTACCAGTATTCCCAAAATTCTTGCTGGTGGAGCTTATACCAGGCCTCTTTTTGCAAAAGCAATGCGCGCAGCGCCGGCGCATTGTTATATTGCCATAAGAGGCATTGTTTTAAGTTGATTTGCGGGTCTATTTGCAATGTGTTCATATTATTGCACCGTTACCGTGATATTCTCTTGGGCAAGCGTAGCCTTTTGGTTTACTTTCATAGCCAAAACGGACGTCCCCAAGGAGCCGGAAACGAGCCCGACTTGCACATTTTTCACAAACAAGTCCGGCAAATAATCCGACACCGCGGCTCCCGCTTCAAACGGGCTGACGTCAACCCCCAAGTCTAGCCCGCTGATACCTGCTATTTGACCATTGGCCCAAGCAGACAGCGCGTCTTTGACGCTTTGCTCAATATCGGCAGCCACGCTGGTGCTGGGCGCTTCAACGGTTACGCTGATTTGAATGGGCTGATAATCCGGGCGGTTGAACGCCACTTTGTAGGGAACATCAAAAGCCCCTTTGACGGTTACTTCTTCGGTGCCGGTATACCCGCAGCCCAGGCTTTTGTGCTTATAAATAGCCATTGCTATATCCTCGTCATTTCCCCCGTCCACGACAAAGTAAATGGAATGGGGCTGAATGCTGATGCCGTCTATGGTCTGCACGGCGGAAGTGTAGTTCTCATAGCCGTATAGGCTCAGCACCCCCTCTACCTGCCTGACAGCGGACTTAATGCTTTCCAAGAGGGCTTCGCCCCGGTATAGTTGCTGCTGGCGGCGTTGGCGCAGCGAAGAGTCGCTCTCCGGGTCCGTACCCAGCACGGCTGCGGAAGGGTTATTGACCGTTTCCCAGCCCAAAACAGGGCTGATAATTTGCGTCAACGTGCCCACCTCGCACGGCACCGGGCCGCTTTCCTGCGCTTGGAAATAGGCCTGCACCGTGCCATTCGCGCCGATGACGGCGTCGTTGGTTAAAGCAAAAGTATCGCCCGCTTGCGTGCGCGCCAAAGAGCCTGAGGGCACCGTCGTGTCCGGGCTGCCCGTTAAGGTGCACAAGACCAGCGTGTGTGTGGCCCAACGGCGCGTAGTGCCCGTTAAAGCCGCCAATGCGTCCAAGAACACCCCAAAAGAGGTATTGGGGTTTAGGGCATTGGCAATGAGGGCGTTGTTATCTAAAACTGCCTTGCGTGCCAAGGTTTCGGCCTCTATTTGCCGTCCCTGCGGCGTTTCCGGGGAAAGGTCCAGCCCTTGCCCCAAGGCGTTGGTAAACTCCTGCTCTACGTCGCTTTTTAATTCTGCCGTATCCGGCACTAAAACACCGTTTTGGGTGGTGTAGCCCTTTAAATCAGCCATTCACTATAACCTCCCCGTCTTGTGTGGTTAAAACTGCACGGTATGTAAGCACACCGCCCGAAATCTGATAATCGTACTGCGTCACCTTTTGGGCCCCGGGCACTTCCAACAGCGTTTGCCGCAAAAACTGCTCAAACAACTTGGGGTCAAATTTATTGAATACAACGTCAAAAAACGGAATGCCGGACTGCGCCGAGAGCGGCATTTCCCCGTACAGGGTGCGGGTCTTGTTGGTGGCAATGTCTGCCCGGGCCTGTTTGCCCTGCGAAAAGGCCAAAGAGCCGGACGCGTCTAAAAAGATATCGTTATTTTCATTTATGGATAATGTTTTCATAAAACCCCTTGCAAAATTGATAGTTAACAGCTATACTATTTATAAGAGAAGAAAGTACGCTTCGGGCGTTTGAGCGCAGGATTTAGGACTTTTCCTAATTGGCATGTTGCGCTTTCTTCTCTTTTATTATGTACATCGTTTTTGGGCGCAATTCTTTCTTTTTGTCGCTTACGGTCTCTAAGTAGACAAACTCATCGCCTATCTTCTTTTTATAAATAAGCACTGGTTTGCCTTCGGCTCCTTCAGTATCCAGTAGCATATCGTCATAATCTTTTGTAATCGTCGGTATCAAACAAAGGTCTTTTTCGGTTACAGCTCGTTGTCCTCTGAATGCTTCTGTTTTCTCATTACCGTGTTTTTTAAATATATGACGGATATCCGTGTTGGTTATTTCGTGCCGGTACCCTTTTAGTTCTAATCCCGTATATTTTTTAATTTTTTCCGCTTCCTCGTTTTCTACTGAGCGGTAAAATACTTTCTCTACTGAGTTTTTATTTGTGTTGTTGGAAATATCAGCGCATATTCTTTTAATATGTTTGTTAAAATCCGAAGCACTGGCAGCTGAGACTTCTTTGTTTTTTACTGGTCCCCCGCCTTCCCCACTGCCGCCCACTTTGCCCGGGCGTCCTTCGTGTCCGAAGTTTCCGCTGCCGTCTCCGCCGTCCAAAGCGGCACATATGCTCCGCCAGTGCTTGCCCAATGCCTGCCCTGGGTATTTTGCTTGTAAGCCACGGAAGATGAGCTCGTAAATATCCTGCGTCATTGCGCAGCCCCCGTTGTCCCTTGTCCGCCCGACACTCCCCCGTGCACGTGGGATTTAAGCGAAATGCCCCCTGCGATGACGTCCGTCCCGGAGGTTATCGTCCCGGTGGCGGTAATATTGCCCGTAACGGACACATTGCCCGTGGCGGACAAATCCCCCGTTATCTGCGTGTTGCCCGTGATAGACACCTTGCTATCGGACAAGACCACTTTCACACTGCCGTCCAGCCTTTGCCATACGGCGCAACCCGGGTCGGAAAGTTTGATTTTGCCCATGACGTCCGGGTAAAAAACGGCGTCGGCCAAATTGTGCAAACGGTTGGTATTGGGCGGGGACACCACTCCGCTATCTTTAAACAGGCTGATGTCTCTATCGCAAAAAATGACCCAGCCCGTGTCTCCCGCTTGCAGCGGGAAAGAGGCCCCAAAGCCACCCCCGCCGGGAGTGCAGACCGGCACGGCGGAAAGCTCAGGCAGCGTGACGGTTTCCCCGTTGTTGGAGGCTGAGGTAATGGCCGGGGTTAAGTCTACGCGATTGGACGCTGTGTCAAAACTTTTGACCACCGCCGGCAACGCCACGCGTAGCGACATCAGCAAAGAGCGCTTAAACAACGTCATTAGCCCGTCCAGCCCTTCCATATCGGCTGGGTTGAAAGCGGGGTACGAGGGGTTAGTTTTTTGCGTCATAGTTTCTGCAAGATAGCTCCGTGTAAAAAGGCTCCGCCCGCAGCTCCCCGCGGTGCGTTAATGAGTAAATGTAATATACCCCGTTGGCGGACGGGATTTGTTGGCTTTCCAGCCGAATTGGCTGCCCGCATTTCAAGGTGGGGTCCAACAGCACCTTAAATTTAACGCCAAACAAATCCGGCTCCGGCAAACCGATGAGCCCGCTCTCTAAAGAAAAAGTCTTTATCCATTCTCCGGCAGAGGGGGCGGTCATCTTTTCGTCCTCTACCACCAAATAGCGGTCGTCTTGGTAGGCGACAATTTCGCCGATTTGGTTCAGCTCTTCAATGGCCTTGGTCATGGGGCCTTGGTATTTAAATTGGTCCAGCTTCTTTTGAGAGGTGCTCTTCCAATTTAACTCCAGCTGCAGCTGCTTAGCTACTAAGGAGCACACCTGTTTGACGCTTACGCCGCCTTTCAGGTCCAGCGTAACTAACTGCATGTTGTTGTGGTACCCGCTCAAACATTTTGCGGTTATCCATACATCCGGCGGGGCAGACGGCAACGCGCGGATGATGTCCCCCTCAAAAATCTGCCCGGCATTTCCGTCATACCCGGCAAAGAGCCGGAGGACCTTGCGCTCTTTTTGGTTGCCGCCCAGCGCATTAATGGTGGTTAAATACTCCACGGTGCTGGTTTGTAGGTTGCAAATGGCAATTTCGGCCCGGTTCATGGTGCTGCCACGGCGCTTGGTAATGTTAAAGCGGACATTGAGCCCTTCAAAACTTTGCAAATCGTGCGTGATGATTTGGCTCTTTTCGTCCTTTTTTTGCCCCACTTCCACTTCTATCCGGGCATATCTTTTAGGCATTTGCGTCGGCTGCATTGGTCAGCTCCTGCGGGGTTAAAAAGTACAGCTTGCACGTGTCCCCAAAGCGGGTATAGTGGGGGTATTCTTCCCCTGCGTCTGTAAATACAAAATTCCCATTTCGCGCCTTATACGGATAGGGGATTAACAGTTCATTGGCGCGGCATAACAGCCCGCTAATGAGCGGCTCATTGTTTACCTGTATATCCGCCAGCGTGGCCCCCGTGTCCAACGTGCGCAGCGTAATAACGTACGGAGCGCCATTGAGCGTGATGGTAAACTGTTGGTTTGGCTGTTTTTCCAAAGGGATTTCTTGCATAAAATTATCCGAAAATTTTTACATACAAATTGGCTAGCGGAGTCAGGGCGTTTTTATATAATACAGACTCTTCTTTTCCTTTTTTTTGTCCGCCCTTGACGGTAGAAGCATTGGACACATGCACCACGTCCTTTTCTGTCAGCTCGCTGCTTTGGCCCGTTACAAGCAAGGCTTGGCGTAAGGTGCAGTCAAAAGACAGGCGACTGACATTCTCCGCCGCTTCCCGGTGCGGTATGTCCACAAAGACCATATCCGTGTAGACCCCGCCTTGAGTATGCACGCAGACCAGCTGCCCGGTTTGCTTAAGCTGGCGCAGCTCGTCCACAATATCGTCAGCGCGGTAATAGGGCATGACAATTTGTAGGCGTATTTCCACCGGCATTTGCACTTGGTGGTCGGCCACTACGGCACCGTTTTCCAAGGGGTGTTCCATGACGCGGCTGCTCTCTTTGACATCGGCGTACATAATCACGCTGTTGAGCCCCGCGTATTCTGCAGCAAAGCCTAGTCCGCCTTGCGCAGAGGAGACCAGCAGTTCGCGCGGGTTGTCTTTGTCATTGGTTGCGATAAAGACGTTTTTGCCATTATTGGCCAGCGCCAAGGCCCCGCCGACATTTAAGGCGAGGTTCGTTACGCTAAAGCCTTTCCCGGCCATTTGGTCTATTTGCTGTTGAATAGTCGCCATATTAATTTGCCTGCGCTGTGGCCAGCGCGTCCTCCGCGTCTAAAATGCCGGAACGTTGCAAGCCGCTGCCGACCGCGTTGACGGTCTTTTGCGGGTCTCCGCTTTCGTTGACGTTAATTTCTATTTGGTTATTGAAAATAGGAGAGAGCATACCTTGCGTCAAATTGTCCAGCGGGCTGCCGCTGCCCGGAGACATCCAAGAGAGGATGTTTTTTCCTTTTTGCACATTTCCGTTTGGGTCCACGTTGGGCAGCAGCCCCCAAAACGGCCCCTCTTTGGCTTGCTCTATGGTCTTTTCCGCCTTGTCATGCAACAGTTTTTTTATAAACTTCAGCCCTTTATAAATGCACATGATCTTTTTCCACAAAGGTTCCAAGGCACTTTCCCCGCCGCGCGCAAACGTGGCAAAATCATCCACCAGCAGCACCAGCAGACCGCCCAGCAAATACAGCGGGCCAAACGCGGCCAAAATGGCCGTACCTATGGCCGCCATGGTCAGTTTGACTGCGTCGGCGTGGTCTATTAAGTAATCAAAAGCTCCCTTGCCTATTTCCGCCCAGCGTTTGAAATGCGGTATCAGGTCCCGCAAAAACTGCCCAGCCACCATGGTAAAGGCGGCTTTAAGCTCACGTAAGGAATATTGGAAGTCTTGCACATTTTTCAGGGTTTGTTTGTCAAACGGATTGTACTTTTTGGCCAAGGCCATTTCTTGCCGTAGTCCGCGCACCCCGCGCTGGAGCAGCCGGATAGTGCCGTCATCCAGCCCCAGCATGCGGCCCATGTCCATTTGCTCGGCGACGGAGCGCCCTTCCATGGCACGGGCGATGTTCTCCAGCATTTCCTCCGGCGTGGCTACCCCACCCGGGCCGTAAAACTTTACGCCGTAGTACATGGATGCTTGGGTCAGACCGTTCTCTTCCCCGCGCCGGATACCCATAAGCGAAGAGCTCAAAGAGCCCAAAGACGCCGCCATTCCGGCGCGGCTGCCCCCAAGGCGCTCTGCGGCCATAGCCAGCGCCGTAAAGCGCTCTGCGGCCACGGTGGCCGAATTGGCCATAAACAAAAGCCCTTCGCCCTGCTTGGCAAAGTTAATGGTTCTGTTAACGATGACCCCAAACGCCGCCAGCGGCGCAAGGGCTTTTAAAACCCCGGCCTTTAGGCCGATAAAGCCTTTTCCGGCTTGCTTGGTGGAAGCAGCGCTTTTTCCTGCGGCCTTGGCCGCGTCGTCTGAGGCTTTTTGCACCTTGGCAAATTCCTTAACGACGGCTTTAGAGCCGTTGGTCTCAAACACTAAGGTGAAGACATCTGTGACTGCCATATTTTTGTCTCTCTTTTTCGCTTAGTTATCGGCGTTGTGTTCTCTTTAAGGCCTGCTCAGAGGCTATGTATTCGTTGTACTTGGGCACGACTATGGTTTCCCAAATCTGCATAGCCTCTTGCAGGGTATAGACTGTCTTTAATTCTTGGAGCGTTGCTTTGCCTGACGCGACAATGTCCCCGATAAGTCCATCAATATTTCTGTAACTTTCCGCTGGGCAAGAGCCCCTAATTTTGCGAAGAAATCCGAGGTCTTGCCATTCTGAAAAAAACTGCAATTATGCTCCAGCGCGGCGGCTTCCAGCTTAACTAGCGTTTCCCACGAGGGCACGTGGTTGTTGACTAGCTCTTTGGTAGACAGCCGCACCGCGCGGCCTTCCGGCTCGGTAATGCGCTCAACAAAGCTCATCAATTTGAGCATAATCTCTTCGCTGACACCATAGTCGCCCAGCCGTGGGATATTGCTCAGTGGATATTTTGTGATAATCTCACGCCCTGCCACGGCTGGGAATTTGCCTATGCGAAAAGTACATCCGTCAATGACTACCTCTTTGGGCTCTAACAGTTCCATAATCTATTCTCCGGGTATTATTAATTGATTTTGTTTTCAAAGACAAATTTGTACTCTTTTGTCTTAATGCGTCCTGCGGAGGCGACCCCGTTGGCCGGAACGCCCGAGACCAGCTTGCCGTTAGAGAAAATCTTGCGGGAGCCGTCCGGGTACGAGGCCACCAAGGTGACCAAGTCCTGTGCGGACACCTTGCCCTTGGCGGCACGGTTCATATCATAGAGAATGCCCAAGTTTTTATCCGCGTCCGTATTGGGAATAACGTTTAAGGTTACCTCTAACGGCACGGGCTTGGTCCACGTAACGAGGTCCCCATTGACCCCCATGCCATAATCGGCAATTTGGGTAGCGGGGAAGTCCAACGGGTCCGCGTCGTCTGCAAACTCGCTAATCTCAAACCCTTGGGGATAGGTCGGAACGGCGATGACCGTTACTTTTACGCCAATGGCGCTGACATCTTGCATAGTTCATATCCTCCTAAATTAAGGTATGCGTGCCGGTTACTTTGCGCACGCTGTCGCCTTTGGAATAGACCAAAGTGTATTGGTATTCATAAACCGTATTTCCACCCGTTGTGACGGGCACGATTTGAGAATACAGGTAGTAGCCCTCCGAGTACACGCTGCGCCATGCGTCTTCGTCCCCGGTCAGGCTGGTAATATAGGCCTTTTGGGTAGAGGTCAGCGTTTTACCTTGGGCAATGGTGCCATTGTTCTTGGCGCGCTCTATAACGCCTTGCAAAAGCCCGTCCCCAATAGCCTTGCCGGACGCGCTGGCGGGCCATTTGGCCACTGCCAATTGATAGTTCAAAAACTCCACCGTGGCCGCGTCTTTAAGCCACAGCTCATTCATAAAGACGCCCATATCTTCCACTTCGCCCTGCAAGCTGCCGGGCTGGAAAAAGGCAATTTGCGTGCCGGCCTGCTGGGTGCTGCCGTAGAAGTTAACGCGCACTTTGGTCAAGGCCTCATAGTCGGCGTCCGCGGTAACGGACGGCTCCACGCCGGAGAGCTGTTTGTACATATAGTTCTGCGTGCCATTGACGCGGTTGTAATTGGTCGCCGCCGCCACGCAAGCAGGCACCAGCCAAGCCAAAGAATACGGCGTAAACGCGTCGGCAATTATGGCCGTGCCGCTGTAGTCCTTGACCAGCGTTTGCACGGTTTGGCAGCTTGCTTTCGCCACCGGCTGCAAATACATGCCGCCGACCAAGTTTTGCGCTTGCGTCCATTGGGCAATTTGCACAATGCCCTCATTGGACGGCTGGTTCAAAAAGGCAAAGGTGCCGTAATTGTTGGACAGGTTCAACGCCTCAGAGAGCATTTGCCCGTAAGCCGTCGCGCCGACCCCTTGGGAAACGACGGGGGCGGAGTTTTCGTCCATTTTCAACATCGTGCTGATATCCGTCCCGCTGGTGCCGGAGGCAAGGGCTACAATGGCCCCGGCGGCGACTTCCCCGCCGGTTAAGATAAACACGCCCTGCTCGGCGTCAAAGGCAAAAACGGCCCCCGTCCACATTGTGCTTCCGCTTTGGGCCGCGCGGATTTTGGTTTGCACGGCTTGGGCCACGTCGGCGTAAGACTTGGCCGAAGAAAAATCCAACCCAGAAACTTCCGCCGTCAACCCCGCCATAGACAGGGTAAAGGCCCCGTCCGTGACGCTTTGGAAAACGGACAAAAGAGCCGGGGCAGAGGCGGCCCGTACAAACGGGGCCTTGCCGTTAGAAATATCCGCGCAAAAGCTGATTTTGGCCGGGCTTTGCTGCTGGGTGCTTACAAAGCCGAAGTAAGTCTGCGCTACGGCGTATTCTTGGCTATTAAAGCCGAAATACTCGCCCACTGCAGAGGCACCGGTAAACTCCAGCACCGTGCCGGTAGGCATAAGGCCGGAGGCAGTAAACACGCGCAGAATAGGCTCTCTGGCGCTGACTGCCGCTTGCCCGCCCACGCCGGACGTTATAGCTACATATTTGTTTTGGCTAATCATCTCATACTCCTTTTAAGGTTATCTGCGCCGAAGTGATGTCCGGCGTTTGTTGCTCATACGTCTGTTTGTAAATCAAATCCAATGTAAAATTGGGCAAAATTTGAAAGGTCTCCGTCTCTGTATCAACGGGCGGAGTCACAATTTGCCCGACGCGCAGCACATTGTAGCCCTTGGCCCGCAGCTGCCGCGCCGCCTCGTCTGACATCAGCCAGTTGCGCAAGCGTTTGAGTGCGTCCCCGGCCCCGATAGTGTCGGTGGTGTCACTCACTTTTGCGTAGCGTACGGCGTCAATTTGCCACGCGCTCTGCACCAGCTGTCCCCCATGCTCAGGCTGGAAAGAGCAGACCTGCAACTGCCCTATCAGCGTCTCCCCCAAACGGTGCACTAAAATGTAAGGCCGCGGGTAATGTCCCCGGGTGGGCTGGTAGCTCTGCAATACCGGCCAGTTCACAAACCCGTCCAACCCCGCTTTGATAAAAGAAATCAAATCAGCCGTTACTTGGTTGTCCGTTTTCATCTGCCGCCTCCGGCGTTTGGTTCTCTTCATCGGGCGTAACAACCACCCCGCTCCAGCCGTCTATATTGGACCACGGCGTATTGCGGATAACTTTCCAACGCCGCCCCTCAAAAATCAAAATGTCCGGGCTTTCCTGCTTATCCAGCCCCTTCATGGGCACGCTGGCGTACACTGCACGGTATTCCCGTTCAAAATTTAGCCCCAGCTTTTCATACTGCGTCTGCTCCAAGGCTTGTATGCTGCCATAGCATTGCACCGGAGCGGCATACTCATTGACAAATACCCCCAAGGCATTGACCGCCTTGCCCTTGAAAGCGCAGTATTCAAAGGGTTGCGTGGGGATAATATCAAAAGCTTCTTCAAGCAAATCGTTAAAAATCATTTCTTCTCCGGGTTCACGACAAAATCCACCGCGTCGCGCAGTTCGCCCGTATCAATAAGCGGGGCGTTTTTGCCTTTCTTGCGCACCGTGGAAGGCGCATTGGGCGTAAACAAAAAGGAATTATTCATCACGCCCTTAATATCATCGGCGATTATCTGCCCCAATATGGCGGGAGCGTCGGCTGCATTCTTCTTTCCTTCCAAAACGCTTTTGCCCAGCTTTCCGGCCTGACGCACCCAGCTTTTGCTTTTCAAACGCCCAGTCATGCGCAGCATAGGACGCGGCGGGATGTACGTCTTTTTGCCCACTTTGGCGCCGTACTCCATAACGCAGGCCAGTTGCGCCATGGTCAATTTGCCGTCCCCGTGCTTTTGCCCCGGGTGGACCCAGCCGGCCATAATGCGTAAATTCCCTAAATCGGAAATACTCTTAATAACTTGCTGCATTTTATTGGTGCGGTTGACTTTCATCGGAACACGTTCTCATCACTGCCGCCAATATACCAGCCGACCCCGGTAACGCTGTTAAGCAAAAAGAGCAGCTCTGCGCCAAATGGCGTTAAATTGAGCCAATAGTCGTACTGGTCCTTAAACGGCGGCGGCGTAAGCGTAACGCTGACCTTGTCCACGCTGGCTCCCGTCTTTATGCCGGTGCCGGTTTGCCCCTTGCTTAAGCGGTCGCGCAGTAGCTGCAAGTGCCCCGCCATAAGATACACCGCATACACGCGGGAATTGTCCTTAAGCGGCCCCAAATTGAGCGGGGAAATGTAATTCTGCGCATTGTCCAAGTCCACGGACAAGACCGCGTCCGGGTATTTGGTCGCGTCGGCAAAATAGGGCAGCTGCGCCCGCATTCCGTCCACCGTTACCGTAATCACATTCCCCGCCATAAACTATTTACCTCTTCTCGTGCGCGGGGCCTTTTTGCCCTCTTTCTCATAATCAGCCGGGGTCAGCTGGGCGGATTTGTCCTTGGCGTTCATCTTTTCCGCCGTTTCCTCGGCTTTGTATTTGTTAGAGGTTTCTACGATTTTGAGGAAACCCTTTTCCAAATGGTTTTTGAAACCGATATTGGTTTTGAGCAGCTCCAAGTCCGCGTCCGACACTTCCGTTACGGCCCCGTTGGGGGTCAGTAGCGTCTTTTTGTCGGTAACATGGGCACCGCCCTTGATTAAAATCTCTTTCTTCACGCGCAGGACGTTTCCGCTGGTTTTCTCGTAAAACGCATAGCGGTTGTCCGAACTCATAGAACTGATGATGTAAGGCATACTCTATTCTCCTGTGTCCTATCCCCGAGCTGGGGCGGAAACCCGCCCCGAGCCCGGAGAATAGGGGCCCAAATTAGATACCGCTCAAGCGGTATACGCCGATAGGCTGTCTGACCATGACCCCGGCGGTGGCGTTGGCAAAGAATTCTTCGTAGCTCTTGCCTTTGTTGAACACGCCCAAAAAGCGCAAAACTTCCGGCACGTACTGCTCAACGACCTTCTTCCCGTTGATTTCGTCGGCGACCAAGTAGGCTACGTTAGCCGAGCCGTTGGCGTCGTTCAAAAACACGGTAGATTTGACCGTAATGCGCGGATAGGTGTCGGAGAGCCATTTAGCCACGGACACGCCGTACTCGCTGGTCTTGTTGAGGTACTGCTCCGCTTCCAAGGCCACTACCAACGTAGCCCCTTTGGTCTTGGGGTTGTACAAGCCTTTGCTGGAGTTCTGCAAGCCGGCAATCATAGAGAGCACGTCGGCTTGAATTTCCAAGAAGGTCTTGTCGGCCCATTGCGTGCTGGACGCGGCGGCGTTGTTGGCAGCCGTTACGTAGGCGGGCAAGTTGGGGTCGTTCAAAAAGCCGTACGTCTTGTTCGCTCCGTCCGCAAAGCCGTTGTAGGCAATGAGGTTGCGTTCAATTTCCAGCGCGGTGGCGCAAGCGGCGCGTTTTTCTTTGGACGAGTTCATGCGCATTTTGGCGGCGCGTTCTTCTTCCAAAACGCCCACTTCCATGCTTTCTTCAAAGCGCACAATGGTGCGGGCTTCAAAGTTCACGTTCCAAGAGGCCAAACGCGGATTGGCTAAATCCCCATACGGGTGGGCTTGACCGATGTGTTCCACAATGGGCTGCACAATCTCTTCGTCGGCAAAGGTGCCCGCCGTGGTTTTGCCGATAATTTCGTCGGCGTCGGTCGGCACGGTGGCGACTTCCACAATTTCCGGGTTCCACCATTGCAAAAACTGCACAGGCGTAGACACAGACGGGGTAGTAATGCCCGCAGGGCCCGTGGCGTCTTGGGCAAACAAACGGCGGTAGTCAGCGAGCGCCTTTTGGCTCACGCCAATACCCAGCTTGCGCAGGGTGGCGTCTTTCGTCCCGGCGTCCATGGCAAAAGGCCGGCACTGGGAGGGAGTAAATCTTTGAATGATTTGAGTCTCTTTCATCTTTTATGCTCCTTAGTCCCCAGCCTTAGCGGGTGCATTGGCAAAGCCGTTGAGTTCCAAAACGGCCAAGCCGCCCGCAGCGGCGGAGTGGAAAACGAATTTGGCGTTGGGGATAAACGCATAGCCGGTGCCGGCAGAGGTGGCGTCAGCCGCTACACCGCTGATAGCCCCCGTGGTGGTGTTGTACACCGGCAGGGACGTTTCCGTCACGGCGGCCATAACCGCCACAATCACGTGCCCAAAAGAGCAGAGCGTGCCGATAGCGCCTTGCGTCAAGGCCAAGGACGGCGTCAACCCGCCGCGTAAGGCTTGCTCTTTGGGGTTGACCAAAATACCGGCAAACGCGCCGGTGCCCCCGGGCTGTGCTTCCCCTTCGTTGGCCGTAGCCGTAAAGGCATAGCCGACGGTCGGCACCGCGGTGGCGTTGTTGGCCAGTTTATAGGTGCGGTTTCTGCGCGGAGTGTCGTCGTAAAACTCACCGGGCAAACCGAACGCAAGTTTGGTGTTTACAGTCTTTTGCAAAGGCATAGTTATTTGTCCCCCTTCATAAAGGCCTCAAACCCGGCGTCCTTTTCATCGTCCGCCACGGCGGCGTCCATAGACAGGATTTGCACGGGTTTTTGGGCTTTCAGATACCCCTTGAGCACGTCTACGGCTTTATTGGCCGGGGTGCCCTTGAGGTCATCCAATTTGTCACAGGCGTACTGGGCCACCTGTTCCTCGGTCATGGTAGCGTGGTCAAACGTACCGACCAGCGCGCTAACTTGGTGGTAGAGCGCGTCGCGTTGCGCAATCATCTGCAGCACCTTAGCGGGCAGCTCGTCTACCGCCTTTTCCACGCCGTTGACCTTGTCGGTCAGCTCTTCGTCGGCTTCTTTGACTTGCTGGGCGTTGAGCGGCTCTACGCCGTCATCGTCAGCAGAGCCGGCGGAGCTGTCATTATAGGCCAGCTTTTCGGCTTTGCCCATAATGGTGCGGATGAGCTCATCGGACAATTTGCCCTTTAAGATACCGCCGATTTCGTCAATCAGCGCCCGCTTGTCAACGTCCTCGTCTTTGGAGCAGTTGTCGCCCGCAGACGCGGCCGGAGCCAAGGTGCCGAGGATTTCAGCCAGCTTGCCTTCTTTGTCCCCCGCTTCGGGGTCGGCGAACAGGGCCTTAATTGCCTCAATGGCTTGTTTTACTTTATCCATGTTGTTCTCCTTTCCGGGGGCGGCGTCTTTACCGCCAACCCCGTGAGTTGTACTGCTTAAATCTTCATCGTCCCCAAAATACCACTTGATTTCTTGCGTATTATCCGCTATACTATCTTTAGAAGTGACGGTTCCGGTACTGGACTGCATTCCAGCTTTGACCGAGTCCGTTGCTTCTTTTTTTATGTGGTGATTGTAGTAGAGCTGTCCGGAGTTATCTTCTTTTACGCTGAGCAAGACGGTTTGGGGCCCTTGGGGTGTACCTATTTTGCATGCGAAATAATGGAATCCCCTCACGTTTGGGCGGTTCTTGGCGTCCGGTTGTTTGCCCAAGTAATCACTTTCTGATAACATAGCCGGCAAATATTTTATTGAGTTTATTTTGTCCTCATAGCCGCTTTCACTGAAGGACTTATCCCCGCTGGCAATTTTTATTTGTTTCCCCGATTTCTTATTGGAAAAGTTCTTCCCTTGCAGAGAAACAGAAAAATATTTTTTTGCAACTTGGCGTTTTTCATCTAAAGAATTACCCGGGAACTCATCCCCTTTTATAGTGGCTACGGGTTTCGCATTTTTGGTTATTTCCAGCGCTTTTTTGTTGATTTCTTCCTTGCTTTGCAATATTTCCTCTTTTTTCCCTGGTTCTGTTTTCTTCCCAGCGCTGCCACTAGAAACAAATTGTCCGTTTTTAGGGCTGTGGTTTGGATTTTCGTCAATGGAGCCCACAATATCCAGTGCGTCAAAGGCCATAGCGTCCATTACGCGCACATCGTGTCCCATGCGCCCATTATCCACCAAGGCAATATGGTTGCCCTTCAAATCACGTTGCACGGCGTCATAGTGCATGCCGTTGTACTGCCCCGGCGTTAAGTCATACTTGCAGAAATACCCCAAAGACAGCTCTTTTTTGCCGTCCTGTATTTCACGTTTGAGCTGCTCGGAAAAGATTTTCACGTCCGCAAACAGCGTGCCGTTCTTTTCTTTGACATCTTCGCCAAGGACCCCGTGCACGCCCTTTTGTTCTGCCGGAGTAAACTCAGGTCCCAACATAGTGTGGTCGTCCACCAAGGGGACCAGCTTAAATGTGTCCGCCGCTTTTTTGATTTCTTCTGCCGGGCGGTATACCTGATAAATTTTGTCCGGCTCCAAGGACGGGCTGATTTGCTTGCCCAAATACGGGAATACCCCCGCCTTGGTTATCGGATTGTCTTTAATGAGCCAAAATTGGTTATGGTCTACTTGTTTCATAATTAGTCAAACTTAATCACAGGGCGCATACGGCAAGTGCAGAAAGGCAGTTCGCCGGGTAAAATTTCCCGCTCTATGCCTTCGGTCTTGTCATAGGCCTTTTCGCCCATTTTGTGTACGCTGTGATTGAGCCCCCCTTTGCTTACATCTAAAATATGGTTGTGACGCACCGTTTTGGTGCCGCCGCCGTGTTCCCATTGCCAATACTGCAAACCTGCTTCTTTCATGCGGGCGCGGGACAGGGCCTCATAAGCCTTGTGCGTTTGGTCCCGGGCAATATTGCGCGCCCGGCGCTTTCCTTTGGCCCCGTATTTTCGCAGCTCATCCCGCAAGTAGCCGGAGCCTTGGCCGTCTATAATAGCTCTATAAACCGCCCCCTTAATGTGCGTAAAATACTCACTCTGCAAGGAGCGGATGAGGTTCACATTTTGGTTGACGGAGCCCTTAAAATCCTTTAACACTTCCCCGGATAGTTTCAGGGTCTTTACAGGCACAAAGGCCTGTTGCCCCACAAACCCCGCAATACTGGCCCGCAAAGCGGCAGAAACGCTGCGGTTCTGCTTGCTTACCATAGCCTGCCCCAGCTCCTTGGCCTTGCGCTTGAACAAATCCACATAGTAGCGCTCCAGCTTGCTAAGCAAGATACGCTCTTGGCTTTCTATGCTCCCGCCCTTAGCAGCCACCGTGCGGAAGATTTCCAACACTTCCCGCCGCGTGCGCTCATCCATTTGGGCCACCAAGTCGTTAAGTTCCTTGGTGTACCACGCGCGCACCCCCGCATTGGGTATCAGCGGTTTGCCGACCAGGATTTGTTCTTTTTTCTTTTTGTTCATAAAAAACACTTGAAAAATCCGTATTTTTGAGCTATACTATTTATAGCGGTAGTTAACACTTTGACAGCAGAAAGTCGCCTTAGCTGCTAAATAATAGTGGGGACTGATTAGCCAACATCAGAGGGCGTCCACTCAAAGTGTTAACTACTTTTTTCTTGTCTTAAATGCCGTAAGCAAAAAACTCAATTTATTGCCTCTTAATTCCGGGGAAATAACAGCCAGCTTTCCGTTGTGCAATATTTCAAACTTTCCTTCACGTCCTTTTGATATACGTCCATTTTCTATAACGTCCCCTAAGTCGGAAAAGAATTCCGCTACATCAATGTTTTGTTTTTGACGCTGTTTTATTATGTGTGCCAACCCTACCGTATCATCTCCCCATATAAGGTCAATGTCCCCGAGTCCTTCACGGGTAAACGCCGCCTTTATATGGCCTTTTCTTTCTTTTAATAACTTCTCTAGGGCTTTTTGTCCCTTGTAGCCAACATATTCGGGCCCAAGCAACTCATTTATATTTTGGGGGCCCGCTTGCTCCGAATTGGTCTCTTTTGCCGCTTCTCTCCCGGATATGGCAGCACTTGGAGCCGCATTAGTCATACTTATTTCTGTTTCAGACTCTTGGCTCTTTGTGGGCGTTTCGGGCGTGCCGGGTTGCGCGGACTTAGCGGGATTGTCTTCCCGCTCTTTATGTGCCTGCGTGATATGCTCTCCATTAAACTCACCGCCCATGCCTGCCTTTATCTCGCCCGTTTGCGCGTCAATTTTGACGGGACGCCCTTTGCCATTTTCCCCATTAGGCTTTACCGTAATCCACGTGTCCTCATCCATACCGGGCGTTTGCGGGCCGTTTTCATCGTCCGGCATATCCAAGTCCTCCGGCACCTCTTCTGCGGGCAATTCAGGGTCAATATCGGCATATTTGCCGCCCTTTTCAGCACGCAAGGCTTTGCGCACTTCTTCCGGGCTTAAAATGCCAGCGGCCACCAAGGTAGAAGCCGCCTGCGCTTGCAAGTTTTCCACGTTGGCCTTTTCCTGCTCGGTCGGCATATCTATCGGGTTAAATTCGGTAATGATTTCTTTTACGCCTTTAATTTCCGGGAAGTCGGCACGCATAGAAACCGCGTTTGCGCGCTCAATCAGCGGGCGCAGCGCCTTTTCCTGCAAGGACTGCAATTCTTGGTTATAGTCCTTTATGGTATAGTCGCCGTTGTTATTTAAGCCCTTGGGGTCGGTTTTGAGCAGTTTGTGGGCCGGTATGCGCGCTATGGCCGCCACCAGCTGGTATTGCGACATGATGACCGCGTCCAAATCAGACAGGGACGTGTCAATTTGGTGTACGCCGCTCTTTTCCCCTTCTTCGGTGAAATAGATGCCCTGATTGTCCCGCCCAAAGACCAGCATTTTAATCAAATCCCACGCCAGTTTGGGCTTGGCGGCTAAGGCTTTCAAATTGGTAGGCACCACCAACAGCCGCTTGGTTAAAGCCAAAAGCGGGGCTTCGTTGGCCGTTCTTTCTGCCGCGTAGACGCGTTCGTATAGCTCTTGCGATAAAGAGAGTCCGCCGAAATAATACGAGGGCTTTAACAAATCCGGCACTTCTTCGTGCACCAGCTTAATGAGGTGACTGGAGTGAATGCGTCCTAATCCGTTGATATGGTAGTAGGTCGGCTCATAAAAGGTAGGGCTGGCGGGGTTGTTCAACGCACCCGCGCTCCACTGCGGTGTGACCCATATAGGGTCTATCACGCTAATACCCTTAAAGCTGCCCGGGCGCACGCCGTCCAAATTAAAGGGGACACTATAGTCTATGCCGTCAATGGCGAAAAGTGCGTAAGATACTCCAAAAACGCGCGAATTCTTGGCGTGCTGGCGGCATTTCTCGGATAAGTGATACTTTTTGAGTGTGGTATTGGTCAGCTCGGCGCTGTCCAAATCCTCGCCGCTCTCGCTTTTGATAACGTTCTTCCAGCCCGGGCGCACCGCGTCATCAGCCGGGATAGAGCAGGCATTGGCAATAAGCCAGTTTTGATTGAGCAAAGCCAAGATTTGCCAGCCCAAAAAAGAGTGCTTGCCGTAAAAACGGAAAATACGGTCATCGCTGCGCGCCGCGTCCGTTACCAGCCCTCGTATTTGGGAAAAGCCAAAATCCTCGTCCATGGCGTGCGTGCCCGTTTGCGCGTCAGACAATGCCGCCTTTTGCACCGGGAAAGCTTGGCGCAGCATTTCGTCTTGCTCTGCCTTGCTCAGTTTCCCCTCCGGCAAAATGTCCGCCTGCTCTTCCTGCAGTTGCAAAAAGCGGTCAAACGCCCGCTCCGGCTTGGGGGACGGAGCGAATTTTTGCTGTGCTTTTCTTTTGAATAAGTCGGTCAATTTTACCATGTTAAAGTATCCTTACAAAGACCATAGCGCGTTGCGTCAATGCTATGATTGTTTTTGTCCGGGGGCTCGCGTTTCCATTCCCCGTTTCGGTCCTTTTCCAGCTCGTACAAACTAAACTCGCGCCAAGTATTGGGGCAACGGTGCGGATCTATGTAAATGTGCGAAAGTCCCTGCAAAAACTTAATGCCAAACTCCACGCTTCCCGGCCCCTTGTCCGCCGATTTCACATACAGCCCCGCGTCTTTAAACTCTCTTATGCTCTTTGGCTCGGCGCTGTCGGCATAAATAGGCTGGTACGGGTACGCCAAGGAGTCTACCTTGGCTATGGCATCGCGGTTGCTTATGCCGGTACCATAAATCTCGTCAAAAATATAAATGTCGCGCCGGGTGGCGTCGTAATGCAATTTGACAAAGCAAAACGGGTCATTCACATAGCCCCAGTCCATCCCTTGGCGCAAATTGTCAAACTGCGCTATCTCTTCATCCGTGATATCACGGCTGCAGGCATTTGGGAATATCGCTCCGCCAGTGCCCGTAATTTCCCCCAAGTAGATATGCCGGTAAAGCAGCTCGTTTGCCTGCTTTTGGTGCTCGGCCTCTCTTAGAAAAGCGTCGCCCAGCCACTCTTTGGGCACATCCAAATAACTGCTGCTTATGACCAGCCGGTCAGCGCGCGGGGTATTGGCCTGCGCGTTGACCCAATTGCTGGTCTGAGGAGGAGGGTTGTATGAATAAAAGTACAAAAACGGCCTTCCCCCACCGCCACGCATAACGGACAAGATAACGTTGTTGACCTCTTCCATTCCCGCGAACTCGGACAGCTCCTCAAACCATGCCACCTTAAAATAGCCCCGGGCCGTTTTAAGCGATTTGATTTTTAAGGGGTCGTCCACGCCGCGGAATAAAATCTTTTGCCCCGTCGGCAAGTAGGTCATTTCCATTGGAGATACAGAGCATTTGAAATACGCCCCCACTCCCAGCTTGTCTATCGCCCACTTTACTTGTTCAAAGACCGAGTCCCGCAATGTCTCTTTGACTTTGCGAAAGCATATCGCATTCGCCTGCGGGTCCTGCATAATAAGCAAAACGACAAAAATTGATATCGCCGAACTCTTGGTGCTGCTACGCCCACCCTTTAGCCAATAATGCGTGTATTTGGCCTTTTTAGCGGCCTGCCAAAGGGGCCAAAACACCGGAGCTATCAAATCACTTAAATGAATGTTTGCCACGCTTCAGGCCTCGCTTCAGGCCCTTTTTTAGGCCCGCTTCTGCTTTTTGCGCGGTATCAAATCATCCACAATGACCGGCAAAGACAACGAGCCGGAAAATTCTTCCTTCGGCTTTTGCCCTAAGGTGTCACGGCACCAAGACGCTGCAGCCGTGTCTGCTTCATGCACCGCCTTTCGTACCTGTGCCAAGCAGATAGCCTCATCAGTGCTAATGAGCCCGTCCTTAAAAGAGACCTTCATCGGCTGAGCCATGAGGTCTTGCAAAATTTCCCTGTAAAGAGCGCGGCGTTTGCGCGCCTTGCCGGAAGCTATACCGCCCCGGTGGCCTTTGTTTTGAGCTTCCTCGCTCGTGCGTACAGGTTTCAAATTCTCAGGGTGGGACGCTCCGCGCTTCATCTTTCCACCTCAGTTTTCAGCAGGTAAAACTCTTTTAGGCGACGCTCGTCCACGTCGCCTAATGCGTTAAGAATACCTTGGGAAAAGGGGCCCGGATTTTCGGTACAAAAAGCAACGCCCTGCCGGATAAGCTCATCGGCGGTCTTTTCAAGGACAAGGCAATTTTTAAGCATACTGTTGAAATCGGGGGCGTCCTCTAAAGCCCGGACGTATTTTAAGGCGCCAAGCAGAGAGCCTTCCGCGTTGGCGATAGAGGTGTCGCCGGTAGAGCCTATGTAGAGCTCTTTAAGGCGGTCTATATCTTCGGAAACTCTTTCGTAAATGTTGTTAAGGAGTAAGTGGGCGGCATAGCCTTTGTCTTGCGCGCAGAGGTGCGCTTGGTGCAGATATTGCCGTAAAGCGGTTAAAACGTCGCAGATTTGTTTTAACATGAAAAAAACCCTCTCAAAAATAGAGCAGGGTTTTTATTTGGGCGGAAAAAAAGCTGACCAAATCCGCCGGAGTGCCACTCCGCGCGCCTAGTCAGCTTATTTTTTAAGTATAACTGATTTTTTTCAAAAAATCAAGGGCAATTTCCCCGACGGGAAAGATATTAAAGACTTTAGTCAGCGAGCAAGTACAGCTGTTCAACGCCGCGCGGGCTCGTCCAGGTGTCGCCGTACTTGTTGAAATTGCCGACGAGGTCGTCATAAAATGGGCTTTCCAAATCGTCGCCAATTTCGCACGATAATACTCCTTTTATGTACGCCTGACCTTCTGCGGTTTGTTCGTTATAGCGGTCCTCTGCGGACAAGATTTCTTCTGAGAAGTGTAGAGTACACAAAATTTTGATATACTATTTAAAAGCATTTTTATGCATTTTGCCAGCACCGATTACCAGCCTTTTAGGCATTACTCCTCACTCCTCCCAAGGGGCGACGAGGTCTAATTCAGATGTCTCTGTGGAAACTACAAAACCTTGCTCATTTACGTAATAGACTTCATTCCCTCCCAAAACTATACAACAAAAAGGATAATACTCGTGCTCATCCTTAATAGCATATGTAATCCATACCTTTCTGCCTGCTCTCGTTTTGTAAAACTTACCTACTTCCAGTTTTAACGGTTCAGGCTCGTCGGTGTACATACAATCGTGTTTGAAAAAGATGTTCGAATTTATACAAACATAGTGGTCTTTTTTATTTAGAGAGAAAAAAACACCTTTTTCAAACCAATACACCATATAATCAGTTTGCACCTTCTTCCCCTCTTTCAAAACGTCAATTACTTCTTCCGGCGTTTTCAAATATCTTTTCATTTTAATCTCCTAAAACCATTTCGGTAAGTTCAACGAAATGGGTTTACATCTTTTCTATTTTCGTAGCAAGCTCTTTTAATTTCTTCTTAAGAATAGTGCCTACCTCTTCTTGTGATAAGTCAATGTAGAAACGGACGCAGTGCCCGTCAATTTTAAGTTCGCACGAAAGTTGTTTTGTCAGAATAGCGTCATATGCGGCGCTAAGCTTCTTAAACTCTGCAAGCACTTCCAAATTTTCCGTCGTTACCGATTGTGTTTTCATTTTAACCACTCCGTTAAATTGGTCAGCCTTGCTCCTTTTTGGCTGACTAGTCAAATCTTATCGGCTAGGGCCCATCAGCAAACCGTAGCCGTGCCTAGTAATCGCCCACGTCTAGGCCACGTGAGAATTGCGCTGTCCGTATTGTGCGCCGGCTTGCACAATTAATATACCCATTGTGCCCAAGGCTAAATCTCATTTACACTTTTTCAAAGGGCAAGTAACAAACGTACTATAACGGCCTTCAGGCATTGCAAACTCATGTTGCGTCAAACGACAAACAATGCGGTCAATGTCGTGCCCTCTACTGCAGTACCTGCAATCTGTGCAATTTTTCGGCATATCCATTTCAATTTTTACTGGCATTGTTATCCTCTACGCGGTCATTCCACGCTTCTATGGCGTCTCTTCTTCTAAGTTTCCAAGGGCCCTCAGCCGCACAAAATTCGCACCAACAGGCATACTCCCCGTTATGGCCTACGCGGGTAGTCCGTATAAAAATACCGCCACAAAACGGGCACGGCTTCAATTTAGTTTTCATAAGCGTTCCACTCCTCAATCGCTTGTTTCCAAAAGTCCGGCCCGTGTACTTCAGAATTTTTCCACACACGCCGACCGCACTTAGAGCAACTTATACTGAGTCCGTCCCCAATTAAATGGGTTTCACAAACGCCAGCATTTTGCCCGCAACAGGGTTTAATTCTCATGTTTCCCCTCCAACAGGGCGTCCAGGGCGGCTTCGGCAAGCATCCTAGGGTCTAATGTGGAGTCTTCGTCCAAATTCACGCCACCTCTATCAACAGCAACACTTTGCAAGGCTGCTGCCATTTTCTCAATGACCTGCTCGCGGGTTATGCCTTGATACTTTGCGCATTTACAATTCTTGCAAGTGTCTTTCTCAATAGGCTTCCAAGCAATATCTTTGATACAATAAAGACCCTGTTTGCATTCAAACAGGTTCGCTACAAATGGGGTATTTATCTTCGCAAAATAACGGCACTCCGCACTAACTTCAATACATAAAATTCTTTTCTCGCTCATTGTTTTACCTCATGCACGCAAGTGCAATGGCTCATGTTTACCAAAGCCCGCTTGGCTTTGATGTTCCGCGTTGTTTCATACGCCGCAGCGGCGAAACAGCCGATGACCAGCGCAATAAACAAAATTTTCAACATATTTTCTTTCATACAACCTCCGTTTTTTTCTTGCTATTTTCTTGCTAATATAGCCGTCTAATTGCCGTCTACGCGGCGGAAACATCCTGCCCGGTAGGGGCCCTCGTTATTTTGGCAACAGGACAGGCACGTTGCGTCCGTTGCGTCGTAGTTTTGGCAATAGCCGGAGCCTTCCAAGGCAAACAGCTGGGCCTTGCTCGGCAGCGTCTTGCGTTTCTTCTTGCTCATTTCGTTCTCCTCAAACTTGGGGCCGTAAAGGCCCAGCTCATCAATACCTGCGCCATGCGGTCTTTAATCGCTTCCAGCTCGGGTATCTTGGCAAACCGCGCCATGCACTCCGGGTTGGCCGTTACGCCAAACACCACGCGGTGGGTGTAAAGCCGGTCAACGATTTGAAATACGTTCTGCAAGCGTAAGGGGGTGTAATTCTCGCGGCCATAATCGTCAAACAGCACGAAGTCATACCCCGCCAGCTCTTTGAGCACCGCCTGCGCCTTGGCCGCGCGGTTGATACCTATGCCGCTTTCCATGCGGTCTAGCACGTCGGTCATGGTCGTAAACAGCACCCGGCGGCCCCGGTAGGCCAGCTCTTTGCAAACCACGGCTGCCAGCGTCGTTTTGCCGTTGCCGTTGGGGCCGTACAAGAACAGCCCCTTGCTCCGCCGTGGTGTAAACCCCTCAACGAATATCCGGGCGTCGGCGGCGTGCTCACAGGTCAGGTCTTCCAGCCGGTAGGGCTCAAAGATAGCCGGCAGCTTCAACGCTGCTATCCGCGCCATACGCTCTTGCTCGGCCGCGGCTTTGTCCGCCTTGGCAAAGGCTTCCTCTTCGCAGCTGCACTGCGGCATGGGCATACTCCCGGTGCGGTCACCGACCCGGTAGGTGTGCTGGATGTACGGTTTGTGGCAGTAAGGGCACGATAACTCGCTCATTTTGGGCCTCCTCCGAACATTTCGTCTATCACGGCTTGCCCGGCTTTGCGGGCGTCTTGCAGGGCGTTTCCCCCCGGGCCGCTGGGTTTGTAATCCTGCAGGAAGCGGTCGTCATTGAGCCACGCCTGTGCCCCCTTGGCATACCCTCGCGCCACCTCGTTGCTTTGGGCGTACTCTTGGGCTTTGAACACCAAAGCCCCAGCCGTCAGGTCCGGGTGCCGCTTGAGTGCGGCGTCAAAAGCGCTGCGGGCTTTGTCCTTGGCCCCGGCACGCTGTTTTGGGTACTCATCCCAAAATCGCTCAAACAGCACATCCTTTTGCCGCTTGGGTTTTTCAAAAAGAGCAGGCTCGGTCTTTTTTTCTATAGAGTCTTTTTTTATTTCTTCTTCTGTTTCTATATTAAAAGGCTGGGTTCCCACTGGGTTTAAAAAATCTTTATTTTTTAAGGATTTTTGCTTTGCGTTTTGTAAATTTCTTTCGCAAATTTTTTCATAATTTTGCAAACTTTTTGCAAAAAGTTCATCAATTTTTTGAAAGTTTTTACAAAACTTTTCACTTTTTTTGCACAAATTTTTTATATTTTCAGGCCAAAACCCGTACATATTTAAGTGAATTATCCCATCCAAAAGAGCGGCCTTTTCGCTCTTTTTTAGGTTCGCGGTAAAAATAAACATATCTTTGCCGTAAAATTTCAAATAAGCCGGCGCATTCATTAATCGGTCCCTCCTACTCTCGGCTCGCAAGCTACAGCCTGTCTCCGTTCGTTGACAAACCGCTCTACATCGGCCCAAGAGGCCCACAACAGGTACTCATGACCCAAGAGCCCCGCCCGCGCTTCAAAGTCCTTCTGCGCCGGGCTTTGGCGGCCTTTTCCGTTGGGGTTTTTCAGCTCAATAAACACCGCCCGCCCCTCCGGCAGCAGCACCACCAGGTCGCTCACGCCCGGCATTACACCTTGCAAGCGTAAATTGTGCGCTTCCCGGGCGTTGCGGCTGCCGCCGTTTGGTACGGCAAATACAAAGAACCCGGCCGTGCGTAACATCCGCACCACGCCCACTTGGAATGCGCTCTCAGTTTGCATCTCTATACTCCTCTTTGAGCTTAAACGCGCGCACGCCGCCGGGCAGCTCCAAAACGTCAAAGTGGCTCTCCGCCCGCTCCAAACGCTCTTTGGGGTACTCCCGGTTGCATTCCCGGCAGTAGGGCTGCAAGTCGTTGTACTTCTTATTAAATTCCGTAACGGGCTTGATTTTCCCGCATTTCGCACATTTTTTTACTTTCATAAAACCTCCTCAAGGTGGGGGCGGGGAGGTTATCCGCCCCCGGGGCTTGCTCCACGGAGGAGCTAAAACTAAAAGACCTCGCTATTTATCCAGTGCGGCTATCTTGTAGACCGTGCACTCACTCTCGGTCTTTATGGCCTGCCGCTGTTCATCCGTCAGCATCTTGGTATCGTAGGTGGTCCGCTTTTGCACCCGACCTACAATTTGGTATTTGCTGCCGATGACCGCATTTAAAATGCCCTGCTTCTTGAGCGGCTCCTTAATGGCCTTGTCCAATGCGTCAAACTCGGCCTTTAAGGGTTTCAACTCCAGCCAGCGGGATACATCTTGCTCCAGCTCTGGGCTCTCCAAAAACTCCGCCCCTTTATTGCAAGTCGTCTTGGTGCACAAAAATTCAAACGGACAATAATCGCACACTTCCGGGCGGTAGTCTATCGGCTCCGGGTACTTTTTGGCTTTCACGTAGTCCCAACAGCGCTCCAGCTGCTTGAGGATTTGTTCGCAGACCCCAAGGTCCAAGTACACGATGAACACTTTGATATTGCGGAAGTCGCTGATGATAAACAGTCCCGCCTCTTCCCCATTTCCATACAAGTACAGCTGCATTTGCTTTATGTACTTACGATAGAAGGGGCTTTTTGCTAGGTCGTCCACGCTGTTTATTCGGGCATAGGCGTTGGGGTTCATACTTTTGAGCTCCACGGGCACCGCACTGCTGCCCACCAAGATTTTGCCGTCAATTTTACCCGTACAAATCACTTCTCCCGTTTTGGGGTGGCGGATTTGTATCGGGTTTTGCTGGGCAATGACCTCATAGCCCAACTCGGACAGCAGCCGGATAATGCGTGCCTCTTCGCTTTTGCCCGCTTCAAAGATAGCCTGTAATTGCGGGGTAGCTAAAGGCCGCTTGTCCCAGTCCAGCAAGGAGTGCACCATTTGGCGGTCGCATTCGGCAATGCCGCTTGCGTAAAAGTTTTTAGGCATCCAGCGGTTTTGCGCCTTGGCGTTGAGGTCTGCCAAGCGCTTGGCCGGGATTTCCCCGGCCAGCTGCTCGGCTGCCAATACCTCGGCGGACACATTACTCATGGCCCACCTCGCTCGGGTCCTCCACCTGCGTTACCCGGATTAAGTCTTTAATTTTGTTTCCTTTTCCGTCGTTCTCGTACTGCACCTGCACCGTGGCGTTGTCCTTTTTAATGGACACCGCTTCTTCGCCCAGCGTGGTGTCAAACGTGCTCATGCGGATATTGTTCACGGTCAATTCGTAGAGCTTCCAAGTCTTGCCGTTCTTGGCCGTGCCGGAGCGTACGTTCAAGGCCGTTATCAGCCCTTCCACCTCAGCGGTCTCCCCGGCCTTGGTCTTGTAATTGACCTGTGCGCTTTGGCCCTGTTTGAGCCCCGCTTCTGCCAGCTCCTCCCAAGTCAAATTGCGAATACCCAGCATGCGCGTGATGCCATTCACCTCCATATTGGTCATGGCCTTGCGGATGATGTTGGTCACGTCAATCTCGCTTTCATTCTTCAGCTTTCCCTCTTTGCGTCCGAAGAACTTGTCGCGCTGGCTGCACGTACCGATGACCTCAATGGTCTTTCCGCCCATTTCAAACTCGCCCTTGTAGGTATAAACGTAGTAAGAGCCCTTGTCATCCTTTTGGTCGTCACGTTGCGGATAGCCCTCGCAAATGCGCCAGCTGATGCCAAACAGACGGGCTATCTTTTCCGCCCCGCTGGCCTGCAGATATGGCTTGCCGTCCATGTCCGCCCAGTCCTTGGGGTTGGTCTGCTTAAGCGCCAGCGTCTTAATTTTGCGGGCCAAAAGCTCGTTGCGCTCGGCCACCTTGAGGGCCGCTTCCAAGTCGCTTTCGCTTACCACCGGCGTGGGTTGCACCACTTCCGGCGCGTGGAATTCTTGGGTCATTTCGCCACCTCCTTATCCTCTTTCACTTTTTGCAGGAACTCATCCGAAACATCACGCAGGCTCTTCAGAACGTCGACGAAGGAAATGTGATTAATATCCTTATCCAGCGTAATTTCAATTTTGCGCTGCAAGTAATTCCTGGACACTTTCACAGACGACACCTTAAATCCGGCGCAAGCCTTTTGCACGTCTGCGTCATCCTTCAAGCGCCCCAGTACATTGTTCAAGTCGCCGAGGTTATCAACCACCTTTACTTTTGCGTCTTTCTTTTCTTCTTTAATCTCTTCCATACTACCTCCTTGTTTAGTCGCGGAAATTTTCCCGCAATTTCTCTTTGAAATTTTCGTAATAGCTGCAATTTTTGCAGCTGTCGGCGCTCCGGCAGCTTGCCTGTTCGCCGCACTTCGGCAATAGCCCGTGGTCCGGGTTCAAATGCGCGTGAATGTGAGCCTGCAAGGTAGGCACTCCGCGCAAGAGCCGCACGAAATCGGCCTCGTAAGCGTCCTTGACCTGCTCCGCCAGCCGGACGGCCTTAGCCCCTTCTGCGGCCTTCCAAATTCCAAGAATGCCGTTGACTACGTGCTGGGCGCTATCGTGCGCTGCTTGCAGCTCCTCCAAGGTAAAGCTCTTTTTAATCATTGACCACCTCAAAATGTCCGCCGTTCAGCTGATAAAAGGTATCGGCAAGAATTTCTTTTCCGTCAACCTTAACCGCTTTTACGTTCAAAATCTCGCCGCACTTGTCTCTTTCTGCCAACACCAACCAGCACCCTATCGCGCCCTTGGCTTTGCATTGGTAGCCCAAACCGCAGGCAATACTGTATTCTCCTTCCACACTGGCCGCGCCTTTCCAGCCCGTGGCAGAAGCTGCGCCTTGGTCGCCCGTGGCAGAAGCTGCGCCTTGGTCGCCCGTGGCAGAAGCTGCGCCTTTCCAGCCCGTGGCAGAAGCTGCGCCTTTCCAGCCCGTGGCAGAAGCTGCGCCTTGGTCGCCCGTGGCAGAAGCTGCGCCTTGGTCGCCCGTGGCAGAAGCTGCGCCACATGTGCCCGTGGCAGAAGCTGCGCCACATGTGCCCGTGGCAGAAGCTGCGCCTTTCCAGCCCGTGGCAGAAGCTGCGCCTTTCCAGCCCGTGGCAGAAGCTGCGCCTT
>ERZ808286.268-NODE-268-length-37245-cov-5.484243_pt1 | contig 37245 bp, 24 predicted proteins | sample MGYA00521276_ERZ808286 | MGnify/ENA primary metagenome ERZ808286 (study PRJEB31516, sample SAMN03275607) | gut metagenome | biome: mammalia-associated habitat; material: feces | host: Papio cynocephalus | place: Kenya | collected 2012-08-01 ... | reverse complement strand
GGCAACGCCCTAGGTAGTTTCGCAGCATTCCATGCGCCCTGAAAGGGCAAAAGCACCTAGCCTAGGGCAACGCCCTAGGTAGTTTCGCAGCATTCCATGCGCCCTGAAAGGGCAAAAGCATAAGAATTCCGCTAATTATATAACGCTTTTGCCCTTACAGGGCGCGTTAATTTCCGCCCGTTAACCCAGGGCGTTGCCCTGGGCTAGGTGCTTTTGGGCTTTCAGCCCGTGGCAACCAAACTGCTGGAAAATTTGCGGGAATTCTAAATTTCCCTCCTACTCCCGAACCTGCGAGATAAACCTTCCGAGCTTTTCCACGTCCTTCAGCCCCGGCTCAATCTCGAATTTCGAATTCAAGTCTATCCCGATGCACTTTGGATGATGAAACTCCTTGACCCTTTCCGCATCTTCCGGTCCGATTCCGCCGCTCAACAAAAACGGCAGGTCGCCGTCGTAAGCATCCAGTACCGACCAATCAAACTGCTCACCGCTTCCCCCGTAAGCCTTACACTTCGTATCGAAGAGGAAGCAGTCTACAGCGCCTACATACTCCTTGTATTTCTGAATGTCCTCGGCTGTGGAAACGCTTATCGCCTTGATGAGCTTGAAAGGCTCCGCTGAACAACCCCCATCCTTTTGGAGGAAAGGCCTGATGTGTCCATACAAGGATTTTTCGTGATATTCCCGAAATCTCTTACAATAGTCAGGACTCTCGCTACCATGAAACTGTACCCCATCCAAGCCTAAGCACAATGAACCTGTATTGATGTTCTCAAACGTATCGTTCACAAATACACCCACTCGCTCCACCAACTCACCGTTTTTTTTACGAGGCAGTGGGAATTCTCTCTCCATGCAATCACCGAAATATCGAGGCGACTTAGGATAGAAGATGAAGCCCATCATATCGACTCCGAGCTGCGCCACCTGCCACGCATTGTCAACATCGCGCATTCCGCAAACCTTGATTTTCATATATTCTTTATTATTTTTATGCTTTTGCCCTTACAGGGCGCATTAATTCTATTTACATTTACCCAGGGTGTTGCCCTGGGCTAGGAGCTTTTGCCCTTTCAGGGCGACGTAGCCTAGGCTAGAAGCGTCTGGGCTTTCAGGCTAGAAGCGTCTGGGCTTTCAGGGCGACGTTTTAGTTCCCTTAGAGCTTTGCGATAAATTCCCCGAGAGCCTTGCCCGGGTCCTCCTGTTTCATGAACTGCTCGCCCATGAGGAAGCCCTTGAATCCGCCCTCCTCGCGTAGCCTCTTCACCACATCGGGCTTGGAAATACCGCTCTCGCTCACTCGGCAAACGTCCTTAGGAAGCTGCTCGGCGAGTCGGAAGCTGTTCTCCACATCCGTGACGAAGGTTCCGAGGTTGCGGTTGTTTATTCCGTACAAATCAGGCTCCAGCTCCGCATACTCGAAGTCTCGGTCGTTGTGCATCTCCAGGAGCACCTCCAACCCCAGCTGGTGAGCCATCTGCAAGAGCCTCTTGCACTCGTCCTTGGAGAGGCAAGCTGCGATGAGCAACACGGCAGAAGCTCCACAATAGCGGGCCTGGAGCAACTGATACTCCTCCACCACGAAGTTCTTATATAATATAGGTATAGAGACACCCACGTGGCGAGCCTCCTGAATGTACTCATCGTAGCCGCCGAAATAATCAATGTCGGTGAGGATGCTCAGCGCCGAAGCCCCGTTCTGCTGGTAGCTCAGCGGGATGATGCTAGCCTTGCCCTCCTGCTTGATCCACCCCTTGCTGGGCGACTTGCGCTTAAACTCGGCAATGATTCCTGTCGAGGAATTCATCAGAGCCTCCCTCATGCTGCCACCAATCACCTTCCCGTCATCCTCCTTCATCTTCTGTTCGGTGAGGGTAATCATCTGGCGAGGCGAAATGAAGCGCTTGCGCTGGTCTATCTCGATTCGCTTGTGAGCGACTATTTCTTCTAATATATCTGTCATGCTTCGTTTATATACGTGAATTATTATAGACCGAAAGGTCTTAAATCTGTGTTATCTGTAAAAGGGCACAAATCTGTGCTGTCAGTGAAATCTGTGGGAGATTAAGAGTTCAGTTCCACGAACTTCTTGAATGTGGCGAGAGCCTTGCCTGAGTCGATGCTCTCGCGAGCAATCTCCACACACTCCTCGATGCTCTTCTTTCCCTTCTCCATCACCTGGATTCCGAAGGCTGCATTGGCGAGCACGATGTTCTTCTGTGCAGGCAGGGCACGATTCTCAAGCACTGCGTCGAAGATGTCCTTCGCCTCCTCTTCGGTGGCACCGCCACGAACCTCCTCTGGCTTGGCAAGCTCGAAACCGAGGTCTTGTGGCTTGAAGATTTTCTCATAGTCGTTGGTCGTCACCTTGAAGTCGCTGGTGAGCGAAATCTCGTCGTAGCCATCGATGCTGTTCACGATTCCGTAGTCTATCCCTATCTTCTGATAAACCTGGTTGTAGAGACGCATTTGGTCGAGATTGGCAACACCCAGCAACTGGCACTTAGGCTGACTTGGATTGACCAAAGGGCCCAGCAGATTGAACACCGTAGGAAACTGGAGCGCCTTGCGGATAGGCCCCACAAACTTCATCGCCTTGGCGAAGAGCTGGGCGTGAAGATAAACGATTCCCGCCTCGTTGATGCTGCGGTTCAGCTTGTCGAGGTCGTCGGTGAACTGCACGCCGTGGTTCTTGATTACATTGGAAGCGCCGCTCACGGATGTGGCTGCATAGTTGCCGTGCTTGGCCACCTTGTAGCCCGCGCCAGCGATGACAAAGCAAGAAGTGGTAGAGATGTTGAAAGTGTTCTTGCGGTCGCCACCCGTTCCCACCACGTCGATGTAGCGGTCGCAGTCGAGGATGGCTGGCACACCGGTGGCAAGAATACCGTCACGGAAACCCAGCAACTCATCCACGGTCACCCCTCTCATCTGCAATCCGGTGAGCAAGGCTGTGATTTGCTCCTCAGGGAACTCGCTCTTTGTAATTCCCACGATGACGTTCTTGGTTTCCTCACGAGAAAGCTCCTCGTGGTTCAACATTCTGTTCAAGATGTCTTTCATTTCCATTGTTCTAATCTCCTATATTTTTATGTTTTTATTTTCTGTTCTTGTTTTCCTCACCCTTGCACGAAAAGGGGACAAAAGAAAAAGAGGCCTGTCGTAAGTTACGGCAGGCCTCTCAATATTGTGTTCACATCCACATACGGCTTATCGACTCACGACTTGTTCAATCTTGAGTTACGCCACCACCATGCTGTAGATACGAATGTTGTCATATTGTTCTCTTGTTTTAAAATTAATTGTTTGCGCCAGACTTGCACCCAGCAGTTTTTATTATTCAATTGCAAAAGTACACTTTTTCTTTTAAACCACAAACTTTTTGGCAGAAAATTTTCATTTTTAATAGAAATTTGTTGTTTTCTGCGACATTCAGCACCCCTCTACACCCCTTACACCTTATTATATATAGAAGAAAAAAAACAAAAAATGTGCACCGCCGATGTAATAAAGTCACCCAACACTCGTTATACTAGTAAAAGTCACAATATTAATAACTATTCAGATATGCGCCTATGAAGCATGTATTTACTCAAGAAGAAATGAGACCATCGGCAAAGACCATCTACTTCATCAAGCAGATAGCCTACTCCTACCGCACCATCATGCGCAACGGACAATACAAGGCGTGCTATCTTAACTAAAACAACTGAAGAAAGATGAAAACTATCGTATCACCATCCCTACTCTCTGCCAACTTCATCAACTTGCAGAGCGACATAGATATGATCAACAAGAGTGAGGCCGACTGGCTGCACATGGACGTGATGGACGGCGTGTTCGTGCCCAACATCTCGTTTGGCTTTCCCGTGCTCGAGGCCGTGAGTAAGGCCTGCACCAAGCCCCTCGACGTTCACTTCATGATAGAACGCCCCGAAAGATACATCGAGCACACCGCTAAGATAGGAGCCATGATGATGAATGTGCACTACGAGGCTTGCGTACATCTGCATCGCACCATCCAGCAGATTCACGCCGCCGGAATGAAGGCGGGTGTCACCCTCAACCCTTCTACCCCGGTAAGCGTCTTGGAAGACATCATCTGCGACGTAGACATGGTGCTGCTCATGAGCGTGAACCCAGGATTCGGTGGACAAAAATTCATCGAGAACACCATCAAGAAGGTGGGTCGCCTGCGCAAGCTTATCAAGGAAAGTGGAAGCCACGCCCTCATCGAGGTGGACGGTGGCGTGCAGGCCGAGACAGCCCCACGACTGGTGAAAGCCGGTGTGAACGTGCTGGTAAGCGGTAGCTATGTGTTCAAGAGCACAGACCCTATCTCTACCATCCACGCACTGAAGGAATTGAAACAAATAGAAGATTAAAACAGGATACGCCTTTCTCTGCCCCCATCGGGCAAGAAAGGCTAACCGTTTTCCAAATAAATCAGGAAAGGCTAGTCGATTTCCAGATAGATATTGTGTTCCTTGGCCATCCTGCGAAGGTTGAGTATCGCATATCGCATACGTCCCAGGCTGGTGTTGATGCTCACATTGGTGCAAGCGGCAATCTCCTTGAACGACATTTGCTGGTAGAAACGCATGTAGACCACCTCACGCTGATTGGCAGGCAAGAAATCCACAAGCTTCTTCACATCCTTGAGCACCTGACCTTTCACAATCTCTCGCTCGGCAAAACTTTCCATCACATCATCGCTGCGCAAGGTAGAAAGGTCGTTTCTGTCCCCCTGGTCCACAAAACGTCGAGCAGACTGGATACGATAGCCGTCTATGATGATGTTGTGAGCGATGCGTATCAGCCATGCAGTAAACTTGCCATGGTTGTTGTACTGCCCGGTCTGAAGCCAAGTAATCGCCTTGACAAAAGTTTCCTGGAAAATATCATTGGCCAAGTCCTCGTCATGAACTACAAACAGGATATAAGAAAAGAGCTTCACCTCATTGCGGGAAAGCAATAAGTCGAAGGCCTTGTTGTTGCCCCCAACATAAGCCAGGGCCAACTCCTCGTCTGTCAGTTCATTGAGATTCATCTTTTTTATTGCATTAAGAATGTTAATTTACGTTGCAAAGATAGTGTTTTATTTTCTAACAACCAAAAATTTAACGTATTTTCTGCCAATCTTTCTTTTTTAACACAGAGAAACTCATCAAATCCAAATAAAATGTTTATCTTTGCAGCCTAGACAACAAACATAAACTAATCTACAAATACAAGCAATGAAGAATTTTATCAAAACCTTACTCGTTGCTCTACTCCTCCCTACCTGCGCCTTTGCTGCCGGATGGGACAACGCTGAATATCAGCGCATCGAGAAGAGCATCCTGCTGCCCAACGTCAAGCTCGCCCCTCGCAAGTTTGTCATTACTTCGTTTGGTGCCAAGACCACCAACACGGCAGCCCAAAATCAGAAAGCCATCAACCGCCTCATCTCCCTCGTTTCGAAGAAAGGTGGTGGTAGAGTCATCGTCCCCGAAGGCACCTGGAAGACAGGAGCCATCGAGATGAAGAGCCATGTGGAGCTGGAACTGAAGAAAGGAGCAACCCTCCTGTTTGTTTTCGACACCCGACTCTATCCGCTGGTACGCACCTCATGGGAAGGTCTCGCCTGCTGGAACTACTCACCATGCATCTACGCCTACAAGGCAACAGACATCGCCATCCTAGGCGAGGGAACCATCGACGGTGGCGGCAACATGGAAACATGGTGGCCTATGTGCGGACACCCACGATTCGGATACAAGGAAGGAGTGACCAAGGAGGCACAATGTCTCGGCTCTCGCGCCCGACTCTTGAAACAGGCAGAAGACGGAGTGGACTTCGACCAGCGCAAGTTTGGACTGGGACAGGGACTTCGCCCACAACTCATCAACTTCGTGCGCTCCGAGCGCATCCTCATCCAAGGAGTCAAGCTCCTCAACTCCCCTTTCTGGGTTATCCACCCCCTGCTCTGCAAGAACGTCACGGTGAAGAACGTAACTGTCTGGAACGAAGGACCTAACGGAGACGGATGCGACCCAGAGGCTTGCGAGAACGTGCTCATCGAGAACAGCATCTTCCACACCGGCGACGACTGCATCGCCATCAAGAGCGGACGCAACAACGACGGCCGCCTCTGGAACCAACCTTCCCGCAACATCATCATCCGCAACTGCGAGATGCAAGATGGGCACGGCGGCGTAGTCATCGGCTCTGAGATTTCGGGTGGCTGCGAGAACGTCTATGCAGAAAACTGCCGCATGGACTCGCCCAACCTGGAGCGCATCCTCCGCATCAAGACCAACAACTGCCGAGGCGGCCTCATCCAAAACATCAACATGCGCAACATCACCGTGGGGCAATGCAAGGAAGCCGTGCTGAAAATCAACCTCGACTATGAGCCACGAGAGATTTGCTACCGTGGCTTCGAGCCTACCGTGCGCAACGTGAGCATGGAGGGCGTAACCTGCGAGAAGAGCAACTACGGAGTGCTCATCATCGGCAGAGACAGCGTGGAGAACGTATCCGACATCTCGGTGAAAAACTGTCGCTTCAACGGCGTACAGAAAGACCCTGTGAAAATCACCGGCAAGACGAGAAACGTGAAATTCGACAACCTCTTCATCAATGGTTCGCTGGTGCTCAACGAGGCCGACCGCCCCTACAAGCATTACTCTGAGTGGCTCACCTACAGCGAGATGAAGCGAGTGCCCCACCCCTACAACCTCGACTTCTCACCCAACAAGCCCCGCTGGAGCTACGTGATGGGCATCGAGATGGAAGGAATGCTCGACACCTATCTTAAATATAAGGAAGGCAACGACTCCATCATCCGCTACCTGCAAGAGTATCCTGCCAAGATGATAGACGAAAAGGGAAACATCACGGGCTACAAGTATGAGGAATTCAACCTCGACAACGTGCGCACCGCCAAGTTTATCCTCCGCATGCAAAACCTCTTCCCTAGCAAGGGCAACGAGCTCGCCTTGAAGACGCTCTTCAAACAGTTGCAAAATCAGCCTCGCACCAAGGAGGGTGTATATTGGCACAAAGCCATCTACGCCAACCAAGTATGGCTCGACGGAATCTTCATGGGGCTCCCCTTCTACTGCCAGTATGCCGTGCAAAATCTCAAGCCCAAGAAGGCAAAGAAGATTCTCGACGACGCAGTAGACCAAATGATCAAGACCGACCAACGCACCTACGACGAGAAGACCCAGCTGTGGAAACACGCTTGGGACGAGACTCACCAGCAATTCTGGGCAAACAAGGAGAACGGACAGAGCCAGCACACCTGGGCGAGAGCCCTCGGCTGGTACGTGATGGCCATGACCGAGTGTCTCGACGCAATGCCCGAGGATTACGCTCGCCGAGCAGAAGTCATCGCCCTGCTGAACAAGGCGATGAAGAGCATCGTGAAGTATCAAGACAAGAAGACCGGCGTATGGTATGATGTGATGGACGTGAAAGATTCTCGCAACTACCTGGAGAGCACCGCCTCCAGCATGTTCGCCTACGTGCTGCTGAAGGGTGTGCGAAAGGGCTACCTGCCCGAATCTTATCGCCAAGCAGGAGTCAAGGCCTACGAAGGAATCCTCAAGAATTTCATTCAGGTGAATCCCGACAAGACCATCAGTCTCACCAAGTGCTGTTCGGTGAGCGGTCTTGGTCCCGGTCCTGGGCCATACGTGAAGAAGCCCAACTACAAGCGAGACGGCAGCTTCAACTATTACATCAGCGAGCCCATCCGCGACAACGACGCCAAGGGCGTAGGTCCATTCCTCTGGGCAAGCCTTGAAATGGAAATGATGAGACAAATGTAAACAAATGCGAAAAGATTTGAAAGATTGAAAACGTTTACGTTGTAAAAAGTACACTATTATTTGTTCGCGTGCATAAAATTTTGTATTTTTGCACGCGAATAATTATATTTATACTAATCTATCTAGAATTAAATGTATGTCTGGTAATTTTAAACAAAAGAAAATTGCGTTGGCAGGTGCCCTCATGTTCTGTGTAACAAGCATCTCGGCGCAGACCATTAAGGGTACTGTTACTGACAATACGGGCGAACCAATTATCGGTGCTTCCGTCATGGAGGTTGGACAAGCTGGTAATGGGGGGGTAACCGATATTGATGGTAACTTCTCTGTAGATTTGAAAGGCAAGAGCAAGAAACTGAAGATTTCATACATCGGTATGAAACCACAGGAAGTAAGCGTTGCTGGCAAATCAGTGATTAACATCAAACTTGAGGATGACGACCACACTCTTAACGACGTCGTTGTAATCGGTTATGGTACTGTAAGAAAGAAGGACCTCACGGGTTCTGTTGCTTCAGTGTCTGCCAAGGACATTGCGAATGTTCCTGTATCGAGTGCAGCACAGGCCATCCAAGGAAAAATGGCAGGTGTTTCTGTGATGCAAACAGAAGGTTCACCTGATGCTGATGTAAAGATTCGTGTACGTGGTGGCGGTTCTCTTTCTCAAGACAACTCTCCTCTCTACATCGTTGATGGATTTCCAGTAAGCTCTATCAGCGATATTGCACCTAGTGACATTGAAACTATCGACGTATTGAAAGATGCGTCTTCTACTGCAATTTACGGTGCACGTGGTGCCAATGGTGTCATCATCGTAACCACCAAGAGTGGTAAGGAAGGCAAAGTACAAGTAAACTTTGGTGCTTCACTTGGTTTCAGAAAAGTTATCAAGGAAGTTGCTGTAATGAACCCATACGAATACGCCAAGTATCAGTATGAATTGGGCGACGACAAGGGTTACGGAAGCTATGACGACCTCGACATTTGGAAATCCGTCAAGGGCAACGACTATCAGGACGACCTCTTCGGCCGTACTGGTTTGCAACAGATTTACAATGTAAGCGTTAGTGGTGGTTCTAAAGACACCAAATTCAATATAAGCTATGCTCGAACCAATGACAAGAGCATCATGATGGGATCTGATTACAGCAAAGACAACATCAACGCTAAGTTGAACTCAAATCTCAACGAGTGGTTAACACTTGACTTCAACGCTCGTTTGAGCTATCAGAAAGTGAATGGTCTTGGCTCTGGAGCCGATACTAACGAAAGCAATGCAGCCAACTCTATCGTAGCTCGCACTGTTATTTTCCGTCCTATCGACCCTATCACCATGACTGGAGAAGATGACGAATCCAGCTCTAGCTATGAGGCCAGTCCTTACGAGCGAATGCTTGATACTTACAAGCAGCAACGCACCTTCCGCCAGAACTACAATCTTGGCTTGAACTGGAAACCTTGGAAGCACGTTACATTCCGCACAGAGTTCGGCTATGGTTGGACTTACGCAAAGACCGACCAAGCATGGGGAACAAAGGCTAGCCGTAACTCTAAATTCGGTTATTCAGGTATGCCGCAGACAGAAATCGACCGTAAAGACAATAAGAACTGGCGTAATGCAAACACTGTTACATACGACAACAAGAATATCCTCTTCAAGGATGATAAGTTGAATTTCCTCTTAGGTCAGGAATGGTCAAGTTCACAGGATGAGACCTATACGTCCACAACCGTAGCTTTCCCAACATCTTTTGGCTTGAAGGAAGCCCTTGCCAACCAAAACTCTGGTACTGCATTGGCCAACTCCAACAACATTGCAAGAAAGGACAACATGTTCTCTTTCTTCGGCCGACTGAACTACACGATTGCTGAAAAGTATCTCTTTACAGCTACATTGCGTGCTGATGCTAGCTCTAAGTTCGCAAAGGGAAACCGTTGGGGCTATTTCCCATCAGCTGCATTTGCTTGGAGAATGAGTGACGAAAAGTTCATGCAAAGCACCCAGAACTGGCTCTCCAACTTGAAACTTCGTCTCTCTTATGGTACAGCTGGTAACAACCGCATCAACTCCGGTCTTATCGACCCTACTTATGCGTTGGGTACAGCTACCGACAAGACACCATTCTTCGGGGAGAATCCATCTACAATCCTCGATATGAGCAAGCTCTACAATCCAGACCTGAAATGGGAAACTACCGTAACTCGCGACTTTGGTATCGACTATGGTTTCTTCAACGGCAAAATTAACGGAACATTCGACTTGTATTGGAATACAACCAAAGACCTCTTGATGCAGGTGCCTATCACATCTGTGTCAGGTTACAACTACCAGTACCAGAACTTTGGTCAGACATCCAACAAGGGTTTTGAATTTGCTATCAATTACAATGCAATCGAGAAAAAGAACTTCACATTGACAGTGAATGCAAACATCTCATACAACCGCAACCACATTGATAAGTTGAACACCACATCTGAGTTCCAAAACTACAAATGGGCTGGTTCTACATTCAATGATGGCGAGAACTTCAAGGTTGTAGAAGGTGGTCGCTTGGGTGAATTGTATGGTTACAAGTACAAAGGTTTCTACACAGCATACGATGAGACCAACAATCCAAATGGTGAATTGATTTGGAACGGAAAAGCTTGGGCTTTGCGTGATGGAATCACAGACAACAGCTACAAGACCATCGGTGGAAGCTTGAAGCCTGGTGCCATCAAGTTGGAAACAGATGAAAACGGAAATGCTGTCAAGAAACGTCTCGGCAATACCGTGGCTCCTTGGCAGGGTGGTTTCGGCATTAATGCCACATTTCACGGATTCGACGCTTCCGTCTTCTGCAATTACTCGTTTGGCAACAAGATTGTTAATGGTACTAAGCTTGCATCTTCGTTCAACTGGGGCTCTCGCAAGGGCTACAACCTGAACAATGATTTTGTAGGTCGCTACACAAGTCTTGACCTCAATACAGGCCTTAACATTGCTAACAATCCAGCCTCAGCAGATGTACTTGCAGCTTATGGCACACAAGAGGCAGCCATTGCTCGACTCAACGAGATGAATCAAGGAGCCAGTATTTGGAATCCATCAGTTGTTGGTACCATGTCCCTGCTCGACTATGCAGTAGAGAATGCATCGTTCCTCCGTGTACAGAATATCACACTCGGTTACACATTGCCTAAGAGCTTGGTCAACAAACTGTACCTCAGCAACGTGCGTTTCTATGTAACTGGTTACAATTTGTTTACCATCACAAGCTATTCTGGCTCAGACCCAGAGACAGATGTTAGTAGCAAGAAGAATCCTATGTGCCCAGGCATCGACTATGCGGCTTATCCAAAGAGTCGCCTCTTCGTGTTCGGCGTAAACGTTTCATTCTAATTGAAAAGGAGGACTATAAAAATGAAAAATAATATTATCAAAGCAATATTGATGGGCGGTCTCATCATCGGAGCAACTTCATGCAATGATTTCCTCGACCAGACCTCACCATCAGAGCATGACAGAACTGACGTGTTCGACTCACCTTATTATACAGGTCTCGCACTCAACAAGGTATACGGTCAGCTGACAGAAGATGCTGCATACGCCCAAGTAATGGCTTTCACAGTAACAGCCAATAGCGATTGTGAACTCATCGATGGTATAGATGCCAGTTCATCTGTACAAACGTCCAGCGAACGTGGCGTCATGAACTACAATGCTGTGGCTGGTGGATGGTCTAAGATTGCTGACGCATGGGACAAGATGTACAGCATTATAGAAAACTGCAATAACATCGTTTATGGAGTAGACCATGGCAAATACGCCGAAGGAAAAGGTTCTGATTATACAAACATGCAACGATATAAGGCAGAAGCATTGGTTATTCGTTCCATGTGCTACTACGACTTGGTTAAGAATTTCGGCGACGTGCCATTCAAGACAGACCGAACCAACCCAACACTCGACAACGCATTTATTGGGAAGACGGACCGAGACGACATTTTAGAAAGCCTCATCACAGACCTTCAGACCGCTGCAGAGATTTTGCCATGGGCTGGCACCGATGGCTACACCACAGAGCATGTAACCAAGGGTTACGCTCATGCTCTCTGTGCTCAAATCGCCATGCAGCGTGCAGGTTGGGCTATCCGCGAAAAGGCCAAGGATGGATATGAGACCGCATCTGAGAACAGCGACCCTACCTACCCTACCCAGCGCCCTTCAGAGACCGACCGCACCAAGTTCTACAAGATAGCCTTGAGCAACTTGAATGCTGTCATCAATAGTGGCGTACATAAGCTGAACCCAAGCTTTGCCAACGAATGGTATCTTGTCAACCAACGCCAGCTCGACACCCAGTATCAGGAGAACCTCTTCGAAATTCCTATGGGCTTAAACAAGAGTGGAGAGCGTGGATACACTGTAGGTGTACGTGTTGCTGCCAACACCAACAAGTATGGTCCTAAGGGCAACTCATCAGGCAAGATCAAGACAACCGCTCCACTTTTCTGGTCATTCGACAAGAAGGATACTCGTCGTGACATTACTTGTGTACCTTATACTATTGCCAACAACAGCGGCTTGACCCAGGAGAAGTTCGATAGCAACAAGCCTTTCGAGCTCTATATTGGCAAATGGGATGTTCGTAAGATGACAGAGGAATGGCGTAACGCTGCTTGTGCTAGTACAGAGAAAGTACCTACAGGCATCAATGAAATCAAGATGCGCTACTCTCAGGTACTACTCAACTATGCAGAGTGCTTGAACGAGCTCCATGGTCCAGACGATGCAACAGACGGCGCAGGCTTGACTGCTCGCCAAGCTTTGGCAGAGGTACACAATCGCGCTTTCGATGACAACGCCAAGTCGGCAGCACAAGAATATATCAACAGTTTGCCTTCAGACAAAGAAGGATTCTTCAAGGCTATCGTAGACGAAAATGCTTGGGAGTTCACAGGTGAAGGTGTACGTAAATTCGACTTGGAACGTTGGAACCTCTTGAGTGCAAAAATAGACGAGTTCAAAGCTAAGTACGAAGCTGAGTTGGCAGAATATCCAGATAAGTTGTACTACAAGGAAATCAAGGACAAAGATGGCAACATCAGCATCGACATGAGTTCCGTTTGCTGGTACGCTGTACCTACAAGCACCAGCGGCTACAAGAGCACAGCTTGGTGGGGAGCCGCCAACGAGAACAAGAAGAAAGACAACCTTGAAAAGAAGTTGCCTTATATCAGCGCAGGCCTCAACACCACCGTCAAGAACCGCTACTTATTGCCAATCGCGACCTCAACCATCGCCGACTCACGCAATATGCTTCACAACTCATATGGTTTCTAAACATCCTCTTAAAAGATTAGAAAAACATGAAACTAAATAAAATAACAAACATAGCACTTTCAGGAGCCTTGATGCTCCTGGGTGCATTTTCTCTCAGCTCATGCTCCGACAAAAACGACTGGGATGTTGACGGTTCTTTCGACCGTCTGTTCCATACCACAAGTTTGAGCGTGAGCCCAGACGAGAACTCCGCCGAGATAACTTTCGACAAGACTCCAAACACAACAGGCTATCAGGTGGAATGCAGCACAGAAGAGCTCAACGACGATGTCGAGTTTGGCAAAACTGCCAACAGCATCACATCCACAGTAACCACTTCACCTGCTACCATTGAAGGCTTGGAGGCTGAGACAACCTACTATTTGCGTCTACGAAGCACAAACGATGAAGGTAAGGTCTCTAAATGGGTATACTTGGACGACAAGAGCTTCACTACGAAAGCAGAGCAGATTATCACGCTTGTGACACCTAAGGCAACAACAGCCTTGGTTGAGTTCAACGAGAATAAAAGCCTCAACAACGTAAGTCGTATCGCATGGTATCATGTAAGTGATGGTCAGGAAACAGAAGAAGGTTCTGTTGATGTAAATGGCACAGAACTTTCTAGCAACAAATCATACACCATTGAAGGTTTGAAGCCAAACTATAGCTATACTGTAAGAGTTTTCGCAGGCGAAAAGAAACGTGGCGAATACAAGTTCCGTACAACAGAACAATTGCCAGAAGGCTACGAGCAACTTGAATGGAACGAGAATACCACTATCACTGATGTACTGTCAAGTGCGACACAACAAGACGTTGTTGTTCTATTCCCACAAGGTGCCAAGATTGACGAAGGTTCTATCACGATACCTTCCAACATCAAGAACATCTACTTCTGGGGTAAGGAAGGTGACAAACAGCCAGAGTGGACCGTGAAGGTCGTCAAGTTGGAAGGAGATAAAGGCATTGTCAAGTTTACCAACATGAACTTGAAGAACAAGGGTACAGATGCCGATTACATCATCTCTCCTGATGCCAAAGCAGGAAATATCAGCTCCATCCAATTTGAAAAATGTAAAATAAGCAATACGCGTGGAGTTGTACGCTTTGACAAATATACCAAACAGACCGATGCTATCAGCATCTACAACTGCGTTATCAACAATATTGGTAGCTATGGTATCGTTAATTCAAAGATTACAAACGACAACTGTGTAAAGAGCATCAAGATTACCAACGCTACCATTGCCAATGTAGAAGCCGACGGCTGTATCGTCAACTCTCAGCAAAATGGCATCGAGATGGCATTCACAAGTTGTACATTTTGGAACTGCGGACAGGGTGGCAAGAATTTCATCAACTTAAACAGCAAGAATCCAGTCCCTGTATTCGACTCATGTCTCTTGGGATGGGATTCGGCCATCGCAATGAAGGCTGTATCAACCAAAAAGGTAACTTGCACCAATACCTATTACACAAGCGACTGTACATGGAGTAATGGTAAGATTGGTGAAGACATGAAAGCAAAGGGAAATGAAGTATTCACAAACCCTTCGAAAAATGAATTCTACCTCAACGATGCATACAAAGATAAGTATGGAACAGCAGGTGACCCACGTTGGGTGAAATAATTCATCTCTCATATATAATTAAGGTGCAATGTCCGTAAAATATCGGGCATTGCATTTTTTTATTACCTTCTTTGAACGAATAAAAAAAGTTTTTTTGACTTCAAGAATTGCCATATTGCCATATCAACCAGCTATCTCCCTGATTATAAATTCATTAGATGTATGGCAATTCTCTATTTTGGGGCTTTATCTGCCATATATTGCCATAAAAACAACGATTTTCAAGGGTTTTAGAGGACTTTTAGAGCATTTTGGGGGACAAAAGACAGAAAGCATTGAGCAAAATGGCATTTTTTCTGCTCAATGCTTGGTGATTTCAGCTTTCTTTTCGCTTTTCGCTAACGAAAAAAGAGGAACTTTCGAAATTACGTCCCGACGCATTGCCAGATACGTCCTGATGGAGTGCCAGATACGTCCCGACGTAGTGCCAGATACGTCCCGACGTAGTGTCAGACACGTCCCGACGTAGCATCAAGTACATCCCGACGTATTTCCAAGTACATCCCAATGCATCCTCAACTACATCCTAACGCTTACTCAAGTACTTGCGAATGCGCACTCAAGTAATTGCGAATGCGCACTCAAGTAATTGCGAATGCAAACTCAAGTAATTGCGAAAGCTACTTCAAGTACAAGTGAACCAAGTCGGTAACGATGTCAATGGAAAAAGTAACCAAGAGAAGACCATAATGCAAAAAGGCATCTTTGAAAACAAGCAGAAGGATATTAAAATAAGAATCTCTTTTATTCCCTTTGGATGCTTTAGAGCTTTATGTTAAAAAAGCTAACTCATAGTTTTATCCCTCACAACTCAATGATTTCTCCCTCACAAAACTATGAATTGCGAGGGAGAAATCAGCCATTTCGGAAAGAAATGTCATTTTTTAGCCTGAAAAATAATATTGTAAATGATACACCAAAGAAAACGTTTACGTTATCTTTTTACATTTTAAGGTCTTTTTATTTTTTACTTTCAAAGATTTTGCATACATTTGCAATCAAGTAAACCTAACTAAGCAAAAAGATGCCTAAAAACACCGAATGCAAGTTATGGCAACTACTTAAAAATGAAATTCAAAAACAACTATAATATAAACATTAATCTAACCTATAAGTGTATGTCTGGTAATTTGAAAAATTTAAGATTTGCGCTTGTTGCAGCTTCCCTGGCTATGTCAGCCAACGGATTTGCGCAAACAGTGGTGAAAGGTACTGTCACCGACAATACCGGCGAACCTATCATCGGTGCTTCTGTCATCGAGGATGGTACGGCAAGTAATGGGGGGGTAACCGATTTAGACGGTAACTTCTCTATCACGCTGAAAGGCAACAGCAAGAAACTGAAGATTTCATACGTTGGTATGAAACCTCAAGTAGTAAATGTATCTGGAAAGTCAGTCATCAACATCAAGCTCGAAGATGATGCGACTTCCCTGAACGATGTCGTGGTCATCGGCTATGGCTCTGTCAAGAAAAAGGACTTGACGGGTTCTGTGGCTACGGTCAATAGCGAGACTTTGGCAGCAGTGCCAGTAGCTTCTGCATCAGAGGCTCTGACAGGTAAACTTGCCGGTGTACAAGTAACCACATCTGAAGGTTCTCCTGATGCTGATGTGAAAATCCGCGTACGTGGTGGCGGTTCCATCACCCAGAGTAACGACCCACTCTTTATCGTTGATGGTTTCCCTGTGGAAAGTATCAGCGACATTCCTGCTACCGACATTGAGGACATCACCGTATTGAAGGATGCATCTTCAACTGCAATCTATGGTTCTCGTGGTGCAAACGGCGTTATTCTCGTTACAACTAAGAGCGGTAAGGCAGGTAAAGTAAATGTAAGCTATAACGCTTATTATAGCGTTAAGAAGATTGCAAAGAAGCTCGACACATTATCACCTTACGATTACGCAAAGTGGCAGTATGAGTTGGCACTTCTCAAGAATGAAAAAGACATTACGTCTTATACTGACTACTTTGGCAACTACCAAGACATGGATCTTTACAAGGATGTAGAGGGAAATGATTGGCAAGACATTGTATATGGACGTACAGGCCACACCTTCAATCAGAACTTAAATATTACTGGAGGCTCTGAGACCGTAAAATATGCTTTCAGCTATGCGCACATGAACGATAAGGCCATTCAGATCGGTTCTAACTACAAGCGTGATAATTTCAGCTTGAAGTTGAATACAAAACCATCCAAGAGAACAACCTTAGATTTCCAAGTACGCTATTCTGACACAGATATCCGTGGTGGTGGAGCAAACGATGCAACAGGTGCATATGACACAGATCGCCGTTTGAAATATGCCCTCATCTACACTCCTATCCCATTGAAAAATCTAGATTCAAGCGCAGGCTCATCAGACGACGACTTGGGAAACTTGTACAACCCAGTAACAAGCCAGTATGACAATGACCGTAAGAAAGAGCGTAAACAGCTTAATTTCTCCGGCTCATTTGGATGGGAAATCTTTGATAATTTAAAAGCTAAGACAGAATTTGGTTACGACGACTACAACGAATACGACCAGCGATTCTTTGGTCTTACGACCTATCAGGTTCGAGCAGCTTTTGCTGATTATCCAGGTAAGCCAGGTATCACATTAACCGACACCAAACGTCATCGTTTCCGTAACACCAATACTATTAGTTATGACTTTAAGAAGTTGATTAAGAATGATAAACATGCCGTCAACCTCTTGGTCGGTCACGAATATGTCATCACGAAGAAACATGAAAATTCTGCAGACATTCGTAATTTCCCTACAGATTTTGACGCAGCTACTGCATGGAAACTTTCAGCACAAGGTACACCAAATAAGGTAAATGACTATTATAGTGCTGATGACAAACTTTTGTCATTCTTCACTCGTGCCAACTATAATTTCGAGGACAAGTATCTCTTGAGCTTTACTTTCCGTGCCGACGCTTCCTCAAAGTTCTCCAAAGACAATCGCTGGGGTTACTTCCCATCAGCAGCCGCTGCATGGCGTATCTCTTCGGAACCTTTTATGGCAGGAAGTAAGAAATGGCTTGACGACTTAAAACTTCGTCTCTCTTTTGGTACAGCTGGTAACAATAATATTCCTGTAGGCCAACTCTCACAGATGTATGAGGCTATGACAGGTTCGGCTACTGGTTGGGTAAATGGCTTCACCACCATGTGGGCACCTTCTAAAAATATGGCAAACCCTGACTTGAAGTGGGAAACAACCATAACTCGAAATGTAGGTCTCGACTTTACCCTCTTCGGTGGTAAATTGAACGGTACATTGGATGCTTACCTCAATACAACCAAGGATCTTCTTATCAAGTTCCCTGTAGCTGGTACTGGTTACGACAACCAATATCGAAATATGGGTAAGACAGAGAACAAGGGTTTGGAAGCTAGCTTGACTTGGCATGCTGTCAATAAGAAAGACTGGGGAATTGACCTCACAGGAAACATCGGTATTAACAAAGGCAAAATCAAGAGCCTTGGCAACATGACAACGTTCGGTGCAGAAACTCGCTGGGCTTCTTCAGAAATCGGTGAGGAATACAAGCTCATCGTAGGAGGTCAAGTAGGTGAAATATATGGTTACCAAAGTGCAGGTCGTTATGAAGTGAGCGATTTCGAACGTTATGATAAAGCTTCTGGCAAATGGATTTTGAAAGAAGGTGTAGCTGACGCATCAGATGTTATAGGTATAGTACGTCCAGGCTCTATGAAACTCGTTGACCAAGAAGTTGAAAACGAGGATGGCACAAAGAGCAGAAACGGTAAAATTGGTGAAGAAGACAAGGTGAAGATTGGTAACGTAAACCCAGACTTTACGGGTGGTTTCGCCATCAATGCACACGCATACGGATTCGATCTCGCAGCCAATTTCAACTTCAGCGTAGGTAATCAGGTTTATAACGCCAATAAGATTGAATGTACACAAACCGGTAAGTATCAGTATCGTAATATGATAGATGTGATGGCTGACGGCAAGCGTTGGACCAATCTCAATGAGGATGGTACACTTTGCAACGACCCAGTGAAATTGGCAGAAATGAACCAAAACACTACTATGTGGTCTCCATACACCAGCAAGATGGTTCTCACCGACTGGGCTATCGAGAAGGCTTCTTTCCTCCGCTTGAACACATTGACCTTGGGTTACACCATTCCTCAATCAATCACCAAGCGAGTAGGTATCAACAGCCTCCGATTCTATGCTACAGCTTACAACGTGTTCACCATCACAGACTATACAGGATTCGACCCAGAATCTGACTGTATCAAGAAGAGTGGTCAGGAGAGTTTGACTCCATCCTGCGACTATTCTGGTTATCCAAGAAGCCGCTCATTCGTATTTGGTGTAAACTTGAACTTCTAACAATCTAAAAGGAAAATAGTAATGAAAAGCTACATAAAATTATCACTAGTTTCTTTGTCGCTTGTAGGCATGATGACCTCTTGCGACATGGAATCTCCAACTATCTCTACCTTGGATGAGACCTCCGTGTTCTCGCAGTACTCTTTGGCAGAGTCGGAGATTATGTCTATCCACGTATCATTTGGTGAAACCAACTCTTATCGTGGTCGTTTCTTGCCATACTACGGCTTAGCTACAGACCTTGAAGTCGGTAGTGGTACATATCCAACATTTGCAAAGTCAACAGATGAGAAGCAAAGCCTATGGAATTACAACACACTACCTACCAACCCTCAAATGAACACTGAAAACAATGCATACGGTAAGTTCTATGAAGGTATTGAGCGTGCTAATCTCGCTATTACAAACATCCGCAAATATGGAAATCCTGAAAACAACAAGGATATGGCTCAACTTCTAGGTGAGGCTCTCACCTTGAGAGCAGTTATCTATAATGATCTTATTAAAGGATGGGGTGACGTTCCTGCGCGTTTCCAACCAAACGACCCTACAAATGTTTATTTGCCACGATGCAACAGAGACTCTATTTACAAGGTATTGCTCTCTGATCTCAAAGAAGCTGAAGACTATTGCTACTGGCCAAACGAAAGTCCTATTACAAAAAGCACAGAACGTGTTAGCAAGAGTTTTGTAAAAGCTCTTCGTGCACGTATTGCTCTTTACGCAGGCGGTTATGGCCTACGTGGAGATGGTTTTCGCAAGAGTAAAGCCCCAGAGTTGGCAACAGACAAGATGTATCAGATTGCAAAAGAAGAATGTCTTGATGTAATCAATAGTGGCCGTAATAAACTTGGTAATTTCAAGGATAATTTTACTAAGCTATGTCAAGACAATGTAACTGCTGGCGATGAGTCAATTTGGGAAATTCCGTTCTCTGATGGGCGTGGGCGTGTTGTATATACTTTTGGTGTAAAACACAATAACAAAAATGACCAATATCAAAAGCAACAAGGAGCAGGAGGTGTCAATGGACCAATTCCATACTTATACTACGACTATGACAAAGATGATATTCGTCGTGATATAACATGCGTACCTTACGATTGGAGTTCAGAATTAGTAAATGGAAAAGCTTATCAACAACTAAGAGCATTAAATAAGTGGTGCTTTGGAAAAGTTCGTTACGAATGGATGAAACGCATAGTAGACAATCCAAATGATGACGGTGTAAACTGGCAATATATGCGCTTAGCCGATGTTTATATGATGGCAGCTGAAGCAATTAACGAATTGGACGGTCCAGCAGCAGCTTGGCCTTACATGAAACCAATTCTTGATAGAGCTCTTCCTGCACAAAAAGTAGCAGCACTTCAAGCAAAATACACTGCTAGCAAAGAGGCATTCTTCAATGGCATCGTAGAACAACGAGCATTCGAGTTTGCAGGAGAAATGCTTCGCAAGGCTGACCTCATACGTTGGGGCATCATAGACCAAAAGATGGCTGAAGCCAAGGATAAGTTAACTAGATTGTCTAATCGTACAGGTGAGTACAGCGACCTTCCAAGCAAACTTTACTATAAGCTTGGTGCTGATGGTGAAACCTTATCTATCTATGGTTTGAACCATGGTGACACAGACGAACAAGGTGAAGCTTTAACTAAAGACGATGCCAACAAGTACTCTTCTAAGCAATGGTTTGTAGATAGCAAAACAGGTGAAAACATCATCAATGATGACTATATCAACGGTCTCTATGTTAACCAGCCTAGCTTGAACTGTCTCTGGCCAATCTGGCAAACTTTCATCAACAAGAGCAATGGTATGCTCAACAATGATGGTAACTATGGGCAGTTGAGTAAGTAACAACATACGTAACTACACTTTAATATTGAAAATCATGAACAAAATAATAATAAATGCATGCATGCTTGGGTTAGGAGTACTAACCCTTGCATCTTGCTCGGATCCAATGGATGAGATTACAAGCCTAGTTGTGGGCAGAAATTTCTCTCCAACAAATTTCGAGGCAAAGAATGTTACTAAAGAAAGCGCACAATTAGAATGGACATTATCTTCTGGTGCAACAAGTTACAACCTCGAAATTTTCCAGGATGATAGTCTGACTTTTGCAGGTAGTCCTATACAAACCTTCAAAGGTATTTCAGAAAAAGACATACCTTATCTCATCGAAGGTTTAACCTACGATACAAAATACTCTGCACGAGTAATGGCTATAGACGATAATGACAATAGTCGCAACTCTGTTTGGAATGGTGTATTCTTCCGTACAAGTCCACAGCAGATTTTCAAGGCTGTAGATCCTTTGAAAGATATCCTCGATCGTTCTGTAAAGATGAACTGGCCTGCAGGAGAAGAAGTTACAAAGATCGTCGTAAAATACACCGACGACAAGGGCAATGTATCTACTATTACGACACATGAGGTAACTGAAGAAGAAAAGGCAGCCGGCAAGGCAACTGTTGATGGCTTGTCACCATCAACTAAATACACAGTATATCTCTACAATGGAGAAAAAGAACGTGGTAGCAAGATTATCACGACCATCACAGACCTTACTGGTAAAACTATAGTTGAGGAAGGTGCCGACTTGAAGAAGCTTCTCACAGAAGCAACAGACGGCGAGACATTCGTTTTGATGCCAGGAACCTATCAAATTCCAACAGAAGAGGCAGATGGAAAGACTAGTGCTGTTGCCTTAAAAACAATTGTTTCTATTCAAGGTCTCTACCCTTCAGCAAAGCCTATCATTCAAGGACGCTTCGAAATCAATGGTGCTAAGAGCGTAGAAATTGACAACATTGTGCTGGATGGCTCATTGAACAATTCTACAGATCAAGCATTCAACTTTAAGGAAGCTGGTGATTTGGATAAAGTTGTTGTGAAGAACTCAGAGATTAAGAAATTTGGCAAAGGTCTCTACTACATTAATGTAGCAGCCAAGGTTGGCGAGATTACATTAAACAACTGTGACATTCATGACATCGAATGTGACGGTGGTGATTTCCTCGATTGTCGCAAGGGCTACATCAGAGCATTGAACCTCACCAATTGTACTTTGTATAACAGCTGCGCCGCTCGTGATTTCATCCGCTATGACAATGCGAAGTTGGGCAAGGAAACTGTTATTACTGTAGACCATTGTACTATCAACGGTGTCTCTAACACCAAGGGCAAACGCTTGCTCTATGTTCGCAATGGATGCAGCAAGATTGTATGGAGCAACAACATCGTAACTAACACTCTTGCAGTATGGAGCAACCAAGGTAGCACAACTGTTCCAGAATTCACAAACAACGTCTATAACGGTTGCGCAAACTTGAATACTATTGTATGGGCAGATGGCAAGGGCGATAATGCCTTCAACGACCCTAGCGCAAAGGTTGCAGACCCTAAGTACAAGGATGCAGCCAAGGGCGATTTCACAATCGGTGAAGAATCTGTGAAGAAGCTCAAGGTTGGTGCTAGCAAGTGGTACGAATAATTTGACCAGAACATACATCCCTTAATGATTAAAGGCTGTATCCGAAGGAAGCAATTCCGAAGGGTACGGCCTTTTTTCGTATCATCAATTACAGCATCGTAAACGTTATCGTTAGATTTATCAACAACTACAACTGTATTCACCAAAAAAGCTGTAACTTTGCAACATAAATACAGAATATAAAAACAAACCTACAAAACATGAACAAATCAATCATCACAACTATTGCGCTCTCGGCATGTCTGGCTTTCCCTATGTTTGCCGACGCACAAACCTTCACGGGCATCACTGCCGAACAAAAGGCACAGAACACACCTGAAGGATGGCCTGCCGTATCCCTACCCCAACTGCCGGAGATAACGGCCGCAAACACATTCAACATCAAGGACTATGGCGCATCCACCGATGCAGAAGACAACACGAAGGCGATTCAGAAAGCCCTCGATGCCGTACCAGATGCGGGCGGCATGGTGGTGATACCAGAAGGCACATGGATGTTTGGAAGCGAGAAAGAGATGACAAGCACCTCCGAGATTCTGAGCATCAAGTCGAAGACCATCCTCCACCTATGCGCCGGTGCCACGCTCAAACTGGCTCCATATGGCACCGCCCCCTTGAAAAAGGTGGTTTACATCGGATGCAAGAACAAGAAACAATCGGACATCGTGATAGAGGGCGAAGGCGAAACTTCCATCATCGATGGTCAAGGGGCCAGATGGTGGCTGGCCAAGGAACAAAAGGATACATTTGACCCTGGCTCGATGATAAGACTGGAACAGGGGCAACGATTCCTCATCCGCAACCTGAAGATACAAAACACACCGGGCGTGAACATCACCATCAGCAATGGCGGAAAGGCAAGCCACGCCACGATACACGACGTGGTGATAAGCGAACCTGCCTCGGAGATAGGAGCAGGAAAGGCGTCACACAACACCGACGGCATCGCCATCTGGGGACCTTACGTCAACATCTATGACTGCAATATCAGCAATGGCGACGACAATGTGGTGGTGGACTCCGACGGTCAATACATCCATGTATGGAACTGCAACTTCGGCACTGGCCACGGAGCCTCGGTGGGGAGTTACACCAAGAATGTGAAGCATGTGTGGTTTGACAACATCACCATGAATGGAACAACTGCCGGTGTACGCCTAAAGACGGGCATCAACAAAGATGGAACCCTGCGTGGCGGTGGCGAGGAAGACTTCAAGTTCTCCAACTTTACCATGACGGGAGTGAAGAATCCATTCTCCATGGACTGCTTCTATGATAAGAATTACAGCAGCGACCCTGCCAAGGACAAGGCGAACCCACGTGAGCTCGACAGCACCACCCCAACCTACAACGGAATCGTGCTGCAGAACATCAAGACCACCGACACTTGTGCTGGCAACGCCATTTTCCTCGTAGGACGCCCTGAGAGCCACATCAAGAACGTGACGCTCGACAACGTACAGATCAAGGCAAAGAAGGGCATAGACGTGAGATTTGTGGACAATCTCGTATTCAAGAACAATTCGAAGATAACATGCACATCGGGCAATCTCTGGATTCAGAGCTACGACACGATTGTGGATGACCAATGCAACGCCACAGGCTTGACATCAAGCATCGCCGACATCACGGTCGACCAAAACAAGGATACCTTGGCAAACGTATACGACCTGAACGGAAGAATGATACTGACGAAAGCCAAGCCTAGCGACCTAGCCAGCCTCAGCAAGGGTGTATACATCTACAATAACAAGAAATACATCAATAAATAGACAAGTAAAATACATCAAGGAACATAAAAGAAACTCCCCGCAGCTTCACAGCTACGGGGAGTTAAACTTTTTATGAGTATCTAAATCGATTTATTCGGATTTCTCTGCTTTGGCTTCTGCAGCAGACTTATCGTCAGTATTCTTGGCTACAGGAGCCTTCTTGGCAGCAGGCTTCTTAACTGCAGGTTTCTTAGCCGCTGGCTTCTTAGCTGTTGGCTTTTCGCCACGCAACTTGGCAGCCTCCTTCTCTATCTTATCTATCTTGGCCTGGAGACGACTAATCTCCTTATCCTTCATCTCGATTTCCTCATCCTGGTTCTTGATGGTAGTCAAGAGACCTTCGAGCTGGTCGTTATCTACATCAGCTGGGTAGAGGTCGTTCACACGATTGATAAAGTCACCCAAGATATTCATATAGTTGGTGAAGGCATCGAACGGACTAGAATAGATACCTCTGTCAAGACCCACATTGCTTGGCTTGGTGGTCATGAAACGGAAATTGTTGCTTGCCTGGAGATAATCCCAGTCTTGGTTGATGCGAGGGTCGTTGGCGATGCGCACACGGTCGGCTACGCTATAGAGCTTGTTGAAAGCCTCACGCTGCATTGGATTACCAAGCCATGAGCTAACGTCACGCTCCTCGTCTACCCAACTCAAGGTATCTGGTACGTTGATTTCGCCCACTGACTTTATCTTCTTGCAAATCTCGGTAGGAGTAGAGAAGGTGATGCCACGATCCTTGGCGCACTGAGGCCATGCCTTGAAGAACTCAAGGATGTTGCTAGACAATGGCTGTGCGATGCCGAGGGCAGAAAGCTCCATGAAGATGTTGATGACTTGCTCCTCCTCTGGGAATGCGGCGATCTCGTTCATGTAGTTGTCGGCGAAGAGTGGATAACCATCCCAGTCGCTATTGTTGAATCGCAACGATATATCATCACTCAAACGAATGTCTCGCAGCAAGAGCTTGAGCTTTGGATTGAGGGCGCAATGGTATACATAGTGAGGGGATTTCCATCCCAGCACATGCTTAGCACCCTCTGTGAGCATACCGATGAAGCCCATGTTGGCCACCTCGGCACCGATGTCATCGCTGTAGATGAGCGAAGAGTTGCGCAACACGGTAGGTTTCTTGCCGAAATACTCCTCTATCTTGGTGCACTGGCGCTTGACCTCTGAGGCAAAGCTCTCCTCATTGACGAGGGAAGCCAAACCATGTGAATAAGGCTCGGCGAGGAACTCCACACAACCTGTGTTATTAAGTTCCTGCAGTTTCTCCAATACCTGAGGAGCATGCAACTCCAACTGCTCCATGCCTACGCCAGAGAGGGAGAATGCCACCTTGAAATACTTGCCGTTTTTCTCTATCATCTCCTGGATGGCATTGAGAGCAGGCATATATGAATGCTCAGCGATGTCGCTGATGGTGCGCTCATTCTCATAGTCATCATAGTAATAATGATCGGTACCGATGTCGAAGAAACGGTATCTCTTGAGATGAGTGATCTGATGTATCTCGAAATATAAACAAATTGTCTTCATAACTATTGATTCTTAATTTTTAATTATTAATTGCCTACTTCCAACCGAGGGTTTTCAGATAGAGGTCCTTGATGCGGGCACCCACCTTTTCCCAGGTAATCTGGTCTACCTCCTTCTTGCCTTCCTCAGAAAGGTAATCGAAGAGGCTCTCGTTGTGGCAGATACTGTAGATGGAGTCTGCGAGGGCATGGATGTCCCAATAGTCCACCTTGATGCAGTTGGTCAAGATCTCGCCACAACCACTCTGCTTAGAGATGATGGTAGGCGTTCCGCACTGCATTGCCTCCAAAGGCGAGATACCAAATGGCTCACTCACGGATGGCATCACATACACATCAGAATCCTTCAGGCACTCATATACCTGCTTGCCTCGCATGAATCCAGGGAAATGGAACCGGTCGGCAATACCTCGTTCGGCGGCGAGATAAATCATCTGGTCCATCATATCGCCCGAACCAGCCATGCAGAAACGCACATTGCGAGTACGATGCAACACCATGTTGGCAGCCTCGACAAAGTACTCAGGTCCCTTCTGCATCGTGATACGACCGAGGAAGGTAACCACCTTCTCCTTGCCCTTATGGTCTGGGCGAGGAATGTCCTGCCACTCCTGCTTCAGTGGATACACGGCATTGTGCATGGCGAAGCACTTGCGTGGGTCTTGGTGATATTGGTTGATGACGGTCTGTCGGGTCAACTCAGATACACACATGATGCAATCGGCATTGTCCATACCGTCCTTCTCGATGGCATACACCGTAGGGTTCACCTTGCCACGGCTTCGGTCGAAGTCGGTGGCATGCACATGGATGCACAAAGGCTTGCCACTCACCCTCTTGGCATGGATGCCGGCAGGGAAAGTAAGCCAGTCGTGTGCATGAATGATGTCGAAGTCTTCGCTTCGAGCCACCACACCTGCGATAATGCTATAGTTGTTGATCTCGTCGTGGAGATTGGCAGGATAACCACCGGCAAAGTCCATGCAGCCGAGGTCGTTGACATTCATATAGTTGAAGTCGGCATAGATATGGTCACGGTAGCGGAAATAGTCATCAGGGTTCATGATGTTGCCCACACGCTGTTGCACATAGTCGCGATTGACGTCGCGCCAAGCGATAGGCACACTGTTCATCGCCACAATCTTAGCTGCACTGCGATCCTCATCGCCGAAAGGATGAGGAAGACAGAGGGTGATGTCTACGTCGCCCTGGGCATGTAATCCCTGCGAAATACCAAAGTTGGCAGTAGCCAAGCCACCGAATACGTGAGGAGGATACTCCCATCCAAACATTAATACTTTCATATAGCAGTCCTCCTATTATTAATATTGATATTTTTCAAGTAATTCGAGCGCACGCAGAATCTCTGCCACGTTCATGGCAAAAGAGATGGCTCCACGTCCTGTGAACGGAGGGTTGCCATCGAAGAGCTCGCTGATGGTGCCGAGGCAATGGTAAGACATTTCGTCTTCGTAGCCTACCATCTGACGCTCGATGAAACTGAGACGTGTACGCTTGTAAAGCTTCAGGCTTGCCTCCATATAGAATCCACCAAGCCAAGGCCATGCCGTACCCTGATGGTAAGCATAGTCGCGCTGGGTCTGAGGACCCACATAGACAGGGTTATAACCACCACTCTTTGGCGAGAGCGAACGCAATCCCTTAGGGGTGAGAAGCTCACGGGTACAGATGTCGAGCACCTGCTTCTTCTGGTCTTGCGACAAAGGAGAATAGTCGAAGGCCACAGGGAAAATCATGTTAGGGCGCACGCTCCAATCCATCATTTTTCCATCCACATAGTCGTAGAGATAGCCATACTCATTGAGGAAGGTATCGAGGAACGACTTCTTGGTCACCTCGGCCTTGGCAAGCAGTTCCTGCTGCTTGCCCTCATCGCCCTCTACTCCTGCCAAAGAGGCACAGAAGCACAAAGCGTTATACCACAAGGCGTTAAACTCTACGATATATCCCGTACGAGGCACCACAGGGCGACCGTTGGCAGTGGAATTCATCCACGTCACAGCCTTTTCCTTACCATTAGTATAGAGCAAGCCGTTGTCCTCCAACTTGAGGTTAGGATGCTTGTTGTCTTGTATGAAACGGATAACGTCCTTGATGAATTTTCCATACTTCTTGAGACATTCCTCCTTACTTGTTTCCTTGGCATACTGCTGCAATGCCCAGATAGCCCACAAAGGCACGTCTGGCTGCTCGATTTCATAGATGTGAGCCGTGATAGGCTTACCCTCCATGAACTCATAGTATCCACGCATGGCTGTCTTCATCACAAGTTCGAAGTAATCGTTCTCCTCAATGGAGAGGGTCAAACCCGGAAGAGAAATGAAGGTATCACGGGCACGACACTTAAACCAAGGATAGCCTGCCAAGATGTAACGGTCGTCGTTCTTCTCACGACGATGGAACTGATGGGCTGCATTGACGAGACAATGGAAGAAATTGTCACGAGGGGCACGCTCGTCCACTTCCTTGTCGAACAGTTTCTTGAGTCCGCTCGACTTGATCTCGGATGTAGAGGCTGCAAAGACGATGGTCTCGCCCTTCTTGATAGGCATTTCGAAATATCCTGGCACATAGAGGTCTTCGTTGGAAGCATATCCTCTCTCCTGCTCCTTAGGATATTCCACACCACGATACCAATCTGGGCAGAACTTGAACTCGTTCTTCTTGGAGAACTGCATGTAGAGGTCTGGATAACCCGCATACATACAAGTCTTGATACCATTGTCCACGCCGAAATACTCACGGGAAGCAGTACTGTTCTCGTGTGTAAACTGGCGCACACTGCGGAAAGCCAAGAATGGACGGAAACGTAGGGTTGTGGCAGAATGTCCATCGACCAGCGTATAACGAATCAGAATGCGATTCTCATAATGCTGGAACACGACTTCCTTCTTTAGGATGACGCCACCTACTCGATAAAGCGTAGTTGGCACTTTATCACAATCAAACTCACGAATGTACTTATGGCCCATCGGACTATAGTTGTTACCTTGGTACTTGTGTAAGCCAAGATTGAACTCAGCACCATGCTGAATGACGGTAACATCCAGCGAGCTCAAGAGCACATGATTCTCATCGTCCAGTTCTGGAACTGGCACGACAAGCAGTCCGTGATACTTGCGGGTATTACAGTCTACAATCGTTGAGCACGAATAAGCACCCGAGCGGTTGGTACGCAACAACTCTTTAGGCAATGACTCCTGTAGGTTCGTCATTAGGGCCTTTTCGAATTTTAGATAACTCATAGATCTATATTAAGGTTTATTTTTTGTTGACTATATTAATTGCTTTCAAAGGTAACACTTTTTATTGTTATATCAAAGCTTTTTGTGTGTCAATTTTATAAAAACTTTATTTTTTATGTTATACAACACATTTTAAGGGGGAAAAAGTTGATTATTCAAAGAAAAAGCATTACTTTTGCAAACAATTTAGGTAAACAAGACAAGGATACATGACAGGCAAGAGCAAATATGACCAAGCGAAAATAGCCCAGCAGATAGCAGAGCTATGGGGTGGCATCGAGGACGAACAGTTCGCGATGCTGAAAGAACATTTACAAATCTCTAAGTTCAAGAAGAACGACGTTATCTACAAAAACGAAGGTACCCCTACCGAAGCCATGTGCCTCATTTCGGGCAAGGTGAAGATATACAAGGAAGGCATCGGGGGCAAGAGCCAGATAATACGCGTTATCAAGCCCATCGAATTTTTTGGATTCAGAGCTTATTTCGCCGATGAGATCTACAAGACGGCAGCCATGGCACTGGAAAACTGCGTCATCGCACATTTCCCTATGGCTGTGCTGATGAAGATGCTCTCCAAGAGCTTCAACATCGGATATTTTTTCATCAAGTACCTGAGCGTAGAAATAGGTAAGTCGGACGACCGCACCGTCAACCTCACACAGAAACACATCCGTGCCCGACTTGCCGAGGGACTGATGTTCCTGAAAGATTCCTACGGCATGGAAAAAGACGGCAAGACGCTTGACATCCGACTGAGCCGCGAAGACCTCGCCAACCTCTGCAACATGACTACAAGCAATGCCATTCGCACACTTTCGGCTTTCGCACAGGAGGAACTCATCAAGATAGATGGAAGAAAGATAAAATTCCTACAGGAAGAAGAAATAGCAAAAATAGCAGAATTGGGATAAACCAATTCTGCTATTTTTTGATATTATACTGGCGTCAAGATTAAGCCAGAATCAAGATTAAGCTGGTATCAAGAAATTGACAACCTCTTGGATCACAGAGATTTGATACGACCCTTTTGGCGTATTCATCAATCTTCCGTCGATGCCAATCAATGCATGAGAAGCCTCTACAATCTCCACTTCCCTGGTACGATAAGGATGTACGCTCTTATGATTGAGAAACTTACCTTTCACAAAGAGATAGATGCCCTCAAAGAGCTGCGTCATCTGTGGGTGATAAACGACGGATACATCCAACAACCCATTGTAAGGTACGGCATTAGGTGTCTGCCCATAACCTGTGGCATTGCCGATGCAAACGGTCATCACTCTACGTTTGATGACATCAGAGTTGATCTTGATATGCATCTTGTAGTCGAGGCGCTGGAAAGTCATGAGTATAAAGGAGAAGAGGAACGAGAGCGTACGGGAACCGAAAACATGATGGGTCTTGCGACGCAAGTTCATGATAGCAGCAATCAATCCGATGTTGATGCAGTTGAGGAAATAGCGATGACATTTCTCTCCCTTCTTGTTGGTATAGCGAATGCAACCGAGGTCTATCTTTCTGATACGGCGCAACTTGAGTGAGGCGACAGTTTGTTCGATGTCGCTATCGCTGAAGCCCCAGAAATGAGCAAAGTCGTTCATCAAGCCATTCGGTATCACGCCCAATGCCACTTGGTCACGTTCCTCTTGGTTTATCTGCATCAAGCAGTTGACGGCATCGTTGAGCGCAGAGTCTCCGCCCACGATGACTATCGTCTTATAGCCATTGTTGACAAACATCTTAACCAGTCGCTCCACGCTTTTCTGGTTCTCGCTCTGCACGAAGTCGTAGTCTATCCGCTGTTGCTTTAAGACCTTCTCGATCTTTTCCCAGCGCTTGTTGCTACGCCAACCTCCACGAGGACAATAAAGAAGTCCCCACTTGTTCTCATTCACCATTCCGTTCAATATTTTTTAAATCATCATTCCATTTGTATCTCATTCACATCAAAAAGATGTGCAAGTCACTGTCACAGGTCACACTTGCTTCATCAAGTCCAACACCTGCCCCACTTTCTGCTCCATCGGCTGCAAGGCATCTATCCAATGAATGGTAAAGCCTCGTCGCTCCATGCCTCGGAACCAAGTCATCTGTCGCTTGGCAAACTGATGGATGGCTATCTCCAAGCCTCGGAACATCTCATCGTAGGTGGTCTTGCCTATCACATATTCGGTGATAAACTTATATTCCAACCCATAATAGGTGAGGTTTTCTGCAGGTATCCCCCTATCAAGCAAGCCCTTGATTTCATCAACCATCCCCTCCTTGAGACGTTGCTTCAATCTGTGCGTAATCTTCTCTCGGCGAGCATCTCGGTCGATACTCACACCGATGATAAGCGAATCGACTGCAGGAAGTTCTCGTTCGGGCATCGGATGTTCGAGGTTATAAGTCTCTATCTCGATAGCACGGATGGCTCGCTGTGCCGTATCCACATCTGTGCGATTGTGCATATTGGAGCCTGTCTTTGCCTTCAAGTCCTTGAGCATCTCGGTGAGTTCATCCAATGTTTTATCGGCAAGTCGGTCTCTAAGTTCCTGGTTCTGAGGAACAGGGGAAAGATGATAGCCCTTGAGCACCGACTCAATGTACAATCCCGTTCCCCCACTGAGGATAGGCAGCATACCCCTCTTCTGGATGTCGAGGTAAACATCGTAAAAGTCTTGCTGGTATTCAAAGAGATTATACTTCGTGCCTGGCTCGCAGATGTCTATCAAGTGATAAGGTATCAGTTTGCCATCCACCGTATAGTCTTCGAGGTCCTTGCCCGTACCAATGTCCATGCCACGATAAACCTGGCGACTATCAGCACTGATAATCTCCGCACCCTTCGTGGTTCCACCCCACGCCGAAGCCTCCATGCCGTCAATCTTGGCAGCAAGGGCAGCGGCAAGGCTTGTTTTTCCACTCGCCGTAGGACCTAATATGGTTATCATCGAATGTTTCATAGCGCAAAGGTAAGAGAAATACTTGAAATTACAAAATGTTTTACTAAGTTTTTCTCACTTTTAAGCACAATGAGCATAAAATGTGACTTTTATAAACGAAAAAAGCCGTCCAGCACGAATGCTGGACGGCAATATCTTAATCGTTAAGAAACAACGAATTAACCGTTGTGCTTCTTCATGATCTTGATCAACTCAACAACCTTGTGAGAGTAACCAATCTCGTTGTCATACCAAGAAACAACCTTAACGAAGTTGTCTGTCAAGTAAACACCTGCATTAGCATCGAAGATAGATGTCAATGGGCAACCCAAGAAGTCAGAAGAAACAACTGCATCCTCTGTGTAACCGAGAACACCCTTCAACTCACCCTCAGAAGCCTTCTTCATAGCAGCGCAGATATCCTCCTTTGTAGCAGGCTTCTTCAAGTTAACTGTCAAGTCAACAACAGAAACATCCAAAGTAGGAACACGCATAGAGATACCTGTCAACTTACCGTTCAACTCAGGGATAACCTTACCTACAGCCTTAGCAGCACCTGTTGTAGAAGGGATGATGTTGCCAGCAGCAGCACGGCCACCGCGCCAATCCTTCATAGATGGACCGTCAACTGTCTTCTGTGTAGCAGTTGTAGAGTGAACTGTTGTCATCAAACCTGTCTCGATACCGAAGTTATCGTTCAATACCTTAGCGATAGGAGCCAAGCAGTTTGTTGTACAAGATGCGTTAGAAACGATCTGCTGACCAGCATACTTGTCAGTGTTAACACCGCAAACGAACATATCAGCCTGACGACCGTCCTCACCCTTCTTAGAAGGAGCAGAGAGAACAACGTACTTAGCACCAGCCTTCAAGTGCTTCTCAGCCTTCTCGTAAGCGAGGAAGAGACCTGTAGACTCAACTACGTACTCAGCACCAACCTCGTCCCACTTCAAGTTCTCTGGGTCACGCTCAGCAGTAACACGGATGTGGTTACCGTTAACGATCAACTCGCTCTTCTCAACGTCAGCCTCGATAGTACCGTCGAACTGACCGTGCATTGTATCATACTTCAACATGTAAGCCATGTAATCAACTGGGCACAAGTCATTGATAGCTACTACCTGTACTTCCTTTGCGTTCTCAGGTTCAACTGTAGAACGGAATACGAAACGACCGATACGGCCAAATCCGTTAATACCAATCTTAATCATTGTTCTTAATATTTAAATTAAAGTTTAAAATAATTACTATCGAAAGCCCTCAAGCGAATCCGAAGGAGCTGATAACACCTTTTTTCATCACTAGAAAGCATTTTTTCTTCTTTTCGAGCGCAAAGTTACTAAAAATTTTCTAACTTTGCAACCGATATGAGTATTAAATAAGTTAAAAAAGAATAGTTGATACATAATATTGCTACGCTTTTCACACTTATTATATCATAGTGCAAACTCCATATTGCAAAATTTGTTTCTTTCATAGAAATGAAATATCAGTTTGGCAGGGATGGACGGGAACAGAAATTCGCTTTTACACCTTATTATATATATAAGGAAGCGAATCTAAACATACAAAGGAACGAAGAAAAAAGATAGCTTCTAACGAAGATATAACACAAATATAAACTAAAATAAGAAAGATATAAACCATAAAATAAGAAAAGTATGAGTAAATTTTTGAATGAATTCAAGGAATTCGCCATGCGTGGCAATGTGCTCGACATGGCTGTCGGTGTCATCATCGGTGGTGCTTTCGGCAAGATTGTAAGTTCTATCGTCGATGATGTTATCATGCCTCCTATCGGATGGCTCATCGGAGGTGTCAACTTCTCCGACCTCAAGATTACACTCCCTACGGTCAATGTAGCGGGTGAGGAATTGAAGGCTGCCACCATCAACTACGGCAACTTCTTACAGACTTGCTTCGACTTCCTCATCGTAGCCTTCTGTATCTTCATGCTCATTAAGGTGGTCAATAAGTTTGCCAACAAGAAGAAAGCTGAGGAGGAAGCTCCAAAGCCTGCTCCAGAACCATCCAATGAAGAGAAACTCCTCATGGAGATTCGTGACTTGCTCAAGAACAAGCAAGCATAAAAAACTTGATACTCTAAATAAGCAAGCATCAACACACTCTTCAAAATCTTGCAGCGCCTTGCTCCTATTTGCTAGGAATACAGGGCGCTGCCTTCGTTTTTCCGTAGCAAATTCAGCTTTTACGAAAGTTTTCTGAAAATAAACTTGTTTTTATTTTGTAATTAATTCAAAATATCTTATCTTTGCAACCGTAAACAACTACAAGAAAATGAAACAAGGACTGCTATATAAGATATTCCATCTCTACTACGATGGATTTAGGACGATGACACTGGGCAAAACGCTTTGGACCATCATCCTCATCAAGCTTGCCATCATTTTTCTCGTGCTCAAGCTGTTTTTCTTTCCTAACTATATAGAAAGCAAAGACGCCAAAGGCGACAAGGCTGAGTTCGTTTCCAGCCAAATGCTCGACCGATAGAAATGCTGGATTGAATCGCAGCACATAAACGATAGTTTATACAAAAACATAATATAATAACCCTATAACCCCCTTATTAACATGACACATTTATTATTAGACATCACCTCCGCCACCATTGATTGGTCGAGAGCACAGTTTGCGCTCACCGCCATCTATCATTGGTTGTTCGTCCCTCTCACCCTGGGACTAGCCCTTATCATGGGCATTGCCGAGACCTGCTATTATCGCACCCAAAAATCCTTCTGGAAAGATGTGGCTCGTTTCTGGCAGAAACTATTCGGCATCAACTTTGCCATGGGTGTTGCCACAGGCATCATCCTGGAGTTTGAGTTTGGCACCAATTGGAGCAACTACTCTTGGTTTGTGGGCGACATCTTCGGAGCACCCCTCGCCATCGAGGGCATCCTTGCCTTCTTCATGGAGAGTACCTTTGTTGCCGTCATGTTCTTCGGTTGGAACAAAGTGAGCCGTGGATTCCATCTTGCCTCCACCTGGCTCACAGGATTGGGTGCTACCATCTCTGCCTGGTGGATACTGGTAGCCAATTCATGGATGCAGTATCCTGTGGGACAAGATTTCAACCCTGACACCATGCGCTTTGAAATGACTTCATTTCTTGATGTCGCTCTCTCCCCTTTCGCCATCGACAAGTTTTGCCACACTGTCACCTCCTCTTGGATAGTAGGTGCCGCCTTTGTCGTAGCCGTAAGTTGCTGGTATCTTCTCAAGAAGAGAGAGACCAAACTTGCCAAGGCTAGCATCAAGATAGGAGGTTGCGTAGGATTGGTAGCCGCACTCCTTGCCGCTATGACGGGTGATAACTCCGCCTATAAGGTTGCCCAAGTACAGCCGATGAAGTTGGCAGCCATGGAAGCCCTATACAATGGAGGCAACAACGAGAGTCTGACAGCCATCGCTGCGGTCAATCCTTTCTCACAGCCTGACTTTGAAAAAGAGAAAGAACCAGCCATGCGCATCGGCATTCCGAACATGCTCTCCCTTTTGGCTACTCGTACTGTCGATGGTTATGTGCCAGGTGTCAACGACATCCTCAAAGGATACCCGAAGCAAGATGGGACACAAGAACCATCTGCACAAGAAAAGATAGCAAGAGGCAAACAAGCCATCGTTGCCCTACAGAAATATCGCAAGGCAATACAAGGCAGAGCAATCCACGACAACGACATGCCAGCCGAGGCAAAGACTCAACTCCCAATATTGAAGGAGAATATGAAATACTTCGGCTATGGTTACATCAAGGATGCCAAGGATTTGGTACCTAGCATCCCTGTTTGTTTCTATGCATTCCGCATTATGGTGGGATTGGGTTGCCTTTTCATCCTCTTCTTCGCCATTAGTCTTTTCTTGGTTCACAAGAAGGAGATTGCCAACTACCGTTGGTTCTTGATGGTTGCCTTGGTGATGATACCATTGGCATATCTCGCCTCCGAGTCGGGATGGATTGTGGCAGAGTTGGGTCGTCAACCTTGGACAATACAAGACCTGTTGCCTGTCAGTGCTGCCGTTTCCGACATCGATCCAGCTAGCGTAGCCACCACCTTCTTCATCTTCCTGGCACTCTTCACCACGATGCTCGCCGTAGAAATCAACATCATGGTGAAACAAATCAAGAAAGGACCAGAATATGGAAAGGCTTAAAAGCCACTATTAAAAGAGAGGCTTAAAAGCTACTATCGAAAGAAAGGCTTAAAAGCTAAACATATCTTATGGCATTATCAATCTTTAAACATTCAATGACATGACATACGAATTTTTGCAATCATATTGGTGGTTCCTCGTTTCCTTGTTGGGAGCCATATTGGTATTTCTGCTTTTTGTGCAGGGAGCCAACACGACGATTTTCTGTTTAGGCAAGACGCCCGAAGAGCGCCGCCTCATCATCAACTCCACCGGTAGAAAGTGGGAGTTCACATTTACTACACTCGTCACCTTTGGCGGTGCTTTCTTCGCCTCGTTCCCATTATTCTATAGTACCAGCTTTGGTGGTGCCTATTGGTTATGGATGATTATCCTCTTCTCGTTCGTGGCTCAAGCTGTGAGCTATGAGTTTCAGAATAAGTTGGGCAATTTTCTTGGTGTCAAGACCTTCCAGGTTTGCTTGGTCATCAATGGCATACTGGGACCAGTCTTGCTCGGCGGAGCCGTAGCCACCTTCTTTAATGGAAGTAACTTTATGGTAGATAAAATCAACATCACGGATGGATTACAGCCTGTCATCAGCCATTGGGCGAATGCCAGTCATGGCCTAGATGCCTTGCTCGATCCATGGAATGTAATCCTAGGGCTTGCCGTATTCATGCTTGCCCGTATCCTGGGTATGCTTTACATCAAAAACAATATCGACCACCAGACTATCGTGGAAAGATGCACCAAGCAGTTGCCACTCAACGCCCTCTTATTTCTGGTGCTCTTCCTAGCTTTCCTCATCCACGTCTTGGTAAAGGATGGCTACGGATATGAAGCTACTACAGGTGTCATCACCATCGAAAGTATGAAGTATTTGCACAACTTGCTCGCCATGCCTATTTTGCTCGTTCTATTATTAATAGGTGTAGTAGGGGTATTGTGGG
>ERZ808286.266-NODE-266-length-37453-cov-5.491604_pt1 | contig 37453 bp, 8 predicted proteins | sample MGYA00521276_ERZ808286 | MGnify/ENA primary metagenome ERZ808286 (study PRJEB31516, sample SAMN03275607) | gut metagenome | biome: mammalia-associated habitat; material: feces | host: Papio cynocephalus | place: Kenya | collected 2012-08-01 ... | reverse complement strand
TGTCAAGCAAATTTGACCACTTTTTTCGTAAAATTTTAACTTTTTTTATAAAAAATAATCCCCCTTTTTGGGTGGCTTGGGGAGAAAATATTTGTAACCTATGCAATTTCACTTATTAAAATAGTCAAGTAATAAAACTGTTAAACTACCCTTCCTTCAACTTCGTTGCCACCTTCCCTTACGCGTCGAGCCGAGCCCTTAAACTCAGATTGCTCCCGCAATCATTTGACTATCGGGCTGACTCTCCTTTACCCCAAAAATTTCGTAAAGCATACGCTTTACTGCTATTTTCGGGGGCCCCACGAACCACACGCCCTACTCATAAGAAAAACCTACTCTATTATTTTTTCTGGCTCCCCATTATAAGTGGAAATAATTACATAGCCCGCTAAACCAATCAAATTATAAAAAAGAGTAACCCATTTAAGGTTACCCATTTTGTAAAATATTCAATTTACAACTCAATCACATGAAACCCTGCCGAGCGGATAAGGCGGTTATAGACGGCAAGTCCGACGCCCGTTTGTTTTGGACATCTTGCAAAGACCGTTTTTGCACCAAGTTCGTCAAATTCCCTTAATTTTGAAAAAAGGTTGTGCGCTTGCGCTTTATCGTCATCAGCCCCGCCGTAATACAAACTAGGCAAGTCCACCTTTTCGCCGTCAAAAAGTAGTGCATAAGTGCCGTCCGCCTTATTTTTTTCGACATATTCCTTAAATTTTTCAAAGTCACTTTTTATTATAATAACGGACGCGTTTGGCGCGTAGTGGCGGTATTTCATCCCTGGCGACAAAACTTTTTCGTCTTTCGCAACTTGTTCTAAAACACCTTTCGCGACATCAATTTTTTTGCCCAAAACGCTTTCAATTTGCTCTTTTGTGACGACCCCTGGCCTAAGTAAAACGGGCGTTTCTTGTAAAGCGCTTACAACCGTCGACTCAACACCCGCGTCGCATTCTCCGCCGTCAATAATTAGTGGGATTTTACCATTCATATCACAAAAAACATCTTTTGCGTTTGTTGGACTTGGCCTCCCCGAAAGGTTGGCGCTAGGCGCCGAAAAAGGAATACCTGCCCTTTCAATAATTTTTCGCGCGATTTCATTTGATGGCATTCTTATTCCGACCGAATCAAGCCCCGCTGTGCTTTCTAAACACACGCCGTCACCCCTTTTTACCACAATTGTCAAAGGTCCTGGCCAAAAGGTGCGTGCGAGTTTAATTGCGTCACTAGACAAATCTTTCGCGACTCTACCTAGCATTTCAAAATTTGAGATATGGCAAATAAGTGGATTGTCCATTGGACGCCCTTTTGCTAAAAAAATCTTTTTAATCGCTTCTGCATTTGAACTATCGCCCGCAAGCCCGTACACCGTTTCGGTTGGCACGCCGACGACTTCGCCCTTTTTTAAAAGGTCACTAGCAAGCGCAATCATTTCATCAGTAGGTTTAACTAATTTTGTTTCCATAATATTAAATTATATCACATTTTCCTTAAAAAAGCAAAAAACAAGTGTAATTTCCTTTTTTGACACTCTTTTTTTTGAAAAATTGCAAAAATTTAGTTGACGATTTATTTTTGTACCTATTTTATCGTTATTTTATAATAAATATTTCTTATATAAAATCTTTTAAACATAAAAAACTTTTCACAAGCACAAATTGTTCTTTTAAATAATAAAAAACACCTAATTAAGTTTTTAAAGAACTCTTTTAGGTGTTTTTTAGCCAATTTAAGACAATTTTTGAATGACGAAACTAACTTCGCTAAATGTTGTGTTTTCCGAGCCATTATTGATTAGATTTAAAGTCATTCCAACCGCGACATTGTTGTACATAAATGTCGCCGAAAGTGGTGCTAGCGCGTTTGCAACGACTGTTGCGCTTGATTCGCTTTGATTGATAACCGTTCCAGCAGCGTCAACCGCGAGTGAGACTTCGCCGTTAGTTGTTTGGGTCGCGTTAGCGCTGTAACTTATCAAATAATTTCCCGTCGTTGTAAGGACGACATCCGTTCCGCCCGCCACATGGGTAACATTGCCTTCAGTCAAGTTGGAAACATCAACAAGCGCTATGCCGTTATTTTCGCCAACTGTACTCGACGTGTTTGTAAAGCCTGCAATAAGTGGCGAACCCGTCGCTCCCGCTGGTCCCGTTGGACCTGTTGGACCAGTTGGCCCCGTCGCACCTGTTTCGCCAGTAGAACCAGTCGCACCCGTTGCTCCAGTTGGCCCTGTAGGGCCTGTAGGTCCTGTTGCACCAGTTGCGCCCGTTGAACCCGTGGCTCCAGTTGCACCCGTAGGACCTGTTGGACCAGTAGGTCCCGTCGCGCCTGTTGCCCCAGTTGCCCCCGTCGTACCAGTAGCCCCCGTTGCACCTATTGGTCCCGTTGGGCCCGTAGGGCCAGTTGCCCCCGTCGCCCCAGTTAAGCCGATAGGACCTTGAATTCCCGTAGCCCCAGTAAGTCCGATAGGCCCAGTAGGCCCCGTTGGACCTGTTGGTCCAGTTGGTCCTGTCGCACCCCCCGAAGGTCCAGTAGGTCCCGTTGGCCCAGTTGGGCCCACAAATTGTCTTGGTCTTGGACATATACAATTGCAACAATCCATAGTGATTATCTCCTTTTGTCCAATAAATTGTATGAAAAAGAAATAAAATTTGTTCTAAAAGTGTTTTTTCTTTTATTGCAAAAAAAAATAGCCACCATCTGCCTCTTTAAAAGTGTAGGGCTTCTTCAAACCTTTCACCAGAATTTTTAAAAATACTTAAACTTTTAGTAGGCATTTTTATAAAAAAGAATAATATTTTTCCTTACCACTTGGTTAATAGTTTCAAATTTGACTTTTTGCCCCAATGTTTGTATAATGAAAGCAAGGAGATAAAATGGACAAGCAAGAAAGAATGTTGGCACTAAAATTATGGTTTAATACCATACAAAATAGGGGTGCCGTTGATGCTCAATATTATTATGGCGAGTCTTACGATATTTACGCCGACGAAGATGTGCTTGAAGCGTTCAAAAATCTTAAAAATGATGTCGACAAGGTCGTTTTATCTCAATTTTGCAACAACTATGTCGCAGCAAAAAAGGCGATTAAAAATTTGCAACTAACCCCAAAACAAAAGGCAAAACTGCAAGTTTTGAAAAAATATAACGAAGAAATTTGCGACACCTTAAATTTTGAACTTTTAGACGACAAATATGATTTTTTAAAGGCAGAACTCCCCCTTATAACAATTGACAAATCATTACAATTGCAACTTGTAAGCTTAGACGACAATAGGCTTTCGTGGTTTAAAAATTTGTATGAAAAGGTGGTTGAAATTTCGAGTTATCCAGCGCCATATTTGTCACAAATAATAAATTGCCTTGGCTACAATCCTATGTTTAGCAACGAAAAAAGTGACCAAGCGATCCTTAAAAGATATGAAAAGAGTGCTCATTTGTGCAAAATAATTGATGATTACACGCACGAAGGCAAAGTTTTATCAAATGCCCAAATCGAAAGTTTGGTTTTTCTTCTTGGAACAAAAGCGGGCGTCAGTTTGTCAAAAAATGTCAAAAATGTGGATGATTTAAACGACCTTTTTGACGAAAACAACCCAATTCAAAAATACATTTCAAGCAAGGTCGACGAACAAAGGCGACTGCCTAACGATAAAAGAAACGCCGAAATTTTAAAAAAAGCAATTTTTTACAAGTTTTTTGGGTTAAAATACGGCGACGACGCCTTCTCAAGCGATGTTCCACTTGTTTTCCATAGATTTAATCTTGACGGGCTTAAAGAAACGCCAGATAATAAATATCTTTTCGAGACCTATTACGCCATAGCAAATGTCGTTGAAACAGATGAGCCTGAAAAACTTTTGTCCCTTTTTGACTATTTAACAAATAGTGGTTTTGAGCCTTCCTATTTTTCTATGATGACCTTTGAAAATCAAATGAGAAAAGAGTTCACAAAGCAAATAAATGACTCCCTATTTTCTCTTGAAGGTCGCACAAAAAGAAGAGTGGGCAACGCTATCGTTTATGACGCGGGAACAGATTTTAAAATGCTTATAACCGCCGTTGGTGCTTATCAAAATTTGGAAAAATCAGCAAACTATAAGGATCATTGGAACTCTTCCCTTTTGCGTTCGCACGGCAATTGCTGTTCTCTTATTTCGAACTCTTGTCTAGCGACAGCAAGGCAACCAAGCGTCGTTTTTGGTTTTCTAAATATGCCCGAAGAGTCACTACTTGCGGGTAGTCACACAGATATAAATAGCACACCAACCAATCGAAATTATGACATCAATTTTCACAATGTCGATCAACAATTTTTCTCGCCCGACGAACTTATAAATCGAACACGCGACTACTATAACGAACTCGATTTTGAAAGGATTGACATCTCAAAAAATGGAAAGTTTTTCAAGAAAAATCCCGATTATGTTGTTTTTTTTGAGGAATTTGAAGATTTCCAAAAGGAACTTAAAATACAAAGAAATCTTGAACCAATAAAAAAACTACTTATCGACCAACACGAAAAAGAAAAGCATAGGTGGGAAGAAAGTGTCAAAGCATCCGTGCAACTTGGCATTCCAATTGTTAAAATAAATAGAGAAACTTGCGCTAAATCAGAACGCGCAAAATTGGACGAAAATTTAAAGTTATTCAAAAAAACAAAAGACCCAGCACTCATTAAACCACTTATCACGCAATATTTAAACAACTACACTGGGCTTCGCGACGAAGAAAAATTGCATTGGGCAAACTTGCAAAAATATTTTCCTAAAAAAGATTTCAATGCTCTTCAAGATGAAATTGAAACGGTTATAAAAAACACAAAGAACAAAAATAAAAGACAAAAATTATTTGACGCATATAGCGATGTTTTGTTAGGCGATTCAAAATATTGCAACCGAATTGATGTAAATTACGCGACCGACCATGAAAATGAGGAATTTGAGCGTCTTTCATCCCTAGAAGACGAAATGAACAAATAATTTAATGATAAAAAAAATTTACCAGTTTTTTATATTTTCCCTAATTAAGTCATATTAACCATAGTTTAAACGCCAATAAAATCCGCATGTATGTTAAAGCAAACGCCTTTTAATCGCGACCATCTAAGCGCCAATAAGTCCCATATATATAGATACCCTTTTTTAATTTTAACTTAAATCAAAAAGCATCCAAAAAAATTTTTTATAAAAAACAATAAAAACCATTTAACAAAATTTTTTGTAAAAATATAATTATTTAAAGGAGAAAAAAAATGACGGAACAAGAACTAAAAGATAAAACAAAACTTGTTGAACTATCTTCTATTTTAGACGACTTTTTCAAAAAGAACCCTCCAAAGACCACTCTCCAAAAACCGCCAAAAAACAAAAAATAGTTATAAAAGGCTTTTCAATAAATATAAAGGTACTATCTATTTTGCTTTGATTTTCTTTTTAAATATGTATAATAAATATGTGACATAGTAAAACTACGAAAAGGGAGATTAAAATGAAAAAGAAAAATGGATTTTGGGCGACTCTTGTTGCCATTTGTTTGGTTATTCCCGCCATGTTTATTTTGACCGCTTGCGGACATAACCACACTTATTCCGAAAAATGGGAATATGACGAAAATTATCACTGGCATATTTGCACTGACGAAAACTGCAACGAAACAACCACCAAAGAAAATCACAAATATGACGACGACAACGACAAAACATGTGATTGCGGTTACGAAAGGGTTTCGCAAGTAAACACTTTTAGTAAAAATATTCAAAAAAGAGTTTACAACGGCGAATCTCAAGGACTTGTTCAAAATGCCGACTTTACTGTAACGCACGGCACAGCGTCCGTTTCGTACAAATCGCAAGGTTCAAGCGACGATTTTTCACCAGTTGCGCCAACAAAGGCGGGCAAATATGTTGCAAAAATTGTCGTTACTGGAAACGCACTTTATACGGGCATAATTAAAGACGACATCGAATTTGAAATTGAAAAATATGACTTAACAAATGTCGTAAAAGAAACACTTACTATTCCTTACGGCAAATCTTTGCCACACGACGAACGCCTTTTTGCTCCAAACGACAATCTTTATGGTGACAAAATTTTTGTACGCTACACTTTTGATAGCCAAGGCGTAGGAAGCGAATCTACAAAGGCTGAACTTATAACAACAAACACCGACGCGACAGTTTTAAACAACTACATTTTTGACGCGACAAAAACATCAGCAAAAATTGGTAAAAAGACAATCTATTTAGATTCAACAAAAGAGAACAAACTCAATATTTATAACACTATTGACGACAATTTTACTTTAATCGAACTTGACAGTAAAAACTTTGGTATTATAGGAAGCGAAAAAGTGTCTATTAAAGTTGCAGGAAAACCAAGCGACTTTGAAACGGGCGCGAAAATCAAACTCGTTACAAGCGCGGAAGACATCGAGGCAGGAAACCTTCTTGCAACGCTCGTCGGAGAAAACGCGGGCAACTACTATTTGTCAGGGACAGCAGACGCGACATACACAAAACGTCAATCAAAATTTGTTGGCGAAGTAACAAGTTATGGCTTTACTGACTATCGCTTTGGAGCCAGTTCGGACTCAATCGTCTATGGCGAAAACCACTTCGTTGTAAACAAAATTGGCAATAAAGACTGGTTTGAAATTCTCGTTCAATCAAACGACAAGGATAGCGAAAAAGACTATATCAACAAAGAAGTCGAAATTAGAATTTGGTGTGGTTCGACAATTATTGCAAAAATGTATCGTGTAGGCTCAAATTCCGCTGAAGAAATGAAATATGCTTACAACAACGGAACATTCGATAACGATAACGGAATCGCTGATTTTAAACTAACTCCAAACATCGACGGCTATACTGATAGCGAAGGACGTTGGATTTGCACAACGCCATCAGTCACCCTTACAATGGATTTTGTCTTTTCTAACATTAGAGAAATCACTCCAACCAAAACAAATCAAGCGTTTGGCGCTGGAAAACTTTTAACAGGCTGGACATATGTTTTTAAATTGAAAGTAGATGGTTCTAGTGACAGTTATTACTTCCTTTCTTGCTCAAACGGCGAAACCAATAACTTGGTCGCCGAGATTACAGGCGCTTATTATGCAGAAGATGTAACAAATGGAAAAGACGAGCACGGTAACGACCTTATTATGTACGCGGAAGGCAAAAGCGCGGGTGGAAACGCTATATTAACCACAGATGGTGAGAATTTCGACTACGATGTCTATATATCTATGTTAAAATTGTAAAAGGCACCGAATCTTCCACACTCTCAATAAAAGTTGGAAACGCATAATTTTTAAAAAACGTCATGTTATTTTGTGTTTACAAATCAATTCGTTAAGCGCAAATTTGCAACAAGTTGTGGCGTCGCTAGTTTGAGTAACTACTAGTTTTGCTTGCGGATAAACTCAACCCCCTTTTTGCTCAATAGCGTTGCCGGTTTGAGCATTTGCTAGTTTTGCTTGTGAGTAAACTTTCGTTAATTCAAATTATTATCAAAACACCCCCGCCTTAGGTTTGCCTATTCGGGGTGTTTTTTTTATCTAAAATATGCCAATAAAAATTGACTTAAATTGCAAAAAACAATAAAATTTTAATAATAGGTTATAAAACCAAAAAGGATAAAAATGCGGGTTGAATATATAGACATAGAAAATGTAAAATGTAAATTGTTTATTCCAAGTGGTGAAATTTCAGATATTTTAATTGCTCTTCACGGCTTTGCGGGCGATAAGGAAAGTTCGGTTATAAAAGCCGTCGCGGAGAGTTTAGGCGAAACGACGCTCGTTTTCGCCTTTGACCTCCCTTGCCACGGAAAAGATGAAGAGCAAGGTAAACTAAGGCTAGACAAATGCATAAAATATTTAGACATCATCCTAGATTATGTGAAAAAAAGTTACAAAAGCATCCCAATTTCATTTTTTGCAACAAGTTTTGGCGCGTTTGTTCTGCTAAATTATTTAAAAAATCACGACGAACAATTTAAACACATAATTCTTCGAGCACCCGCAATTTTTATGGACGAAGTTTTGACAAATAGCATTTTAAAAGACCACAAAATTTCACTTGATATATTTTTAAAACAAGGTGCAATTTTGGGCTTCGACAAAGAAATTTTAGTTAATAAAGATTTTTTACAAGATTTGCGAAAAAACAGTTTATCACAACATAAATTTTTAGAGCACATCGATATAATTCAAGGTGACAAAGACGATACCGTGGACATTAAAAAAAACGAAGTCTTTTTCAACTCTAAATTCCCTTCATTTTCGCTCCACTACATAAAAGATGCCGACCACCGCTTCAAAAACCCCACCGACCTAATTCAAATCATAACCATCATCAAAAACATTTTAGGATAAAACTTTGTATGCTTTAGTCTTTTTAAAAGAAGGTATAAATGAAGTGTACCCCGTATGGGTCACTCAAAAACACCTTCTTTTTTTAGCGTTATAGTGTAGCGTATAACGAAAAGTGCCATTTCATATTGTCATAATAATTTTTCGTTTTTATAAAAGAAGTGAACCCAACTTAGGGTTCACTTCATAAATCGTTTTGATTTTTTGACCAAAATGTGAAGAATATAGGTTTACAAAAAAGTTATTATCTATTTCTTCTTTTTATTTTTTGGGTTGTTTTTACCTTGGTCGCCATTATAATTTGGGTCATAATAGCCATTTTGGTTATTATAGGCGTTGCCTTGTGCGTTTACATCATAATATCCATTTGGGTCATAACCTTGCGCGTTTGGGTCGTAATAATTTGGGTCGTAATAACCTTGAGCATTTGGGTCATAATAGCCATTTGTGTCATAATTATTATTATAATTTTGCCCGCTGTTTTGGTCGTAATATTGCCCATTATTATAATTTTGGTCGTAATATTGCCCGTTTTGGTCATAATTTTGGTTGTTTGCATTTTGTCCAGCCACATCTTTCAAATTGTCATCTTTTTTAAGTGACTTTTTGATTTTTTCAAATTGTTGTTTTTGGACATTTTTTCTGTATCTTCTTCTACTCGACCTTATAGACAAAACGATTATAAGAGTCAAGATTGTAATTCCGCCTATTGTAGAAAGAAGAATGATAAGGCTCAAATAACTTTGTGGCTCATAGACTTCAAATTGTCTAACCATATCACATCTATAATTGCCATTTTTGAAAACGATACGCACATAGTATGTTCCGCTTGTGATAACGCTTCCGACTTCCTTGCCGTCCTTTTCATACCTAATTTCGTATTCTGGAACAACGCCGTCGACAAAGAATTCACTATCAAATTCGACTGAGATTCTGTCATTTAAAATTGTGCCATTTTCTCTTAAAACGCCGTCCGTTGAAAGAACAAAATCAGGAATTGCCTTTTGCTCAATCGTGTAAGTTGCGCTTGCTGGCGTCAATATGTCGTAATTTTTGCTAAGCGAATTGTTTTCGTCAACCAAAATCACGCGCATTGTGTAAACACCAACAGGAGAATTGTAGCCAAGTTTGACAACATTTCTTTCAGCATCGTAAACATTAAAGACATAATCTTTTCCGCTTACCAAATCTTTTAGCCCCGTAACGCCGACTTTATCCATATCACTTGAAATGGTCAAATCGCCGTAAGTTCTTGTAACACTTGGAATATTTACAGACAATGTCGCCTTGCTCATATACAAGTAGAAGAAAGGTTTATAGTCGCCAAAGTTGTAGTAAACGCATCCGCCACGAGTGAAGTTTGCGTAAATGATGTAAACCGAACGATAGTCGCCCTTGTCGTTACCTTGCGCGGACAAGATGTCAAGACTACTTAGTTCATATTCGGTCGCTTTCTCAATAGCACTTTCGGTCAATTGTCCGTTTTGGTTAAGCATAACAAGTTTATACGAATAGTAGATGTCGTCAAAATCAGTAAATCTCTTAGTCAAATTATTCGAATTTTCGTCCGCAACGCAAGTTATTCTATTGATTCTAGCCAAAGTTGGATAAGTCGAATAGACAAGTTCTTGCGAATCGCTTTCGAATTTCAGATTATTCCTAATATTGTCAAGGTCGCCGATGTTTACTTGCGAAATGACAACTTCAACATCAAAGGTTATGGAAGATTTGCCTGAAATGAAGTTTTTGTCAACTGGTGTAAACACAACTTGGCGAGTAATGACGCCGACAGAAACGAGTCTTTCAGAGCCGTCTTGCCAATTTGCAGTACCCGCGACTTCTTCCCACGCACCCGTTGTTTCGTTATAGTAAGTCACAACAAATGGAACATTTGAAGAACTTGCGCTCAAAGTGTTGCCGTACTCTCTTGAAATTGCAAGCCCGCCAGCCGAAGTTGAGACGACACTTTCGTTTTCCTTGTCAAGCACGCCGACAAGTTGTGGCGATGTGACAAGTACTTTGACTGAAACGCTTTCGCTAACAATTTCACCATATGGTTCGTAGTTGTTATCAAAACTTGTTCCTTCAATATGCCTATTGTAAACAACATAAACATTATTTTCGCCATACGAGAGTGCTTGGCTTTCATCTTTAATCGTAAATCCTTTTGGAAGGTCAAGCCCCAAATCGCCCGCTGTAAGTCCCAACCTATAAACAATGGTTGGAACAACATATTCGGCAAGCGCTGAGTAGACGCGATTTTGAGTGTAAGTTGCGCGAGTGACATAAACTCTTGCGTCAACGGTCATCTTCTTGTAGTTAAGTTTATTGCCATAGACGCTTGCTGGGAATCCGCCATTAACAGGAACGCCACTATTGTTTGTTTCTGCTGGGTCGTAAATCATTTGGAATGTGTATGGACTATCCTTAACTTGAAGAACCGTCCTAAACATTGGTTGATTTTCATCCCATTCCCAAGGCCACTTTTGTGCCAAAGAAGAAACTGGAAGAGTGATTGACGACGCTGTGAGTGTTGGCGAATATGTCCTTGAAATGTCTCTATATCTAAATATGCTTGGGTCAAGGTCGCCCTTGTTTATTCTTATATTGACAACAATGTCTAGAACATCTTGATACAACGCTTCATTTGCGTTATATTTTGCCATAAACTTCGACCTAACATCAATGTAGTCACGCCCCGTCCCGATAATGTAATCGTCGGTGTCAAGGCTTGTTACTGGTTCATAATATGTTACGCCTGGGTCGAGTGTTTCGCCTGCATATTTTACAAATGCAGTATAACTGCCGTCCGAATTTCTCTTTGCGTAATACGTTCCGATAGTAATCTTACTGATGTCAGTGATTCTTTGATATTGCCACGAGAAACCGTCTGGAAGAATAATATCAGTAAGAGTCAAGCCCTTTCTATAACTAATGCTAAAGAAGTCGTCCTCCAATCCGTCATAAATGTTGATTTCTTCCTTGTAAACACCTTTTTCAACGGTGAAAGTGATGTAGAAAACGAGCGCGTCGTAATCCTCATCCTTTTTGTATCTAACTGGAACACGAAGTTCTCCGACAGTGTTTATCGCGAAATCTTCATTTTCAAACCAAACTTTACTTCCGTAATATTCGTCATTAAGCGAGTTTTTGATAATTGTGAGTTCTCTTAAAGTTGCATATTCGCCATAACGAATCTTTTGGTCGATAGTTGTTGCGTCTTTTGGAACAACCTTGAAGTTCTCTGCGTCAAAGTCCGCTTGAGTCGATTGACGACGCCTAATTTGGAATCTTCTTACGACCTCACCGTTAAAGTTGCCCGAGAACACAACTCTTACGCCCCCAAGTGTATTAGGGATAGCGTCCGCATTTTCCGCAAATTGGACAACTTCATAGTCGTAATGTTCAATAAAGAGTCCGTCTTCTAAACATTTTTCGCAAGTTGTAGGAGCATTTATTGCACTAATTGTATGGCCACAATTTACGCAACGATATATCTTTTCTTCGCCGTCGCCTTTCCTTGCAACAAGTTCCACGCCCTTATATGTTATTTTGTTTTCTTCAAAATCAATAACAATAGGTGCTCCAGATAGTTGCGAGCCAATCATAGGCACGACAAAGTCGTCCGCATTTGTCAAATATTCAACCTTTTCAATCCTATACTCGATAACGATTGTGCCCGAATAGTTACCAGTTAATGTGACAGTCACTTTTGCAAGATATTCCGTACTTCCAATGATTTCGCTAGCAAAGATGTTGTTAAAGTAAACGCAATCTTTGTCGTAAATCTTGATTGTTTCAATTCCGCCAATGACGAGTTCGAAATAACTTCCGCCCGCGTCTTTTTGGTCGCCAAGAGTTACTGGTGACCCCGTGTATGTGTATACCCTATTATTTGCCAAAACAAAATTGTCAGTAACTTCACGCCTTACAATATCAAATGATTTTGTTAGGTAACCCGAGTAGTTTCCGATACCTTGGATAGTAACTTTTGCCTTGTTTGTTGATGTAGAAATGTTAATGTTGTTTGAATAACTATCAATTCTATAATCTACACCTTCTGTCAAAACAATTGTATCCGCCACCTTGGTATTTAAAACTTCGAGTTTTCCGCTAAGCAAAACTTCAAGTCCGTAATTGTACTCTTGATTATCAATGTCAGAAATAATTGTGTTTGTAACAGAAAGTTCATAAGGAACAATCCTAAATTGAATTGTGGTTGTGCCAGTCAAGTTGTTGACGCCCATAAGAGTGATTGTTGCGTATCCGACATTTATGTTATTTGTGTATGCTGAAACGCCGTCTCCGCCAAGCGTGTAATCAGCGCTATTTATTGCAACACCGTTAATTGTCAACGAATTTTCGCCGAACACTTTTGTAATTGCCATTCCCGTGTACACTTCGTCACTAGTCAAATTGGTTGCAAAAATAATTTGCTTACTTGAAATGTGAAGTGACGCAATGTCAAATCTCAAAATGACGCTTCCGCTATAAACATTGTTTACGCCACCAAATGTCACCTTAAATGCACCTTTTGTCGTACTGTCCGACACATTGATATTGTCGACAATTATTCCGTCGTCCGTCGCGTCAACAGGTTCAATTGAAGTAATGTCGTCACGAGAAACAACAGTTGTTGAGACCGTTCCGTCGCTTTCGTCGCTCTTAATCTTAATACTTATTTGTTCGTAACTAGGAACAACCGTAATGCCTTGATAATAAACCGCCGTTCCGACTTGGCTATACTCGATGTCGTCAAGAGTCAACACATTTGTTTTAATAACAAAGTTCTTTGTCACGACGCCGACATAGTTGCCAGTAAATACAAGTCTAATATATGCCGATGAGCCGACCGCGATGTTATAATAGTATTCAATCGTGTAACTATCTTTTCCGACTTCGTTGCCGTAGTTGTCAATGACTTTTATTGGCTCTGGGCGAATTTCTTTGCCCGTGTATCTATAACTTGGTTTAAGTTCGATTGAGCCTTTCTCAATGTCAAATTTTTGTCTTGCGATTTCAAAAGTAAACTCTGCCGTGCCAGTAAAGTTGCCTTTCAAGCCGTCACCACCGTTTCCGATGATTTGGACAGTTGCCGTGCCCGCGTTTACGTTGTTTCTATATTCGCCAAAAGTATAATCTTTATCAGTGCCATAAAGCAATGTGTAAGACTTATACTTCAAACTAAACACATAACTACTGCTTGATGTCAAAATAATATCTGACGCCTTGTAAATTGCATTTTCCACTTCAAAAGTGAATTGGTCCATATGATTTAAAATATTTCTCGCCTTGATTTGGAAGAATGAATTTATTGTGTTTGTGTAGTTTCCAATACCAACGATTTGGAACGCTGGGTTGCCCACATTGGCTCTATCTGTTGCGTCACTATAAACAACTTCGTAGTCCGTGTTTAGAAGCAACTTATATCCGCCGTCGTAAACTTCAACAAGGTTCTTAATATCAAGCACTTGTCCGCTATATTCTTGTGGCTCAATTGAGTTGTAAGAAATGGATGTGTCCGTCAAACTCTTTTCCACAATGCGGAAAGTAAAGATATATGAGCCTGTGTAATTTCCGACGCCTTCAATCTTCGTCCTATTCAATTTGTCGCTCACATCAACATTGTTGCCGTAAAGTCCCGACAAATCATAATATGCTGACAAGACATAGTCAAACGAACTTTCGCTTCCAGTCTTTGGTCTAAGAATAATATTCCCATATTCGACTCTTGGACTTGGAACGATAACTTGCCTACTAAATTGTTGGTCGCTTATTTGAATTGGGTCGTTATTTAGTTGAGTTTTATTTTCAATTGTCGCAAGACCCTTTGAAATAAGTTCGCCAATATCAAGTGGGTTTATTTTGAAATTCGTCCTAATTATGCTTCCGTCTCCGCCGTAATTATTTAATCCTGTAATTGAAACTGTCGCATATCCTACATTTCTGTTGTTTGAAAGAGCATATTCGTAGTCTGGAAGTGCCGATGTCTCGCTCGCTGTTTTAAGTCTCAAATATGTTCCGTCGTCTAAAAGTGCGTAAACATAAATTGTTTTAACAATGTCAGCACCAGTGTATGTTTCTTCAAGAATTCCACTTTCAACACTGTTTGCCCTTTCGCCTTGGTCTTTATCTGTCACAATAAATCCGCTATTCCTAAACGAAAGTGGTCTAATTTCAAAGACTTTGCTGAGTGTTCCCGAGAAGTCGCCCGCCATATTTCCAAATTCAATATAGACCATTGGCGCGGTCTTGCTCGCGTTGATATTTTCGTCTCCGTAGTAAATTCTAGTGTAGTCGGTGCCTTCCATAAGTTTAACATTGTTGAAGAACACTCCCGTTACAACTGGCTCAATTGACGAACCCGTGTAATAGTAAACATCTTCTTCAAATTCGACCTTAAACTTGCTTGCGTTGTCTCCACTTTCAATAAACAATTTGTTAATGATAAATGAAAGTAGCGCTTGACCAGTGTAGTTGCCCTTTCCTTGAATTCTAACTCGCCCCGTACCCGCATGGATATTTTCTTCGTCAAGACCTTTTATAATGTCAAAATCGACGCCTTGGACAAGTCTATTGTCAAGGTAGGAAACATTGGTCAATGAGTCAATATCAATAATATTTCCTGTGTAGTCGTAGGAAGGAATATTTCCAACAAGTTCAGTCGAAGAAAGCAAACTCAAATCTCTTCTCTCGATGTCAAATTGCTTATTCTTCGTGCCAGTAAAGTTGCTGTTTTCCTTGCCCGAAATTGTGACAAGCCCGTTATTTATTCCAGCACTGCTATGTCCTTCTGTGATAAGAACACGTGTGTAATGGGTGTCAAGGGTAAGTTCTGTTTGTCTGTAATTGCCCGTAAATGTGACATTGCCGTAATTAGCGTCTGCCGTGTCAGTCACAATCGTCACAATAGGTTCTTTCCAATAAACCCTAATATCTGGGTTAAGAGACTTGCCCGTAAATTGTTGGACTGGGTTTATAAGTTCTATTGTAATGTCTGTCGAATCCATATCGAGTGCAACGACGCGATATTCAAGGTACAACGACCCTTCGAAGTTTCTATATAAAGCACCTCTTTGTCCAGTAACCGCACCGATTTCAAGATAATATGTTCCGATGTTTATTGTGTCTTTTTGAGTAAGTTCCTTAAACGAACCACCTTCCATTTTGCCCCAACGAAGTTGTGTCGCGTCATAAGCAAGTGACACTTCGCTTTCAATATTTGGATTTACAGATGTGTCAACAAATTTGTAAATGATTGTGTCCGCCGTTGGAGTGTTATTTAGACCGCTAAACACGATTTCGTGGTTTGCATTGCCTTTATTTAATGTGTAACTTGTAATTTCTCCGCCCGTCACATTTTTCTTCAAAATTGTGAAGTGAAGTTCTTTCTTGCCCGTCGCATTGCCCGCTTTTCCTTCAATTGTAATGGTTGCCGTTCCCGCGTTGATGTTTGAAGAATAGGAAATCGTGTAGTCCGTTCCTTCAACAAGTTCATAAACTTGCGCACCGCCGTTGAAGAATGCAATGGCTGGGTTTGAATTGTTCTTAGAGAAATTCTTTGTTATTGCAGAGCCTCTATAAGTCTCGTTTGTCGTCAAGTCATTTCTATATCTTATCTCATAACCCGTTGGAAGTTGAGTGTCCGCCGAGAAATCAAATTTTTGGATTGTGAAATGTCTTGTAATTGTGCCCTTATAGTCGCCTTTAAAGACAATTGTGACATAGCCGTTATTTTCGCCCGCGTTAATGTTAAATCCGTCCGCGCCCGATGGATAACTGACTTCGTAGTCGTTGTTAAGTGACAAATTGCCCACTTGTCCCTTAATTTTGACCGTAACGGAAGGCCTCAAAAGCACGCCAATGTAGCGCAAATTGATTTCGTCCGTAATTGTAATTGTCACATCATCTTCGGTGAGTTCAAGCCCCGTCACGAAGAGTCCGCCGTAACCATTTTCGCCGTTTACGACCAAAATGTAGTATTCGTTTCCGTCAAGCGACTCCAATGTGACCGCGTTTTCGTAATATCCGGCGCCTGTAATCGTTTTGCCGTCTCTAAGCCTTGGGCGGATAAATTCTTGAAGCATTGTTCTATCCGCGTCGCCAGCGACAAGGTCAGCTGAATTTACAAACAAGGAATATTCCGCTAGATAAACATAATTGTCACCGCTTGCGTCTTTGTAAGGTCTACCGTCGGAGTTTAGCGCATAGCGCTTCAAAATGCCGTTGTTATCGGTTACGAATTCGATTGAATCGTCCACCTTAAACATTTGTTTTGCGTCTGGAAGGTTGACTGAAATTGTTTTCTTTGAAATTTCAAATCTTCCCGCCGATGTCGTCTTTGTCGCGTAGTTGCTTTCCGTCACACCGCCGACCTTTTTGTCACCACCGTCTTTGTAGGCACTGATTGAAAGTCCCTTTCCAGCAACTGTTGGCTTTTTAAATGTGACTACAACTCTTACGACATTACTTGAAATACCCGCAAGTTTTTCTTCTTCCGAGAAACTTGGAACAAAGCCGTCGGACTCAACTGAATAAGCAACTGTTGCAATGACTTCGCCGTTTTGTACGACATCGCCACTGCTTAAAATTTCTTCGTTGCCGATTTTAAGTCTAAATCCATAAAGTGAGTCGTCTGTCGTGATGTCCGCGCCACCCGTGATGTAGAAGTTAAGGCTTCCGCCATATACAAGCGCTCTCTCAAGATTTGAAGTAAGACCCGTTGAAGATGTAACTTCAATAAAGGCGCCGTCCGAACTCCTATAGAACAACTTGACACTTGGTTGCTCTTGTCCGCTTGGAACAAAGCCCGTGCTACTTGTTACTCTCATATTGTCGGTGTAGTTGCTTGTCTCTGAATACCCTTCGTTGTCGTCCGCAAGTGTTACAAGGACTTGTGGAAGATATTTTGAAAGATTTTTTTCAACATAACCAAAGTATGCGTATGAGAAACTCAAATTTTGTTGTTCAAGTCCTTGGAAAATAAGTTTGACTGCGTCTGGGAAAGACGAATAGTCATTTGGTTGTTCAAGAAGTGAAGTCGAGATAACTGCACTGCTATCGTGTCCGCTAAATTGGATACTTCCCCTTGGAATATTCCCCGCGACACCCGATACAACAACTAGTGCGCTTGTTTGTTTTTCGCTATCGTCGTCACTTGACGAGTTGCCCATTTTGATAGGAGAAATTGTGATACCTGGGTTAATTCTTTCAATCGTGAAATATCTTGTCTTTTCCGCTTCTTCCATTGAAGAATCCCAAGTGTAATTTCTAGAACTTGCAACGACCAAACTTGCCGTCACCTTGTAACTTCCAGCGTGGGCTGGTTGAATGCCCGTCTTGCTGTATGCTGTGTCTGACGAGTTTATTTTTGCACTGTACGAATATTCAACTGGAATTTCGCCTTCAATGCCATTGACAATTGTAGCCGTTGGGTAGTGAACATTGCCGTCAAATGCGTATTTATATTCGCCGTCATTGTTCCAAATAATTGAAATTCCGCGTTTTGCGATGTTAAATTTCACGGTCTTATGGTCGTCCGCCATTTTGTAGTTGTGCGCCTTGTCTCCCGACAACTCAATTGTAACTGTGTATGTTCCCGCATTTTTAAGGAGACATTCAAGAGCGTTCGAAATTGTTTCCGTCGTTCCGTCGTCACGGATGTTTTCATAGGTGTACGAAATGCCTACAAAAATTTTATCGTCTGGAATAAGGTCGTTTTCGTTAATTGTAACGCTAAACGCTTGATTTGCACCATTATATACATAGGTCTTTTCGGACAAATCGCAAGTAAGGTCTTTTTGCGTTATTGTCCAACTATTTCTCTTTGACGCAGTCTCCAAATGACGCATATCGTAGTTGCCTGCTGACGCGCCCGCAAAGCCTGTTACGGTGAGTTCATAGTATCCACTATCTTTGCAAGCGTTCAAATTTGGAACGTCGATAAAACTATCCGAGCCAAGTGGTCGTCTCCTAATTGTATAGGTAAACGACACTTCGTCATTTTCAATCATATCGCCGTTAATAAACACTGGATAATAGTATGTTGCTTCTCCGCTATAAACTGCTGATTTGCTGTCGTCAAACGAACCGACCGACTCCCAATTGAAGCCTGAAATCTTCTTCGCAACAATTTTCCACGAACGTTGATAATATGAACGGTTATCAAGAGTGCTAAATGTGTAGTTATTACTGCACGACCTGTCAAGTTTTGTAACTTGCGCAATCCAATTTGAGCCGTCACTTGCAACGCCAGATTTTACATTGTCGGAATATCCGTCGTCCGCGACTTTGACACCGTCAACTTGTTTTCCGTTAACTAGAACTGTTGCAACAAGTTTAATGTCTTTTCCGTTATACTCTGGTGCGAAGTTTACAAGGTCACCTTTTAAATTCTCGCTATTTTCAAACGACCAACTAAATGTGACTTCTTTTTGCAAAATCGACCATTCTTTTACATTGTCAGAACCAATTATATAGTTTCCGCCAGCGTCGGAAGGCAATTGATTGGATGTCAAAGATACTTCAAGTTTGTAAGTTCCAGCGTTGATACAGTTTTCACCACCCAAAAGGCTTTCTGAGACGGAACCGCCAACCGCGACATAAGTGTATGTCAAAACAAATTGAATAGTATCGCCCGCAAAAATGCCAGTAATTTTATCAGTATCAATGTCGTAATATTGTGGTGAGCCATTATAAATAATACTACTTGCGCTGGCATCCGAGTCCTCTAAAACTGCTTTAAAGTATGTCGCTCCAAGTCTTGCCCTTGCAATTCTAAATGTTGCTTCGGAAACACCAATTGTGTAGTTTTGCGCAACAGCGCCACCAATGCTTGCAACACGCACTGGATATTCGCCCGCATTTGTAGGTGCTTCGGAGACCCACGAACTGCCAACAAAATATTGCTTAGAAATTGTAATTTGTGACTTGTCTGTCGAACCACTTGGAATACCAGAATTGATAGAAACAGTTGGTTCTTGCGCCTTTGCGTTGTATGTAGGCGACAAATTATCCCACAAGAAACCTAGTGTTCTTTGTTTTATTCGCCATGTAAACGACGTATTATCTGACGCAAGTTGATAATATGTGCCTGTTTCATCAAATAGAATTTGAGCCTTGTAGTAGCCCACATTTATGATGTTGCCACCATTAAATGTAAAGTCGTTATCGTTGTTTAGTTCATATTCCGCATAATCTGAGTAGTTTGTGTTGTCTTTACTATATGTTATCTTAAGCGTGTACTTAATATTTGGTCTATCAAGAACATAAATCGCTTTTGTTAGTCTTGGATTGTAGTAAAGTGGTTTTGCTTCGTAAGGCACCCCAGGAATATTATTTGTTTCGTTTGGATCAATTGTGAAGTTCGAAGAATTTGGCTCCCAGTTAAATGCAAGTATCTTCTTCGTAATCTCCCATTGACACTCGCCGTTATTGCCTGTCAAAGAATAGTTGCTATTATTCAAATCTTTTATTCTTGCAGTGTACTTGCCGACATCGGTTGCTTTATTTGTATAAGCGCCTGAATTGTCATAAATATCATAGACAAATGTGTCGCCTTCTACTGCGTTTGAAACACCTGTTACCCAAGGGCCGTGCTCAGCGCCATCATATTCAAAACTTGTTCCTGCCCAAACAAGTTCAGCGAGTCTTGGTCTGATTTCCCAAGAGACCATTTGCGACCTTAAATTGGTCAAAGATTCGCTATAGAAAACATAGTTAGGGTCGATAAGTGCAATTTCCAGCCTATATGTCCCAGCATTACGCCCGACCTTTGTGTCAAGTCTTTCAAATTGACTAATGTCAAGGTTTTTACTCGTGTATCTATTTGCAATTGTAACGAAAATTTCTTGAGTTAATCCGTTATACACAAAAGGACTGTTGCTGTCTGGGTCGTCTGAATATTGCAAACTGATTGCGTTTTCAGCAAGCATAACTGGAGTTATTACATATGTCTTTTTGCTTTCTTCAAGGTTCAAAGAATAGTTGCCAGTTGTGCCTGACATTGCAAGGATTTCAATTGAATATGTTCCCGCATCGCAAGAGAATCCGTCAAGGAAACTTCTAAATTGTTCAAGAGACATCTTGTCCCCGCCAGACATTGCACCTTCTGCTTTTGATGGGACGACTACAAGTGTCCTTTCCCTATTTTCTCGTACGCCAGAATAAGTAACTTTTACGCTATATGCAATTTTTTCGTTATCTTTTAACTTTTCATTATCAGTCTTTGTTGGGTCAGTCTCAACAAAATAGAAGTATTGTGGACTTGCCTTGCCAGCGCTGTCTATTATTGCGCTTGTACTGTCACCCGCGAAGTTTGAACCGTCCGATTGCACCCAATTAAACTTAATTGACGCTCTTTGGATGCCAAATGTTGCCGTTGGTTTAACAATATTGTACGATTTTGCTAAGGCTTCTTCAAGCACGGCCGTCGCTTCATAATCACCAACTGCAATGATTTGGTCTGCCGTCAATGTTGCTCCGCTTGCATTTGACTTATAGACCACATTTGCATTGAAACTAAGTGGTGTTTCATTTACGTCGTACGCAAGGTATAGACTTGAACTTATAAGATAATTTGAAGTCCCAGTATAAGTAACTCTTGAGCCGTCAAAATTACTTGAAATTTTGTTGCCGTCTGAATCGAAAATGTCAACCATTTTATCCGCCCATTCCCAAACAACCACTACTGGTGCTTGAAGAATTTTCCAAGTGCAAGACGCACCTTGATTTACGTGGTAGTTTGGATTTTCAGATTCAGCGGTTGCCGTGTATGTGCCAACAGCGCTAAATTCGTTATTTGTAATTTTAAGCGTTACGCCGTCCCTATTTATCAAGTCTTCATCTTCGCCCATTACAATTGAAGCGCTAATTAACCTTAAACCACCCGCCGAATAGTAGACTTCATAATCGCCAAGGTCTGTTTCGTAAGGCATTTTGCCAAGATTCCACGTAACCGTAAGTGAACGCTTAGTTATAGACCACAAAGCAGTCGTTGTGCTATCTTTCAATCTATAATATCCCGCGTGGTCACCTTGTAAATTTTGGACTTCTCTTGTCCAGTTTCCTACATTCTTTTGTGACGCGCCACTGTAACTAATTGTTACGTCTTTATATCCTTCAATAAGGTCGTCAATGTAAGGGATAAGTTCATAATAATTTCCGTCGTAGACAAAGGAAAACTCAGTAACTCCAAGTTCTTCTTTTGAAGTTCCTTCCCCTTGTGATTTGTACGCTTTCCATTTAATGTCGACTTCTTTTTGCAAAATTCGCCATTCTTGAGAAAGAGCCAATTCACCAAATGTATAGTTATTGTTTATAAGTTCGCCATTTTCGTCCATAACTGGAACGATTGTGCAAGTGTATGTTCCAATATCTCTTCCAAAGTAACTTGCAAATGAATTTTCAAGCGTAGGTTCAAGAAGATTGTAAAGCGCTTGAATACTTGCTTCAGTTGGAAGCGCTGGGTCCTCAAATGGAAGTAAAACCCTTGGCTTGTAGTAAATGTCAGCGCCCGTAAAGTCAAATTGCGATGGTGAGTCCCATTCAATAATAAGTTGTGCTGGCAAAATTTCAAATGTGATTTCCGCATTGGACGCGATTTGATAATTCGCGTTATATTTGTCGCCCAGTCTTGCAATCACTACAAGGCTACCCGCCGACAATCTTGAAATGCTACTAAAATCACTTGAGAACGAGCCAGTTACGCTCTTTGTATACTCAAAATCTTCTGGCGCAATCTCTGGGCTACCGCCTTTAACTTTTGCGAATGGATAAATATCTTTTGCGCAATAAATTGTCGTAATTTTGTAGCCGTCGCTTGTTGAAATTTCGACTTCTTTTTCGTTGTTGCTGAAATCTCTTACGCCCCATTCAATGTCGAGTTTTGCTCTATCGACTGTGAAAACCGCCGAGTAAATGGACGATGGTGATTGCTCGTATGAAGGATTTTCCACAACCGAAACATCAAGCCTATATGTTCCCGCTTCTTCAAAGTAAACATATCTTTCAATATTTTCGTTGTCAAGTCCAACACTGAATGACCTTGTAGTCACATCGACACTCGCCCCGCTTGTCGTTGTGCCAGTTAGGTGCAAAATAAGGTTCATTCCGCTTGGAATTCTGTCGCCTGAACTGTTTTTCATTGAAACAGTAATGTATTGAAGAATGCCCGCGCCCAAATATTCGAAATTGTCAAGTACATAGCACCCGTCTGCTATTTTTCCTTCAATTTCAAGGTCAGTAGTGAGTTTTGATGATAGAGAAATACTCGAACCTACGCCACCTTTACTGAAAATGAATGCGTCAATGTACGCTTGCGCGCCCGTAATAAACCAAGTAAAGTCAATGTCACTTGGCAAAACATAGTTGCCAAATTGATTGTAGTAATCGTCAATTGTAACCGTAAATTCGCCAGGTGTGTTGTATGAAGGATTGACTTGAATGTTTGGAGTTGGATTTTTCAAATCGTCAATTCGCGTAAAACTGTTGGAGTTGCTAAAACTGAACATAAGTGACGTGTTTTGGTCGTCATTGTCTTTTACAAGCGTCGAAATCGCAAGGTTTACAATGTCGTTACCTTTTACATTATTAAAATGTGGAACAAGATAATGCACCGTTGTGCCTAAAACTTCGTACGCTTTTGTATATTCAGCAAGTTCGTTGTGAATATCAAGCCACTTATCAATTTCAAGAGTAAGTGGGGTAATTTCCCAAGTGAGTCTCATAGACGCAAGTTGATAATTAGGATTTGTAATAGAAAACTCCGCTTCATATGTGCCTACATTTCTAGCATATCCTAGTCTAACATCTTCCGACACATTGCTTGCAACAACTTCAAGTCCCAAAACTTCAATTTCTTGACCAAATTGCAAGCCACTATGGACATAAACAAACTCTTTATCTATGCTCAAATTTTCGCCATTAAATTCAAAACTGCTGTAACCGTCTTTAAGTGCAATTTCAACTACCGCTTGTTCGATAATTAGAGTCACAATGGAGTTTGTTTTTGTGTCTGTGTTATTTCTTTGCGCCCTAACTTGAATGTTAAATTCATAGTTCATTGCATCTTCAAAAACAAGTTCGTAATTGCCACTTTCTGTGTTTAATGTGAAAGCATTTGACACATTTGTGTTACTGGAATTTAGATAAGAAGAAATAACAACATATGTAAAGTCATTTACATTTTTATTTGTAATTTCAAGTTCGAGTTTAACTTTCTTTCCATATGTCGTGACATAATTTCCGTCCTCGTTTGGCAAAATTTCTTGCAAATCGCTTTGGTCGTCTTGGTTAAAAGTATAAAGTCTTGTCACATACTCTGGAGCTGATTGCACCCAGCGCGCGACCATATCAATTTTCGCGTAATTTTCCTTTCTGTAAGCGACTTGGGCTGAACTAGTCATTGCTTTTGGAGTTATTGTTGTCCCGACTGTCAAACGAACAACATATTGTTCAAAAGTCCAACCGACTCTATCTTCGCGGTCAGTCATATCAACATCAACAAGGGTCTCAACACCATTTGTCGTTTCTACAACGTTATGAAGCACTGCGCCGTCGAAATATGTTCCGTAGATTTCGCCATATTCAAGTTTAACAGTGTAACTTGTAGGCTCATTTACAACCCCTTGGAAAGGCGTAACTTCAACATTGAAACTTCCGCCAATTTGAAGTGTATTTGTAGCAAAGACTTGCCCATTAGAGCCTTCAATCTTGACATAATTTGCAAAATTTTGGTCGTCCGTATCAGAATAGAAGTTGCCCGCATTTGACGAACTATTATCACCCCTGTGAGTTGTAATGTTAACAAGCTTTCCGCCGTTATCTGATACAAGAGAATAGATATTTACATAATTTGTTGCAACATTTCCGCTCGAAGTTAAAGCAACCAAAATGTCACTAATTTCTTCCTTGTTTTCTATTCTATGAACTTTAACATCACTTGATTTTAAGGTTGAAGTTGCGTCATATATAAATGTATGCCCGCCAAGCGCAATCGTACCTGTAAAGATGTTGCCGTCTCTAAACTCAACAACTGGCACTTTAACTGGTGCTTCGTCGTCTTTGTAATCAGTATTGAAATAAATTGTTTCTTGACCGCTTATTCCCGTAATTGTAGAATTTTCAAGCGTAATTTTCGACCTTGGATTTGCACCGTTTAGGGTCGATAAAACATAAATTGTCCCACATTCGTCCGTAGTACAACCGCCAATCTCGCTATTTTTTAAAGTAATAAATTTTGCATTGTCAGAATATATAGCGCCACCATATTTGTAGGCTCTATTTGTGACAAATGTTGCATTTTCAATGCTCAATTCGACATCTTGTCCCGCGTAAATTACGCCACCAAGTCCGCCAACATTGCCTTCGACTTTGTATGTCGAGTTCTTTTCAAATGTAACTTCGTCTCTGCCACCTTTAATTGTTAGATGTGCGCCCGTTTCTACATATAAAGCGCCACCATTTCGTGCCAAGTTTTGATAAACTTTGACGCCGTTTTCCAGTCTAACTTCGCCACTTTTAGCGTAAATCGCGCCACCGCTACCCACTCTATTTTCGTTGTCTTGAAGAGACACTTTACCCGAAATAATAAGTCCGTTATAGGCACGGATAAGTGAACCTATTGCGTACAACCCCGCTTGATAATTTGAGTCGTCAAGGTTTACTTCGGTTGGGTTGCTTGTGACATATGACGCACCTTGCCTAAATTGCCATTTTGCGCCACCACTTAGAGTAAGTTCGCCAAAACCTATTGTTTCAATAGTAAGCATATTGTTTGCTATAATCAAGTCGCCCGAACCGTCTTTGTATCTTCTAATCGAAACCTTTTTAGAGATTTCCCATTTTTCTTCTTGTTGCAACGAATATGACCCAATGATATAGATTGTGCCGTTATCAATAAGAGCGTTAAACGCGTCAACCATTGTTGCGCTTGTGTCAATAACAGTTGAAGAGTTCTCCGTTTTTACAAACGCTACATCTTTTAAAGTCGCGTCAAGATAGAAACCTTTTTTGTCACCACTTCCAGTTGAGTCGTCGTTGTAGTAAACATTTCCCGCCATAACAATGACTTGAATTGAAACGGTCTTAATTGCATACGCCGTGTCGCCCTTTGGAATAAAGTCGACAAGAATACTCTTTTCACCGATAGAATTAAATCTAATCGAACTATCAGTGAGTTTAAATTCGCCCGAAATAGGTTTATTTGCGTTGTCGCTCGCAACGACTTCGAAATTAGAGAATGTCAAAACATTTTCGCTATAACCTTCTCTATAATAGGTTACGCCCGCAACAATTTGTTGGTCAACCGTTGGCTTAACAATAACATTAACCGTTTTTGCGCCGATTTTTATGACTCTGTAATCATAGTAATCGGATGTTATATTGTCGTCATCTTGATATTTGATAATAGAATTTGACGCGTCACGGAACCTAAATAAAATGTACGCCGTACCACTCGAAATTGCTGGGCTAACTGTCGTCCAAGGTGATGTTGCTTTATCTTCGTAAAGTTTTTTAAGGTAATCTTTTTCTTGAGCGCCGTAAGTGTTTTTGTAATTTTCGATTTCACCTTCGTTCACAACATAGTATTCAACAGTCAATGTGTCGTCGTCAACTTCAATAAAGATTGTGTGTTCTTCGCCGTCGAAATTGTTGATGTAGTCGCTTGCGTTGTATTTTACACTTGAAATAGTCTGTGGACCGACATAAAGTCCCGTTCCGATAAGTGCAAAGTATACTTTGTATCCGCCCGAATTTGTTACAAACGAGTCCATAATTTTACTGTTGCACGCGATAGGTTTAATCGTTGCAAAGAGAACTTTTCTTTTTGCCATATTTGACTCGGTCGAGAAGAAGCCGACTCTCGCTTTTCTTGAGAAGTTTGTATAAATCACAACCTTTACATCACGAGTCACGCCGTTTATTGGGTCAAGGTCGTTAAATAACACATCCGCGTTAATGAGTTCGGAGTCATTTGACTCATAGTAGTTGCTTAAAATGTAAGCATCTTCGCCAAGATACAAATTACCAGCGTTAACTACAACCGCGCTATAATTTGAACCTTTAAGTCCGTGGTTGTTTGAAATTTCGCCACTTCTTATAACCAAAACTGCATTTGCGTTGTTTAGATAAATAGCAGTTGCGGTCGTCGCCGTGCCTGCATTTTGAGCGGAGTTATTTTCTATTCTTCCGCCGTTTACAAGAAGGCTTCCATTTGTGTAAATAGCACCGCCATTTGACGCCATATTGTCTGCAATGTAGCCGTTAGTGTTAATCTCAATAAATGTGTTTTCAGTTGCGTAAATTGCACCACCCAAAATTGAGTTGTCTGCGCCCGTTGCGTCCGACTTAAACGCATACGCCCCGTTTCCGACAATTTGTCCGCCAGAAATGATAAGGTTTGCCACCTTGCCAGAACTTGCCGACAAGAAAATCGCGCCACCTTGATTTGCAGTGTTACCCGAAATTGTGCCACCTTTTACTATAAATCTCGACGATTTAAGAGTAGCCGTCGTTGCGGACTCTTCCGTTTCCGTAATAAACGAGAAGTCGTCTTTATTTTCTACACCTTGATAGAAAATAGCGCCACCAAAAGTTGTTTTTACATCAAAATATGTTGCGTTTGTACCAGAAACGGTTGGAGCGAGTTTGTTATTTTTAATCGTTCCGCCAGCAATCGCAAGCATACATCCAAGAGCGTATATTGCACCCCCAGCCTTAATAGCGGTGTTATTTGAAATTTCACCGCCGTTTATGTTAACAGTTGTATTTTGGTAAGCATAAATAGCACCGCCAACACCAAAGTCCATACTGTTAAACGCTTTATTCTCATATGTATCCACATACGCTTGCTTATCTTCGTAAATAACAATTGTCTTGTTATCCCTGATAATTGCACGAGAAGAAATGTCTAGTTGTGCCTTTGTATTTACACTTCCGACCGCGAAAACTGCGCCGTTTGTAGCAGTATTAGAGGAGAATGTTCCGCCAGTTATAGACGCCGTTCCGCGTTCAATATACGCAACACCGCCCATACTTGGAACATAGGTCGAAAGCTCTTCGCTGCTTGTAACTTTTGCTTTTTTAGCGATGTTGTTTATAAATACGCCGTTAGAAATTTTAAGTGTTCCAATGCTATAAATAACTGCACCAAAAACAGCGTTATTTTCTTCGAAAAGTCCGCCTTTAATTGTCAAAGTTGCTTTTTCACCCACATAGAAAACACCACCAAAGAGAACCGCCGACGACAACATATATTCTTCGTCAAAGTAACTATTTTTGATGAAACTTCCGCCGTTTACTATAACGTCTCCGCCCATTGCTCCAACAATTGCACCATTTTTTGCAAAGTTGTCTTGGAAAATACCATCGTTAATTGTGACTGTTCCCGTCGAAGAAATAAGTCCACCAGTTGCACTTCCACCAGCGAAAATTGATGTGAATTGTCCGCCATTTATGATAACAAATCCGCCGTTATTTTTAATGACACTGTTTGTCGTTTTGCTGTCGCTTGATGTCGATGTCCTAATGCCGTTAAGCGTTGTGCCATTTTCAATTTTTAATGTGCCCGCTCTTGCGATGTCAAAAAGCGTTCCGCGTTCCGCTGTCGTGCCATCCGCTTCATCAAAAACAATGTCTTTTAAGGTCAAAGTGCCGTTTTCAATGTTAAACTTATACTGCGTGCCGTTTTCCGCTGAGATAAATCTCTTTATGACCCTATCTCTTGCGCTCAAAGTCGTATCTGAAGTGACTCTAAAGTCTCCCACCATCATAATCGTTGCGCCGTTACGAGATAGAGAAATTGCTCTATCTAAACTCTTAACCGCAAGTGATTGCGAAGCGCCCGACCTGTCGTCGTTTCCGCTTGTTGGGTTCCAGTAAATCGTTTCAAGAAGACTTGCATTTTTGCTTCCCGCGACGATTCTAAAGTCTCCTAACTTATATAGAGTTTCTGACTCTTCTACTTTTGCAACAACGGTTGATTTTTTGACAAAAATGTTTGAATCATATGTCTTATATGAAACATTATTGTCAGAGTCGACGACTTTTGCTGAAAGGTCGAAAATCTTTTTAAGGTAACTTAGTTCGCCTAAAACATAGTTGTCATATCTACTCGATGGGATGTCGTAATTAGGATTTTCTTCCGTTCCGTAGTTTATGAGATAACTCGTTGTGAGAGACTCAGCGTAAGTTGGGTCAAATTGAGCAATCCAAGTAAATTGCGCACTTTCGTCGTCGCTGAAATTTGGCTCGCCGTTAACTCTTACTTTGACAACTGAGTTGTTGTCAATAGAGAGTGCGTAAAGGGTCGAAACAAGTGTAACATCTTCTCTTAAACTACTAATATTTTCAGGGAGTTCGGTTGGAATTTCAATCATCGAAGTGATGTTGAGTGCGCCCTTTAAAATGATAAGAGAAGTTGAAGAAAGCGTATTTAAACTATTTTGCCCCGCCGTGCTGTGAGCAAAACTTCCTATTCCTGGTTCATTTAAAACTGAGTGGCTCGTCGTGCCGTCAAGGACAAGAACGAGTTTTGGTTGTGGGTTGCCCGCGTTGTAGTCAGCAAGAAGCATAATTTGTCCAAATTTTGCAACTTGTCTTGACGAGTCGCCCGACAAATCAAAGAAGTTGTTTGAAACTTCCGAATTTTTCAAAATGAGTTGGTTGTTGTACCCGCCAGACACGCTTTCGGTCGAAGTGCTTGCCGTAATTGCCGAAACACCAACACCGCCCGCTACAACGAGTGGGTTGCTTGTTTTTACATAGTTATTTGTAATTGTGCTGTTTTCAATTGAATTCGACGCGTCGCTTGAATACATTTTGTTAAGATACAATCCAGCGCCTTGTAAAGCAACATAGTTGTCGTCAGTTGCATTGAAAATTAGCCCGTTTTGAGTGATTGTCGCGTTATCAAAACTTACTTCGTATGCGTAAACACCAGCACCGTAAAGTTCTTTTATCGTGTGGTCGTTAACAATAATCTTGTTGTCTCTGATTGTGCAATTCCTTAAACTCAAAACATTTGAATTGTCGCCGTTTGACGCACTTGCACCCGCGTAAATACCTGCGCCCATAAGGACATTTGTTCTAATGTCGCCACCGTTATAGGTTATAGTATTTGAAATGATGTTTGCAAAAGAAAGGTCAAGTCCAAATAGCGTATAAATTCCGCCACCAAGCGAAACGGATGAGTTGCCGATAACATCAATTGTGTTTTGGTCATTCAAACCGATTTCGACCGTATAATTGATGTCGTTTCCTTCAATATACATTCCGCCACCGTACATTTCAGCGTGGTTGTAAGAAATTTCGCCTTTATAAATCGACTCCTTGCTCGCAAGATACAATCCGCCACCGCTTCCGTTTGTGAAGTTGTTGCTAACGGTCATATTTTTTATGATAAGGTCAGACTTACAAAGAGACGCAAACGCTCCACCGCCTTTGACTGACGAGCAGTTCGTAATGGTCATATTTGTGATTGAGTTTGCATATGCGACTGTCGTCGTGTCGACATTAGATGACGAAATACAAATTGCTCCACCGTACGCTTCAGACGAACAGTTATCAATCTCAACACTTTCAATTACAAGTTGTGGAACATAAGTTCTTGAACTTGTACCTGGAATGCCGTTTCTTGTCGATATCGCGCCACCACCGAAGTAGTCAGCGACCAAATATCCGCTTGTTGGGTTTAAAACAGGTGCTTCAAATTGCGCGTCACTAAAAGTAATTCCTTCTTTTGTTTTGTAGTGGCAATTTGTAAATTTCAAGCCGTCAATTGTGACATCAATGTTGCCGACAAGCCCGACTGCAGGGCAACCAATACCCGTGAAATTGGTTATTTCAACGCCACTATAAAATTTGTACATATAGTCCGTTCTGACAGAACTATAAAGTCCCGCAAGTTCAATAAGTGGATGATAACTTGTCTTGCCGTTGCCGTCGATAATGATTTTACCAGTCATATTAGGGCTACCAAAAATCATTGGGCTGTTAGCTACATTTCTATTAACATAATAGAACATCGCTTGGCTAGACTCTGCGCTTGTGTCGTCCATAAACTTTTTAATGTAAATTGTTTTGTTGTCGACATACAAATTTAGATAAGCACTGACAGGCGTCAAAATATAAATAACACCGCCGTCCGCCATTTTGGTCATCATATTTGAAATAAAGGTACTGTCTTGGAACCCAGACTTTGCAAGAATGCTACTTGACCCACCGTTTTGCGCGTCGTCAAGCGTCTTATAGAACCTTTGCTGATTAGACGCTTCACTTCCTAGATACTTGTAGTAAAGTTCCGTGTATCCTACAACTTCGACAATAACAGTGAAAGTCAAAGTTGAATAATTAGTGTTCTTTGGTGTAAACACGATAGAAAATCTTGTAAGCCCAGTTTCAGTTGGCACAATAGCCTTTCCGCTCGCGTCGCGCGCCCAACTAAACGACCCCGCAATGACCGATTGCGCGTAGCCATATTGGACGACTTCACCGCCGATAATCAAACTATCGTCAAGTGGCGCACCCACTTGGATTGTCCCAAAGGTTGGAAGAATAGAAACATAAATTCCCGTCTTTCCTTCAAGGAAAACATAGCCAAATCCTTTTTCTTTGACCGTCTCGCCCACTCTAATTTCGTAGTAAATTGTTGTAAGCCCGTCGTTAAAAAGGTCAGGGTCGGTTATTGTTGAAATACTATCGCACTCGCCTTCTTTAAGTCCATAATAAACGACTGCGTTTTCGTATTTATAAAGGTCGACATTGACAGTCGCTTCGCCCTTGTCTCCCGTAAAGCCGTAGAAATCTCTTTCAACCAAAGAGTTATTTCCGCTTACCAAAACCGCTTCAATAACATTCTTTGTAAAGTCACTTGTATTTTTTATTTTAAAGGTCACTTGATAGCCGTTGTCGCACGCGTAGACTTTATTAAAATCGCTACTCTTTACGACATAACTGCCGTCACTTTCGATAACACTTCCCGCTTTTGTCGCAAAAATCGCTATGACGCTATCGTCAAGAAGAGTGCTGAAAAGTTTGACTGCAACGCTCGCCTTTAAACCTGCCGATGTGCCACTTGAAGGCAAAATAATACTTCTTCCAAGATAAACACTTCCCGACTCGACTTCAAGACCTATATTGATGTCTTCAGTTGTAAAAATATCTTCAATTTCAACTCTTCCGCCACCAACATAAATCCCGCTTTCGCCAGATGTGTTGTAAACTTTAAGGTTGTTCAAAATTGCCGTCGCGGCATTGTTTTTTCCGACCGCAATGGCCGTTCCGTGTCCCGAAGTCTCGCTTTCGCCATAGAACTCGCAATCGATTATATGCACCGCGTCAGGCATATTTGTACTAGCAAAATATATCGCCCCGCCGTAGTTTTCCGATTTGTTATCTCTAAAAATACAAGCCGATATGATAGCGTCGCCATACAAAATAGCCACACCGCCACCCATTGCGTCTGTTGTTGTCGACTCTTTTGTTACAACACAAGAGTCAATTTCGCTGTCATAAATTTCTACACGCATAGTCGAACTTACGCCATACACGCCTTGATAAACAAATCCGCCGATTTGCCCCTTATTTCCGCTCGCTTTTGCGTTATATATATATAGGTTGCCAAAGTTAGCAATTGCGCCACCAAGATTTCCCGCGACGCCGTTATTTAAAAACTCAGGAACATTTGTATTTGTTGTATTTCTTTCAAGGTTTAAAGTCGCTCCACTTCCAACATAGATAGCGCCACCGACCATAGCACCAGGAACACTGTTTCTTTCATAAAGGTTACCATAAGACATTGCAATTGTGCCATTAGATAGATACAAAGCACCGCCCGCTTGGTTGTCAACCGTGCCGTCGACGCTATTTGTTACAAAAGTTGACCTTCCGTCGTAACCTTTATCAATAATAAGCGACCCGTCCGCCGTCACGTAAATAGCACCACCACTAACGCCCGCAGTGTTAGAAATAAATTCACAACCATTTATTGTAAGAAGTTTTCCATAAATAGCCCCACCGCTTGTTGTTGCGCTGTTACTTACAAAAACGCAGTCCGTGAAAGAAACTTTTGCTTCATTATTTTTAAGCCCCGCATTAAACGCACCGTTAACCGACTCGTTATATGTAAACGAGCACCCATTAACATCAAGTAAAACATTTTTGTTCCTAACATAAACGGCACTTCCGTCTTTTCCTTTGTTCCCATTAAAGACACAGCCAGTGAGCGAATATGCAAAACTTACGTTATTATCAAAGAGAATACCCGCGCAGTTAATGTTTGCGTTTGCCGTATTATAATTAAACTCACATCCAGTTATAGATATTTTTTCGTTTATAACCTTTACAAGCCCCTTCTCATTTGTCCCCGCAAGGTTGTTATAGTTAAATTTAATCCCGTCAAGAAGAATGGAATATTTGAGGTCGCTTTGATCCATTCCGAAAGCATAAGAAGTAAAGGAATTTCCCGCAATTACAGTGTCCTTAAAAGTTACTTGATAGGAAAGATTTTCAGCATAATACATCATAGTTTGAACATTTTGTCCCGAAATGACACCATTTTTAAAAGAAAAGGATTTTAAAGGATTCCAACCCATTGCAAATAAACGTCCTAAAGTCGCATTTTGTAAATTGTTAGAAATTGTGCAATTTTCAAAACTTATATCCGCAATATAGTACATATAGAATAGATAATTAAAAGTAGCTCCATCGGTGTAACTTTGATTGTTAATAACCTTCAAGCCATCAAAGCGAAGGGACTCCATGTATTCAGTTTCCCCATTACCAGAAAACAAAAGCAAATCGCTTGTTTGTGTGCCAGAGTTACCCTGTGCGGAAATTTTATTATTTGATATCGTTAATCCGCCAATAATATCAACTGTTTTAAATTTTCCACTAACATTTAATAATCTTGCATCTGAATACTGCGTAGAAGTGCCATCATATTTAGGAAGAGTATTTCCGTCAATTAATCCACCATTTATTGTTACTATACTACCCGTTCCAGAACCGCTTCCGTAAACAACAATTCCCCCCGTTACATTGTTTATAATCTTAGGTGATAAAATATTAACATTTAAGCAATTGGAAATATTGAGCGCGGAATAACTATTTTCAAAAACCAAAAAATTGTTACTAATAACTAAATAATTTAAATTTAAGTTTGTAATACTTGAAGTAACAGCGCAGTAGTCCACTATATCGTTATTATCCGCTACGAAATTAGTAATATTTGCAGTAGTTACATTTGTAACGTAAAACGCTTTTCCACCATAAGCATACGACTCAATCCTTCTATTATTACTAAATTTGCAATCGATTAGGTTGAGTTTATTTACACCCGTTATACTAAAACCGTAGCTGAACGCATAATCATTATTATCAATTGTCACATTTTGTATATTCGCAACATCCGCACTATTAAGAAACATAAATGAATATCCAGCGGCACCAGCACCAGTCCTTGTTAGGGTGTTGTTTGAAATTTCTATATCTTGTACAGTCGAATTTATTGTTCTATCTGACGATCTGCCAAGGCTTAAAATATTACCATTCCTAACACTATTTCCACCAATTTTAATGTTGGACAATTTTTCTTCAAACTCTCTATTTCCAATGCTTCCACCTATATTAAACAAGTGACCATTCTCTGTATAATTTCCCCCGTTACCTATCCCAGCGTCAGCACTCATCGACCCTATGGTCAAATTGCTAATATCAACACTTTTACCGCCAATGACATTAAGGTTAATCGTTGAGCCACGCGACCAACAATTTGTCAGTGTCAATCCGTCTATTTTAATAGTCCCGTCCAAAGACTGGGTTAAACTGCCAGAATATCTTTTAAATCTCTGTGACCAAACATACATAGGATAAACTGCTCTTACATTGTCAATTGTGCAGTTATTTACAATAAAATCACCAATTGCACCATATATTACATAACTTACAAATTTTGAATCTTCATATTTTGTGTTAAAATTTGCAATATCACAATCGGTCATTTTTACACATTCAATGCGATAAAAATGAATCATCTGATGACTTAAAGTATTAACATCTCTCATCTTACAATTTGTCATTGAAATTTTTCCGCAGCATATAAAAGCAAAAGAAACGTTATAAACACTATCAGAACCAGCCGTATCATTAGGATAACCAATACAATCGCCCGCTTTATCATTATCGTGATAGTTAACATTAGTTAAATTAACATCATGAACAGAATCAGCATAAATCATTTGGTTGCCGTATGTAGCGCCGAACTTTGTTTCATCATCGGTTTTTCTTCCAAAAAATTCCACATCTTTAACATTTACTACATAATGGTTTGTAAGGGACTTGTTTACACCAGACACATAAATCCTGCCTGCGTTTTGGAAAACCGTCCTTTCAATAAGCGCGCCTGTTCCGCTTGATTGTGGAGCAGTTACGTCTCTAAACGAAAGTGAAATTGAACGCGAACGCGTGTTTTTGATAAGGTTAGTCTTATTAGCGCTACTTGTAGTTAAAATAAAGCCGTAGTTTTGGTCGTCAAGAGTTTTTCCAACACCGACATAACCCGAAAAAAAGTTATCACAATCAATTACAGTTATATCCTCAAAATAGTTTCTTTGTGCGCCACTTCTCACTGTATACGCACTATTGTCTTTTAGCCCCACAATATTTGAAAAACTTACATTTTTAAATTCAGCCGTCATATTTGGACCATACGCGTCCACACCATCGTTACAATAATAAATTAGTTCTGAGTTGACTTTTATGTTTTTAAACGAACTATCCGAAACGCTAAGATTTCCCGCGTTTGTAGAAACACACAAAGCGTAAGAATATTTAGAACTTGACATCACCCCGCTATTATCTACATTGTAATTAGTAACCACAGTGTTACTCGCACCTGAGCGGATAAGATTCATTGCATTGTTAGTTGCACTCACATTGGAAATTGTAAATGTAGTGTTGTTTTCATTGGCGGAAGAAGCAAGTCGAATAAAACTGGTAATATATTCTTGCGCACCCGCCTTTATGTCATTACCCGAAATCTCGACATTGTCTACCACAGCCTGTCTAACTTGTGTATGTTCCATGTGAACATACACCCCATTATTAAAAGCCGAAGAAGAGCCTTCATAAGTATTGTCTTTAAAAACAGACTTTTGCGTATCACTTCCCGTCAACTCGAAGTGCGAGACCCCACCGCTTTCTATTAAAAATCCCGATGCACTCACAGAACTATTATTCATGGCAATATTGCCCACAAACTTTGTACCTTTAACATAAACACCCGAGTTGCTTGTTGTTGAGCCTATATCCCAAACATCAATTAGCCCACGAGTCTCGACTTTATTATTTGTAAACTCGCAATCGGTGATATTAAGCCTATTTATTAAATAGCCATAAATAAGCATTCCTTGATTCCCTATAAAAGTACAATTTGTAAAGGTTTGTGTTTCAGTTCCGACACCTCCCGACGCGGCTGTGTTAAAAACAAAACCAATCCTTGTAGCGCCATCAGAATCAGCCCCAATATTTGTCACCTTATTGTTTTGCATAATGACGTTGTTGTATGTCCCTTTGACGTACAAATGCACAAGTCCGTAAACGTTAACCTTTTCGCCAACTCTATATGTATTTGTGAAGTTTTGGAAAGTTACATAGTCAAGAGAAATTGACATTCCCGCTCTATTTATAGTGCCAACACCACTATTGACACTTGTGTTGACATCTGCAATACAAATAGCACGCGCTTGACTTTCTTCCCTTTCATTTCCGTCAAGGTCGTTGCCGTCGAAAATAAACCTAGCGTTGTCCTTACCCTTAAACCCGAACTCGACACTCGCGCCACTAGTCATAGTATTTGCAAAGTTAATCATCGTCTCGTAGCCGTTTTGAGCATTTTCGTAAGTTGTATCTTTAAGGAGATAAATGTCCTTGCCCGAATTGTTTTCATACAACGCGTCATTGTCTTGCGTGATTTGTAGAGCAGTTTTAAGAACAATCTTAAAGCACGACACACTAGACTTGTCCGCATAGTTGTTACAAGCACTAACCGCGTCGTCAAGGCTGATAAAAGGTTTATCACTGCTACCATCACCGCCCGAAGTAGCGTTACGGCTCACATAGAAAACGACCGCATCCCCCGATTCCGCCACTGCGACATCTTGCGCGCTATTTTGTCCTGCCCATTGCGTGGCAAAAATGCCACCCATAATGGTTGCCAAGAACAAAAGAACGACGAACCCGAATCTACCTTTTCTCATAATTTTCTCCTTATTTTAGTCTTTGCTAATTTGTAAAAAAAATTACTCATAAAACAAAACTATTTTAGTATATTTATTTGCCTTGCGCGTTACACAAAATCTTTGCCACGCCCGCTTGATTTTTGTTAAGTCCGCTTACCACGCAACCCACTAAAATAAAAACAAGCAAAACAAAAGAAACGCACTGCAAAAAGTAGTTTTAAGTCGCTTTAAAAGCCCAACCAGAATACTACTGATATAATTATATAATATATCGCAAAAATCGACAAACAATTTACGACATTTTTTTGTAAAAAATTAAATATTTTTTGCTAATTTTTCTATTATTTTTTGTGGAATTTTTAAGTCTTTTTTCCCGCATTTTTTGTCCTATTTTTTTACTATTTTTCGCCCCGTTTTATCCACATTTTTATCCCAATTTGTGGATAACTTTTTATAAAAAAAGCAGCAACAATTTTGTTACTACTTCTTTATTTTTTGTCATTTAAAACCACATTATTTTAAAAGGTCTTAAAAAGATTATTTTATCCTTAAAGACATCATTTTGCGTCTATTTGTTCTATACACCACAATGCACACAAAAGCAAGGCAAAGTGCGCTAAACATAAGGGCTGTAACGCCGACCGACCCGTCGGTCGTCTCCTTATCTAACTCGTCAAAATCAACATTGTTTATATTAGCGTCTTCAATTTCTTGTAGCCTTGCAAGCAGACTTGCGCCCGTAAGTTCTCTTCCGTCTGCACTAAACACAGTCAGTCCGTCGTCCGCTTTTAAGTTCTCGAATACAAGTGTACTTGCGCTTTCGCCCGCCATATTAG